>Ga0209563_100053_pt1 | contig 332370 bp, 322 predicted proteins | sample AraplaCvi_mMF_r2_FD_184271 | JGI IMG/M metagenome (GOLD analysis project Ga0209563, IMG submission 184271) | Arabidopsis root microbial communities from North Carolina, USA - plate scrape CL_Cvi_mMF_r2 (SPAdes) (version 2) | ecosystem: Host-associated > Plants > Roots > Endosphere | place: USA...
TCGCGGAAAAAGAGGGGATGGACTGGCTCGAGCGCTGGGCTGCGGTGAAACACAAGGATCTACCCGAAGAAGGCGACGACGACCCGCCCGCCGATATTCAGGCTGCTTACGATCGGGTCGACAATGATCGGCACTGACCGATCGATATCCTGAACCCGGGCCCATGACGGCCTCCGAGATAGCTGGCTCAACGCAGGGCCATCCCTTGGGATGAGCATCGTGATCCCCCGTAATCGCCTCCGCGATGATGGGCTCGCGGGTCCCATCGAGGGGTGACAAGCGATCAGATTATCGACCCCTGGTTCGTCGGAACAACTTAATTCACTATTGTGTGAATTAATATTGCAACGGGTCGCGCTTTGCGGCAGTTTCCCGGGCACCGGCGCCGGAGAGCGCGATGTGATCTGTGGGAGGGATGCAATGAAGGTTCGTGCGTTATGGCTGGGCGCATCCGCGCTCGCTCTTACCTGGAGCGGCGGCGCTGCCGCGCAAACCGCTCCTCAATCCACGCCGGCAGCCGCGCCGCAGGACGAAAGTCAGGCAGCGACCGACAACAGCAATTTGCCCGGCGACATCGTCATTACCGCGCAGCGTCGCAGCGAAGACCTGATGACGACCGCGGTATCGGCATCGGTGCTGAGCGGCACTGATCTGGGCAACAAGGGCGTCGCCAATGTCGATGCGCTGCAATTCGCGATGCCCAGCGTCGTGGTGAACAATTTCGGCCAGGGCAACGATTTCAATATTCGCGGCATCGGCAAGGCCGAGCACAACACCCAGACGACCACCGGTGTGATCACCTATCGCGACGGCGTGCCGACCTTTCCGGGCTATTTCCAGATGGAGCCCTATTTCGACGTCGCCAACATCCAGGTGCTGCGCGGCCCGCAGGGCACGATCGTCGGCCAGAATTCGACTGGCGGCGCGGTGTTCGTCAACACCAACGACCCGATCGTCGGCGGCGAGATCCACGGCTATTTCAACGCCAATTACGGCAATTACAACGACGCCGGCATGCAGGGCGCGATCAACCTGCCGATCAGCGACACGTTCGCGGCGCGGGTCGCGCTGTTTGCCGAGCGCCGCGACAGCTTCTTCAAGGTTCACGGCGCCAACGGCACCGCTTATCCGTACGACAGCGGCAAGATGGGCTATCTGGCCGGGCGCGTGAGCTTCCTGTGGAAGCCGAGCAGCCAGTTCTCGGCATTGTGGAAGACCGATTTCGACGCGCTCGATTCGGGCGCCTATCCCGCGTCTCCGTTCTGGCAGCACAGCGACGCCTATCCGGCGCTCAAGCGCGACCTCTACGATATTCAACTCAACGCGCCGCAGGATGCCCGCGACACCTTCGTGCGCTCGGTGCTGAAGCTGGAGTACGATACGACCGGCGGCGTCAAGTTCAGGTCGATCACCGGGTTCCAGAACGGAACCACCCTGTATCGCGCCGACCTGGACGGCACGGCATCGAACATCGTCGATCCGGTCTCCAAGACGATCAAGAACTGGAGCTTCTTCGACAAGGTGGACGAGACGCAGTTCAGCCAGGAATTCAACATCATCTCGCCCGACAATCAGCGCTTCACCTGGCTGCTGGGCGGGTTCGGGATGTGGAACGCCTATTTCTTCCCGAAGCCGTTCAGCAATTTCACGATCAACGCCTGCTATCCGACGACGACGGTTCCCGCCTGCCTCTACCAGTTGGCGGGCCGCAATCCGGAGCGCAACCTTGCCGCTTTCGGCCAGGTCGGCTTCCAGATCACGCCGAGCCTGAAGCTGGAACTCGGCGGCCGTTACACCGCGAGCCGCTCGACCAACTATGTCAACGTGCTGCAATATGGCCTGCCGATCAGCCAGGTGCAGTCGGTGTCATCGGACAATTTCTCGTACAAGGCGTCGCTGGGCTGGAAGATCAATCGCGACCAGTATCTCTATGGCTTCGTCGCTTCCGGTTTTCGTCCGGGCGGGCTCAACGTCCCGGTCGGCCTGGGCCTGCCGGCACCGTTCAAGCCGGAGACGATCACCTCGTACGAAGCGGGCTGGAAAGCCACTTGGGCCGGCGGCCATGTCCGCACCACGGTGACCGGTTTCTACAACGACTATAAGAATTTCCAGGTCATCATCGGCTATCCGACCTTCCCGACCTTCGGCATCGAGCTGAACGTCCCCGACAAAACCAAGATCTATGGGTTCGAGGCCGAGGCGGAGGTTACCCTCGGCGGCTTCAAGTTCGACGCCGGCGTCAACGTCCTGCACAGCGAGCTCGGCAGCTTCTTCGCGAGCGATCCGCGCGTGGCCGCCACCGGTGCGTGCGACCCGATCAAGGGCGGCGCGGCGACTGCCACGAACTGCATCAACCTGGCCGGCCGTCGCCAGACCTATGCGCCCAATGTCACATTCAATGTCAGCGGCGAATATACCTTCAAATTGGGCGACGGGAGTTCGATCACGCCGCGCGCCAATTTCGGCTATGTGGGTAGCCAGTGGGCGACGCTGTTCCAGAATACCAACCTCGGCGATCGGCTTGACGCGCGTAAAATCCTCAATGCCCAGCTTGCTTACGCCAAAGGCAGCTGGACGATCACGGCCTATGGCACCAACCTGACCAACCAGCATTATGTCGCGGCGCTCAATAGCGGGCTCTATTTCGCCGGAGCCCCGCGCCAATACGGCGTCAAAGTACTCAAGACATTCTGATTCCCAGCCTGGCCGGGCGTCCGCGCGCAATCGCGGGTGCCCGGCCTTTCTTTCCCCGCTTTCTCTCAAGGTATCATGCAACCCTACGGCCTGACGGTAGACAAGTTCCTCGATCACGCCGCCAAGTGGTTCCATGATCGCGAGGTCGTCGGCGCCGAAGCGGGGCAGGTGCGCGCGCGCGCGACCTATGCCGAGCTCAGGGAACGCAGCAATCGGATGTCGGGCGCGCTCGCGGCGCTCGGCATGAACCAGGGTGACCGCGTTGCGACGCTCGCCTGGAACACGCCGCATCATTTCGAACTCTATTATGCCGCGATGGGGATCGGACTGGTCTGCCACACGCTCAATCCACGGCTGACCGTCGCGCACCTCGCTGCGATGATCGACGAGGCGGAGGACCGCGTGCTGGCGGTAGCGGCCGACCTCGTACCGCTCGCAAGCGAACTGGTCGCGGCGTGTCGGTCGATCGATCATGTCGTCGTACTCGACAATCCGGAGTTCGACATCGCCGCTGTCGGCCGGGCAGATGTAGGGTTGTGGGGCCATGACGCGCTGCTCCACGCGCATGGCGCCGAGGTGGTGTGGGGCGAGTTCGACGAGAATCTGCCGGCGGGGTTGTGCTACACATCGGGCACGACCGGCAGCCCCAAAGGCGTGGTCTACACCCACCGCTCGAATTACCTTCACACGCTGCGCGCGCTTCAGGCCGATGCGATCGCGCTGACGGCGCGCGATGTCCTTCTGCTCGCGGTGCCGATGTTCCACGCCAATGGCTGGGGGCTGCCATTCGCGGCGCCGGCGGCAGGCACCAAGCTGGTGCTGCCGGGGCGTGTGATCGACGGTGCCAGCCTGGCACGATTGATCCGCGATGAGGATGTGACCGTGGCGGTGGGCGTGCAGACGGTATGGCTCGCACTCGCCGACCATGTCGAGGCGACCGGAATCGACTTGCCCAGTCTGAAACGTGTGGTGATCGGCGGGTCGACTTGCCCCGACGCGCTGATGCGGCGGCTGGAGGACAAGCTCGGTGCCGAAGTGCAGACGAGCTGGGGGATGACCGAATTGTCGCCGGTGGGCACGATCGCCGCGCCCGGAACCACCGATCCTGCCCGTGGATCGGGGCGGCCGCCGATCGGGCTCGATCTCAAGCTGACCGATGCCGATGGGGCGACGTTGCCGGAGCAGCGCGGCGTCCAGGGGCATCTCAAGGTCAAGGGCGCGAGCGTCATCGACCGCTATTTCCGTACCGACAGTGGTGCGCTCGATGACGAGGGATATTTCGACACCGGCGACCTCGCCACGATCGACGCAGCGGGCAACCTTACCATCTGCGGGCGCGCCAAGGACCTGATCAAATCTGGCGGCGAGTGGATCAATCCGAACGAGATCGAAACGATCGTCGGCACCCATCCGGCGGTGCGCCATGTCGCGGTGATCGGCCGGCTCGATTCCAAATGGGGCGAGCGCCCGGTGCTGATCGTCGAAAGCGACGGCAAGGCAGATGCGCGCGTGCTGCTCGACCTGCTGCGCGGCAAGGTCGCCGACTGGTGGATTCCCGACCGCGTGGCTGAGATCGCGGCGATGCCGCTCGCCGCCTCCGGCAAGATCGACAAGAACCGGCTACGCGCGGATTACGAGGCGGGTAGGATCGCTGCCGTCGCGATGGGGCGGTAACGGGCGCAGCGCGCTCGACCGATGCGCGTGTCCCCGGCCTCTCTGCCGAACGAGCCCTTCAACGCGAACCCCAGGCCACTAGCCGATCAATCGCACCCCGCTGTCCTCGGCGGAATCTTCGGGGCGGCCAGGCCGACATTCCAGTTCCAGCCGATCTTGCCGGTTGCCTTTTTGCGGCACATCACCGTCTCGTTCAGCGCGTACATGCCGGGCATCAGGTCTTTGCTCGGCTCGGGCGTTGCGGTGAAATGCATGTAACTGGCGGTGGTGCCGTAAGCCGGCCAGGCCGGCGCCTTGGCCGCGACCGGATTGCCGTCGCGCGCGAAGCTGGTCCAGTAATCGAGCATCGCATCGGACAAAGCGTGCTCCTCGGGCGTGTCGGGGATTTTGGGCCAATTGGGGCCGAGCGTGTCGATCGTGCCGAACACATAGGGTAATTCGCTGGCGTGGAAGGCGTGGAGCCCGGCGCTGTCCATCGCCGGATAGCCATGGTCGAACAGATAGAGATAGGCGCGCTGGCCGATCGCGGTCTGCTTGCGCGCCATCCGCTCGGCGGTCCAGCCATAGAGCCCGTCGCGCGTGGTGGCGATGATGCTCTCCTTGTAATCGGCCGCCGGATAGAGTTTGAGGAAGGCATCGGCGAGGTCACCATAGCGATCACGGATCGTCGCCTCATACTCCGCGGCCGTCGCCGGCGGCTTGGGCGCGAGCATCATCAGCGAGCGAATCTCGCCCTGGTTGAACCCCGCGAGCAGCGGCACCGGCGCCTGCTTGCCCTGGTCGAACGCCTCGACCATCTGCTGCGGCAGGACGAGCCCGTCGACCGTGCCCCAGGGACCATAGCCGAGCTTGGCCGCGCTGTCGGTGATGGTCTGCGCATCGATGCCGCGCAGCGCCGCGATGTCCGGCGCCTGGAGCGCGCCGGCAAGCATCTGTCCGGCCGCTTCGCCCGACGGCGCGCCATAGACCGCCTTTTTCAGCTCGGGCATCGAGACCATGTAGCCGCTCTCGGCAATCGCCTTGCTGTAGAGCCCGCGCGCGAGCGGAGATTCGAGCAGATACATCACGCTGAGCGCGCCAGCGGACTCGCCCGCGATCGTGACGTTCCTGGTATCGCCGCCGAAGGCCGCGATATTGTGCCGGACCCAGCTCAGCGCGGCGATCTGGTCGAGCAGGCCGTAATTGCCCGATACGTGCTGCGGCGATTCCGCCGTGAGCCCCGGATGGGCGAGCCAGCCAAGCACGCCGAGGCGGTAATTGATCGAGACGACGATGATGCCGCGCTCTGCCATCCGCCGCCCGTCATAGGTTGCTTCGCGGCTCGAGCCGCTGACGAGGGCGCCGCCGTGAATCCAGAAGAAGACCGGGGCGTTCTTCGCATTCTTCGGCGCCCAGATGTTGAGCGTCAGACAATCCTCGCTGACCGGTAACGGAGCGGCGGGCGAATAGACCGAGGCCGATTTGCCCTGCGGCTGCACACAAGCGGGGCCGAACGCGGTGGCGTCGCGCACCGCCTTCCAGCGTTGCATCGGCGCGGGCGGGCGCCAGCGCATCGCACCGACCGGCGGCACCGCATAGGGAACGCCCCTGAACACGTTGAGGTCGCCCTCCGTCGTGCCGCGCACCGCGCCCGACGGAGCATCGACCACGGGCGCGGATTGCTGCGCCGTGGCGGGCACCGCAAAAAGCAGGGCGCCGAGTACGGTCAGCGAACGGAAACGAGTCATGCCGGGGTCCTTTCCTGCGCCCGGATCACGCGGGCGAGCCAGAAGAAAAGCAGGATTGCGATCGGATAGGCGGGAAGCAGCGTGTAGAGCGCGGTACGCAGCGAATGCGTGTCGCCTGCGGCCTTGAACCCGTCGCTCGCCGCGCCGACCCAGGTCGGCCCCAAGCCGAGCCCGATGAAGTTCATCACGAGCAGCAACAGCGCGCCCGACAGAACGCGCTGGTCAGGCCGCACTTCCTCCTGCACCAGCGCCACTGAGCAGGAGAGGTACGTGTAGTTGAACGACATGGTGATGGTCAGCAGGACGAGTGCGAGCGGCCAACCCGGTGACCACACGAATGCCGCATAGAATGGCATCGCGACGGCCAACGACAGCGCCGGGGCGATCGCATAGACGCGGCGCGAATGCCGGGTGAACCGGTCGATCACCCGCCCCGACACCAGCATCCCCGTGCACATGCCGATCAGCACGACCAATGCGTACCAGACCGCGATCTCCTGCAGGGTCATGCCCTTTTCGCGGATCAGGAACAGCACCGCGAAATTGCCCAGGCCATAGGTCACGAACTGGGTCGCGCCGCTGCCCAGCGCGGCGAGCATCAGCACCGGATGAGTGAAGAACATCCCGATGGTCGGCCAGAAGCGCGCCTTGACTGGAGCGTCGTGCACGACCGTATCGGTCGAACCGCGCGCCGGCTCGCGCAGGAATATCCGGACCAGGATCGCGGTCACGACGCCGACCGCGCCGATCGCGATGAACGCGTCGCGCCAGTGGAAAAAGGCGGCGATCGATGCGCCGAACGCGATCCCCATTGCCGCGCCGATCGGCGGCCCGAGATTGTAGATACCGAACGCGATGCCGCGGCGCCCCGGCGGAAAGGTATCGGTGATCAGCGCATAGGAAGGGGGCACGCCGCCCGCTTCGCCGAAGCCGACCGTCATCCGCGCGACGACCAGCTGCGGATAGGTCGCCGCCAGCCCGCAGGCGGTGGTCGCCGCGCTCCAGATCGCGCAGGCAAGCGCTACGATGGTGATGCGGTTGGAACGGTCGGCAAGCCAGCCGATCGGGATTGCGATGAAACAATAGAAGAAGGCGAAATACAGCCCGCCGATCAATCCCAACTGGCCGTCTGTGATGTGCAGATCGTCCTGGATCGGCTTGGCCAGGATGCCGAGCAGCTGCCGATCAAGGAAATTGAGCACATAGACGAAGGTGAGCGTGCTGAGCATGACCCATGCCCGTGCCGATGTAGCGGGGGCGGGGGACGGCGTCGTCGCCAGCGTCGCCGCCATTACCGGACCCGCCGGGGAGGTGTGCCAAGCCGAGCGTGGCCGCGCTGCGGACGGAGTGCCGTCAGAAAATCCACTTTCCTCTCCCCGGCTTTTTGCCCGTTCGTTCCGCATGATGGTGGGAAGCCGCGGCGGGTGTCAACATATACATTATCACAAGAGTGAATATTGTAGATGCGACCAATCGCTTGACGCTGATGGACGAGGCTGGAAGGACCATGATCGTGACCAAGACCACCCAACCGCCACGCCGGTCGCGCAAGGCCGAACAGCGCGCGGAGACGATGGAGCAGATTCTCGACGCCGCGGAGGGGCTGTTCGCTCAACACGGTCTCTATGGCACAACATTGAAGGATGTCGCCAAGCAGGTCGGCGTCCACCACACCCTGCTCAATTACTATTTCGCGGACAAAAAGGCGTTGTTCGACGCGGTGTTCGCGCGTCGCGCCGCCGTGACGCGCGAGCTCAGGATGAAGGTGCTCGACGATTATGAGGCGTCCTGCGGCGGCAAGCCCACCGTGGAAGGGGCGCTGCACGCCTTTCTCGACACCGATCTCGACCTTTACGGCAATGGCGGAGAGGGGTGGCGGAACTACGCCAAATTGGGTGCCCAGGTCGCCAACACGCCCGAATGGGGCGCCGAATTAATGGACAAGCATTTCGATCCGGTCGTGCTGCGATTGATCGATCTGCTCAAGAAGGCGCTTCCCGACTGCGCCGAGGCCGATATCTTCTGGGGATACCATTTCGTGACCGGCGCTCTGATGCTCACGCTCGCACGTACCGGCCGGATCGACAAATTGTCCGGTGGAGTGGCGCAGTCGGACGATTTCGCCGCGATCAAGGACCGCATGGCGAAGTTCATGGCTGCCGGTTTCAACGCGATCTGCAGCTGACGCCCGAGATTTAGCCCTTAGCCGAAAGCGCGCATTCCCCGGCCGCTTTCACCCGCCGTGGTCGGCCAGCCATTCGCGAATCGCGCCGGTGACCTTTTCGGGTGCTTCCCACGGCGCGAAATGGCCCACGCCCTCCAGTTTCCTGAGCGTCAGATCGGGGACCAGCGCCTCGAGTCCTTCCAGCTGCACCGGCAACAACGCCTGGTCGCCCAATCCCCAGATCACCAAGGTCGGCATCTTGAGCGGCGGGAAGGGCCCATCCAGAAACGCCGGCCGCTCGGGCGTCTCGTCCATCGCCGGAACCTGGACCGCGCTGGCGCGATACCAATTGAGCATCGCGGTCATCGCGCCGGGCTGACCCCATTGCTTGAGATAGACCGGCTTTTCGTCCTTCACTTTCTCAAAGTCGGTGTGCCGCATGAAACTGCCGTCGAAAAAGGCCGACAGCCCGATCGACTCGATATGCTTTTCGAGATCGGTGTTGCGGAACGCGCGGATATATTGGCTCGCCTCGCGCTGGGCCATGTCGTCGAACAGCGACTTCTGGAAGATGAAGGGATGCGGCGCGTTGATGATGATCAGCCGTGCGACGCGGTCGGGATGGTTGAGCGCCGCCATCCAGGCGATCGCGCCGCCCCAATCGTGCCCGACCAGAGTGAAGCGCTCGATGTCGAAATGGTCGGCTAGCGCGATCATGTCGGCGACCGGTTTGTCGGGCGCGTAATTCTCGACGCCTTCCGGCTTCGACGATCTGGCGAAGCCGCGCTGATCGGGCGCGAGGACAAAATGGTCGTTGGCAAGGTCGGCGATCTGGTGCCGCCAAGTACGGTGCGACTCGGGAAAGCCGTGGAGGAGAGTGATCGGCGGATTGGTGGGTAGGCCCGCTACCGCTACGTCAAGCTCGACTCCGGTGGGCAACGCCACCCGCTGCATCTCGTAATCCGCCATATTCCCCTCCCGCTTGCGGGAGGGGTTAGGGGAGGGCGTGTCCCTCTCTCTCCCGCTATAGCTTTGTTGACATGCCCTCCCCCGGCCCCTCCCGCAAGCGGGAGGGGAGAGATTAGGGATAGGTCGCCGTCTTGGGGATTGCCGGGATCGGGATGAAGTCTTTCTCGTCGCCGGGAACCTTGGCGAAGCGGCCGGCTGTCCAGTCTTCCTTGGCCTGCTGGATACGGTCCTTGCGCGAGCTGACGAAGTTCCACCAGACATGGCGCTCGGTCGTGAAGGCCTCGCCACCGCACAGCATCACCCGGCCCCCGCCGGCCGAGCGCAAGGTCATCGCGACGCCCGGCTTGAGCACGTAGAGCGTGTTGATCGCCATCGGCATACCGTCGATCTCGGCTTCACCGATCGCCAGATAGACCGCACGCTCGTCGGCGCCTGCATCGATCGGCATACTGGCGCCGGGGGCGAGCAGGATGTCCGCATAGATCGTGTCGGCATAGACGGTGGTCGGCGCACGGTGGCCCCACAACTCGCCCATGATGATCCGCGCGGTGGCGCCGTGCGCCTCGATCAGCGGCAACTCGGCCTTGGCGACATGTTCGAACGCCGGGTCGATCTCTTCCTTGTCCTCGGGCATCGCGATCCAGGTCTGGATGCCCGACAATTCCGGCCCGTGCGCCCGCTCGTCACCGGGTGAGCGCTCGGAATGCGCGATGCCATGGCCGGCGGTCATCAGGTTGACCGCGCCCGGCTCGATCCGCGCGAAGGTCCCGATCGAATCGCGATGATCGATCGCGCCGGCGAACAGATAGGTGACGGTCGCCAGGTTGATGTGCGGATGCGGGCGGACGTCGATCCCGGTGCCGATATCGAGATGCGCGGGCCCCATCTGGTCGAAGAAGATGAACGGGCCGACCATCTGGTGCGGCTTCGAGGGCAGCGTGCGATGCACCTTGAACCCGCCCAGGTCATGTGTCGTGGGCGTGATGATGCGGTCGATCGAATCGTCGTTGGTCATGCCGTCACCTCTGCCAGAATGTCGATCAGGTCTTCGGGGAAATATTGCTCGCCGAGCGCGGGAAGCTCGTGCGGTGCGACCCAGCGCCAATGCTGCATCACGCGTTGTTCGAGCTCGGTATGTCCGCCCGCGTCGATTTCGCGAGCCTCGGTCCGGACCAGGAAATAGCGTTCGTCGGCGGTCACTTCGACGCCCTCGATCGTCAGGAAATCGGCGGTGCGCTGCAGGATCTCCGGTCCCGGATCGGTGATGATGCCGGTCTCCTCGTACAATTCGCGCCGTGCCGCCTGCTCATAGCTCTCGCCAGGATCGACCGCGCCACCCGGCGTGCACCAGAATGGTGGGCGCCCGTCCTCGGGCGTGAAGCGGAACATCAGCAGCCGTTCGTGCTGGTCGACCAGCAAGATGCGCGCGGCGGGGCGGGGAATACGTTGGGCCATCGCAGCGATCCTTAACCGCTCGCGACCTCGAGCGGGAGAGCCCTCGCGGAAACGCTGCGTTTGCCTCAGGCGGTGTCGAGTTCGGGATAATGGCGGAAGATGCCGTCGGTGTTGAACGCGATGCGGCGATCGCTTTCAAGATAGGCCGCGATCCCCGGCAACTCGGCGACGCGGTCGTGGAGCGCGACCAAAGCGGGATAGTCGCTTTCGACCGCCTCCATCCTCTTGGGGAACATGTAGCGCAGTCCCTCGATCAGCTGGAACAGCGAGGTGTCGACATGGCTCCAACGCGTGCCCACCGTCCAGTCGCCTTCGTTATGGCGTACCGCCTTGTCGAAATAGCCCAGGAACTTGGGAATGCGCTTGTCGCGGAATCCCTTGGCCGCACGCGCGGCTTCGTCCTTCTGACCGTCATAATAATCGTCGAGCGCCACCGGGTGATGGACGTTGTGCACTTCGGCGACGATGTCGGTGACGGTGAGCTGGAGCTGCTGCGCCCAGAATCGGTCGGCGTCGTTGGTCGGGCCGATCGCATCGTGGCGGCTGGCGAGGAAGAACAATATGTCGGCGACTTGGGCGACGGTGAAGCCCGGCATCGACAGATAGGGCGGAGCGAAGGGCCCCCGGCGATCATGGCCCTTCATGTCGTCGATCAGCGCGTCGACGCCTTCGTCGCGGGCGCAATCCACATAGGGGATGTGCGCGGCCTCCATTGCCAGCCGGACGAACTCGCCGCGCCCCTGGATCGAGGGCCAATACCACAGCCGATAAGACTCCATGTCATTCTCCCGGTGCGCGCGCCCGGATCGCGAGCGCGTGGATGCGCGAGGACAACAGATCGGCGAGCGCATGGTTCACCAGTCGTTGCCGCGCGACGCGGTTCAAGCCGACGAAGCGGTCGCTTTCGACGATGACGGTGAAGTGCGATTCGCCGGTGCCGTCGTCACCCATATGGCCGGCATGGTGATGGCTGTCGTTGATCACTTCGAGCTGCGACGGCGCGAGCTGATCGTTCAGACGAGTGGCGATGATTTCGGCCAGCGGGCCGGTAGCGGTGTCGGTCATGGTTCTTATATAGGACCCTTTTTCCCCCGGAGACACCGTGGCTCGCACGCCCCCGCACGACCGACCCAACACCCGCTTCCACGGTCGTGTGGCAGGGACGGGAAGGCAGTGCGCGGAGCCGGGATGCGACCAGGCCGGCGAGTTCCGCGCGCCGCCGCTGGAAGGGACGCCGCCCGGGCGCGACGGGCCGGCCGAGTATCGCTGGCTGTGCCTCGACCATGTCCGCGCCTTCAATTCGCGGTACAATTTCTTCAATGGGATGAGCCCCGACGAGATCCACGAGGCGCAGCGGCCTTACGCCGGCTGGGAGCGCGAGACGCGCGCCTTCGCCGCCAATGGTGCCGACCGTCCGCCGCGCTGGGCCGATTTCAGCGACCCGCTCGACGCGATCGGCGCACGTTTCCGCGAGCGCATGGCGAACGAGCGCCAGCGCCAGGACGGCAAGCCGCTTTCCGGTGCCGATCGCCGCGCGTTGAACGTGCTGGGATTGGACCAGGACACCGATCGCCGCGGCTTGCGGCAGCGCTATTCGGAGCTGGTGCGCAAATTCCACCCCGATCGGAACGGCGGCGATCGCAGCATGGAAAAGGCGCTGCAGGAAGTGATCGCGGCGTATCAGCATCTGAAAAGCGCACCGGCGTTTGCCTGACCCCTGAAAATCCTCCCCGTTTACGGGGAGGGGAACCAAGGCGCGAAGCGGCTTGGTGGAGGGGGCGGGCCTCAAGCGATGTAGGTGAGGAGGACCCCCTCCACCACGCGGCTGACGCCGCGCGGCCCCCCTTCCCGTAAACGGGGAGGATTTAATGGGGCAGGAACTTGACCTTTCCCCCATCCCCGCCGCAAAGCCCAAACATCATGAAACGCCGCACCGGACAGGACCGCTCGATCACGCAACAATGGCGCCCCGCCACCCAGGCGGTGCGCGGCGGGACGGCGCGATCGGAATTCGGAGAGACGTCGGAAGCGCTCTTCCTGACCTCGGGCTATGCCTATGATTGCGCGGGCGACGCCGCGGCGCGGTTTGCGGGTGAGCAGGTCGGCATGACCTATTCGCGCCTGCAGAATCCGACGGTGCAGATGCTCGAAGAGCGCATCGCGTTGCTCGAAGGCGCCGAGGCGTGCCGCACGATGGCGACCGGCATGGCGGCGATGACTGCGGCCCTGCTGTGCCAGCTCCAGACCGGCGATCATGTCGTCGCCGGCCGGGCAGCATTCGGATCGTGCCGCTGGCTGGTTGATACGCTGCTGCCCAAATTCGGCATCCAGACGACGGTGATCGATGCGCGCGATCCGCAGCAATTCATCGACGCGACGCGGCCCGAGACCAAGGTCTATTTCTTCGAAACCCCGGCCAACCCGACGATGGACGTCGTCGACCTGGAAGCGGTGTGCGGCATCGCCAGGGAGCGCGGGATCGTTTCGGTGGTCGACAACGCCTTTGCGACGCCGGTGCTGCAGCGCCCGCTCGATTTCGGTGCCGACGTCGTCGCTTATTCGGCGACCAAGCTGATGGACGGGCAGGGCCGTGTGCTGGCCGGCGCGGTGTGCGGCAGCGAGGAGTTCATCGAGAACACCTTGCTTTCCTTTACCCGCAATACCGGGCCGACCTTGTCGGCGTTCAACGCCTGGGTCGTGCTGAAGGGGCTTGAGACGCTCGATCTGCGCGCGCGCCGGCAGAGCGAGAACGCGCTCAAGGTCGGGCGCTTCCTCGAAGGCCGCGTGCCGCGCATCCTGCACCCTGGCCTGCCGAGCCACCCGCAGCACAATCTGGCGATGCGCCAGATGGAGGCCGCCGGCCCGATCTTCGCGTTCGAGGTCGATGGTGGCCGCACACAGGCCCACGGTCTGCTCGACGCGCTCGAACTGATCGACATATCGAACAATATCGGCGATTCGCGGTCGCTGATGACGCATCCCGCATCCACCACGCATGCCGGGGTGAGCGAGGAGCGGCGGTTGGAAATGGGCGTGACCGAAGGGATGTTGCGGCTGAACGTCGGGCTGGAAGATCCCGACGACGTGATCGACGACCTCGACCGGGCGCTCAAGGCGGTCAGTTTGTGAGGAGTGGTCTGTGAGGATTTGGCGGTGAGCGACGCGATGAAGGCGCTGTTCCCCAACGTCGCGGAGACGCGCGGGGTGATCGTGCGCGTCTCGGTCAGCTTTCTGCCCGAACAATCCGAACCCGATCGCGGCCGCTGGTTCTGGGCCTATCACGTGCGGATCGAGAACGAGTCCCCGGCAACGGTCCAACTGCTCACGCGCCATTGGGTGATCACCGACGGGCGCGGCGCACGCCATTCCGTCGAGGGTGAAGGCGTGGTCGGCGAACAGCCGGTAATCGCCCCCGGCGCGAGCTTCGATTACGTCTCGGGCTGCCCGTTGGCGACCCCGACCGGCGCGATGCAAGGCAGCTATCACATGATCGCCGAGGACGGCTCGGCGTTCGACGTCGACATCCCCCGCTTCGCGCTGCTCGCGCCGGCGGTGGGGGTATGAGGATGGAAGAGATATCTTCCGTCGCCCCGGCGGAGGCCGGGGCCGCCATGTTGTCGGGGGAGTCGCTTGCCGCCTACGGCCCCGGCCTTCGCCGAGGCGACGCGAGATGAAGCGCACCCATCTTCCCTTGAACGGCCTGCGCGTGCTCGATGCCGCCGCTCGGCATCTGTCCTTCACCCGCGCTGCCGACGAGCTCGCGGTGACCCCGGCCGCGGTCGGGCAGCAGATCCGCGCGCTCGAGGACACGCTGGGCGTGGTGCTGTTTCGCCGCACGACCAAAGGTCTGGAGCTTACGCCGGAAGGCGAGGCGGGCCTCGACGCATTGCGCCAGGGATTCCTGCAATTCGAAGAGGCCGTGCGCGCGATGCAGGCCGGCCAGTCGTCCAAGTCGCTGACCATCGCCGCGCCGCGCGACGTGCTGCATTGCTGGCTGATGCCGCGCCTCGCCGAGATCAGCGCGGCCGATGGCGAGATGCGCTTCATGCTGATCGCCGCCGACGAGGAACTCGATTTCACTCAGGCCAATCTCGATCTCGCGATCCGCTGGGGCGAGGGGCCGGGCGAGCATGAGGGCGAAGCGCTCGAATCCGAAGGCATGATCACGGTGCAGCGGCCGGGCGGCGGCGCCGATACGCGGATTTCCTGGCCGGGGTGCCTCAACGACGACGCCGTGTCGCTGGTGCGCGTGGCCGATGCCGGGCTGGCGATCGACGCCGCGGCCGAAGGACTGGGCCGGGCGACGGTGCCCGAATTGCTTGCACGGCGCGACATCGCGGCGGGCCGGATCGTCGCGATCGGTGAGGCCAAGCCCTACCGCCTGGGCTATTGGCTCGTCGCTCCCTTGCCGCAATGGCGGCAGAAGAAGGTAAAGACGCTGGTGGAGGCACTGGGCGGGTGAGGCTGCCGGTGATGGAGACTGAGCGGCTGGTTCTTCGCCCGCTCAGGATTGAGGATGCCGAGGCGCTGCACCCGATGTATTCGGACGCCGAGGCCAATACCTATGGCTCGCATCCGGCGACCACGACGTTGGACGAAAGCCGCGCTCGGCTCGAAAAGGGCATTGCCGATCCAACCTGGCGCGCCTGGGCGGTCACGCTGAAAGGCGACGACACCGCGATCGGCACCGTCGCCTGCTACGAAAAGCGGCAGGGCAAGGTGACCGAGATCGGCTATGTCCTGAAGCGCGCTTTCTGGGGTCGGGGCATCGTCACCGAGGCCGTCGCGGCGATGATCGACCTGCTGTTTGCGGAAGGGCAAAGGCGTGTGTTCGCCGATACCGACCCGGACAACAAGGCATCGACGGCGGTGCTCGAACGCCTGGGCTTCACGCTCGAAGCGCGGCTGCGTGCCGAATGGGAAACGCATATCGGCGTGCGCGACAGCCTGATCTGGGGATTGCTGGAGGACGAATGGAAGGTCGCCCGCCCCCGAACCTGAAGGACCCGCTCGCATTGGCGGCGTATCGCCGCGAACTGCGCGGCGTCGCCAGCGGCGTGCGCTTGGGTGGGGTGGGGATCACCTTGATTGGCGCCATCGTCGCCGCCTTGCGCGCCTGGGCCTGGCCGGGCATCCCGGTGCTGATCCCGATGATCCTCGTGGCGTGGGGCTTGTTGCTGATGCTCACCGCGATCGCGTTGCGCATGGCCTATCACGCGCGCCGGATGCGCGGCGGGTAAAGCGAAGCAATCCGCGCTTCAAACCTTCTCCCACAAGCGAGGAGGGAATTTTTTCCTTTTCCGATCCGCGTCTCGTCAATTCGGCAAGGGTCCGTCCGCCAACAGCACCAATGCCCGTGTCATCAGCATGATGAGCCGGTTCTCCTCGACACCGGCGTCGTTGCGATGCCAGCCGGCGGCGATCGCGAGCCAGCGCCCGTCCTTGCGCCTGACCAGGAAATTGAGCGCGACGACGCCGGGTTCCGACCCGCCCTTGAACCCGACATAGTCGAACTTGCTGCGCGTGGCGGGATCGATCCCGGGATTGATCGCCAGCAACGCCAAGGGCGTTTCCCCGCGCTTATTGCGGAGCCAGTCGAGGATCCCCGCGGTCTCGGCGGGGCTGGCGAACCATTCGAGCGCATCGATCTTGCTCGGCTTCCCAGCGAACATCATCGGGTCGACCGGCGTCGTCTGCAGCCGTTGAGCATTGCCATCGAGCAGTTTGCGTCGCGCCGAAGGCGCCGGCGATCTCACCCATTGTGCCGCGAGATCGGCATTGGCAGAGCTTTTCAGCGCGAACATCTGTCGCGTGGTCAGGACCGGCGCGAGGCCGGGGACGCCCGCCTTGGTGACGAAGTCATCGAGCCGATCGCCCTCGAGCGACACCAATGTGTCGGTTGCGGTGTTGTCGCTGATCGAGATCATCAGAGTGGCGAGCGTCTGGATCGTCACCGGGCTGCCCGCTGGCCAGTTCTGCGTAATTCCCGAAGGCAGCGACGCGGGACCGACCGGCACCACGTCGCTCCACTTGCGGTCGCCTGCACCCACCTCGCGCGCCAGCTCGCCGAGTACCCAGAGCTTGAACGCCGAGCCAAGCGGCATCGCCTTGTCGGGCGCGATCCCGGTCACCAGGCGCGGCGCGCCTTCACCGAGCGCGTAGATGCCAAGGCCGGTCGTTCCGGGAAGCGCGCGGATATCGGCGGCGAGCTTGTCGAGCGTATCCCCCGTCATCTCGGGGCCGGTGAAGAGCAGGCCGACGACCTGATGCGGCGGGGCCGGATCGATCGCGATTTGCGCATTGACGATACCGCGTTCGAACCGGACCCGCAGATTGGCCGAGAATGGCGTGACGGCGGTCAGCCTGTCGATCGCCAGCGGCTTACCCATCTGAGCGGTCATCGACGCAACGACCGTGTCCCATTTTTCCTTAGGCAACGCGGCATGGAAGCTCGGAGCAAAATAGCCGTCGAAGTCACCGCTGCCGGCGATCACGCCGATCAACTGGCGCGAACGCGCATCGAGCGCGGGATCAGCGCGTACCGCCTCGGCGATAGGGGCCTGCGCTGCAGCCAATGGCGCCGGCATTAGGCAGGCGACCACGACGAGCGCGCGGATCATCCACACGCGCATCGCCGAATTCAGCTGGCCTTCGGACCGGACGGCGGATCGATCGACAGATCGAGCATCTCGATCTGTGGCCTGGGCTCCCTGACCAGCAACCGCGATCCGGTATTGGTGGTGAGCCGCGCTGTCAGCGTATAGCGTTCGACGCGCATCACTCCAGGCTGCGACGGATCCATCTTGAGCGGGGCATAGCGTCGCGCGCTTATTCCCGTCAGGATCGGCTTCACCCAATAGGGTTCGTCAACCGACTTGCCCGAGCGCAGCACGCCGGCATCGCTGACCCGGCCGTCAGGGGTTACCCAAAAGCCGATATCGACCCATTCGCCGTCATAACTGGTCCGCGACAATTTGGTCAGCGTCTCTCCCGAATTTGCGCCGCGGTCGGTGTCATCGACCGATTTGAGCGGTGGGGCATAAAGCAACACCGGTGCACTACCCTGGTCGGTGGCACGGTAATCGGCGATCAGCTTGTCGATCGCACTGGGGTCGCCGGTCTTGGCATCCAGCCGCGCCATCAGTACGCGAGCCGCCTGGCTGAAGGGCTTCATATGCGGGTCGGCATTGTTGATCAGCCAGTCTGCAGCCTTGTGGGCTTCCCCCTTATATTCAAACGGCAAAGCTATCGCGAGTTGGCTGTACAGGCCGACGATACGCAGGCGTGCCATGCCCTGGATGTTGTACAGACCAAGCTTCGCCGCCTGACGCTCGACGCTCGAATATTTGTCGACAGCCTCGTCGACACGGTTGAACCGCGCATACATGTCGCCGACTTCGATCTCGCCGCCCAGCACGCGCGGGTCCTTCTCGGGCAGGCCGGCCTTGAGCGCGCTTACCATATCGAACGTGCCGACCCGGAACGCTTCTCCGTCGCCGAGATGCGCCGCGATGCGGTAATTGGCGCGCAAGAGATCGGCTACCGGTTCAGGATAATCGTGTGCAAAGCGCTTGTTGCGACCGATCGACTTGAGCAGCGTGGAGCGCGCATCCTCATATTTGCCATCGACGAACTGGTGCTCGGCGACCTTCAGCGTGGCATTGATGTCCTGATCGGGCGGACATTTGCGGTCGATACACGCCTTCAGCGCATTTTGCAGGTCGGGCAGGCGTTCGCCGGTGATGACGATGTCGGCCTTGGAAGCATCGGCCGCGTTATCCTGCGCGGCGACGGCCGCCGGAGCAGAGGCGAGCAATAAAACGAATAGAGTCAAGCTACGCGACATGACGTGAATCCTTCCAGACGCGACAACCATTCGTACCATTCTGCTTCGAATAGCGGAAGCATCGTGTGATCAAGCGTCGATCGCTTCTTCATCCAATCTGGCAGCATTTTCCTGGATGAAGGCGAACCGGTGCGCAGGATTGGTACCCATCAGCCGGTCGACAAGGTCCTTCACGCCGGCGCGCTCCTCATATTCCTGCGGCAAGGTGATGCGGATCAGCCCGCGCGAGGCGGGGTCCATCGTCGTTTCCTTGAGCTGGTTGGGGTTCATCTCCCCCAGGCCCTTGAATCGGCTGACTTCGGCCTTCTTGCCCTTGAACTCTTTGGCCTCGAGCTCGGCGCGGTGGGCGTCGTCGCGCGCGTAAAGACTCTTGGTGCCGGCGGTCAGGCGATAGAGTGGCGGCTGCGCCAGATAGAGGTGCCCGCGCCGGACGATGTCGGGCATTTCCTGGAAGAAGAAGGTCATCAGCAGGGTCGCGATGTGTGCGCCGTCGACATCGGCGTCGGTCATGATGATCACGCGCTCGTACCGTAGATTGTCGGGCTCGCAGTCCTTGCGCGTGCCGCAGCCCAAGGCCTGTACGAGATCGGCGATCTCCTGATTGGCGAAGATCTTGGCGCTGGTGGCGCTCGCGACGTTGAGGATCTTGCCGCGGATCGGCAGGATCGCCTGGGTCTTGCGGTCGCGCGCCTGCTTGGCCGAGCCGCCGGCAGAATCTCCCTCGACGATGAAGATCTCAGTGCCGGCGGGATCGTCGGCCGAGCAATCGGTCAACTTGCCGGGCAGGCGCAGTTTGCGCCCTGAGGTCGCCGATTTGCGCTTGACCTCGCGTTCCTGCTTGCGGCGCAGGCGCTCGTCCATCCGCTCGACGACATAGCCGAGCAGCGCCTTGCCGCGGTCCATATTGTCCGAGAGGAAATGATCGAAATGATCGCGTACCGCGCGCTCGACCAACGTAGCCGCCTCGGGGCTGGTCAAGCGGTCCTTGGTCTGGCTCTGAAATTGCGGCTCGCGGATGAACACCGAGAGCATCAACTCGCACCCGGTCATGATGTCGTCGGCGGTGATATCCTTGGCGCGCTTCTGCCCGACGAGTTCGCCGAACGCGCGGATCCCGCGGACCAAAGCGGCGCGCAGGCCGGCTTCGTGAGTGCCGCCATCGGGCGTCGGGATGGTGTTGCAATACCACCTATACGAACCATCGGACCATAGCGGCCAGGCAACCGCCCATTCGACGCGGCCCTGCTGGTCGCCCGGGAAATCCTGGTTGCCGGTGAAGAAATTGGCGGTCGCACACTCGCGCGTGCCGATCTGTTCCTTCAAATGGTCGCCCAGGCCGCCCGGGAACTGGAACACCGCTTCGGCCGGCGTGTCGTCGGTGATCACTTCCGGCGCGCATTTCCAGCGGATCTCGACCCCGGCGAACAGATAGGCTTTCGACCGCGCGAGCTTGTAAAGCCGTGCAGGCTTGAAGTCCAGTTCGGGTCCGAAAATCTCCGGGTCGGGCGTGAACGCGACCGAGGTGCCGCGACGGTTGGGCGTGGGGCCGAGCTTTTCGAGCGGACCGAGCGTCTGACCCTTGGAGAAACGCTGACGGAACAATTCGCGATTGCGTGCGACCTCGATCACCGTGTCCTCACTCAGCGCATTGACCACGCTGATACCCACGCCGTGCAGGCCGCCCGAGGTCGCATAGGCCTTGCCGTCGAATTTACCGCCCGAATGCAGCATCGAGAGGATGACCTCGAGCGCCGATTTATCGGGGAACTTGGGGTGCGGATCGACCGGCATGCCGCGGCCATTGTCGACGATCGTCAACCGGTTGCCGACCTCCAGCGTGACCTCGATCCGGGTCGCGTGCCCGGCGACCGCCTCGTCCATCGCATTGTCGAGCACTTCGGCCGCGAGATGGTGCATCGCGCGCTCGTCGGTGCCGCCGACATACATGCCCGGGCGGCGCCGCACGGGTTCGAGTCCTTCGAGAACTTCGATCGAGGAGGCGTCGTATTCGGTGCTGGGCTTGCCTGAGGAAGCGAACAGGTCTTCGGACATGGGGAACGTATAGAGGACGCGTCAACCGCTCGGCAAGCGGAGCGGGCATTTCCCCTGTGGGTAGTCGTCACGCGCAGCACAGAGCGACTTCAACGAAAAACGCCGCCGGGAAAACCGGCGGCGCTGTTCGAATCGGCGATGTCAGCGAACCCGCGGGCCGCCGAACGGCAGCGGGGGCGGCGGGCGGCGATCGCGGCGGGGCAGCTGCGCCTGATAGGCGTGGCCGCAATGCGCGACGCAATAGGGGAAACCGGGGTTCACCTTATCGCCGCAGAAATGGAAATCGGGCTCGCCCGGATGACCCAGCGGCCATTTGCAGATCTTGTCGTTGAGATCGAGCAGGCTCGTCTTCCCGGCGATTTCGGGCGACGGCTTGGCTGGGACGAGGCGGCGCGGCGGGGCGGGCGCGATCGGCGGCTGCTGCTCGCCGGGCGCCTGGCGCACGAAGCCGCCGGGACCGACCGAGCGCAGGATCGGCTGGGGCGGGGCGTCCGGTGCAGGGGCGGCGGGCGCAGCGGGGATCGCCGCCGCGACGGGCGGCGCCGCTGGGACTGGAGCGGGAGCCGGCGCGGGGCGCGGCGCCTCTGCTACAGGCGGAGCGGCCTTCTTGACCGGCGCCGGCGCGGGGGCGGCCGAGACGCTGTCGTCATTGGGCTTCACCGGCGACGGGCGCGACTGTAGGCCCAGACGATGCGCCTTGCCGATCACCGCGTTGCGGCTGACGTCGCCCAGCGCTTCGGCGATCTGGCTCGCCGTCATGCCCTTTTCCCACATCGTTCTCAGCGTATCGATGCGGTCGTCGGTCCAGCTCATTCACATTCCTTCCAAAACGTCACCGGGACGGTTGCGGGGCATCGCGTCAGCGCCTACCTGCGTGGCCGATGGACGCGCCCACCACTTCCGGTGAGAAAATCACTGCTATGGCACCCCCCGGCGTTCCGGTGATCCGGAGCGTGAACTGGGGTGGCCTGAGAACCCTCTATGTGAAGGAGGTGCGCCGTTTCTTCAAGGTGCACCTGCAAACGATCTGGGCGCCGGCCGCCACGACCTTGCTGTTTCTGGTCGTTTTCACCGTCGCGACGGGCGCCAAACGGCCGGTTCAGGTCGGCGGTGTCGATATTCCATTCGGTGATTTCATCGCGCCCGGCCTGATCATTAGCCAGGGAATGATGGGCCCGGCCTTCGCCAATGCCAGTTTCTCGCTGCTGGTCGGCAAGATCCAGGGGACGATCGTCGACTATCTGATGCCGCCTTTGTCGACGATGGAATTGCTCGCGGCGTTGGTCGGCGGGGCGATGACCCGCGCGTTCATCGTCGGCTTCATCGTCTGGGCGGCGATGGCGCTCTATGGCATCGGCGTCTGGCCGCAGCATTTGTGGGCGGTGGTCTGGTTCGGTTTTCTCGGGGCCGCGTTCCTGTCGCTGCTCGGCGTGTTGACCTCGATCTGGGCGGACAAGTTCGACCATGCCGCGGCGGTGACCAATTTCGTCATCGTGCCGCTGGGGTTGCTGTCCGGCACTTTCTATTCGGTCGATCGCCTGGCGCCGGCTTTTCGAGCCTTCAGCCATGCGAACCCGTTCTTCTACATCATCTCCGGCTTCCGCTACGGGTTCCTGGGTACGGCCGATTCGCCGGTACTGATCGGCAGCGCGGTCGTGTTCGGCCTGGACGTCGTCCTCGCGTTGACCTGTTATTGGTTGCTCAACAAGGGCTGGAAGATCAAATCCTGAAGGGGTCTTCCGGTCCGCCGACTGGATTTGACTGAACCCTGGCTGACGCTGCCGTTCAGCGTGCACGCAACATCGCTCCGCTATTGCGCGTTAAGATCCGACCCTGTGGAGTTCCGGTGTAATGCGCATTCTGCTGATATCGGCGGCGAGCCTCGCCATGCTGAGCGCGGCGCCCGCGACGGCGCAATCCTATGATCCCGATTACTCGAGCAGTTACGGCAACGGCTATGCTCGTCATGCTGTGCCGAGGCCCTATCAGATCCGCTCGATGATCGATGCCGCCCAGCGCCGTGGCGAGATTTCGGACGATCAGGCGAGCAATCTGCGCGAACAAGCCGACAAACTGGCGCGGCTCGATCGCCGTGCCCAAAGCGATGACGATGGCGATATGCGCCGCGACGTGACCCGGCGTACCTTTGCGCTGCTACGCGATCTGCGCGAAGCGCGCGGCGACTCGAACGGTGAGTACGCCTATCGCGGCCGATCGACGGACTATCCGCCCGCTTATCGTGCGACGCCCCAGGGTGGCTATGACAGCGCCCCGCGCGCGCCCGGCGACGATGACGACCGGCCTTATTCGTCCGCGCCGGATGATGCGTATCGCACTTCGCCCAGCACGAACGATCCTGATCGTACGCCACCATCGTACGATTCCGGCCGTGCTGCGCCGGAGAATTACGATACCGACCGCGCGCCACCGCCGGCCGACGAGTCGTATAGAACCACGGCGCCGTCCAACGACGACCAGAGCTATGACGATTCCAACCGGCAGGACGGTGACACTATTCAGCCGCCGGACGACGGCATTTACCGCCCCCGCAACTAAAAACTGATCGACAGCGGGCGGTTTATCCGCCGCCCGCCTTTTGTTGCGCTATCGGGCCATCCGCCTCGGCTTAGCCCTTTAGAGTCGGGCGCGAGCCGGTCGTCATGCACCTTGGGCATGACCTACCCAACCCATGTCATGGCCTATTCGCTCGGGCGGTGTTGACGCTCCGTGGCGCTACCAAGTAAATGCCCGCTCCGGGCGGTCCGGATGGGCCGCCCTTTTTGCTTTTTTGCAACTGAAGGAGGCCATCGCCGTGACCATCACTCCGCTCATGCCCGTCTATCCACGGTGCGGGGTGCGTCCGGTCCGAGGCGAGGGGTGCTATCTGATCGGCGAGCGCGGCGAGCGCTATCTCGATTTCGCCGCCGGGATCGCGGTCAACGCGCTCGGCCATAGCAACGAGCATTTCATCAAGGCGGTGCAGGATCAGGTCGCGACCCTGATGCATGTGTCGAACCTTTACGGCAGCCCGCAGGGCGAAGCGCTGGCGCAGCGCATCGTCGACAACAGCTTCGCCGACACCGTGTTCTTCACCAATTCGGGGGTCGAGGCGATCGAATGCGCAATCAAGACCGCGCGCCGCTATCACGACGTCAACGGCAATCCCGAGCGCTACAAGCTCATCACCTTCAAGAACGCGTTTCACGGCCGCTCGCTCGGCGCGATCAGCGCGACCGACCAGCCCAAGATGCGCGACGGGTTCGAGCCGCTGTTGCCGGGCTTCAACTATGCCAGGTTCAACGATCTCGAAGGTGCGCTGGCACTGATCGACGACGAGACCGCGGGCTTCCTGGTCGAGACGGTGCAGGGCGAGGGCGGCATGACCGCCGGCACGCCCGAATTCATTCAGGGCCTGCGCAAGGCCTGCGACGAGCATGGCCTGCTGCTCATTCTCGACGAGATTCAGTGCGGCTACGGCCGCACCGGCAAGATGTGGGCGTATGAGCATTACGGCATCACGCCCGATATCATGACGGCGGCTAAGGGGATCGGAAACGGCTTCCCGCTCGGCGCCTGCCTCGCGACCGAGGAAGCTGCCAAGGGCATGGTAATCGGCACGCACGGGTCGACCTATGGCGGCAACCCGCTGGCGATGGCGGCGGGCCAGGCAGTGCTCGACGTGATGCTCGAGCCGGGCTTCCTCGAGCACGTCACCGCGATGGGCGACCGCCTGCGCGCGGCATTCGAGCAGCTCATCCCGAACCACGATACCCTGTTCGAGGAAATTCGCGGCAAGGGCCTGATGCTCGGCATCAAGATGAAGGAGCCGGCGGTCAGCCGCGACTTCGTCGCGCATCTGCGCGACCATCACGGGCTGTTGACGGTCGCGGCGGGCGAGAACGTGTTCCGCGTGCTGCCGCCTTTGGTGATCGATGAAAGCCATATCGCCGAATGCATCGAGCGGCTGAGCGAAGGCGCGCGGACCTACGCCGCGGCCACGCAGGCGGCGTGAAGGGGACGCACCACGCCCTCTCCCATTCGGAGAGGGAAGGGGCCCGCTCGGCGCAGCCGAGTGGGAAGGGTGAGGGCAGCCTCATCTCTTCTGCCCTCACCCTCCCGCCGCTTCGCGGCTCCCTCCCTCTCCCAAGGGGAGAGGGACAGTAATGCCCCACTTCCTGAATCTGTCCGATGCCGGTCCGGACGGCGTCGCGGCGATCCTCGCCGACGCGCTCGATCGCAAGGCCGCGCGCGCGGGCTGGCCCAAGGGCAAGGTGGATGCCGACGCTCCGCTCGCCGGGCATGTGCTGGCCATGGTGTTCGAAAAGAACTCGACCCGTACACGGGTCAGCTTCGATATGGCGATCCGTCAGCTCGGCGGAATGAGCATCGTGATGGATGCCGGCCAGATGCAGCTTGGTCGCGGCGAAACGGTGGCCGACACCGCGCACGTCCTGTCGGGCTATGTCGACGCGATCATGATCCGCACGGACGATCACGCCAAGGTCGAACAACTCGCGGCGCATGCCAGCGTGCCGGTGATCAACGGCCTGACCGATTATTCGCATCCGTGCCAGATCGTCGCCGACCTGCAGACGGTGATCGAGGCGGGCTATGCGCTGCCCGGCCTGAAGGTCGCCTGGCTGGGCGACGGCAACAACGTGCTGACCTCGATGATGGAAGCGGCCGGGTTGATGCAGTTCGACCTCGTCGCTGCTTGTCCGCAGGGATTCCAGCCTTCCGAAGCGGAGGTCGCTTTGGCCAACGGGCGCGCCATGGTGGTGGGAACCGCCCGCGAAGCGGTCGAAGGCGCCGACATCGTCGTCACCGATACCTGGATTTCGATGGGTCAGCAGCACGCCGAAACCAAGCTTGCCGCGATGATGCCGTTCCAGGTGACGAGCGAGCTGATGGCGGGCGCCAAGCCGGGTGCGAAGTTCCTCCATTGCCTGCCGGCGCATCGCGGCGAGGAAGTCACCGCCGAGGTGATTGATGGGCCGCAATCGCTGATCTGGGCCGAAGCGGAGAACCGGCTGCACGCCCAGAAAGCGATCCTGCGTTGGTGCTTCGGGCAGATCGGTTGATCGCGGCGGGCGGTGCCCCCATCTACGTCGTCCCGGTGAGAGCCGGGGATCTCAAGCAACTGGATGCGCCCGTTGCGGCAAGAGGTGCCAGCTTTCGCTGGCATGACGGAGTAGTGCAGTGACCGACCACATCGAGCTCGACCAGACGATCGGCTTTACCATTCCCGCTCGCCATGCGCGCGGCCGGTTGGTGCGCCTGGGACCGGTGCTCGACGAAATCCTTGCTGCGCATGCCTATCCGCCCGCGATCGAACGGTTGCTCGCAGAGGCGCTTACGCTGACCGCGCTGATCGGCTCGACGCTCAAGGATCCATCGGGACAACTTACCATCCAGGCGCAGACGCAAGCCGGCGTGGTGAAGCTGTTGGTATGCGATTATCGCGGCGGCGACTTGCGCGGCTACGTCCAGTTCGATGCCGACCGTCTGGCCGAGGCACCCGAAGAGCCGACTCTGTTTGCCTTGTTCGGCGAGGGATATCTGGCCATCACCTTCGATCTGGCGGAAACCGGCGAACGCTATCAGGGCATCGTGCCGCTCGACGGCGAAACATTGGCCGAAGCCGCGGAAAGCTATTTCGCTCAGTCGGAACAGATCCCGACGCTGATCAATTTCGGCGTGACGCGCGATCCTGCCGGCCATCACGTCGCCGGCGGGCTATTGCTCCAGCATTTGCCCGAAGGCGAGATCGGGCGCGAGCGGCTGCATGTACGCCACGACCATCCCGAGTGGGAGCATGTCGCGATCCTGGGGCGGACGATGGGGGCCGACGAACTCACCGATGCCGCGATCCCGCTGGAGACCCTGATCTGGCGCCTGTTCAACGAAGAAGAGGAAGTGCGCGTACAGACGCGTTCCGATTTCCGTAAGGGATGCCGGTGCGACGCCGCGTATATCGCGGGCGTCCTTGCGAAATTCACCAGCGAGGATCGGCGCGAGATGGCCGACGAGCACGGCATGATTCATGTCGATTGCGCGTTCTGTGCGAAGTCGTTTCCGGTTCCGGCGGAATCCGCCGCCCTATAGTTGTAACACTGCCCGTCCATCGCCACATTTGAATGTCACAGGAGTGGGCATGGGGAAGGGGACGATCATCTTGGCCGCGTTTGCGGCTCTGGCGGGGCTGGGCGCCGGTGTGGCGGTAGCGGCGGGCCCGATTGTGCTCGACCGGCTAGCGCTCGGGCAATGGCAATTGCACGAGATCGGCAGGGCCGACACGCCGCGTATGATGTGCGTGCACAACCCCTTGCAGATGATCCAGTTGTTCCACCCCGCGGTGCAATGCACACGCTTTACCATCGACGATGCGCCCGATCACGTCACGATCCATTATACCTGTCAGGGCCGCGGCTATGGCCGCACGACGATCACGCTGGAAAATCCCTCTCTGATTCGCCTCGACACCCAAGGCATCGATCCCGCAGGGCAACCGTTCGACATGGTGTATGAGGGGCGGCGTACAGGCGCTTGTGCGCCCTCTGCAGTCCGTTAAGCCCGCGTTTAGGGTCCATGGCGTATAGGAAAAGGGTGCTCTTCGGGCACGCTTTCCTCCCTGAAAGACGCTGGAAGCGTCCAGACTGGGCCGCCGCGAGGCGGCCCTCTTCTTTTGGTGTGTATTTCGTCTCGTGCTTGCGAGACGGAGCCTAACCTCCTAGCTGCCGCCCGATCATGGAAAATACATCGCCTTTGGCGGTCGCGCTGATCTCGGGCGGCCTCGATTCAATGGTTGCTGCGGCCTCGATGAAGGCAGCGGGCTACCGCCTGCTCGCGCTTTCGATCGATTATAACCAGCGTCATCAGATCGAACTGGCGGCCGCGCGGCGCATTGCGACCACCTTGGGGGCCGAGCGCCATGTCGTGTTGCCGCTCGATCTTCGCGCGTTCGGCGGCTCGGCGCTGACCGCGGAGATCGACGTTCCCAAGCAAGGCGTCGGCGCCGACATTCCCATCACCTATGTGCCCGCCCGCAACACGATCTTCCTCAGCCTGTCGCTCGGTTGGGCGGAGGCAGCGGGCGCGCGTGACCTGGTGATCGGCGTCAATGCGCTCGATTATTCGGGCTATCCCGATTGCCGCCCCGAATTCGTCGCCGCGTTCGAGGACATGGCGGCACTGGCGACAAAAGCGGGCGTGGAGGGGGACCGTTTCCGTGTCCACGCGCCGCTCCAGCACATGAGCAAGGCGGACATTGTGCGCGAAGGCACACGGCTGGGGCTCGATCTCGGGATGAGCTGGTCGTGCTACGACCCGGCGCCGGGGGGAGTGCATTGCGGTCTGTGTGACAGTTGTCGGCTGCGCGCCAAAGGGTTCGAGGAAGCCGGCATTCCCGACCCGACCCGCTACGCCGCCTGACGATGAGCTACGCGGTCAAGGAGATGTTCCTCACGCTCCAGGGAGAGGGCGTGAATGCCGGCCGGCGCGCCGTGTTCGTCCGCTTTGCCGGGTGCAATCTATGGTCGGGGCGCGAACAGGACCGCGCGGCCGCGATCTGCCGGTTCTGCGACACCGATTTCGTCGGCACCGATGGCGAGGGCGGCGGCCGGTTCGCCGACGCCGCTGCGCTGGCCGAGGCGGCAGCAGGCTTCTGGGGTGAGGGGCGTAAGGAGCGATTCTGCGTGCTCACCGGCGGCGAGCCTATGCTCCAGGTAGATGACGCGCTGGTCGATGCGCTGCACGCGGCCGGTTTCACCATCGCGATCGAAAGCAACGGTACGCTGGCCGTGCATCCGGGCATCGACTGGGTCTGTATCAGTCCCAAGGCTGGCAGCGAGGTCGTTCAGCGATCGGGCGACGAACTGAAACTGGTCTGGCCCCAGCCGGGAACCGATGTCGATGCGCTGGAGTCCTGGGATTTCGCCCATCTTCTCGCGCAACCGCTCGACACCGGATCGGCCGAAGGCAATTCCGCGAGCGAGGCCGCAGCCATCGCGTTGGTCATGGCCCGGCCGCGCTGGCGCCTGACGCTTCAGGCGCACAAGCGGCTTGGCTTACGCTAGAGCGTGATGACGTGAGGCCTTTACCTTAGCGCCGTTTCTTCTTGGCGCTGCTGCCGCAATAGGCTGCGTTATAGCGCCCCTTGCGCCAGCAGTCGGGCTGGAAGTCCGGAAGGAACAGATAAGTCCGGGCGTAGAAGGCGCGCGGAAATTGCTGCTCGCCATAGGGGATCAGGCTATTGCGCAGCTCGCCCATATACCGTGTGGCGACGTCACCCAACTGGCCGCGCGGTGCGAAGATCACTTCGCGACCGATCTTGCTCGCGGTCTGGCAGAAGCCATATTGCGCGGCGACGGTGGCGAAGGCCGAATAGGTGCGCGTGCTGAACCGATCGAACGCGCTCTGGCCGGCGGCCTTGGTTTTGGCGCTGCGAACGAAATAACCGTTGATCGTGTCCAGCGAGCTTTTGAGCTCAGCCGTATGGTCGTGCAGCATCGCGTTGTAATTATCGACCGTGAGCAGCATCGGTGCGAAATCGCATTGCAGTGCCGCGACGTTGAGCGCGGCGCGCAGGTTCCACACTAGTCCGGCGCGGACCTCCGTCGGCGTTGCGCCCGGCATGGGCATGCCCATTTCCGGCTCGACACCAGTTACTGCAGCACTGCTGAAATCGTAGGATTTCAGGAAAAATTGCGCCGATGCCGGTGATCCGGCGAACAAGCCGGCGGCAAGCGACAGGCCTGCCATGATACGCACGATCGTCATCCTCGTCCCTTCTCGCGCCCCCTGCGCCGACACTTTCCTACGGTGATTTTCCCGCATGCCCAAGAGGTTTCCGCGTGTTTAGTTCCGCTGAATATGCGTACGAATCGAAAGGGGCCGCCCGACGAACGGACGGCCCCCTCGATACCTAACCATCCGCCCGAAGGCGGACGACCAGACGAATTACATCGTCGTGTTGGTCGTCGTCGTGGTCGTGGTGTCGTTCGACATCATGTCGGTGCTGTTCATGGCGCCGCCGTCGACCGCAGTCATGTTGTCGGTGGCGGTTTCGTCAGTGACGTTCATGTCGGTGACATTGGTGGTGGTTTCGGTCTTGCTGCAGGCCGAAACCGCCAGGGCGGCGCCCGCGATCATGGTGCCGATCACGGCCTTCGAGATGAAAGAACGCATTTGGAAGCTCCCTAGATAGTGGATTTGGTCGGCTTTTCCGGCCTTATCACCCAAATCGAGGGGGACATTAGACACTAATCCGAAGTTGCTCAAGCCGCTTTTCGTGCGCGGAAAGTGCGTCGAGAAAGTCGGGCAGGTGACGCGCTAATTCGGCGTCAAATGCCTCAAACGAAATGGTTTTTCCAAGCGCTGCCGCACTGGTCACGGCATAGTCGGCCAGGCCGCAGGGTACGATTCCGCCAAAATGTGCGAGATCAGGATCGAGGTTGATCGCGAAGCCATGCAGCGTCACCCACCTTTTCACGCGTACCCCGATCGCGCCGATCTTTGCCTCCTCGGCGCCATGTCCGGTCCAGATACCGACGCGTCCCGATTCGGTCCGCGCCTCGATCTCAAAATCGCCCAGCGTCGCGATCAGCCAGTGTTCGAGCTCATGAATGAAGCATCGAACGTCTCGTCCGCGTCGGTTGAGGTCCAGCACGAGATAGCCGACGCGCTGGCCGGGGCCATGATAGGTGTAGCGGCCGCCGCGTCCGGTCTGCACGACGGGAAAGCGCGGATCGATGAGTTCGGCGGGATCGGCGCTGGTGCCGCCGGTATAGACCGGCGGGTGTTCGAGCAGCCAGACCAGCTCGCGCGCATCGCCGGCAGCGACGGCGGCGGCGCGCGCCTCCATCGCGGCCAGGCTTTCGGCATAGGGCACCTGCTCGGTCGAGACGCGCCATTCGATATCGGCGGGGATCATCGCGCGGGGCTACTCCTGCGCGCCGACATGGCGCAAGTCGCCGCCTGCCATAAGATGCTTGGGCGAGGGCGTTGCCAGTCGTGAGCACACGCCCTAGTCAGGCGTCCTCGGACCGGCGACAGGGCTGGCAGGTGGGGAATCGGGGGCCGCATATGGTCAATATGGGAAACGTCTGGGATCGTACCACCGAGTTCCTCAGCGATAATCTGGGTGCGGTGGTTCCGATCGCTTTACTGACGATCTTCGTGCCGCAATCGATATCGGGTGCGATCAAGCTCGCCGGTGCCGCGGTCGCGCCAGGGCTGGGGCAAGCCATCATGCTGGCCTTGCTGCTTCCGATGCTATGGGGCCAGCTCGCCATCGCCGCGCTGGCGCTGCGGCCCGATGCCGGACGCAGCGTGGCGCAATCGGCCGCGACCCGCCATTTCCTCCGATATCTATTGGCCATATTGATCCTGTTCGCCGTGCTCGTCCTGCTGTTCCTGCCGATTGTCCTCGCCCTGGTCGCAAGTGGTGTCGACCTGGCCGCCCTGACCAGCGCGACCGCTGGCCCGAAACCCGATATCTCGCCGGCCATGGCCGGGTTCATCGGTCTTTACGGGCTCGCCTGGCTGATCCTCGCCGTATTCGTGTCGGTCAGGTTCAGCACCTTGCTCGTCGCCGTGGTCGCGGCCGAAGGCGGCGTGGTCGCCGCGTTGCGGCGGTCGTTCGCGCTCAGCCGGGGAATCGCCTGGAAGCTGCTTGGCGTCGTGCTGCTGTTCGGACTGGTCGTCGGCGTCGCGTCGATCGCGGTGACGTCGGTGTTCGGGACCCTGTTCCGCTTTCTCGACCCCAGCGCCGGGCCGTTCTCGATCGGGTCGATCATCGTCGCGATCCTCGGCGGGCTGGTGACGACGGCTTATTATGTCGTCCAATCGAGCTTCATGGCCAAAGTCTATCTGGCGGCGACGTCGGCACGCGAGGGCGTGTGAAGGTTACTTTTCCTGCTTTGATGCGCGATGCCTGGCGATTGTGGCGGCGCGATTGGGATGTGCTGACGGCGGTGGCGGGGCTGTTCGTCTTCCTGCCCGCGCTGGCGATGGCGATGTTCATCCCCGACATGCCGACCCCGCCTGCGGCAGGCGAAGCCGTGCCGGGTTCGGTCACGATGACGGCCTATGAACAAGGTCTCACGCAGTGGATGCTCAATTACGGCGGCTGGCAGATCGCCGCGCAGGCCGTCGTTTTGTTCGGCCAGTTCGCGATCGTCGCCTTGTACCTGGCGGGTGATCACCCGCCGGCGGGCAAGGCGCTGATGGCGGCGGCGCGACGTTACCCGCTATTGCTGCTCGCCGGCTTGATCATTGCCGTACCGATCGCGGCTGCCCTGGTGCTGGCCCAGGCATTGCCGTTGCTGATGGCGGCGTTTTTCGTGATCGTCTTCTGGGTGTTGGCGCGCACGATCGCGCTGGCGCCGACCCTGCTGGCGGAAGCGCCCGTCGGTGCCTTGCGGGCGATCACCCGCAGCCTGCATTTGACCCGCGGCAACACGCTTGCGCTCGCCGCTTCGGTGATGACCGTGATCCTGGCCATGACGATCGCGACCTGGCCATTCGAGCAGATCGACGCCTGGATGGTGGCGCACGCGCCCAATCCGATCGCACGCGCGCTGGTCGACGCGATCGCCGCGGCGATCACCGGCCTGGGCGGTATCGCCATGGCGCTGGTTCAGGTCGCCGCATACCGTCGACTCAGGACCAGGTAGCGATTGGCGGCAGGCTCATCAGGATCGCGTCGATATTGCCGCCGGTCTTTAGGCCGAACAACGTTCCGCGGTCATAGACCAGGTTGAATTCGGCGTAGCGGCCGCGCCACTCGCGCATCGCGGCCATGTCGGCGTCGGTGAACGCGTCGCCCATCCGTCGCCGCACGATCCGCGGAAAAGCGTCCAGGAAAGCGCGGCCGACATCCTGGGTGAAGGCGAAATTGGCGGCGAAATCGCCTTCGAGATGATCGTAGAAGATTCCGCCGACGCCGCGATGCACCTTGCGATGCGGGATATAGAAATAATCGTCGGCCCATTGCTTGAAGCGCGGATAATGGCCGGGATCGTGGCGATCGCACGCGGCCTTGAGCGTTGCGTGGAAGTCCGCGGTGTCCGCCGCCACGGGCAATGGCGGGTTGAGGTCGGCGCCGCCGCCGAACCAACGCTTGGTGGTCACCAGGAAGCGCGTGTTCATGTGGACGGCGGGAACGTGCGGATTGGCCATGTGCGCGACCAGGCTGATTCCGGTCGCGAAGAAGGTGGGGTCCTCGGCCGCGCCGTGGATCGTCTTGCCGAACTCGCCCTCGAACGCGCCGCCTACGGTCGAGACGTTGACGCCGACTTTCTCGAACACCTTTCCCTTCATCACGCCGCGCACGCCGCCGCCACCATCCGCGCCCGACGGATCGACGCGGTCCCAGGGCGTATAGTCGAACCGCGCATCGGACCCGGCCTCGCGCTCGATCGATTCGAATTCGGCGCAGATCAGGTCGCGGAGCTGCTCGAACCACTGTCTCGCGGTCGCCTGTTCGACGTCCAGCTCCTTCATTCGGGCCATCCCTTCGTCTGTCGTAACGCTTCGCCGACCGCGATGGCGGCGGAAATCGCAACGTTCAAGGACCGAAAGCCGGGCCGCATCGGAATCATGACCCTTAGATCGGCGCGATCATGGACCAATTGCGGCACGCCCGCGCTCTCCGATCCCAGCAGCAGGATGTCGTCCGGTGCGAATTCCGCCGCATCGAGCCGCACCGCGCCCAACGTGGACAAAAGGACGATGCGCCCGGCCGCTTGCGCTTCGAATGTCCCCCAGTCGGCGTGGCGCGTGACCTCTGCCTGCGCGGCATAGTCCAATCCGGCGCGCGCCAAGGCGCGGTCGGAAAAGGCGAATCCCATCGGTTCGATCAGATCTACGGGCACGCCGAGACAGGCCGCCAGGCGCAAGATGGTGCCGACGTTTCCGGCGATGTCGGGCTGGTGAAGGGCGATGCGCATAAAAACCCGTTGGCAAAGCGGCATGCCCGTGTCTATCAGGCGCGCAACTTCCGTGGGGACGGAAGGGTTCTGGCGGGCGCGCGGCCTCCTAAAAGGCTGGTTCCCCGAGCGTTCCGCCGCCGGATTTGAAGTGCAAGGGCAGGTGAATGGCGACCGTTGACGATGTGATTCCGGAGGGTGAGTCGCCCGATAGCGTGAGCGATCCGCGTCGTCGTGACTTCCTGAACATTGCCGCCGTGGCGTTTCCCGCCACCGCCGGCGCGGTCGCGGTGCTTTTTCCGCTGATCAACCAGATGAGCCCGTCGGCCGACGTTCTCGCGGAATCGACCACAACGGTCGATCTGTCGAAGATCCAGCCGGGCCAGGGCGTCATCACGACGTTCCGCAAACAGCCATTGTTCGTGCGCAACCTGACGCCGAAGGAAGTCGCCGAAGCCAATGCGGTGCCGCTGTCGGAACTGCGTGATCCCGAAACGCTCGAGAAGCGGACCCAGCCGGGGCATGAGAACTGGCTGATCACGCTCGGCGTCTGCACCCATCTGGGCTGCATCCCGCTCGGCATCAATGAGGGCGACAATCGCGGCAAGTTCGGCGGATATTTCTGCCCGTGCCACGGGTCGCAATACGACACGGCGGGCCGCATCCGTCAGGGACCGGCGCCGAAGAACCTCTTCGTGCCGCCGTACAAGTTCACGTCGCCGACCGCGATTCTGGTCGGCTGAGGGGGGTAGAAGAAGATGAGTTTCCCCTGGGCCAATCACTACGAGCCGAAACAGCCGTTCATGCGCTGGCTCGATGAGAAGCTGCCGTTGCCGCGCCTGGCATACAATGCCGTGGGCGCCGGCTATCCGGTTCCGCGCAACCTCAATTATTTCTGGAATTTCGGCGTGCTCGCCGGCGCCGCGCTGGCGATCCAGATCGTCACCGGCATCGTGCTGGCGATGCATTATCACTCCGACGCCGGGACGGCTTTCTCGTCGATCAACGGTACGATCATGCGCGACGTCAATGCCGGCTGGTTCCTGCGCTATGCGCACGCCAATGGCGCGTCGATGTTCTTCATCGTCGTCTACACGCACATCTTCCGCGGTCTCTATTACGGATCGTACAAGGCGCCTCGCGAGATGGTGTGGCTGCTCGGCGTGGTCATCTTCCTGCTGATGATGGCGACCGCGTTCATGGGTTACGTGCTTCCCTGGGGCCAGATGAGTTTCTGGGGCGCACAGGTCATCACCGGCTTCTTCTCCGCGATCCCCGGGATCGGCGAGACGATCCGCGTATGGCTGCTCGGCGGCTACGCGCCAGACGATGCCGCGCTCAACCGCTTCTTCTCGCTCCATTACCTGCTGCCGTTCGTGATCGCGGCGGTCATCATCCTCCACATCTGGGCGCTGCACATTCCGGGGTCGGGCAACCCGACCGGTGTCGACGTCAAGGGTGAGCAGGACACGGTGCCGTTCCATCCTTATTATACGGCGAAGGACGGCTTCGGACTGGGCATCTTCCTGCTGCTGTTCGCAGCGTTGATCTTCTTCTTCCCGGACATGCTGGGCCATCCGGACAATTACATCGCGGCGAATCCGTTGCAGACGCCGGCGCACATCGTTCCCGAATGGTATTTCTGGCCGTTCTACGCGATTCTGCGCTCGTTCACTTCGGACTTCATCCTGCCGGCCAAGCTGTGGGGCGTGCTCGCGATGTTCGGGTCGATCCTGCTGCTGTTCTTCCTGCCGTGGCTCGACTCGTCGCCGATCCGTTCGAACAACTACCGGCCCAAGGCACGGATCGCTTTCTGGGTGCTCGTCCTCGACGTGTTGATCCTGGGCTATTGCGGCGGTTCGCCCGCCGATCCGCTCTACGTGATCGTCGCCCAGGTCTGCTCGGCTTACTACTTCCTCCACTTCCTCGTGATCCTGCCGTGGATCGCGCGGACGGAGCGGCCGGTGGCGTTGCCGAATTCGATCACCGAGGCGGTGCTGGCGGGCAAGGGCGGGACGAGCCCGGCCGAAACCGCGCTGGCGCACTGAGCGAGCTATAGGGGATATACGAGAAATGGTTCGCTGGATTGCAGCTTTGGTCGGGTTGGCGTTTGCGGGCGTGCTCGCGATCGCACTGGTCATCACCGTGTCGGGCGTCGTGTCCGACAGCACGCCCAAGATCTGGACGGGCGCGCCGAAATCGGCCGAGACCGAGTTCCACAAGCATCCGCGCGATGCTGGGTTGAGCTCGGCCGGCGTGTTCGGCAAGTTCGACAAGCAGCAGCTGCAGCGCGGCTTCCAGGTCTACAAGGAAGTCTGCTCGGCGTGCCACTCGCTCAAATATGTCGCATTCCGCGACCTCGCCGGGCTCGGCTATAGCGAAGGCCAGGTGAAGGCGATTGCTGCCGGCTTCGACAATATTCCGTCGGTCAATCCGGATACGGGTGAGGCCGCGACTCGCAAGGGCGTCCCTGCCGACCATTTCCCGCTGGCGTTCGCCAACGACATCGCGGCGCGGGCCGCCAACAACAACGCGATCCCGCCCGATCTCAGCTACATGACGCGCGCCCGCCATGGTGGCGCTGACTATGTCTATTCGCTGCTGACCGGTTATCAGGAGCAGCCGGCGGCGCTGTTGAAGGAATTCCCGGAGGCCAAGACGCCTAACGGTCTGCACTTCAACCCGTATTTCGCGAACCTCAACATCGCGATGCCGCCGCCGCTCCGGTCGGAAGGTCAGGTGCAATATTCCGACGGCACCAAGCCGACGGTCGACAATATGGCGCGCGACGTGGCCGCCTTCCTGACCTGGACCGCCGATCCCAATCTGGAGACGCGGCACCAATATGGCTTCATGGCGGTGATCTTCCTGCTGGCCTCGAGCCTGCTGGCATTCGGTGCGTACCGGAACGTCTGGCGCGACGTGAAGCATTGATCGGGCGCGGCCAGCGGCCGCGCCTTTTCATTCGTCATCCATCGGGGCGGAGTTCGCGATGACCCACGCCAATGATGACCTCAAGGCATTGATCCGTACGATCCCGGACTTTCCCAAGCCCGGGATCATGTTTCTCGACATCACCACCCTGCTGCTCGATGCGCAGGGGCTGGCCGAAACCATCAGGCGCATGGCCGCGGCGGTCGACGGCCCGGTCGATCTGGTTGCCGGGATCGAGGCGCGGGGATTCCTGTTCGCCGCCGCGCTCGCCGTGCCACTCAATGCCGGCGTGCTGCTGATCCGTAAGGACGGCAAGCTGCCCGGCGTGACGATCGCGGAGGATTATGCGCTCGAATACGGCACCGATCGCATCGCCATGCATGAAGACGCGCTCGTGCCTGGCCAGCGCGTGCTGCTGGTCGACGATCTGATCGCCACTGGCGGCACAGCGCGCGCCGCTATCCGCTTGTTGCGCAAGGCCGGTGGGGTGGTCGATCAGGTGCAATTCGTCATCGACCTGCCCGATCTCGGCGGCGCCGCCGCATTGGAAGGCGACGGCGTGAAGGTGACGTCACTGTTCGCCTTCGAAGGGCATTGACCGTCGAATTGGCCTGAAACGGTCCTTCAGGAACTGATTTCGCCTCCGAATCGTTTTATTCCTCTAGTGGCAGCGGCGCGTTTTCTGCCGCGGCTCCGATGTATGGAGGCGGTTCAAATGAAGATCGGCATCATGATGTTGGGTGCGGCGTCGCTGCTCTCGCTGGGCGGCTGCGTCGACGACGGCTATGGCTATAGCAGCGTGAGCGTCGGCTATGGCTCGCCCGGCTATTACGGCGACTATTACAGCGATTTCTACGACGGTGGGTACGGCGTGCCCTATTATGGCTGGTATAACGGCTATTATTATCCAGGCAGCGGCTATTACGTGTACGATCGTTATCGCCGTCCGCATCGCTGGACCGGCAGCCAGCAATATTATTGGCAGCATCGCGGCAGCCAATGGCGCGGCTCCAATCGCGGCGAGGAATGGCGTGGTTTTCAGCGCGGCCCGCGGGCCGGCGGCAACGACGGCTATCGCTGGCGCGGCAACGGGGGCGGCAATTGGCGTGGCGATGGCGGTCGCCGCGGCAATGACGGCGGTCGGCGTCCGCACTGAGCAGTTCCACGAGGTATTGACGTTCAGGCTAATCCGCCCCGCCAGGGGGGGGGGTGTCAGGCTCCGCCTGACGGAGGGGGAGGAAGTACGACGGGACTTGAGTCGCCGTCCGCCCCCTCCGTCGGCCTAATGGCCGCCACCTCCCCCTAGCGGGGGAGGATTAAACAGTCATGCCTCGTCAAATGCCAATTCATGCCTGGCTCGCCGCGGGTCGCGTGCGGATCAGTCCATTGGCGATGTAGGTCATGACCGCCTGGTCATGCTGGTTGAATACCGTGGTGCGACCCTTGGTGATGCCCATTTCCGGGCGGCTTCGCGAGACGCGCTTCTCGAGCAATTCGGTCTCACAGCGCAGCGTGTCGCCCGGATAGACGGGCTTCAGCCAGCGCAATTCGTCCAGGCCCGGCGAGCCGAGCCCGGCCGAACGCTGGTCCTTCATATTTTCGACCGCCATGCGCATCGCCATCGCCGCGGTGTGCCAGCCGCTCGCCGACAATCGCCCGAAATGGGTCTGCGCCGCTGCTTCGTCGGACAGATGGAAAGGCTGGGGGTCGTATTTGGACGCGAACTCGACAACCTCTTCGCGCGTCACTTCATAGCGACCGAAACTCGCTTTGGTGCCGACCACCAGGTCCTCGAAATATTTCAGATCGTCGCTCATTTCACCAATGCTCCCCGGAACGGTGCGTCATCGCCATCAAGACCCTGTCCGGGCGCCAGCCCGATCAGGTCGCGCAGCAGCGGCGCCACGTCGACATTGTCGAAGGTCGGAATCCGGCCCAGCGGCTTGATCGCCGGTCCACTGGCGATGAACAGCGCCCGCATCTCCGGCGCGTCATTGTCGTAGCCGTGCGCACCGCCCTCGACCTTATGCTTGGGCGGGTGGACCACGACGGTCCAACCGGCGTCGGGCAGGCACAGGATCGCCGGCACGCGCGGATTCTTGCCGTAATGGAGGCGCTCCGGCACCTCGGCCTTGCGATAACAGTCGAGGTGCGGGCCATGGGCGCCGAGCAGCGCCTTTTCGACCGCCGCCTGTTTGCCGGCCTTGGGATTGATCGAGGCGTAGACCCCATCCTCCACCACGTCGTAATCGTCGGGATTGCTGAACGTATCGAGCACGATCAACCTGTCCTGCGAAATCGCCGCCATGCCGTGATCGGCGACGATCACCAGATTGGCGGATTGGCCGAGCTTGGCGAGTTCGTCGCGCAGCCTTCCGATCGCCTTGTCGACATTGGCGACCGCCTCGGTCGTGCGCTGGTCGTCCGGGCCATATTCATGGCCGACGGTATCGACCTCGTCGAAATAGAGCGTGACGAAGCGTGGGCGGGTCTCGGCCGGGCGGCGCAGCCAGTCGATGATGCTGTCGACGCGCTGACGGTCGCTCAGCGCCTGGTTGAATTGCAGCCAGTCGTCGGGCCGCGTGCCGCCGCTGATCGGATTGGGCCAATCCTTCGATCGCTCGCCACCCCAGGCGACGTTGGATCCTGGCCAGAAGGCGGTGGCGGTGCGGGTCCCGGCCTTTTCCGCGGTCACCCAGATCGGTTCGGCGGCGTTCCACCAGAACGGATCGTCCGACGCCATGGTGAAGACGTCGCCGGGCCGCGACGCGTCGAGCATCTTGTTGGCGACGATGCCGGTGCGGTCGGGACGCAGTCCGGTGACCAGGGTCCAGTGATTGGGGAAAGTCTTGGACGGATAGCTCGGGCGCATCGCGCTGCTGATCCCGGCTGCGGCGAGCCCGCTGAGATTGGGGGTGACGCCGCGATCGAGGTAATCTGCACGGAAGCCGTCGATCGATACCAGGATCGTGACCGGTGCCTTTGCCTCGGTTTGGGCTGGCGAGGTGGCACTGATCGGGGCGCTTTGCGGCGACGCCCAGGCAGGAACCGACAGCGACGCGGCAACGGCAAGAATGGCGGCCCGGGCAATCCAGCGCATCAGCGACTCCTTGGTCGATTACGCGCCGGCCATGCCGGGCCGCCAGCCCGCGTGCAAGTTATCCGCCCAGGCTGAGCTTGATGAAGCCCGTCCAGCCCGCCGGCGATTTGCCATAAGCGGCGTCGAGCGCCGCCGGCTTGGCGATGACGAACCCGCTGCCACCGATCGCCGCCTCGAGCGGGCCGACCAGCTTCAGCCGGTAGGCGTAGCCGAGTTCGGCGCGAGTCACCCGGAACTTGCGGTCGTGCAACGGATCGATGGGGTTGGGGAACAGTTCGTCATTGGCCAGATTCTCGACTCGTCCGAACACGCTATGATGGGTGCCGATGTCCCAATTGGCTTCTCCCAGCCATGCGGTCAGTGCGCGTCCCGGCAGGCGGTTCTTGACAGCGAACCCGGCGAGCGCGGAAAAGCCGCCGCGCGCATATTGCACGGTGGCGGTCGTCCGCGCCTCATCCTGGCCGGGCTCCAGCGCTTCGGGACTCTTCAGCCGTCCGTAGCTCGCCTGGGCCGACCAGTAAGGAGACGGATTCCAGCTGGCGCGCACGCTCCACGAATCGAGCTTGGGCGTTTCGATGTCCCAGCGATGCTGGTCCGGCTCGCGCCCGCGGAACCCCGATCCCTCGATCTGCCAATGGTCGCCATACAGCCCGGCGGTGACCACGCCGAACGTGATGTGCGTGCTGTCGAACCAGTGGTGCGTGATCGGCGCAAGCGGCAGATATTTCGCCGACGCGCGATGCATGAAGGCGGAAGGCCCAAGCGCCGGCTCGGCGACCGGGCCGCCATAGACGAAGCCGGTCAGTCCCTTGCCCAACGGCACGTCGACCCGCGCCGCCAGCTCCATGAACAGGTCGTGCGGATGCTGGCGATCGACCAAGGGAGTCACGCCGTCGGCGCTCTCTCCGGTTGCGAACAGGCTGGGATAGCCTTTCGCCCCCATCAGTGCGTCGAGACTCAGCATCGAACGCAATGTCAGCCGCGCACCACCGAAATTGCGCTCCGCATCGATCGTGGCCATCGACGTGACGAAAGCCTCGTCGCGGCCGCGCGGGCCCGACTGATTGGTATAGCTGCCCCAGGCATAGCCGTGGAGCATCACCATCCAGTCGCCGCTCGCGAGATGGAGGCCATGCATCATCCCCTCCGCGCCCGGCAGGCGCGACGTGCCGGAGCCGTTTGCAAAGGGTTGCGGCGCACCCGACATGTCCATTCCCGGCATCGCAGCCATCGTCCGGTCGTCGCCGGGTTTGCCAGGCGCGGGCATGGTCATTCCCGGCATGGCCGCGGACGGCTGTTCGGGCGCCGCATTGCCGGCGGGCGCGGGTGCCGACGCCGGCGGGGCTGACATATCCATCCCCGGCATCGGCATGGGCATGGGCATTGGCGCTGCCGAGCCGGACGACGGGGAGTTGGGCGCGGGGGTGCTCATCTCCATCCCCGGCATCGAAGGCGGTGCAGATGTGGTCGGCGACGGCGCGCCCATCGTCATTCCAGGCATGGAATCATTGTGAGCGGGCTGCGGCACGGACGCTCGTGCCGCCCTTTGGCGCTTGGTCTTGTGCGCGGGTGCCCGCTTCTTGACGGTTTTGGCCTTGGCCTTGGCGTTCGGTTTGGCCGCCGGCTTGGCAGGCATCTTCATGCCGGGCATCGACATGCCGCCCATATTCTGGGCGGCCGCCATACCGGGCAGCATCGCGACCGCCGCTGCGGCCACGAGCCATCTGGTGCTGATCATCGAAAAAATCTCCGTGGAATAGGGGAAGCGTTGAGGGCTTCACGCAATCCTGGGCGGAGGCGGGATGGGGGCCTTATTGGGCAATATTGTCAGCACCGCGATGCGGGAGAGCGGCGCCGGGGCGGGGACGGATACCGGCGGTCGCACCCGCACGGCGTTCCAATCCCCGATCGGGACGCAGCCGACGCAGAGATGCTGCTGCGGCATGGGCACCTTGTGCTCCGGCCCGGGCATATGGTGTCCGGGCATGGCCATCGGCTGCATGCCGTCATGCGCGCCGGCCGGCATGGCGGGCGCGCCGAATGCGAGCATCATGAAGAGGATCAGCCGAAGCAGCATGGTGACGTTCTAGCGCACCAGCATCCACACGGCCATCGCGACCATCATCAAATTCTCGGTCAAGGACACGAAGCCCAGCGGGACGTTGCTCGACCCACCGACGCAGGCACATTTGAGCGCGCGTTTGTCGATATAGACGGCCTTGAACACCGACACCGCACCGATGCCGCCGATGAACAAGGCGACTGGAACCGACAGCCATGTCGCGGCATGGGCAGCCATCAACACGCCCGCCAGTGCTTCCGCGAAGGGATAGATATAGCTGTACGGGACCCAACGCTGGGCAAGCAGATCGTAATTGAGGAACATCGTCGAAAAGCGCTCGACATCCTGCAGCTTGAGGATGGCGAGCACACACATGCTGAACGCGATGAACCATTCGCCCACCATCATGGTGAACGGCGAACCCATAGCGGCCTGGCTGGCGGCGAGCGCCATCAGCGCGGTCATCGCGAACACGGCGATGACCGGGCGATAGCTGGTCTCGTCCTTGGCCGGCACGTGCTTGCCGAAGAAGCGGCGGAGGTCGTCGTTGCCGCCGATCCGCTGTCCGTCGATGAAAGTCTGCGGCGTAGTGGCGACCTGGTGCTCGGCCTTGAACGCCTCCGTCTCCTCGCGCGTCCGCAGCCAGTGATCGTCGACATGGTAGCCGTGCGATTCGAGCAGCCATTTCGATTTGCGGCCATAGGGACAGACATGCTCGGGCATGACCATGCGATAGAGCGTTGCGTGCTTTGCGTTTTCCATGACGCTCCCCATATAGGTTCCGTACCGTGGTACGGAGTCAAGCATGGCGGGAATGACAATCGGTAAATTGGCCGCTTCGGGTGGCGTGGGCGTCGAGACCATCCGCTATTATCAACGCCGCGGCTTGCTGAAGGAGCCGCCTCGCGACGAACTTTATGGCGGTGTGCGCCGCTACGGCGCGCCCGATGTGCAGCGGTTGCGGTTCATCCGCGCCGCGCAGGGCGCGGGGTTCACGCTCGACCAGATTGGTGAGTTGCTCGATCTCGATGCGACCGATGATCGCGCCCGGGCACGAGCGCTCGCAACCGAGCGGATCGCCGCGCTCGATGCGAAGATCGAGGAACTGGCGGCGGCGCGCGAGGCGCTCGCCCGATTGGCCCATGATTGCGCCAATTCGGGCGGCGGGCCCTGCCCGATCCTCGCGGCCTTCGACGCGGGCTGAATGAATTCGGGTGCAATTTTACAAAGCGGTCGGTCGTCAAGCGACCCATTTGCTGCCACCACCGACGCGCCTTTGGTCCTGAATAGCGGACGCACTACAAGCACGCTAACATCGGCCAACGAAAGGGGAGGTGATGGGCTACTTGCGGCAGATTGCGCCACTCGCAAACTTCATAACCGTGTTAATGCTCGCCGCCTTCACGGTAGTGCTCGGGTATCGCTGGGTCTTCGCGGGGCAAGCTCCCGTCAGCGTCATTGCTGGAATGAAGGCTGTCATTTTCTTGATCGTCGCCAGCGTGATAACCGGCTGGGCTTCAAGCATCTGCGACAGTTTGTCCCGCGTGCTCCGCAGACCTCGATAGCGGCATAAGGTCCGCTTGTTCGTCTGGCAGAGCGTGAACCGGAATGGCCGCTTCCCATCGATTAGACGTTCAGCCCATAGTGCTAATTGCGGACGTCATGCTCACAAGTGGACAACCCCGCTCGCGCTCCTGCTTCGGCAGGCGTTCGAGGAAGGAGGCAAATGGCGCCCGCCACGCCTCAGCTGTGCAGGAAGTGCATCACGTCGCCGTCCTGCACAACATAGCCCTTGCCCTCGGCGCGGAGCTTGCCGGCCTCGCGCGCGCGGCTCTCGCCGCCCAGCGCGATGTAATCGTCGTAGGCGATCGTCTCGGCGCGGATGAAGCCCTTTTCGAAGTCGGTGTGGATCTCGCCCGCGGCTTCGGGCGCGGTGGCGCCGGCGTGGACGGTCCAGGCGCGGGCTTCCTTCGGGCCGACGGTGAAGAAGGTGAGGAGGTGGAGGAGCTTGTATCCAGCGCGGATGACGCGGGCGAGGCCGGTTTCCTCCAGCCCCAGTTCGGCGAGAAACTCGCCGCGATCCTCGGCCGGCATGGTCGCGATCTCCGCCTCGATCGCGGCGGAGACGATCACTGCCTCGGCGCCTTCGGCCTTGGCCTTTTCGAACACGCGCGCCGAATGCGCATTGCCATGGGCGGCGTTGGCCTCCTCGACGTTGCAGACATAGAGTATGGGCTTGGCGGTCAGCAATTGGGCCTGGGAGAAGACGCGCGCTTCCTCGGCGTCCTTGGGCTGGGTCAGACGGGCCGGCTTGCCGTCGCGCAGCAGGTCGAGCGCCTGGCCCAGCACGCTCGCCGCGATCTTCGCTTCCTTGTCGCCCTGCGCCGCCTTCTTGGCGAAATTGGGCACGCGCTTTTCGAGGCTTTCCAGGTCGGAAAGCATCAATTCGGTCTCGACCGTCTCGGCATCGGCGATCGGGTCGATCTTGTTCTCGACGTGGGTTACGTCGCCATCCTCGAAGCAACGCAGAACATGGACGACCGCGTCCACCTCACGGATATTGCCGAGGAACTGGTTGCCCAGGCCCTCGCCCTTCGACGCGCCGCGGACCAACCCGGCAATGTCGACGAAGGCCAGCTGGGTCTCGATGATCTTCTGCGAACCGGCGATGGCGGCGAGCTTGTCCAGCCGCGGATCGGGCACCGCGACGTTACCGACATTGGGTTCGATCGTGCAGAACGGATAGTTCGCCGCCTGCGCCGCTGCCGTCTCGGTCAGCGCGTTGAACAAGGTCGACTTGCCGACATTGGGAAGGCCGACAATGCCGCAACGGAAACCCATGTAATTCGTCCTCAAGCTCTCGGGGGAAGGCCCGGCGCCTACTCGCCCGGTCGCGCGCTGGCAAGGACGGGGGGCGATCGGCGTGCGCAAGGGCAGCGGCCCGAGCATCTGCTCGGACCGCTCCTCGCACTCTTGGATCGAGACGCGCTTAGTGTTTGTGATCGCCGCCGCCGCGGCCATTTCCGCCGCCGCCTCTCGGCACGGCCGGAGCGGCAGCGCGTGGCGGCGGTGCCGGACGCGCCATTTGCGGTGCGGGCCGAGCCATTTGCGGCGCTGGGCGGGCCATTTGCGGCGCGCGCGGCTGGAAGGCCGGCCGGTTCATTTGCGGAGCCGGGCGCATCCCGCCATTGCCGCCGCCGAAACGTGGCGCTTGCGGCCGGGGCGCTGCAATCTGGGGTTGCGAACGCGGTGCCTGGAAGCGCGGACGATCGTTGCCGCCATTGAAGCGCGGCTGGAAGCGCGGCGTCGCTGCGCGCGGCTCAGGACGTGGTGCGGCCATTTGCGGGCGTCCGCCACTGTGGCCCATCTGGGGCTGTGCGCGCGGTGTAACGACACGCGGCTGCGGCTGGGGCTGGGCGCCGAAGCGCGGGCCATTGCCCCGCATCCCATGATCGCCGCGCATAGCTGCAAGCTGCGCGCGATCGGGATTGCCCCGTGGACCCGCCACGCGCGGCAAATTCGGCTGACCTTGCGGCCGCGGCGCGAAGCGGCCGGCCGGCGTGTTGGCCTGCGGTTCGCGAAGTGCGCGCATCGGACCCACGCCCGGGCGCTGTTTCTCGCGGGCAGCGATCATCGCTTGGCGGCGAGGATCGTCAGCTTGCGGCGCGACGGCATTCGGCGCCCGGTTGCCCGGCTCGATCCGCTGGCGGTTACCGAACAGGGCCTGCGGCATGTTGGGCGCGCCCCGATTGGCGTGCGCCGCGTTTGCCAAACGCACGCGATCGTCCCTGGCCGGCAGGAAGCGCTTCTGATCGCGCGCCCAGCTTGCCGAGGACCAGGTCGCGGGGATGGCGCGTGGCGGCGGCGGGCTGCGGAACGAATCGTCGCGCCATGCCGCGAACCGGCGGGCGTCGGCCTGGCGGCGAATGCCTTCCTCGCGCCAGTAATTGGCCTGAGTCGCGCTCACGCGGTTGCTGTAGTCGCGCCATTGCGGCTGGCGATCGCGAGTCGCATACCAACGCGCCTGCGTCGCGGAAATCGCCGCGCTGCGTGCCGCCCAATTCGCGGCGCTGACGGCGCGCCGATCGCCACGGCGGGATGCCAGATACAAATCGCGTCCGCGCGCCAGATAGCGGCCGGCATAATCGAGCCGCGCGCCGTAATCCGAATAGGGCACGACCCCGCCATAGCTGTCATAGACAACCGCCAATTGGCCGTCGTCATAGCCATAGCCATAAAAGGGATCGCGGACGAAATAGGGCTCGTCGGCGCCGGGGCGGTAATAATAATAGCGATAGCCGTCATCGACCGGCTCGAGGAAGACGACCGATTGGTCATAGCCTTCCCATGCCCAGGGATCGGCACCGTCATAATCGAAATAATAATCGGGCGGCGCGTCGCCCAATACGCGCTGATAGTCGTAAGCGGCATCGGCATAGCCGTAATAATCGCGCGGATTGGCGACGCGCACGGTGCGCACGGGCCTCGCCTCGGGCAGGGCCGCGACTTCGGGCGCGGTCGGCCAGGCGGTGGACGGACTCGCGTCGAGGGGTAGGGTCGCGGGGAGCGCCGGCGGGGCCGCCGCGGTCATCTGCTGGTCGTTGCCCTTGCCGCATGCCGACAGCGCCGCGGCGAGCGCGATGGTCGCGGCGGTCGCCAGCCGGCGATGACGGAAAATACTATTGTCCACGGCATCATACTCCAATCGATGCCCACCCGAACGGACAACAATATTGCCGCGTTCCTTAATCGGTGCTGGCCCCGCGGTTCATCGGGGAGTCGGGTCACGTTTCGAACGTGACATGACCCTGATCGCCGATTGGCCAGGCCGGGTCGTGGACGATTTCGATGGCACCGTTCTGACGTGTTGCGTCCGAACCAAGGGCATGTCAGTCTCCCCAATGAAGCACCGGCCGGGGGGGGAAACGGACGGTACTTCGGGGGATAAAAGGATGGTTATCAGGGCGATCTGTGCCGGTTTCGTGATCGGCGCGTTGGCGTGCACTCTACAGCCGGCGCATGCCCGCAACACGCGACCCGTGGCACTGAAGTCTACGCCCAAAATCGTGGCGCGGGTGAGACTGGGGCTGCTGCCACCCAGGTCGCTCCGATTGGGGCCGCAGACCGTCTATCGCGGCGGCAATACAGCGCTGGACGAGATGCTCCGACCCCGCTTCATCGGCGGCATGATCGATCTCTACCCGACTGAGCGATCGGGCATCCGGTTGTCGGTCGGCACGCGCTATTTCGCGCAATCCAATTTCTGGATCGCGGCCGAACGGGCGACCGACGGATTGCTCTACGACCCTCATATGACTCGCGGCGGACGCGGACTGTCGCGCGGGTTCCGCCGCTCCACGCCGGCGATGACGCTGGGCTATGACCGCGAGGTGTCGAAGGGCTTTGTGGTGGGCCTCGAAGGCGGCGCGCTCAGCGATCGCGCGATCATGCCGACGCGGCCGGGACGGTGGAGCGCCGCCGGCGTGCGCGACGGCGGTTTCGGCCTCAACCCCGTGGCGACGATGTCCGCGCGGCTCGCCTTCTGATCAGCCCTTCAGGCCGATCCCGCCGACCGGTTCGGTTTCGGCTCTCGAATCGAACCCCGCGATCAGCGGTCGTGCCTTGGCGATCGCGGCCTGGACCTGGGACAGTTTCAGCGAGGCGTCGTGATGCTCCTTGCTGTCCCACGCTTCGGTAATCCAGATCGCGTCGGGATCCGTCGCATCCTTGGCGACGATATAGCTAAGGCATCCCGGCATGTCGGCCGAACTTTCGAGCAATAGTGCGAGCAGCTCTTCGCGCTTGCCTGGCGCTGCCTTCATTCGTCCCAGCATGCCGTACATCTCTGTTCCCTCCGCGCTGAGGGCGGTACCCGGCAACATCGCGGCCGCGGCGGTTACACCCATCATCGTGCGTCGATCGATCGCCATTTAATCAGCTTATCGCGCGATCAGCGATAGTTGAAGCTGATGCTGATCCGGTCCTGCCTGGCGGCGTTGGGCATCACTTCGTGGCGCAGCCAGCTTTCCCACAGGAACACGCTGCCTTCGCTCGGCTCGGCATAGACGAACGTACCCGGCCGCGAGGGCGCCGCCATCATCAGCGGCAGGCGCGGATCCTCGAGCTTGAGCGCGCCCGACCCCGGCGGCACCGCGACATAGACCGTGCCCGACACGATCGAATGCGGGTGGATATGCCCCGAATGCGTGCCGCCGGGCTTCAGGACGTTGACCCACAAACTGTCGAGCTTGAGTTTCTTGCCGAGCTCGAACGCGCATTCCTTCGCGAAGGCGGCGACGTGGCGGTCGAGCCGCTTGACCAGATCGGCGAAGCGCGGGTCGCGCAGCGGCAGGTCGTTGAGCGAGGCGTAGGAAGTGTAGCCGCGATAACCATGCTCCTTCGACCAGCCGCGCCCGGCACGATCCTGTTCGGCAAGATCGCGGCAGGCGTCGCCGAGCTCGGCGATCAGCGCGTCGTCGCCGAGCGGTGCGTCGTAAAAGCGGGTGGCGAAGAGGTCGCGGATGGTCACGCCGCACGGCGAAGCACGCGCCGCCGGGCGATGCAAGCGCCTATCGGTCGGCTGCGGCTGTCGTTGCCGCCACGGGCGGGACGCCAGCCGACGCCGTCATTAGCACCCCGCCGATCAACAGGCCGCTCACCAGCGCGCTCAGCACAAATGCAGGCTTCACGACTCACCCTCCCGACTTCGATCGACGAGATAGGCGAGCAGGGCTGTCTTATATTGGATGGATTCGACCCCGAACCGGCGGTAGCCGGGTCAGGAGAAAGTGGCCTGCAAATCGGGTTTCTCATCGTCGTGCCGGAACCATGCCCGCGAAGAGGGTAGGAACAGCAGGATATAGGCGACGAGGTGGCCGATGATTTGGAGTTCGGCTAACGCAGTATACCCCATCGGCGCCCCCTGGGTGAACGTCCGCACGAACGTCGGGACGCTGATGGCGAACAGGACGATGAGAATTGCAGCTGCTACCCGGCTGCGTCGTCGTGATACGAGCAACGTTAGCGCGATGAAGAGCACACCGGTAATCGCGATAGTTGCCATGAGGAAGACGACTGGCTGCTGCGTAATGGTGGCGAGGCTCGTCACCTGCCGGGGCCAGGTGAGCGCAAAATGAAGCCAACCGAGAGCCAGCGTTCCGAGCATCAATCCTTCGAAGGCGAGGATCGGTCTGGGGCGCATCTGAAGGCTCCTTATCCTTGCAGCCGCAGCGCGATGTCGTTCATGAACCGCGCATCGTCACCTTTGGCCAGCCAATCGGCTTCGGCGGCAAGGGCGCCGAGCAGATCGCTTAGCGGCTCGATCTCGGTTTTTGCATAGTTTCCAAGCACATGGCCAGTAACGCGATCCTTGTGACCGGGATGGCCGATACCGATGCGCACGCGGCGGAACGCATCGCCGATATGCTGGATGGTTGAGCGGATGCCGTTATGGCCGGCAGCGCCGCCGCCGCGCTTGACCCGCACCTTGAACGGATCGAGGTCGAGCTCGTCGTAGAACACGGTCACGTCCTCGGGCTCGAGCTTGTAGAAACGCATCGCCTCGCCGACCGAGCGCCCACTATCGTTCATGAAGGTCGCCGGCTTGAGCAGCAGGATCTTGTCCGGCCCGATCCGTCCTTCCTGCGTCCAGCCCTGGAACTGCTTCTTTACCGGTCCGAAGCCATGCACCTCGGCGATGGCGTCGACCGCCATGAAGCCGACATTGTGGCGGTGCATCGCATATTGCGCGCCGGGGTTTCCGAGGCCGACCCAGAGTTGCATGAAATATCCCTAGACGCGAAAGGGGCGCCCGATCCAGCGGATCGCGGCGCCCCCCCCTCATTTCGACAATGAAGCGAATGCTTACTCGGCGTCGCCTTCCGCGGCCGGAGCTTCCTCGGCAGCCGCTTCGCCTTCGGCCGCCTCGGCCGGCGCTTCGGCAGCTTCGGTCTCGTTGTCGCCCTCGACCGACTTCAGCGCCGACGGCGCGACGACCGTGGCGATGGTGAAGTCACGATCGTCGATCGCCGACTTCGCGCCCTTGGGCAGCTTGACGTTCGAGATGTGGATCGAGTCGCCAACGTCCAGCCCGGCGAGCGAGATCTGGATCTCGGCGGGGATATCGGCGGCGTCGACCACCAGTTCGAGCTCGTGACGGACGACGTTGAGCACGCCACCCTTCTTGATGCCCTGCGATTCTTCCTCGTCGGTGAACAGGACCGGCACGTTGACGTGAACGGTGGTGTGCTCGCCGATGCGCAGGAAGTCGACATGGAGCGGACGATCGCTAACGACGTCGAAGGCGACATCCTTCGGCAGCGTGCGGACGGGCTTGCCGCCGACGTCGATCATCACGACAGAATTCATGAAATGCCCGGTCATCAGCTGGCGGACCAGCTCCTTCTCTTCCACGTGGATCGAGACGGGGTCCTGCTTGTTGCCGTAGATGACGGCGGGCACGCGGCCATTGCGGCGCAGATCACGTGAGGCTCCCTTGCCTCCACGGTCGCGCGTCTCGGCGGCGAGCGTCATTTGGTCGCTCATGGTAATCTCCGATATGCGGTTTGCTTGGATATCCGCGCACGCCTCCAGGGATGACCATGCACGGAAGCGCGCGCCTGTAGCCGGAAGGGGCGGGGAAGGCAAGGGCAGGTTCTCGCGCAGGTTCGTTTGAGTTTGCGCGCCCGAACCCGTATCGCCGCCCTCATGGCCACCTTGTTGCGGCCGAAACATGGAGGAATAGATGGCCGGCCCGCAGGATAAAGCATGGAGCGAAGGCTATGCCGCGGGCAAGCGAGGCAGGCCGGAAACCGCGTCGCCATACAAAAAGGGCGCGTTCATGGTCGCTTGGCAGCAGGGTTGGCAGAACGGCGTGAAAGCCCGGGACGACAAATAGGCCCGCAATGGGCCCGGCCGTTAAGGCTTGGCCTCGGCCTGATAGCGCGGCCTACTCGATCCGCTCGACCTTTAGTCCGCGCGCGGCGAGCAGTTTCGGTAGTGCGTATGGCCCCGCCATATGCCCCAATCCGACCGCAACCAGCACAATGCCCGGTTTCTTCATCCGCGCGATGATCCATCGCGCCCAGCGATCGTTGGGTTGGCCGACGAGTTTCCCCTCCAGCGGCGTGCACTCCGCTGTCTTTTCGAGCGACGCGATATCCCCGCTTGTCCAAGCTTTCAACGTTTCCCCGTAATTCTCTTTTCCCGATAAAGTGTTTTCCAACATTTTCCTTTGGTCGGTATCGGGCAAGGCGTCGAGCTGATCGAGTTGGTCCTTTGCGTGGTAGAACGCTAGTCTCGTTTTCCCGTCTGAGTTGAATGCGCTCCAAAGTTTCGCCTCGACACCATCACGGGCGGTAGCGCCGGCTGCTACTGCATCGCCGGTCGCGAGCGTTGTCGCCAAAGCCCAATCCTTATAGCCATCCAATGTCTCGCGAGCGATTCCCGATCGCGCGATCATCGCGTCCAGGATCTCGCGTTTCCCCGGGGAAACACGGTTTCGCGCCGGCTGGAGATTGACACCCTGCGCCATCGCCCGAAAGTCGACGGTCTCCTCCGGGGAGCTTTCGAGTACGAGCGTGTCGGACGTGGCGATCGCGCGGCCGATCAGTGGCGTTTGCCACCTTATATTGGGGGGCAGGAGGTGGATGCTGCCGAGCAGGTAGATCGTCGTATCGCCGTCGCGGACGCGCCACATTGCTGGCCGCGCCTCGATCGATGGTTCGCCGCAACCGGCGAACGCCAGCAAGACGGCGCCAAGCGCGGCCAGGCGCTGGCGCCGGCGTGCCATCAGTAGGCGACCCGTTTCGCCTTGATCTTCAATATCTTGAGCTGGTCGATCACGCTCTGCCTGCCTGCCAGATGGCCGGCGCCGACCGCGACGAATACGGTGCCCGGCTTGTCGAGCCGCGCTTTGATCCACTGTGCCCAGCGGGCGTTGCGGTCGAACAGCAGCGTCTTGGCTAGCTCGGGCGAATCGTCGAGCCCGTCATTCATGAACTTGGCCAGCGCATCGGGATCGCCGCGCGACCAGGCGGCGACCATGCCGTTCATCGTCTCTTCGGTCTTGGGCAGGTCCTTGAGGGTCGATTCCAGGAACGCCATTTGCACCTTCTCAGGCAGGCCGGCGAGATAGCCGATCTGCTGCTCGGGCGTTTCCAATCCCTCAATCGCTTTCTTCTCGGTCGCGGCGGCCTCCGTCAGCACCGTTTCCGGCCCGCTCTTGGGATCGTAGCCAAGCTTCATCAGCGGCAGCAGCGACAAATTCGTCGCGGCGAACCACGGCTGGGCGCGGTCAAACGCGGCGGGCGGAATGCCTAAGGAATTCATCGCTTTGAGATAATTGCCGCGGTCGGCTTCGGGCAGACGCTCGGTCAGCGTCGGGCCGCTGAGGCTGTACGCCTTGCTCAGCACGATATTCTGCATCGTCGCCTGATCGGGCTGGACCATTTCGAGCACCAGTTCGTCGCTCGAATCGAATGCCTTCTTCACGCCGTCATCGAACCACGACAGGCCAGGCTTGAGTACATGGATCGTGCCGAAGAGGTAGATGGTGGTGTCCTTGTCCTTGACCACCCATAAGGCCGGGTCCGCGTTTGTCGTAGAGACCGAGGCGGTGGCGACCGGCGCCGCCATCGGAGCGGGCGCGCTTTGCGCGGTAACCGGCGGAGCGAGTAAAATGGCGGGCGCGGCGATCAGCCGGCGGAAGAATTTCATGTCCATGCTTTACAGGTAGCGCGCCGGCCACGCTTCTCAACCACGGATGCGTTGGAAGATGATCGCGGCGATCAACGCTGCCGCGGCACCGACGAAAACGGCCATCATCGGCTCGGCCAAGGGCAGCATCTGGCCTGCGGCCTGCGCCAGCAGGAGCAGAGCCATGCTCGCAACGCCCCCAACAGCCGCCGCATTGACGAGACGGCGACGTTGAACCTCATCGATTTCGCGCCAGATCAGTCGAAATAGGATCGCCGCCGCGAGGATAAGGCCGACAGCCCAAAGCAGCGAACCAGCGTCTGCCGCATCGCTGACAGGTGCGACAAATCTGCCGATGGACGTGACATATTGGCCTGCCAGTCCGAAAACGATGCTCGTGGCGACGCCAGCCCCCGCCAGAGCCCATCGGCGACGAGTGCGCCGTTCCACGTTGCGTTCGCCCCAACTGGCCTCGCGCGCGTCATTGTTGATCATCGAAAATCTCCTCGATGGACATGGCGAACAACCGGGCAATGCGGAAGGCGAGCGGCAGCGACGGGTCGTATTTGCCGGTTTCGATCGCGTTGACCGCCTGTCGCGACACGTCGAGCCGTCCGGCCAGCTCCGCCTGGCTCCAATTGCGCTCGGCTCTCAATACTTTGAGGCGGTTCTTCATCTCGTCCCTTGCCCGACTCGCTACCCAATGTCAGGTTTCCGTGACTAAATGACAGTGTCGGCTGACTATGTCAACAAAGCATGACAAAAAGTCGCGAAGCCATGACTTCGCGTATGCAGCATGTTCTTGACCGGCCCGAAGCGCTCGGCCAAAGCCGCGCCGTGACCGACCAGCCCTTATCGTTCCAGCGAATGATCCTGACGCTCCATGATTATTGGAGCCAGCGCGGCTGTCTGATCCTCCAGCCGTACGACATGCGGATGGGGGCGGGGACGTTCCACACCGCGACGACCTTGCGCGCGCTCGGCCCCGATCCGTGGAACGCCGCTTTCGTCCAGCCGTGCCGTCGCCCGACCGACGGCCGCTATGGCGAAAATCCCAACCGGCTGCAGCATTATTACCAATATCAGGTAATCCTGAAGCCGAGCCCGCCCGACCTCCAGGACCTCTATCTCGGTAGTCTGGCCGCGATCGGCATCGATTTCACCAAGCACGACATCCGATTCGTCGAGGACGATTGGGAATCGCCCACGCTCGGCGCCTGGGGCCTGGGCTGGGAAGTCTGGTGCGATGGGATGGAAGTCACCCAGTTCACCTATTTCCAGCAGATGGGCGGCTTCGACTGCAAGCCCGTCGCGGGCGAGCTGACCTATGGGCTCGAGCGGCTGGCGACGTATATCCAGAACAAGGACAGCGTTTACGACCTCGCCTATAACGATGCGGTCGGTAACACGCCGCAGCTGACCTATGGCGATGTTTTCCACGAGAATGAGGTCGAGATGTCGACCTGGAATTTCGAGGTCGCCGATACCGAGACCTTGTTCGACCTGTTCCGCAAGGCGGCGGCCGAATGCGAGAATTGCCTGAACCACAAGCTGCCGATCCCGGCCTACGAGCAGGCGATCGAGGCAAGCCACATCTTCAACCTGCTGAACGCGCGCGGGGTGATCTCGGTCGCCGAGCGCCAGGCCTATATCGGCCGCGTCCGCGACCTGGCGAAAGGTAGCTGCCAGGCGTGGATGGAGAAGAACGGGTGGGCGGCGTGATTGGCGCCGCTAAAAATCCTCCCCGGGACGGGGAGGGGGACCGCGCGAAGCGCGGTGGAGGGGGTAGGCAAAGTCTACGTCGGTCAGAGGTATATGAAGCTCGCGCCGCGCGCAGAGAAATGAGCTTGCCGGAAATCCTGCTGTGGCAGCGCTTGAAGGGCTCCCCGCAGGGCATCGCCTTCCGTAAACAGCATCCGATCAGTGGCTACCGTGTCGACTTCTACTGCGCAGCGGCCAAGTTGGTGATCGAAGTGGATGGCGCGGCGCACGACATGGGTGATCGCCCAGAGCGCGACGTCGAGCGCACGAAGTGGCTGGAAGCCAAAGGATATCAGGTAATCCGCATTTCTGCGGCGGATGTGCTGCGTGATGCGGACGCGGCCGCTCAATCGATTGTGTCATTTGCGGCCCGCCCCCTCCACCGCGCCTCCGGCGCGGTCCCCCTCCCCGTAAACGGGGAGGATTTGGCGTGACCGATTTCCTTCTAGAACTCCGCTCCGAGGAAATTCCAGCGCGGATGCAGGACAAAGCGCGCGATGACCTCGCTCGCCTGTTCACCGCCGAACTGGAAAAAGCCGGCCTGCGCGCCGATGCGATCGTCACCTTCGCGACGCCGCGCCGGCTGGCGCTGATCGCGCGCGACCTGCCCGAGGCGACCGAGGCGGTCAGCGAGGAGATCAAGGGGCCGCGCGCCGGTGCGCCGCCCCAGGCGCTTGAAGGATTTCTGCGCAAGATCGGCCTCACTGCCGATCAATTGGTCGAGCGCGACGGCGTGCTGTTCGCGGTGATCGACAAGCCTGGTCGCGCGACCGCCGACGTGCTGGCCGAAGCGATCCCGGCGATCGTCCGCGCCTTTCCCTGGCCCAAATCGATGCGCTGGGGCGAGGCGTCGGCTTCGACCGAAAGCCTGCGTTGGGTGCGCCCGCTCCACGGCATCGTCGCACTGTTCGGCGACCAGATCGTTCCGGCCGAGATCGCGGGCGTGCAGTCGGGGGCGGTGACCTTAGGTCATCGCTTCCATCATCCGGGGCCGATCACGATCGGTTCGGCGGCGGACTACGAGGAAAAGCTGCGCGCGTGCCACGTCATCGTCGATCAGGACCAGCGCCGCGCAATCATCCGCGACCGCGCGTCCGCGTTGGCTCACGCCGCCGGGCTCGAGTTGATCGAGGACGAAGGGCTGGTCGCCGAAAATGCCGGTCTGACCGAATGGCCGGTACCGCTGCTCGGCCGCTTCGACGAAGCCTATCTCGACGTCCCGCCCGAGGTGATTCAGCTGACGGCGCGGGTGAACCAGAAGTATTTCGTCTGCCGCGACAAGACGGGCAAGCTGGCAAACGCGTTCGTGTGCACCGCCAATATAGAGGCGGTCGATGGTGGCGCGAAGATCGTCGAGGGCAACCGCAAGGTGCTAGCGGCGCGGTTGAGCGATGCTCGGTTCTTCTACGAGACGGACCTCAAGGTGCCGTTGGAGGAGCAGGCTAAGAAGCTCGAGAAGATCGTGTTCCACGAGAAACTCGGGACGGTCGCCGATAAGGTCGAGCGGGTCGCGAAGCTTGCGCGGTGGCTGGTCGAAGAGGGAATAATTCCTCTCCCCCTGGGAGAGGAAGGGGCCCGCTCGGCGGAGCCGAGTGGGAAGGTGAGGGCAGGAGAGGGCGCCGATGTCGACCCTCACCCTTCCGGCGCTTCGCGCCTCCCTCCCTCTCCCACTGGGAGAGGGATTCTGGCCGACCAGGCCGAGCGCGCCGCGCGTCTCGCCAAGGCCGACCTCGTCACCGGCATGGTCGGCGAATTCCCGGAGCTTCAGGGCCTGATGGGCGGCTATTACGCTACCGCGCAGGGTGAGGCTCCTGCAGTCGCAGAGGCGATCCGCGATCACTACAAGCCGGTCGGGCAGGGCGACGAAGTGCCGACCGCGCCGGTGACGGTGGCGGTGTCGTTGGCGGATAAGCTGGATACGATTGTTCATTTCTTTGCGGTTTCGATGTTGCCATCCGGGTCAAAGGACCCTTTCGCTCTCCGGCGCGCTGCGTTGGCAGTCATCTCGCTGATTCTCGATAACGGTCTTCGGTTTGATTTGGCGACTGCAATTCAAGCTCACTATTCGCGATCCTTGAGAGATTGGTTCGACGCCGGACTGCTCCATGCCCTTTCTGATGAACTCGCAGTGGAGCGCGCTGAAAAGGACGGTTCGCTCACGGAGCAGCGCGTCCGATTCAAGATCATACCGCAAGATTGGGCGAGCTGGGATCGCTTAACTAGCTTTGAGACGGACGGCATCGCGCTGAAGCACTTGGGCTTACATTTTCAGCAGTCGAGCAAGATGGACGCCTCTTTGTATTTGACTGCGTATGAAGTTGAACGCGGCGTCTCATTTTTGATTTCGCCAGATGAGCTCCGGGTGCGAGTAATCGACTTCTTCGCCGACCGCCTCAAGGTCCAGCAGCGCGAAGCCGGCGTCCGGCACGACCTGATCGACGCGGTGTTCGCGCTCGGCGGCGAGGACGATCTCGTCCGCCTGCTCGCCCGCGTCCATGCGTTGCAGTCGTTCGTCACCACCGAGGACGGCGCCAACCTGCTCGCCGGGTACAAGCGCGCGGCGAATATCCTGAAGAAGGAAGGGTATGAATCTCCTCTCCCTGTGGGAGAGGAAGGGGCCCGCTCGGCGGAGCCGAGTGGGAAGGTGAGGGCAGGGGAAGACGCCGGCGTCGACCCTCACCCTTCCGCGGCTTCGCCGCTCCCTCCCTCTCCCAGTGGGAGAGGGAATTTGGGCTACACCCCCGAGCCCGCCGAGGCCGACCTCATCGCCGCGCTCGACGCTGCCGGACCTGCCGCGGCGGACGCTGTCGGCAACGAGGATTTCGAAGCCGCGATGGCTGCGCTCGCGACCTTGCGCGCGCCGATCGACGCGTTCTTCGACGCGGTCACCGTCAACGACGCCGACCCCGTTAAACGCGCCGCTCGCCTCGCGCTGCTCGCGCGGGTGCGCGACGCGGTTCATGGTGTCGCCGATTTTTCCAAGATCGAGGGATGATACCTCGGCATACATATTCCGCCTGATCCTTTCCGCCTCCCCAGCGAAACCAGGCATCAAAGGGACTGACGAATGACGCAGTACGTGTACCGGTTCGGTGGTGGCGTTTCCGATGGGGGGAAAGGGGACAAAAATCTCCTCGGCGGCAAGGGCGCGAATCTGGCGGAGATGGCCTCGATCGGCCTGCCGGTGCCTCCCGGCTTCACCATCTCGACCGAGATGTGCACGCGTTATTATGACGAAGGCGCGGTCTTTCCGGACAGCCTGAGGGACGAAGTCGCCAACGGCATCGCGCATATCGAAAGCGTCACCGGCAAGAAATTCGGCGACGCCGCCGATCCGTTGCTCGTCTCGGTCCGCTCGGGCGCGCGCGCCTCGATGCCCGGCATGATGGATACCGTCCTCAATCTCGGCCTCAATGACGAGACCGTGGTCGGGCTGGCCAATGCCTCGGGCGACGAACGCTTCGCCTGGGACAGCTATCGCCGCTTCATCCAGATGTATTCGGACGTCGTGCTCGAGCTCGACCATGGCGCGTTCGAGGAAGCGCTCGAGATCGCCAAGGAAGACAAGGGCTATTATCTCGATACCGAGATGAGCGCCGCCGACTGGAAGGCGCTGGTCGACACCTACAAGAAGCTTGTCGTCGAACAGTGGAACAAGCCGTTCCCGCAAGATGTCCACGACCAGCTCTGGGGCGCAGTCGGCGCGGTGTTCGGATCGTGGCAGTCGGAGCGCGCAAAAGTCTATCGCCGGCTCAACGACATCCCGTCCGCATGGGGCACCGCGGTCAATGTCCAGGCGATGGTGTTCGGCAATATGGGCGAAACCTCGGCGACCGGCGTGGCCTTCACGCGCGATCCGGCCAAGGGCGACAACGCCTATTATGGCGAGTTCCTGATCAACGCGCAGGGCGAGGATGTCGTCGCCGGCATCCGTACGCCGCAATATCTGACCAAGGCCGCACGCGAAGAGGCCAATGCCAAGCCGTTGTCGATGGAAGAGGCTTTGCCCGAAGTCTACCAGCAGCTCGCCGGCGTGTTCGACACGCTCGAAAAGCATTATCGCGACATGCAGGACATCGAGTTCACGGTGCAGCAGGGCAAGCTGTGGATGCTCCAGACGCGCTCGGGCAAGCGTACCGCCAAGGCCGCGCTCAAGATCGCGGTCGACATGGCCAATGAAGGGCTCATCACGCGCGAGGAAGCGATCGCGCGGGTCGATCCGGCGGCGCTCGACCAGTTGCTCCACCCCACGCTCGACCCGGCGGCGGCGCGGGACGTGCTGACCAAGGGCTTGCCCGCCTCGCCGGGTGCGGCCTCGGGCAAGGTCGTGTTCGATGCTGACGCCGCCGAAAAGCGCGCGGCGGCGGGCGACGCGGTGATCCTGGTCCGCACCGAAACCAGCCCCGAGGACATTCACGGCATGCACGCGGCCCGTGGCATCCTGACCGCCCGCGGCGGCATGACGAGCCACGCCGCGGTGGTCGCGCGGGGCATGGGGCGGCCCTGCGTCTCCGGCGCCGGCGCCCTGTCGATCGACGCCAAGGCGAAGATCATGCGTTGCGCCGGACGCGAAGTAACCGAGGGCGACGTCATCACGATCGACGGCGCGTCCGGCGAAGTGATGATCGGCGAGGTGCCGACCGTGCAGCCCGAATTGGCCGGCGATTTCGGCACGCTGATGGAATGGGCCGACGGCGTTCGCCGGCTCAAGGTCCGCGCCAATGCCGAAACCCCGCTCGACGCCAAGACCGCCCGCGAATTCGGCGCGGAAGGGATCGGGCTGTGCCGTACCGAGCATATGTTCTTCGACGCCAACCGCATCACCGCGGTGCGCCAGATGATCCTGGCCGAGGACGAGAAGGGCAGGCGGGCCGCGCTCGACAAATTGCTGCCCGAGCAGCGCAGCGATTTCGTCGAATTATTCGAGGTGATGGCGGGGCTGCCCGTCACCATCCGCCTGCTCGACCCGCCGCTGCACGAATTCCTGCCCCACGAGGAAGAGGAATTCGCCGAAGTGGCTGAGGCCGCGGGTGTCGAGGTCGACTATCTCAAGCGCCGTGCCGCAGAACTCCACGAGTTCAACCCGATGCTTGGTCATCGCGGTTGCCGGCTGGGCGTGACCTATCCCGAAATCTACGAGATGCAGGCGCGCGCGATCTTCGAGGCGGCGGTCATCGTCGCCGAGAAATCGGGCGACGCACCCATTCCCGAAGTGATGATCCCGCTGGTCGCGACGCGACGTGAACTCGAACTGATGAAGGACGTGGTCGACAAGGCCGCCAAGGCGGTGTTCGCCGACAAGGGGCGCGAGATCAGCTATTTCGTCGGCACGATGATCGAATTGCCGCGCGCCGCGCTAAAGGCGGGCGAGATCGCCGAGGTCGGCCAGTTCTTCTCGTTCGGCACCAACGACCTGACCCAGACCGCCTTGGGCGTCAGCCGTGACGACGCGGCGCGCTTCCTGGGTGTCTATGTCGACAAGGGCATCTATCCCAAGGACCCGTTCGTCAGCCTCGACGTCGAAGGCGTCGGTGAACTGATCCGCATCGCCGCCGAGCGCGGCCGCGCGACCCGGCCCGATATCAAGCTCGGCATTTGCGGCGAGCATGGGGGCGACCCCGCGTCGATCGCGTTCTGCGAGGAGGTCGGGCTCGATTACGTCTCGGCCTCGCCCTATCGCGTGCCGATCGCCCGGCTTGCGGCAGCGCTGGCCGCTTTGGCGTTTCAGCAAAGCTGAAACAGTAGCGGTGCCAGCCCACTCCCCCACCCGGCCTCCCAATCAGGATATTCTATGGGAGGCCGGGTGGGGGAGTGGGCCGGCACCGATTTCAGCGAAGCTGAAAACGACTCTAGGCGGCAAAGCGGGTTGAGGCGGGCTTGACTTCGCCCGCGCGGCGACCGCACTCAGCGGCCATGGATCTGGGCATGAAGCGCTGGCTGGTTCTCGCGATTGTGGCGCCGTTGGCGGCGTGCAACCCGTTCGCCAACAATGACGGTCCGTCCGAAAAGGACATTTCCGACGCGCTGGCGCGATCGGGGGCGAAAGTGCAGTCGGCCGAGCGCATCGCATGCAAGACCGCGCCCGACCGACCCGGCTATGTCTGCGACTATCGCGCGACGACGTGCAGCCCGTTCACCGGCAAGTGCGACAAGTCGGCGACGCGCACCGGTCGCTTCGTCCGCTATGGCGACAATTGGATGTTCCGCGACGACGTCGCCGATCCCAATCGCTATGCGACGCCCATACCCGCTCCGGCGCCAAGTCCCGCGATGATCGAACCGTCGCCTGTTCCAGTGCCGAGCCCGGCCGCCAGCCCGACGCCCGAGCCAACGCCGTCATCGTCGCCATCGCCCAAACCGTCACCGACGCCGGCTGCCAGCCCGACTCCGAAACCAAGCCCGACCGCGAAGCCGAGTCCTAAACCGAGCCCAACGCCCAAGCCCACGCCAACCGCCAAACCGTCGCCGAAACCGACACCGGGCGGTGTCAATCGGACGTGGCTCTCGGGACGCTGGGGCGCAGAGGACGGCGATTGCACGGCGCGACGCGCGGTCAATTTCGGGCCGGGCGGCGGCTTCTATGGCAAGCGCGGTATGGGCCGCTGGTCGCTCGACGGAAAGACGGTCAAGGTTACCGGCAATTACAGCGCGGACAACAAGCCGTTCGACCAGGTGCTCAAGGTCGAACGTATCGGCGACGACGCGTTGGTGATGGAAGGCAAGCGCTACCACCGCTGCCCGAACTGACAGGGGAGGGACTATGAAGCCCTGGATCCGCTATGCGGTCTGCGGTGTGCTCGGACTGGCCCTCGGTGCGGGGGCAGCGATCCAGCACGTGCGGACCGGGGTGTTGGGCGCCAATCGGGCGATCGGGCCATGGACAACCGGCGGCGATTTCGGCACCGCCCGCGCCGGCGCGTTTACCCGGGCGGTGGTGTCTTTACGCGGGCTGCTCGCGCTCCCCGCGCATGAGGCACGCTATTACAATGCTGCGGTCGACAGCGCTAACGAACCGCTCGACGGCCGTTGCCGCTATCGCGTCTCGGGGCGATCGATCCCCGCCAAATGGTGGAGCCTGACGCTTTACGACCATCCCGGCTATCTCGTCGCCAACCAGGCCGGACGGTTCTCGATCTCCAGCGCCGCGGTGCCCAATCCCGCCAAATGGGAAGTGATCGTCGCGCCGGCCGAACAAGCCGGATTGTGGCTGCCGACCGGGCGGATCGACCGTTTCGAGCTCACCTTGCGCGCCTATCTCCCCGATGACGGGGGGATCGGCAACATGACCCGCGACCAACTGCCCTCGATCGTGAAGGAGGGCTGCTGATGCGCCGCTGGCTGTTTCCGCTGTTGCTGGGGCTCATCCTGGCGTTCGTCGGCTACCAGGTCGCGCTCGTGCAATTTCCGCGGGTGCTGATGGGCCTCGCGACGCACCGCATCGCCAAGGGGACAGGTTATAATGCGATGTTCGCTGCGCCGCTCGCCACCGACAAGGCGCGCGCCATCGTCCGGCCGAGCCCCGATCTGGCCTATTCTTCCTGTCCATTCGATCTTTCGAACGGGCCTGTGCTCGTCGATGTCGCGCCGGTGCCCGCGCCTTATTGGTCGCTGTCGATCTTCAATTCGCGCACCGACGTCGCCTATGTCCGCAACAATATCGATGCCGGCAACCAGCCGATCCGCGTCGCCATCGCGCGTCCCGGGCAACCCGTGCCCGACGGCATGACGGCGGTTCGCGTCGACGGCACGACGGGCATCGCGCTGATCCGTATCCTGGTGCCCGACCGCACCCAGTTCGCGGCGATCGATGCTGCGCGCAAGGCATCCAACTGCAAGGCGTTGAGTTAATTCCCTCTCACTTGGGAGAGGGAGGGGCCCGCTCGGCGGAGCCGAGTGGGAAGGGTGAGGACAGAATCTTACTACTGCCCTCACCCTTCCGGCGCTACGCGCCTCCCTCCCTCTCCCAATGGGAGAGGGATTACGATCACACCGTCCTTGCCCTCAGCTCCGCATTCTCCGCGGCCAGCTTGTCATTGGCCGCCGTCAAATCGATCTTCGCCTTTTCTAGATCGCGGACATAGGCGTCGCGGTTGGTGGTAAGCGCGTCGCGCTCGCGCATCTTGGCATCGGTATCCGTGCGATAGGCGGCGTGCGCATCGCGCTCCGATTCATAGCGCGTGCGCCATTTCGTGCCCCTCGGAGCGATCAGCAGTCCGAGCACCAGTCCTACGATCAGGACGAGCACAACCACGGCGATCTGGTTCGGGTCGGTGAACAGCATTGCGTCTCTCCCTGTTGGGGATCTCAACGCGTCATGCTGCGCCCGGTTGCGGGGTGGTGCAAGCCATCCCCCTCCCGCCGGCGGGAGGGGAAGGACCGGATCAGTGGCCGCCGTGCAGGAAGGCGTCGTTGATGCTGCACGCCGCCGGACCCAGGATGACGATGAACAGGGTCGGCAGGATGAACAGGATCAGCGGCACGGTCATGATCGCCGGCAGGCGCGCGGCCTTTTCCTCGGCGCGCATCATGCGCTCGTTGCGGAATTCGGCCGACAGCACGCGCAGTGCGGAGGCGAGTGGCGTACCGTATTTCTCGGTCTGGATCATGGTCGTGACCACGCCTTTGACCGCGTCGAGATCGACGCGCGTCGCCAGATTCTCGAACGCCTGGCGGCGGTCGGACAGGAAGCCGAGTTCGATCGCGGTCAGCGCGAATTCGTCGCCCAGCTCGGGATAGGCCCTGCCCAATTCCTTGGACACGCGGTGGAACGCGACATCGACGGTGAGGCCGGCTTCGGCGCAGATTACGAGGAGATCGAGCGCGTCGGGCAAGCCCTTGCGGATCGCGGACGAGCGCTTCTGGATCTTGTTCTTGAGGTAGATGTCGGGGCCCTTGTAGCCCAGAATGAAGGCGCCCGCGACGAGACCATATTGCTTGAGCGGCGACCAGGTGGCGAAGGCGTCGGTGCCGTACACGAAATACAGCATCGGCAGGCCGAACACGATCGGCAGGATCAGCCGGCCGAAGATGACCGCGACGGCATATTCCTTCTTGCGGATGCCGGCCTGGAGGAGCTTGGTCTGCGCGACCTTGACCTGGCTGTCCTGCAGGACCTTCAAATTCTGCAGGATCGAGCGGATGCGGTCCGTGGTCTCGTTCTTCTGGACCAGCTTCGCGCGACGCTTGCTGGTCGAGGCGGTGATGCCGGCCTTCAACTGTTCGCGGCGATCGTTGAGCGCCTTGACGCGGCGCGCCATGGGATCGCGCACGGTGGTCGCGGCGTAGATGGCGAGCATGACGGCGAATGCGGCGACCCCGGCGAGCAGGGTGCCTACCCAAAGGACGTCGACGCCGAGCAGGGTTGTGTGGTGCGGTTCCATGGCCTCAGATCTCGAAATTGACCATTTTGGCCATGATCAAGCCACCCAGCGACATCCAGATGAAGCCGCCGATACCGGCGACGATCAGGCGCTGATCGACGAAGAAATTGCCCATATAGGCCGGGCTGATCCACATGATCAGGCCGAACACGATGAACGGCAGCGAGCCGACGATATAGGCCGACGCCTTGGATTCGGACGACATCGCCTTGATCTTCAGCTTCATCTGTCCGCGCTGGCGAAGCACCGTGGCCAGATTGGCCAGCGTTTCGGCGAGGTTGCCGCCGGTCTCGCGCTGGATCGCGATCGAGATGACGAAGAACTGGAATTCGGGCGTGCCGAGGCGGTCCGCGGTTTCCTGCAGCGCCGCGTCCATCGTGCGGCCGATCTTCATCTTGTCGGAGACCGCGCGGAATTCCTCGCCGACCGGGCCGGCCACTTCGGCGCCGACCACACCCATGGTTTCGCTGATCGGCAGACCCGAGCGCAGGCCGCGCACGAGCAGTTCGATCGCGTCGGGGAATTTGGCGGTGAACTTGCCGACCCGACGCTTGATGAAATAGCCGACCACGAAATGCGGCAGTCCGGCGCCGACGAACACGGCGATCAGGACGGAGATCGCGATCGGTGCGCCGCGGATCATCATCAGCGACGCGACGACCAGCATGATGCCGAACGTGGCCAGGCCATATTGACCGACGGTCCAGGTCTTGCCGGTCATGGCGAGCCGCTTCTTGAGCAGGGCCGGACGCGGCAGGAACCGCATCATCGCGGTGTCCATGTTGCTGTCGCGCTTGCCGGTGATACGGCGCATTTGCGCTGCCATAGCCGCGTCGCTGGCGGCGCCGCTATGGCGTTCGCGGAGCGAGTTCAGCCGGCGCGTCTGAGCCTTCGCCACCGACGGGCCGGTAAAGGCGAACGCCAGCAGCAACAGCATGGTCGCCGCCCCTGCAATCACCGTGATCAGCGGCACCAATGGCATCGCTCAAACGCTCCACTTGTTGTTGCCGGCCAGGATCGGCCGGCGATGGTCAACTCGACTTCGCGGCTTTCTTGCCCGGCATCAGCGACTTGAGATCGGCGAACTTGCCGATCAGAGACTGACCGCCCGATTTTCCGGCGCTGTTCTTGCCTGTCGCCTTGCCCGCCGGTTCGGCCGAATCGCTCGCCGCCAGAAGCCGGTTGGCAAGCTCGGCGATAGGCGCGACCGTCTTGGATCCCTTGCCGGCCTCGGCCAGCGGCTTGCCCAGCTTGGCTGCCTGCGCCGCCAATTTCTGGTCGTAAGGGACGACGAAGTCGATGCGGCGCTCGATCGAGCCCTCGAAATCCTTGCGATTGATCTCCAGCTGGCTACCTGCGGGTACCCGATTGGCGACCACCAGCACCTGGGTTCCGGGCGCATTCGACTTCAACCATGACAGGATACGGATCGTATCGCGCGCCGCGGCCAGCGTCAGTTCGGTCACGACCACGGTGGTCTGGATGTCGCTGATCAGATGCGGGTGCGCGATCAACTGCGCGCGCGGCAGGTCGACCACCGTGCATTCGAAGGCAGCGCGCATCTCTTCCTGCAATTGGTAGAACGCGGAGCCGTCGGTCATCATCGGCGAGTTGATCGGCGCTTCGGCCGACAGAACGGCGAGACGCTCGCTGGCCTTGACCATCGCGCGTTCGATGAACAGCCCGTCGATACGGCTTGGATTCTCGATCGCGTCGGTCAGGCCGCGGCCTGGCTCGAGGTCGAGCGCCAACGCGCCGGTACCGAAATGCACGTCGAGATCGAGCAACGCCGTGGTGCGGCCACCCTTCTCACTCATCAGCCACGCGACAGAGGTCGCGATAGTCGAGGCACCGGTGCCGCCGCGCGTACCGATCACCGCGGTCGCGGAATGCGGACGATCCGGCGAGACCTCGTTCAGCCGCGGTGCGTTCAACACGGCTTGCGCGCTGCCAAAGGCTTCGCGCAGCAGATCCGGATTGAGCGGCTTGAGCAGATAATCCTGGATCCCGCTCGCGGTCAGGTCGCGATACAGGCGGACGTCGTTGACCTGGCCTGCCGCGATCACGACGGTGCCGGGCTCGCAGACTTCCGCCAGCGCGTTGATATCGTTGAGCGGATCACCCGATTCGCTCAGGTCGACGAACAGCACTTGCGGACTCGCCGAGACCGACAGCGACTGGACTGCGTTGCGCAGCCCGCCCTTGTTCACTTTCTCGGCCGACCAGCCCATTTCGCTGACGATCGGACGCAGCGCTTCGGCGGTCGTCTCGTCGCAGACATAGGCGACGAACGGCTCGCGATGCGCGACGCCTGCGGGTTTCCACGGCGCGTTCATCTTATTTGCCTCCCGTCGATTCGGATTTGACTGTGGTGCCGCCTGCCCCGGTCGGGGTGGCCCTGCGATACGTGCCGACGGCGCGGTTCGAGGTGATCGGATCGGCCGTGCCGTCATCCGCCTGGCCGCGGACCAGATCGCGCGGATCGGCGACCATCGCAGCCAGGCTGGCGTTGCTTGCGCAGCCGAAATTGGACGTCGTGCTGCCTTCGAACTCGCTCGATCCGCTGCGCGTGAAGTCCGGGCAGCCGGGGACGGTGGCGACCGCGCGGCTGACGACGACCCGGACCATGCCCGCCGCCAATGGCGCGTTAGTGATCGGTGCGCGATCGGCGAGACGCATGCCGTAGCTGGAGACGATCGCCGCAATCTGGGCGCGAGCGCGAGAGTCGTACGGATTGGGATCGTCGACCGAGATTTGGTCGCCATAATGCAAGCGCATCGCGGCCAGCCAACCGGCCACCCGTTCGGTCTCCCCCGGAGCCAGGCCGGCTGTCGTCGATTGCGCATCGAATACGTAATCGGTGCGGCTGACGACTGGCTGTTTGATCGAGTCGACGCCCCGATTGAGCGTGCCGCAGCCACCCAGCATCAGCGCTGGAGCGGCAAGGGCGGCGATGAGGATCGTACGCATGATCTGACTGTTCCTCGCGCGTTACAGGCTGAAGCCGGGGGTGGCGGGCTGATCGCCCTTTTTCGACTTCTTGGGCAGAAGTGCTTTCTTGTCGGCGGTTGCCGGATCGGAATTCGGCTGCGGTGTGGTCGGCGTCGCCGGCACCGGCGCGCTGGCGCCGATGGCGGGACCGGCGACGGTCGGCACGGCCATCGTCGGTTTGGGACGCTCGCCGCCGTTCGTGCCTTCCCCAAGGCGGCCAAGGAAGACGCGACCAAGGTCCGTCGGTGCCTTGTAGCCGTCGGTCGGCAGCACGATCTGGTCCGCGTTGACCGGCTTCACCAGATACGGGGTGATCACGATGATCAACTCGCTCTCGTTGCGCTTCCAGCCGTTGGAGCGGAACAGCGCGCCAAGCACGGGAACGTCACCGATCCCGGGCGTCTTGGTGATCTGGTTGTCGGTCGAATTCTGCAGCAGTCCGCCGATCACCATCGATTGGCCAGAGCCGAGTTCGATCGTGGTCTCCGCTCGCCGCGTGGTGAGCGCCGGAATGGTGACGCCGCCGATCTGAACCGCGCCGGCCGCGGACAATTGCGACACTTCCGGACGCACGCGCATCGAGATGCGGCCATCCGCCAGCACCGTCGGCGTATAAGCGAGACTGACGCCATATTGCTTGTATTCCACCGACACCGCGCCCAGGCCCTGGCTGACCGGGATCGGGATCTCGCCGCCGGCAAGGAAGGATCCGGTTTCACCCGACAAGGCGGTCAGGTTGGGGTTGGCGAGCGTGGTCACCTGACCGTCGGTCTCGCCCAGGTCTAGAGCCCCCAGGATATCCAGGCCGAAAAGCTTGCCCAGTCCGCCGATCGTGGTCGTCTGCGGACCCGGCTGAATGGCGGTACCCGGGGACTGCACGATCTTCCCGGTGATCGGGTCGATCGTATAGCCGGTTACTGTTCCCAGACCGACGCTGAGCGGCAAATTGGGATCGGTAGTGGCGGTCGTCGCGATGGAGCGGCCGTTCGAAATGCCGAACTTGAACCCGCCGGTGCCGTCGATCGTGCTCAAGTTGCTGCCGATATTCTTGGCGAACGACTTGCTCACCTCGGCGATCTTGACTTGCAGATTGACCTGTAGCGGCGTCGCGGTGCGGAGGCGGTTGATCACCCCGATCTTCAAAGGTGTCGTCGCGTTAGAGACGTCGATCCCCGGATTGAGCAACGCGGTCACGATCTGTTGCGCCTGCGCGACATCGGCCGGCGCCGCCACCGTACCCGTCAGGATCGCGAGCTGGCCGACCGTGATCACCTTGATGTCGGCGTCCGGCATGGCGGCCTTCATCATGCGGTCGATCGAAGTCAGGTTCTGTGCGACGCGGACGTTGGTCGAATAGATGACCCGGCCGCTGGCCGCCGTGACGAACACAGTGGTTTCGCCGTAATCCTTGCCGAACAGGCGGATCTGACGCGGATTGCTCACGTCGACATCGGCGACGTTGGGATTGGCGACCCAGACGTCGGCGGCGTCGGCGGGCAAGGTGATGACCTCCCCCTGACCCGTCGACAGCAAAACCTCGGTGGTCGGGCGTTGCGTACCCGGCGGCAGGCTGCCGACGCGGGCGGCCTTGGCCGGCCGGGCCGGTGCGCGTCGCGCGGCCGACGAGGTGCCGGCGGCTTCGACCGGCATGGTCGCCACCAGCGCGGTCGCGACGGTAGCCGCAACGATCCGGTTCAAAACGATTGTCGCTTGCATCACTTGTTCCCCCCACGACCGAGCGGTACCTCGGTCGCATTATTCCCGCGGACGATACGCACCGCGGGACCGGTAATGACCGGGACGCTGCCCGGAATTGCGCCGCCTGCGGCTCCGGCGCCTGCGCCTGCTTCAGCGCCCTTGCCCGGCACGGTGCGGCGCTGGAAGCGCGACACGTCTGCGCCGGTGGCGAAGGTGGTCTTGCCCGCGATCGGCTGCGTGTCGGCAGTTGCGATCATTGCCTTTTCCGCATTCGGATCTTTGCCGTCCGGCACCTTTACCGATCCATCGGCGATCGCCTGGTCGAGCTCGGATGCCGAGTCGGCGAGAGGGCGCAGCACGAGCGACAGGTCGCCCAGGGTACGCGCCACCGCGATCTTCTCGGCGATTGCAGGCGTCGCCTCGATCGTCACCATCGAGATGTTGCGGACCACGGTCTTGCCCTGATCATCGACATCGCTGGTCGTGCGCTGATCGGTCGCCAGCACCCGGAGGTTCTTCATGATCGTCTCCGCCACCTTGAGCGGCGGACCGTCGCCGCCGCCGGCAACGGTCTGGGACAAAGTCAGGTCGACGCGGTCGCCCGGAAAGACGAAGCCCGCGACCGAATTCTCGTTGCGCACCGGAAAGGTGACCGCACGCATGCCTGGCGTCAGTGCCGCGGCCAGGAAGCCGCGATCGCCCGGCTTGACCAGCGACCCCTGGGTCAGCGGCTGCCCGGCGGTGATCACCGAGCGCACGACCGTGCCCTGCAGGCTCTTGGGGTCGAAACCGTCCTTGCGGAGGTAATAGGCGTTCTCGACCAGCTCCTTCGGCCAGGGCTGGAACTTGAAGCTGGTCGCATCCAGGATCGTGCCGATCGGCAGCGCCTTGGTCGCGACGAGCACCTCGGTGCCGGACTGGACGGGTGCCATTGGCGCCTGGGCCGTCGCTACGGGAGCGCTCGATCCGACGATCAGGCTGCGCGCCATGAACGCGGTGATGGCGGCGACGAAAAGCGCGCCCACCAGCAAAATGATCTTCCGACTATCCATAACGCTTCGTGCCCCGTTGTGGCGATGACCCCGGTTTGATCGCCGTTAATCTACGCAAAGTGGTTAAATATCGGTTCACCGAGCGCGAGCATCGATGCCATGGCGATCGCGACGCCGTATGGCGTCTCGACAGCACCCGGCGCTTTGCGGCGCCAATGGTCGAACATCATGATCAGCGTCAGCGCGCCGCCGATGATCGACATGACCATCAGCATGAAGAAAAGGGTTTGGCCGGGAAGCCACAGCGCCAGCGCGCCGATCATCTTGACGTCGCCGCCGCCCATCCAGCCGAAATGGAAGGCGCCGACGAACAGCGCGAACACGGCGAGCGCGATTCCGACCTGCCATGCCACATCGGTCCAGCCATAGCCGTGTGCCCACCACCAGGCAGGCGCCAACAGCGCGATCGCGGCGTTCTTCCAGTTCGCGATTTCTCGGGTGCGCGCATCCTCGATGCCCGCCGCAAGCAGGATCAGAACGAGTGCTCCCCCGAGCACGTAAGACAGAAATCCCCAGCCCATCGGATCACAGACCTAGACGGCATGGCTTTCTAAAAAGTAACCAGAGCGGATGGTCTCTTCAGAAACAGCGCGCCGAACCTATCCCGACGGCAGCTCGATATCGTTCTGGACCGCTCCTGACGGCTGGCAATTGCGTCGTTTCGACTGGCCGTCCACCGCGGCCAAGCCACGCGGATCGATCCTGTTCCAGGGCGGTCGCGGCGACATCTTCGAGAAATATCTCGAGACCTTTCATCACTGGCATGATCAGGGCTGGACGATCACCTCGTTCGACTGGCGCGGCCAGGGCGGATCGGGGCGACTGACCGACGACCCGCATGTCGGCGACATCGATCGTTTCGGGACGTACCTCGCTGATTATGGCGCGTTCTGGCAGGAATGGGTCGCCGCCACGCCGGGGCCGCATGTCGCGATGGGGCATTCGATGGGCGGCCACCTGGTCTGCCGCGCGCTGGCCAAGGTGATCGCCGAACCCGACGCGGCCGTCCTGATCGCGCCGATGATGGGTTTGCATGCGCCGATCAGCGCCGGATTCGGCGAGCGCGTCGCCGAGATCGCGATGAGGCTCGGCAACCCTCAGCGTCGTGCCTGGAAGTCGAACGAAAAGCCGGGAACCACCGATTCGCGGCCATCGCTGCTGACCCACGATGCCGATCGATATTCGGACGAGCCATGGTGGTGGGAGCAGAAGCCCGAGATCAAATTGGGCCCGCCGAGCTGGCGCTGGGTGGTGCGCGCGTTCGAATCGACGCGGCGATTGCGCGCCAGCCGGCGTGTGAAGCTGGTGAAAGTGCCGATCCTCATGCTGGTCGCCGAAGCCGACAAGCTGGTCCGCGCGGCCGACGCGATCAAGGTCGCGGGGCTGTTGCCCGATGTCCGGCTGGTGCGGTTCGGCAGCGAAAGCGCGCATGAAATCCTGCGCGAGGTTGACCCGGTCCGCAATCGCGCCTTGGGGGAAATCGACATCTTCCTTTCCGCACGAGCGCAGCAATGAGCGGTGATAAGATTTGGGACATCGCCATCATCGGCGCGGGGATCGCTGGCGCCGCGCTCGCGGCCGAGGTCGCGCCCCATGCCAGCGTCCTGATCCTCGAGGCGGAGGACGTCGCCGGCTATCACGCCACCGGACGATCCGCTGCCTTCTGGGAGGAGACCTATGGCGGTCCGGCGGTCCAGCCGCTGACCGCCGCCTCGCGCTCGCGCCTGGAGGACGGCGGCTTTCTCCAACCGCTGGGCTCGCTGCATATCGGGCGCGAGCATGAACGTGCGCAGATCGAAGCGATGCTGGAGCAGTTCGCAGGGAGCGGCGTCGATCTTTCGCTGGTCGACCCGCGCGAGCGTATCCCCGGCCTGCGCCCGGAATGGAACCTGGCGGTGTGGGAGCTTAGCTGCGCCTATATCGACGTCGCGGGTCTCCACGCCGCGGCGTTGTCGCGCGCCAAAAAGGCCGGTGCGGAGCTGGTGCTGGACGCTGCGCTGACTGCGGCGAGCAGAAGCGGTGATGGCTGGCAGCTCGAAACCAAGTCCGGGAATTTCGCTGCAAGGATATTGGTCAACGCGGCCGGCGCCTGGGCCGATCGGGTCGCGGCAATGGCCGGAGTTGCGCCGATCAGCATCCAGCCGCTGCGCCGCGCGCTCGCCCAGCTTCGAGTCGATCCGCCGGTGCCGGACGATGCGCCGCACGTCGCGCACATCGGCGGGGAGTTCTATTTCAAGCCGGAATCGGGTGGGCGAATTTGGCTGAGCCCGCATGACGAGGTGCCAAGCGAGCCCGGCGACGTGCAGCCGGAGGAGATCGATATCGCGATCGCGATCGATCGGCTGGAACAGGTCGTCGACTGGAAAATCGAGCGTGTCGAACGCAGTTGGGCCGGCTTGCGCAGCTTCGCGCCCGATCGCCTGCCGGTCTATGGCTTCGACAATCATGTGCCCGGCTTCTTCTGGTGCGCGGGGCAGGGAGGCTTCGGCATCCAGACGGCGCCGGCGGCCTCCCTGGTCGCGGCATCCCTGCTGCTCGGTACCGCGCCCGATCCGCTCGTCGCGAAAATCGACCGGGATCGTTACGCGCCCGCCCGGTTCCGCTAGCGCGACACCTTTGCCGTCGCTAACCTGTGTTAGCCATCAAGACGGAGGGCCCCATGGCGCACAAGTTCGTGATCGAGCAGAACAAGGCCGGCGAGTACGTCGCCAAGTTCAAGTACAACAATGAAATCATCTTCTGGACCGAAGGCTATTCGTCGCGGGCGAACGCCCAGAACGCGATCGACTCGATCAAGAAGAACGGTCCCGACGCTCCTGTCGAGGGCTGAGCATCACGCCACGGGGCGTGCTTGAGCGCGCCCCGCCGCCAGTGCCGCATCGCTGGCCAGCTTGTCTGCGCGCTCATTGTCGGGGTGTCCCGCATGACCCTTCACCCACACCCATTCGACGCGGTGAGGGGCGGCGGCGTCGATCAGCTTTTGCCATAGGTCGGCGTTCTTGACCGGCTTCTTGTCGGACGTCTTCCACCCGTTCTTGCGCCAGCCATGGATCCACTTGGTCAGCCCGTCCATCACGTAGCGGCTGTCGGTCGATAGCGTCACGCGGCACGGGCGTTTGAGCGCGTTGAGTCCCTCGATCGCCGCCGTCAGCTCCATACGGTTGTTGGTGGTCAGCGCCTCGCCGCCGGACAATTCCTTCTCGCGGGCGCCCATGCGAATCAGCACGCCCCAGCCACCCGGCCCGGGATTGCCCTTGCACGCACCATCGGTCGCGATCTCGACATGCGACAATTCGGTCATGCCAGCGACTTGAAATCGCGCACGAAGCCGGGATCGTAGATTTTCAGCCGGCGCCAGTAAGCGAGCGGGTCCTTGCGAGTCACCATCGCATCGGCGGGTGTGTTGAGCCAGTCCCAGGCGCGGCTGAGGAAGAAGCGGATGCAGGCCCCGGCGGCAAAGCCCGGCAACGCCGCACGTTCCTCGTCGCTCAGCGGCAGCGTGCGGTGATAGCCGCGGATCAGCGCCTCGCCGATCGCGGGATAATGCGTCGTCCCGCTGGCGTCGAACGACCACGCCGTGTGCATGACCGCGAGGTCGTAGATGCGCGCGTCGGTGCAGGCGAAATAGAAGTCGATCAGCCCGGTGACCTCGCTGCCCCGCATCAAGACGTTGTCGGGGAACAGGTCGGCGTGGATCGTGCCTTGCGGAAAACGGTCGCCCTGCCAGCCGTGCACAACGCGACCGACCATGGCGGCGGCCTCGGCATGGAGGTTGGGGGCCATATCGTCGAGCGATCGGCCGCAGCGATCGAACAAAGGCTGCCAGGTGCGCACGCCCATCGAATTGTCGCGTACCAGCGCGAAGTCGGTCAGGCTGGCATGCATCCGCCCCATTGCCGCGCCCGCTGCCTCGGCCTGGGCGGCGGTCGGGTGACTGACCGACACGCCAGGCAGGAACCTGATCAGGCAGGCCTGACGCCCTTCCAGCGTCTGGATCGCGTCGCCATGGCGGTCCTTGATCGCCGGCGGTACCGGATTGCCGCGCTCCGCCAGATGATCGAGCAGCGCCATGAAATAGGGCAGGTCGCCCGCCTCGACGCGCTTTTCGTACAGCGTCAGGATGAAGCGGCCCCTGGTGGTGTCGATCAGATAGTTCGAATTCTCGACGCCCTCGGCGATGCCTTTCGCCGAGACGAGCTCGCCGACATCATAGCGCAAGAGGAATTCCTCCAGCGCCTCGGCCGAAACATGCGTGTAGACTGCCAAGATCTAATCCGTCATCCCAGCGAAAGCTGGGATCTCATGAGGTGAATGGCTGCTCGAGACCCCAGCGTTCGCTGGGGTGACGGTCTTGCTCACGCCGCCGCCTCTAGCCCGCGCGGGAGCTTGAAGGCGATCGTCTCCTGCGTCGTCTCGACTTCGCGCTCGGTCACATCGAAGCGTTCGGCGAGCCGGTCGATCAGTTCGCGCACCAATTGCTCGGGCGCCGAAGCGCCGGCGGTGATGCCCAAGGTCTTGACGCCGTCGAGAAACCCCCAATCGAGTTCGCTCGCGCGCTGGATCAGTTGAGCCGGAATGCCCTGGCGCTCCGCCACCTCGACCAGCCGCAGCGAGTTGGACGAGTTCGGCGCGCCGATCACCAGTACCGCATCGCACGCGCCCGCGATCGCCTTGATCGCGGCCTGGCGATTGGAGGTCGCGTAACAGATATCCTCGCCGCGCGGTGCCTGGATGGCGGGATATTTCGCCTGGAGCGCGGCGACCACTTCCGCGGTATCGTCCACCGATAAAGTCGTCTGGGTCAGGAACGATAAGATATTCGGGTCGCGTGGTTCGAACTTGGCGACATCGGCGACCGTCTCGATCAACGTCATCGATCCTTCGGGCACCTGACCGAATGTGCCGATCACTTCGGGATGGCCGGCGTGGCCGATGAACACGATGTGCCGGCCGGAAGCGACCAGCCGTTCGGCCTGGCGGTGCACCTTGCTGACGAGTGGACAGGTCGCATCCAGATAGGACAAGCCGCGCTCCGCCGCCTTGGCCGGCACCGCCTTGGGCACGCCGTGCGCGCTGAACACCACGGGCACGCCATCGGGCACCTCGTCGAGCTCCTCGACGAAGATCGCGCCTTTGGCTCTGAGGGTGTCGACGACGAACTTGTTGTGCACGATCTCGTGACGGACATAGACCGGCGCCCCGTATTTCTCGATTGCCAACTCGACGATGCGGATCGCGCGATCGACGCCAGCGCAGAAACCGCGCGGCGCCGCGATCAGCAGTTCGAGAGCTCTTTTCGGGGTGGAAGCCATGGCCGGCGCTCTACGCGATTGATCGGCTGAGGCAAAGGCGGTTTGCGGGGCGAGCGGTCCCCACGATCGTCACGCGGACGATCCGTCATTGATTCTTTCGTCCGCGCTCCCCATATACAACTCGCTATCGTCGCAGGCGACGGAAACCGACGCTTCCGAGCCGAACCTTCCCTTTCTCGCTTCTAGCTCCGCGGGCACGTGCCTGCGGACAATCTATATTCCTTGAAAGGGACATCTCATGCCGATCGGCAAAGTTAAATTCTTCAATACCGACAAAGGCTATGGCTTCATTTCGCCCGAGGACGGCGGCAGCGATAGCTTCGTTCATATCAGCGCGGTCGAACGCGCCGGCATGACGACGCTCCAAGCCGACCAGCGCGTGTCGTACGACATCGAGAACGATCAGCGCGGCAAGTCGTCGGCCGTGAACCTTCAGGCGGCCTGAACCCAGTCAGCGGGGGCGAATTGCGTTGGATGGGCGGGTCATCGATCCGTCCGGACGACGCAATCGCCGCCGCCGGGAATCATTCCCTAAGCTATCGTCGGGGCGAGCTGTCGCTCCGACGATGTACCTTCGTCGCAAAGCGGCACATGCCGCCTCCGGGTCCGCGCGCTGATCGCCCATCCACCGAGTCCAAGCGACGTTTTATCGATCACGCGGGGCCGAGTCTCTCTTGCGCGGTCCTCCAGGAGATAGTCATGTCGAGAATCCCCGTCCGCCCCTTCCTCGTGGCCAAAGACGAGGAGGGTGTGTTTCGCGTGACCGTGCGTACGACGCGATACAATTCCCAGGGCTATCCGCTCGTCTCCAGCGAAGTGCTGGAGGATGCTTTCAAGACGCAGACCGCCGCCCGTGCGTTCGTGCGCGAGACCTATCACGTCGAAACCAGCGATATCGCCAGCAAATAAGGACGGCTTCGCGCGCTGTCGCGGTCCGTCGACGAAACGCGCGCGCGCCTGTTGCCGCGCTCGGGTTGCGACCCTATGGTGACCGCCGCTTTATGTAAGGGTCAGGGGCCATGGCGCGCGCCGCGGCCCCTTCCCGTGTCGAAAAGGTCTGCCGTTCGTGTCACCCCGCTTTCTTGCCGCTCCGATCGCTCTCGCGCTGGTCCTCGGCGGCTGCGCCAGCCGTGGCGAGCTCGACATTTCCGAATCGGGTGCGGGCGTAACCGCGGTGCGCACGCCCTGTCCGACGGTCGGCGTGCCGGCGGGGACGGGGGATCTCACCACGTTCGACCCCGCGACCAGCCGCGAAGCGACCGCGATCGACGTGGTCGCTTCGATGACCGACGTGCGTTCGACCTGCAACAATGACGGCGCAAGCCCGCAGGTCGTCACCAACATCACCTTCACCGTGCTCGCGCGGCGCGCCCGCGCCGATGGCGCGCGCGACGTGACCTTGCCCTACTTCGTCACCGTGGTTCAGGGCGGCAACGCCGTGGTCGCCAAGCGTGTCGGGCGCGTCGTCGTCCATTTCGATGCCGGCCAGACGCGCGCGAGCACCAACGGATCGGCCACCACCAGTGTCGACCGCTCGGCAGCGACATTGTCGGACGAGGTCAAGCGCCGCATCACCGAAAAGCGCAAGGCGGGCCGCGAATCCGCCGCGATCGATCCGCTCAGCGCGCCCGACGTACGCAGTGCCGTGTTGCGCGCGACATTCGAGGCGCTGGTCGGTTTCCAGCTGACCGACGACCAACTGAAGTACAACGCGACGCGTTGATTCTATCGCGGCACCGGCCGGCTCCCCCACCCGACCTCCCAATCAGAATATTCTATGGGAGGCCGGGTGGGGGAGCGGGCTGGCACCGTTACCGCGCCGCAACGCGAACAAAACGCGCGATTGACTCGGTCAGAGCGCCGCGCCACAGCACTATCAGTCGCTGACGACGCGGGAGAGCGCAGGGAGACCTGCCGCCGAAGGAGCAACCGCCCCGGAATCTCTCAGGCAAACGGACCGCGTTTGTCGACAGCGACGCTCTGGAAAGCGTGCGGGGGCGACGCCCCCGTGCCACCGAAGGGGTAAGCCGGGCCGTCGCCAGAGACTGGCAGCGCCGGTGAAAGCTCTCAGGTTCCGTGACAGAGGGGGCGGCGGATATTCGGTCCTGGCGGGCCGTTGTCGCGCCGTCATCTGTTATCGGGAGACCGGGTGTGAGCGACGAAGCCGAAACCGAAATCGAACTGCAGACGCTCCCGCTCGATGCCTGGCATCGCGCACGCGGCGGGCGGATGGTCCCGTTCGCCGGCTATCATATGCCGGTCCAGTATGAAGGCATCATGGCCGAGCATCTGTGGGTGCGCGAATCGGCCGGATTGTTCGATGTCAGCCATATGGGCCAACTGCTGCTCAGCGGTCCCGACCTCGACGCCGAACTCGAGAAGCTGATCCCCGCCGACGTGAAGGGCGTGAAACTTCACGGCCAGAAATATTCGCTGCTGCTCGCCGACAATGGCGGCATCCTCGACGACCTCATGTTCACGCGTTGGGAAGACGGCATCTACATGGTCGTCAACGGCGCGGTGAAGTATGACGACATCGCGCATCTGCGCGACCATCTGCCCGACGAAATCACGCTCAACCACATGGATGACCAGGCGCTGCTGGCGTTGCAGGGGCCCAAGGCCGCCGACGCGCTGGGCCGGCTGGTGCCCGGCGTCGCCGAGCTCGTCTTCATGACCGGCGGTCGTTTCGACTGGAACGGCGTGCCGCTGTGGATCAGCCGCTCCGGCTATACCGGCGAGGACGGGTTCGAGATTTCGGTGCCCGGCGACAAGGCCGAGGCGCTTGCCGACGCGCTCTGCGCCCAACCCGAAGTGAAGCCCATCGGTCTCGGTGCGCGCGATTCGCTCAGGCTCGAAGCCGATCTGCCGCTCTACGGCCACGATCTCGATCCCGAGACGACCCCGCTGATGGCGGCGCTCGGCTTCGCCGTCGCCAGCAAGCGCCGCCGCGAGGAAGCCAATTTCCCCGGCGCCGAGCGCGTCTTGCTCGAACGCGAGCAGGGACCGGTGGTCAAGCGCGTCGGCCTGCTGGTCGAGGGTCGCCAGCCGGTCCGCGAGGGCGCGGCGGTGCTCGATGCCGAGGGCTCGGAAGTCGGCAAGGTCACGTCGGGTGGCTTCGCGCCCACGCTCGGCGCGCCGATCGCGATGGCGTACGTTCCCGCCGCGATGGCTGAGGTCGGCACCAAGATTCAGCTCAATCAGCGCGGCAAGGTCCATGAAGCGACCGTCACCGCGATGCCCTTCGTTCCCCACCGCTACGTCAGAGGAAGCAAGTAATGCGCTACTTCACCGAAGATCATGAATGGGTCGATGTCGATGGCGATATCGGCACTGTCGGCATTACCGATTATGCCCAGGGCCAGCTCGGCGACATCGTGTTCGTCGACGTGCCCGAAGAGGGCAAGACCGTGACCAAGGGCGACGAAGCCGCGGTGGTCGAATCGGTCAAGGCGGCGTCGGACGTCTATACGCCGGTGTCGGGCACGGTGATCGAAGGCAATGCCGAGCTCGCCGACAATCCCGGCCTGGTCAACGAGGACGCGGATGGCGAGGGCTGGTTCTTCAAGCTGACCCTGAGCGACCCGAGCGAGCTCGAAGGCCTAATGGACGAAGCCAAATACGACGCGTTCGTCGCGAAGCTGTAAGCTCAGGCGTCGCCCCGGCGGAGGCCGGGGCCGCTTCGTGATGGAGCGCGCCGACCAAAACCTAGCGGCCCCGGCCTCCGCCGGGGCGACGGGAAATTGAATGCGCTACCTGCCCCTGACCCAGCCCGATCGCGAGGCGATGCTCGCCACGATCGGCGCCAAGACGATCGACGATCTGTTTGTCGACGTGCCCGCGATCGCCCAGCTCGATGGGCCTATCCGCGACCTGCCGATGCACGCCAGCGAATTGGCGGTCGAACGCCACATGACCGCCCTCGCTCGCAAGAACCTGACCGCGGGCGAGGCGCCGTTCTTTCTCGGCTGCGGGGCCTATCGCCATCATGTGCCGGCCTCGGTCGATCACCTGATCCAGCGCGGCGAGTTCCTGACCGCCTATACGCCGTACCAGCCCGAAATCGCGCAGGGCACGCTGCAGATGCTCTTCGAGTTCCAGACGCAGGTCGCGCGCCTGCTCGGGACTGACGTCGCCAATGCCTCGATGTACGACGGCTCGACCGCGTGCTGGGAAGCGATCGGCATGGCGCGGCGCATCACCAAGCGCGGCAAGGCGATCCTGTCGGGCGGGCTCCACCCGCATTACGTCTCGGTCGCCAAGACGATGGCCAAATATACCGGCGATCATCTCGAATCGTCGCTTCCGACGCTGTCGGCCGAAACCGATATCGACAGCCTGATCGCGGCGATCGACGACGATACGTCGTGCGTCGTTGTGCAATATCCGGATATCCTCGGCCGTATCGCCGACCTCCGGCCGCTGGCCGATGCCGCGCACGCGAAGAAGGCGCTGCTGATCGCGGTGGTGACCGAGCCGGTCGCGCTCGGCGCGCTCAAGTCGCCGGGCGAGATGGACGCCGACATCGTCGTCGGCGAAGGTCAGTCGATCGGCGTCGGGCTGCAGTTCGGCGGCCCCTATGTCGGGCTGATGGGCTGCAAGGAAAAGTATGTCCGCCAGATGCCCGGCCGCTTCTGCGGCGAGACCGTTGACGCCGAGGGCAAGCGCGGCTTCGTGCTGACCCTGTCGACCCGCGAGCAGCATATCCGCCGCGAGAAGGCGACCTCGAACATCTGCACCAACAGCGGGCTGTGCGCGCTGGCATTCTCGATCCACATGACCTTGCTGGGCGAAGCGGGGCTGCGCGCGCTCGCCGCGACCAACCATGCCGGCGCGGTCGCCGCGGCCGAGCGGCTGGGCAAGGTGCCTGGAGTCGAGCTGGTCAATGACGCCTTCTTCAACGAATTCACGCTGAAGCTGTCGAAGGAAGCCAGGCCGGTCGTTCGTGCCCTTGCCGACAAGGGCATCCTGGCCGGCGTATCGCTCGGACGGCTCTATCCGGGCGCTGACGGTCTCGCCAACGGGCTGGTCGTCGCGGTCACCGAAACCACCACATCGGAGGACGTCGAGACGCTTGACTCCGCTCTTGAGGAGGCGCTGGCATGAACACGATCAATCAGAGCGGTTGGCGTCCGACCACGCCCGAAACGGGCGAGGGATCGACCGGCACCTTCACCGGCAACCGCGCGCTGATGCTCGAAGAAGCGCTGATCTTCGAGATCGGTTCGACCGAGACGACCGGAGTCGAAGTCGCGGAGCCGGCTAACGTCGAAACGCGCCTGGGCGGTCTCGCCCGCAATACGCCGATCGGCCTGCCGGGCCTGTCCGAGCCGGAAACGGTGCGGCACTATACCCGCCTCAGCCGGCAGAATTACGCGATCGATCTCGGCCTGTTTCCGCTCGGATCGTGCACGATGAAGCACAATCCGCGCCTGAACGAGAAGATGGCGCGGCTGCCCGGTTTCGCCGACGTCCATCCGCTGCAACCAGTCGATACCGTGCAGGGGGCGCTCGGCGTCATCAACGAACTCGCTGTGTGGCTGATCGAGCTCACCGGCATGCACGGCGTCGCGATGACGCCCAAGGCCGGCGCGCATGGCGAATTGTGCGGTATCCTGTGCATCAAGGCCGCGCTCGAAGCGAAGGGCGAGGGCCACCGCAAGGTCATCCTGGTTCCCGAATCGGCGCACGGCACCAATCCGGCGACTGCCGCTTTTGCCGGCTATACGGTCGAGGATATTCCGGCGACGGCCGAAGGCCGCGTCGATGTCGAAGCGCTCAAGGCGCGGCTCGGACCGGATGTGGCGGGCGTAATGATCACCAACCCCAATACGTGCGGCCTGTTCGAGCGCGAGATGAGGACGATCTCGGACGCGGTGCATGCGGCCGGCGGGTTCGTCTATTGCGACGGAGCCAATTTCAACGCGATCGTTGGACGAGTGCGGCCGGGCGACCTCGGCATCGACGCGATGCATATCAACCTGCATAAGACCTTCTCGACGCCGCATGGCGGTGGCGGGCCGGGCTCCGGACCGGTGGTGCTGTCGAAGGCATTGTCGCCCTACGGCCCGTTGCCGTTCACCGAGCGGCATGCCGATGGGCACATCACGCTGGTCGAGGAGGAAACGGTCGGTGACCGCCATCCGCACAGTTTCGGACGGATGTGCGCCTTCAACGGTCAGATGGGCATGTTCACGCGCGCGCTGACCTACATCCTCAGCCACGGCGCCGACGGCCTGCGCCAGGTCGCCGAGGATTCGGTGCTCAACGCCAATTACATCCTGCGCAGCCTGGAAGACACGCTCGACGCGCCGTTCGCGGCCTCGGGACCGTGCATGCATGAGGCGATCTTCTCCGACGATGGCCTGCCCGAGGGCTTCTCGACGATCGACATTGCCAAGGGCCTGATCGACGAAGGCTATCATCCGATGACGATGTACTTCCCGCTCGTCGTCCATGGCGCGATGCTGGTTGAGCCGACCGAGACCGAATCGAAGGCGGCGCTCGATCAGTTCATCGGCGCGCTGCGCTCGGTCGCGGAACGAGCGAAGGCGGGTGACGAATCGCTGCGCTCGGCGCCGCATTTCGCGCCCCGCCGTCGCCTCGACGAGACGCTCGCGGCGCGCAAGCCGGTGCTGGTGTGGAAGGATCCGGAGCTGGCACAGGCGGCCGAATAAGGCCTGTTGCGAGAGTGAGTTAGTTTGCTATGACAGTCTCCGGGGTTTCTCGGGGACTATCACGCAACAGCAGCAGCTTATCGGTTATGCCGTCACCACGGTCGTTGTTGTCGCGCTGCTGGCGTTCCGGCTGCGGCGGATGAGCCAGTTGCGCCGATTGCGACTGGAAACGCTTTGGGTCGTCCCGGCTATCTATCTGATCTTCGCCGGTGTGATGTTCTATCAATTTCCGCCGACGGCGATCGGCTGGGCGATCAGCGCCGCTGCGTTGCTGGCTGGGGCAGCGATCGGCTGGCAGCGCGGCAAGATGATGCAGATTCACGTCGATCCCGACACGCATGTACTCAACCAGAAGGCATCGCCCGCCGCGATGATCTTCATCGTCGTCCTGATCGCGGTGCGGATGGCGGCCAAGTCGGTCCTCGCAACTGGTGGCGGCACCGGTTTTCATGTCAGCACGATGATGGTGACCGATGTCCTGATTGCGCTCGCGCTCGGTCTGTTCGCGACCACCCGGCTGGAGATGTTTCTGCGCGCCCGGCGGATGCTCGACGAGGTGCGCGCCGCGTCGCCTCTCCGCGGCTAATCCGCGATCGCCTCGGTGACCTGGGGATGGCGCGAGACGCGGTGCTCGCGCCAGACGATGTAGAGCCCGCTCGCGACGATCACCGGCGCGCCGACCCAAGTCCAGGGCGTCGGCAGCATGTCGAACAGCACCCAGCCGTAGAGAGTCGCCCAGATCAGGCTCGAATAGTCCATCGGCATGACCGCCGACACGGGCGCGTATTTGAGCGCGGCGGTAAAGGCGATCTGCCCCAGCCCGCCGACCAACCCCATCGCGATCAACACCGCGAAGGTCGTGGCGTCATGGGCGTGCGCAAAGAACGGATAGATCAGCGTCATCGGCACCATCGACAGCGACGAGAACCAGAAGACCGTCGTCACCGGCGCGTCGACCTTGCCGATCTGACGCAGCTGGATCGCCACCAGCGCGACGAACACCGCGGAAGTAAGTCCGACCAGCGCGCCGCCGATCGGAAAATGGCCGCTTCCCGGCTGGGTGACGATCAGCACGCCGACGAACCCAGCCGCCACCGCCGCCCAGCGATGCCAGCCGGTCGGTTCCTTGAGCACCAGTGCGCCCAGGATGGTCGCGAAGATCGGTACGGTAAAGGCGAGGGTGGTTGCCTCGGCCAGCGGCAGCAACAGCACCGCGCCGAAGTTGAACGCCATCCCGGTCAGTCCCACCGCGGCGCGGATGACCTGGCCGCGCACCGCACGCGACCGCACAGCGCTCAGGCCAGGACCGGCGATCATCATATAGGCCAGCACGACCGGCACGGCGGCGCCCTGCCGGAAGAACATGATCTCGGCGAGATTTGCGCCGCGTGTCTCGGCGACCTTGATCAGCGCCGACAAGGTGGACAGCAGCAGCACCGCGAGCAGGCGCATCGCGATGCCGAGCATCACGCGGTCATTATCATCCTGCGCCGCTGCCCCCATTCGCTGCCCATGCGCCGTACCGCCCGTCGGCGCAAGGCGACGGTCAGGACTTGGTTGCGGCGGTTTGGAGCATGAACGCGGTGAAATTGTCGGCTCGGGCATCGGGCAGCGCATCGATCCCCTGCAGCAATGCGAGGCCCGCGCTACATCCGACCTTGCCATCCAACGGCACACCCGTCAGCAGCATCTCGACGGCGTTCTCATCCGATCCCGCCTGGCTCGCACTCGATGCGATTTCCTTGACCTCCCGCACCTCCGGTTTGGCAATGATGCGCTTCGCTGAATGGTCGCGCCCCGCTGCCGCGGTCGTCCAGGTCTTGATCTGCAAATTCATCATCGCGGTCTTTATTGCCGGCGTGGGTTTTGCCGGGCGCATGAGGCCGGTCGCGAAATAGGCCGCGCAAGAAGCGACATCGTCGGTCTGCAGCGTCTGGAGCGTCGCAATTTCTGCTTTGCGATAGTCGGACAAAGCGGAATGGGGAGCCTGCGCGATTTCCCCGAGATGGCGCTTCATCGCCGCGAGTAGGTAGGCGCGTCCGCCATTGATGATGTCCTGATTGCCCTCGAATTCGGCGCCGCGCCGCGCGAGCTCCTTGGTCAGCCCATCAAACTCGTCAGGATAAGTATTCTGGAGCGCATGGAAAAGCGGGCCGCTCTGCGGGTCGTTCAACAACTGCGCTTGTGCTGCCAAGGGTGTCATTGCGGGCAGACCGCCCATGATGCCCGCCAATCCGCCGGACATTTTTAGGAGGAAGGCAGCCCCCAGTAGTGTCATTGCCATAGCGCCGTATTTGACGCCCTTATAGCCGTCAGGCCGCTCGTTATAGCTCATGAAATCCCCCTTGCCCCAGCAACAGGGTAAGGGACTGGTCCACCTTTCGGCAAGAGCGAGCGCTTGGACCGGGCAAACTTTCCCGCTATCGGCCCGCCATCATGATCAAGCACGCCCTCTCCGTCACCCGCGCTCAAAACTTCGCGGAATGGTACCAGACCGTCATCGCCGAGGCCGACCTGGCCGAGGAGAGCGGGGTCCGTGGCTGCATGGTCATGCTGCCATGGGGCTATGGCATTTGGGAACGCATCCAGCGCCTGCTCGACGATCGCATCCGCGCGCTCGGCTATGACAACACCTATTTCCCGCTGTTCATCCCGCTCTCCTATTTCGAGAAGGAAGCGGAGCATGTCGAAGGCTTCGCCAAGGAAATGGCGGTCGTCACGCATCACCGCCTGATCCCCGATGGCAAGGGCGGGCTGATGCCCGACCCCGCGGCCAAGCTGGAAGAGCCGCTGATCGTTCGGCCGACCTCCGAAACGGTGATCGGCGCGGGCTTCGCGCGCTGGATCCAGTCGTGGCGGGACTTGCCTGTCCAGATCAACCAATGGGCGAACATCGTCCGCTGGGAAATGCGTACGCGGATGTTCCTGCGCACCGCAGAATTCCTGTGGCAGGAAGGGCATGCTGCTTATGCCTCGGCCGAGCAGGCCAAGGCGGAAACCGCCAAGGCGCTGGAGCTCTACCGTTCGTTCGCCGAGGATTGCGTCGCGATGCCGGTGATCGCCGGCGAGAAGCCCGAGAATGAGCGCTTCCCCGGCGCGGTCGAAACCTGGTCGATCGAGGCGATGATGCAGGACGGCAAGGCGCTCCAGGCGGGCACCAGCCACTTCCTGGGCACGCATTTCGCCGAGGCGCAGAACATCCGCTTCCAGAATACCGAGGGGCAGTTCGAGCCGGCCAACACGATCAGCTGGGGCATGTCGACGCGCATGGTCGGCGGCCTGATCATGACGCACGGCGACGACGACGGTCTGCGCGTGCCGCCGCAGGTCGCGCCGTGGCAGATCGTGATCGTGCCGATGCTGCGCGACAATGACGAGGATGCCGCGCTGCTCGATTATTGTCAGGGGATTCGCGACGATCTCGTCAAGCAGAGCGCGTTCGGCGAGCCGCTGCGCGTCCTGCTCGATCTCAAGGCGACCAAGGCGACGACCAAGCGCTGGAACTGGATCAAGAAGGGCGCGCCGATCGTGATCGAGGTCGGCGGGCGCGACATGGCGGGCGGCAACGTATCGCTGATCCGCCGCGACGCGCTGTATCGCGAGGACGGCAAGCTCGACAGCGCGGTGGTGGCGAAGGGCGACTGCCTGGCGCAGGCGGCGGCTTTGCTGGCTGAAATCCAGCATGGCCTCTACACGCGGGCAAAGATGCGGCTCGACGGCAATATCGCGACCGACGTGACCGATATGGACGGGCTGAAGGCGTTCTTCGCCGATAGCGTCGAGAAGCCCGGCTGGGTGCTGGCGCAATGGTCCAAGCCGACGGGCGCGGCGCTCGATCAGGTCGAGGCGCAATTGAAAGCGCTCAAATTGACCTTGCGCAACACGCCGCGCGATGCAGCGCCAGCCGACGGAGCCTGCATCTTTACCGGTACCCCGGCGGTTGAGCGCGTGCTGATCGCCCGGGCTTACTAAAACCTCATCCCGGCCTTGTGCCGGGACCCGCCTGGCGGCAGGCGATGAGGCAAGAAGTTCGAGCGCATAGCCCGAGGCGCTGCGGACCCCCGCACAAGGCCGGGGTGACGAGGAGATACGATGATCTGGTTCGGCAACACCAAACCCGACCTCGCCGCGATGACCACGATGGGCGCGGCCTCGATGCCGGGCTTGCTTGGAATCGAGTTCGTCGACGCCGGGGACGACTGGCTGTCGGCGCGGATGCCGGTCGACCACCGCACGCACCAGCCGTTCGGGCGACTGCACGGCGGCGCATCGGTAGCGCTGGCAGAGACGGTCGCGTCGGTCGGCGGCGCGATGACGCTCGACCCGTCGAAGCAGGTCACCGTCGGTATGGAGATCAACGCCAACCATATCCGTCCGGTGATGTCGGGCCATGTCACGGCGACCGCCAAGGCGGAGTCGCTCGGCCGCACCACGCAGATCTGGACGATCCGCATCACCGATGACGCCGGCAAGCTGATCTGCCTGTCGCGCATCACGCTGGCGGTGATCGGGGTCGCCTAGCGAAGGGCGGCGCCGCTTCGTCCGTTGGACAGCGCAGAAGGCAAGGGAGGCCGTATGCGCTGGATCTTGGTGGTGATGGGGATTGTCGGCATCGCACTGCAATTGCCGACCTCGGCGCCGGCGGCCGATGGACCGCTGGCGTCGTATCGTATCGGCAATCGCGACTATCAATTGTACGTCCCGCCGGGAGGCAGCGGGCGGCTGCCGCTGGTCATCGCGCTCCATGGCGGCGGCGGCAACGGCGCGCAGCTCGCCAAGTCGGCCGGGCTGATCGACAAGGCGGCGAGCGAAGGATTCATCCTGGCGCTGCCCGAAGGATCGTCTCGGTTCGGCAAGCTGGAGACCTGGAACGCGGGCGGTTGCTGCGCCTATGCCATGCGCAAGAAGGTCGACGATATCGGCTTCATCCGGGCGCTGATCGACGACCTCGAACGGACCCAGCCCGTCGATCCCAAGCGGGTCTACGTCGTTGGCATGTCCAACGGCGGCATGATGACCGAGCGCGTGGCGATCGAGCTCGGTGATCGCATCGCCGGCGCAGCGGTTTTCGTCGGAGCGCTGTTCGGTAACGAGCCCAGGCCGGTCGCGGCTGTGCCCATGCTGATCGTCAACGCTGAGAAGGATGAGCAGGTGCCGATAGCCGGCGGCACCAGCACGACGGGCATCGTGCGGCGGTCACAGGGTATGCCGTACAAGCCGTCACGCTACGCCGCGACCTTCTGGGCGACGGCAAACCGTTGCACCAAAGGGCCCACGCGCAGCGAGACGAGCGATTATGTTCGCGAACTATGGACCGGCTGCACCGGCGGCGCCGACGTCGACTTCTACATTATGAAGGGTGCGGAGCATGGCTGGCCGGGACATGGGGTAGGGCGGCCGGGGGTCACGCGGAACACCGGCAAGATCGACGGTACCGCGCTGATGTGGGATTTCTTCGCGGCGCATCACCGCTGAGGCGGAACGCGGCTCAGGCGATGCGCAGCGTCAGCGAACGCATCATCTCGCGTTCGATCGGCTCGTCGAAGCGCGCGCCGATCAAGCCGTCGGCACACCAGATAACGGTCGCGGCGATCGGAGCGCTGCGGTCGAAGCGGAGCGTCAGCGACTCGCCCTGCTCGGCCTCGATCCGGCTGGCGAGGCGGCACCCATAGATCGACAGCTGGTGGAGTGCGGCTTTTCGGTGGCGCTTCACGCTGGCATGCGCGACCGACAGGACCGGCTCCCGGTCATATTTGACGTCGGTCGCCCGGCGGCGAAAATGCGAAAATGTCGTAGCCATCGTGCGGCCCCCGTCTGCCCTTGGAACGGCTATGCAACGAGGCCGGTTAATGACTGGCTAAACTGGATTTTTCGGCGTCCTGGCGGGCAGCCGCGCGCCGACATGCGCTTCACCGCGCGCTTCGGCCAGTCGGGCCTGGCGGTGGCGTTCGGCATAGCCTGCGCGCTGGACGGCATCGCGCGTGCCGTGGCAGGCGGGGCAGCTCACCCCTTCCTCGAACAAGGGTGACGCGCGATCCTCGCTACTGACCGGCATGCGGCAGGCACGGCACAGGCTGTGTGTACCGGGCGAGAGTTCGTGCCCGACTGCGACGCGCTCATCGAATACGAAACATTCGCCCTGCCAGCGGCTCTCGGATGCGGGCACCTCTTCCAGATATTTCAGGATGCCGCCCTGCAAGTGAAAGACTTGATCGATCCCCTCGGCCTTGAGCAGCGCGGTCGCCTTCTCGCAGCGTATTCCCCCCGTACAGAACATCGCGACGCGCGGCGCGGCCGCGATTTCCTCGCGGTGCGCGGCGACCCAAGCGGGAAAGTCCCGAAAGCTTTCGGTCTCCGGGTCGATCGCACCGGCGAAGGTGCCGACCTTGACCTCGTAATCGTTGCGCGTGTCGATCACCATCGTGCCGGGCTGCTCGATCAGCGCGTTCCAGTCGGACGGGAGGACGTAATGGCCAACCCCCGTCAGCGGGTCGATGTCCGGCATCCCCATCGTCACGATCTCGCGCTTCAACCGGACCTTGAGCCGATGGAAGGGCATCGTCTCGGCGGTCGCGGTCTTGACTTGCAGGTCGCCGCAACCGGGCAGGGCGCGGATATGGGCGACCACCGTGGCGATCCCTTCGGGCGGACCCGCGATCGTGCCGTTTATCCCCTCATGGGCGAGCAGCAACGTGCCCTTGATCCCTTGCGCCTCGCACAAGGCAAGTAGCGGCTCCCGAATCGCGTTGGGATCGGGGAAGCGGACGAAATGATACAAAGCGGCGACGCGGATCACGTCAGCGCGTCCCACGCCTTTTCGAACGCGGTACGTTGCTCGTCGCTGAGATGCAGGCCGACCTTGCTCCGCCGCATCAGCGCGTCTTCGGCAGTCCGTGCCCATTCATGGTCGCGCATCCACCGCGCCTCGATCTCGGTCAGGCCGCCGCCCAAATCGGCGCCCATGCCGGCTTCGTCGGTCACGCCATCGAGCATCTCGCCGAGCATCGTCCCATAAGCGTGCGCCATGCGAAGCGAGCGATCGTTGCCAAGGAAGGGCCAGGTCGCACGGGCCTGGGCCACGAACTGGTCGAAGTCGGCGATCGCGCCGCCGGGAAATACGCGGGCGCGCGATACCGGTCGGCGTTTCAGTCCCAGCTCGGGACCGAGCTTGCCCATCGCGTCCTCGGCCAGATGGCGTCCGGTGGTGATCTTGCCGCCGAACACGCTCAACAGCGGCGGCCCGTTGGTGTCGAGCTCGAGTACATAATCGCGCGTCACCGCCTTCGCCTCGCTCGCGCCGTCGTCATAGAGCGGGCGCACGCCCGACCATTTATAGGTCACGTCCGCCGGCGTGATCTGCTTGACGAAATGATGGTTTGCGCCCTCGCACATATACGCGATCTCGTCGTCGGAGATCTGCGCGTCTTCGGGCGCATCGACCGGGATGTCGGTGGTGCCGATCTCGGTCCCGCCTTGCCACGGAATGGCGAAGATGATGCGTCGGTCGGGAAGCTGGAGAATATAGGCGTGGTCGCCCTCATAGAGCTTAGGCACGACGATATGGCTGCCCTTCACCAGGCGGACATTGGCCTTGCCGTTGAGCCCCAGCCGATTGAGCATAAGATGGACCCAGGGCCCCGCCGCATTGACCAGCGCGCGCGCCTCGACCGTGCGGCCGTCGGACAGCGTCGCGGTCCAGCGATCGCCCTCGCGCCGCGCGCTGTCGAGCGAGACGCGCGTGCAGATCTCGGCGCCATTGGCATGGGCATCGACCGCATTGAGAAGCGTGAGCCGAGAATCGTCGACCTGCGCATCGGAGTAGACGAACCCGCTTTTCCCGCCCTTGAGCGGCGACGTGAAGGCCTTGTCCGACGCGCGCAGCCCGCGCGAGCGCGGCAGGCTCATCTTCCCACCGAGCATGTCGTAGAGATAGAGGCCGATCCGGACCATCCACCATGGGCGCACGGCATTCTCCTGCGGCAAGACAAACCGCAACGGGCGGATGATGTGCGGGGCCGCATGCACCAACAATTCGCGTTCGCGCAGCGCCTCCGCGACCAGCCGGAAGTCGTAATATTCGAGATAGCGCAGCCCGCCATGGATCAGCTTGGTCGAGGCCGACGACGTGTGGCTGGCGAGGTCGTCGCGTTCGACCAGCAGGACCTTCAGCCCGAGCAGCGATGCCTCGCGGGCGATCGCGCATCCGTTGATTCCGCCGCCGGCGATAAGGAGGTCGTAAGTCAGCGGTCAAATCCTCGGTTGGCACGGGGGCGGAACAGTTGACGATCTCGCCGGTTCTTTCCGCCATCGTCAATCGGAGGATGCAGTCAAGATGCGAAAGTTCCTGTTCGCGGCTAGCGCGATTGCCGCGACCGCCATGCTCGCGGGTTCGGCGAGCGCCGATCCGGGGCAAGGCCGTTGGGGCGGATGCCCGCCCGGCCTGGCCAAGAAAGGCAATGGCTGCATGCCGCCGGGCCAGGCGCGCAAATATTATTGGGACCGCGGCGCGCGCCTGCCGAGCGGCTATCGCGGCTGGACGCGGTATGACGCGATCCCGCGCGCCTATCGCATGCGCGTGCCGTATAATGCCCGTTATCGCTACGTTTATCGTGACGACTATGTCTATATCGTCGATCCGCGGACGCGGCTGGTGCGCGACATCATCGACCTGCTCGCGCGGTGACTCGGACGGGGTGACGGGAAGGCCGGTTGCGCCTATCTTGAGCCGACATGGCGAAACCGAAACATAAACACGGCCTTCCCACCCGTCAGCAGATCCTCGATTTCATCGCCTCGTCCGATCAGCCCGCAGGCAAGCGAGAGATCGCGCGCGCGTTCGGCCTGACCGCGCAGGAAAAGATCGCGCTCAAGGCGCTGCTCAAGGACATGGCCGATGAAGGCCTGATCGACAGCGCACCGGGGCGCGCGTTCCACAAGATGGGCGGGCTGCCCAAGGTGACCGTGCTGCGCATCGCCGATGTCGACGATGGCGGCAATGTCTGGGCAGTGCCGGAGCGCTGGGAAGCCGAAGGCGTGCCGGTGCCGCGGTTGCGCGTGCGCGAACGCAGCAAGCGGTCCGCGCTCGGCGTCGGCGACCGCATCCTCGCGCGCACCGAAGAAGCGGGCAAGAGCTGGATCGCGCATCCGATGAAGCATCTCGCCAAAGGCGAGGAACTGATGCTCGGTGTGCTCAGGCGCGAAGGCGACCGGCTATGGCTCGAAGGCGTCGAAAAGCGCGAGCGACGGCAATATCAGGTGTCAGACGCGGGCGACGCCGAACCGGGCGATCTGGTACTGGCCGAGAAGGCGGGGCGCCCGCCGCGCGTCACCGCGCGTGTCACGCAGCGGCTCGGCGATCCGTTCGCGCCCCGCAGCTTCTCGCTGATCGCGATCCACGAGCACGATATCCCCGACCGCTTCGCCGACGAAGCGCTGGAGGAAGCGGAGCGCGTCGCGAAGCAACCGCTGGGCGATGGCCGCGAGGACCTGACCGACCTTCCGATCGTCGCGATCGACCCGGCCGATGCACGCGACCATGACGACGCGGTCTGGGCGGCACCCGACGACGATCCCAAGAATCCCGGTGGGTGGAAAGCCGTGGTCGCGATCGCCGACGTGTCCTTCTACGTCCGTCCCGGCTCGGCGCTCGATCGCGAGGCGCGGCGGCGCGGCAATTCGGTCTATTTCCCTGACCGCGTCGTGCCGATGCTGCCGGAGATCCTGTCGGCGGAAGTCTGCTCGCTGAAGACGGGCGAGGACCGGGCGGCGCTCGCGTGTCACTTGCAGATCGCCAAAGATGGGACGCTGAAGTCGTGGCGCTTCACCCGTGCCGTCGTGCGGATCGCGGCGAATATCGCTTATGAAGACGCGCAGGCGGCAATCGATGCGCGGTCGTCACCCCAGCGAAAGCTGGGGTCTCGGGAGGAGAGTCCCGCAGTTGAGGCGCGAGATCCCAGCTTTCGCTGGGATGACGCGTTGGTCGAGGGTGCATTGGTCCCCCTCTGGTCCTGCTGGCGCGCCCTAGCGACGGCGCGCGACAAGCGCGAGCCGCTCGACCTCGACCTGCCCGAGCGCCGCGTGATGCTCGACGAACTTGGCCGCATCCTGTCGGTTGCCCCGCGCGAGCGGCTCGACGCGCATCGCCTGATCGAGGACTATATGATCGCCGCCAATGTCGCGGCGGCGAAGGCGCTGGAGGCGAAGAAGGCGCCGGTCATGTACCGTGTCCACGAGCCGCCGGCGCGCGAGAAACTGGTCGCGCTCAAGGATTATCTCGAAACCTGGGGCGTCAAGTTCGCGCTCGGTCAGGTGATCCAGCCGAAGACCTTCAACCACATCCTCGAGAAGATCGGCGACGTGGATTTCCGGCCGCAAGTGATGGAGCAAGTGCTGCGCACGCAGACGCAAGCTTATTATGCTCCAGACAATCACGGCCATTTCGGCCTCGCGCTCGGCAGCTACGCGCATTTCACCTCGCCGATCCGGCGCTATGCCGACCTGATCGTCCACCGTTCGCTGGTCACCGCTTATGGTCTCGGGCCCGGCGGCCTTACCGATGACGAAGCGGCGGGAATGGAGCGGATCGGCGAATCGATCAGCCGGCTCGAACGCCGCGCGATGGAGGCCGAGCGCGACACGATCGACCGCTACGTCGCCGCTTTCCTGGCGGAGAAGGTCGGCGAGATCGTCGAGACGCGCATCACTGGCGTGCAGAATTTCGGCATCTTCGCGACGGTCGCCGGGATCGGCGGCGATGGCTTGCTGCCGGTGCGCGACCTGGGCGGCGAATATTTTCGGTTCGACGAAGCAGCGAGGAAACTGGTCGGCGAAACGTCGGGTGACGAATATGCGATCGGCCAAGTGCTGCAATTGCGGCTGGCGGAAGCCAATCCGGTGTCCGGCGCATTGCGCTTCGAACTGCCCGAGGGTCGTTACGCCCCGCCGCCGGGAAAGAAGCCCGAACGCGTCTTGAAACGCCGCGGTCGGCCGCCCAACATTCGCCATCAAGGGCGGCGACGTTAGAATTGTCACGGTGCCGGCCCGCTCCCCCACCCGGCCTCTCATAGAGTAGCTTGGTTGGGAGGCCGGGTGGGGGAGCGGGCCGGCACCGCAACCCGGTTCAGCATTGCTGAACCGACACGAACGGGGGAGTAAGGCTTATGGGTGGAGCAGCGGCAGGTGCGGCAGCAGGAGCGGTAGCGCGAGCCCGGCGGCGGTTGGTATCGCATTTCATGACGCACAATGCCGTCTCCGCCGACAGCGCGATCGACTATGCCCCGGGGCGCGGTATCGAGCGGCGCCTGCTCGAGAAGTTGATCGAAAAGGGCGTGCTGCATGTCGGCAAGGCCGGCACCTATTGGCTCGACCTTCCGGCCTATGACGCGTGGAACAAGTCGCGGCGCCGACGTGCGGGAATGGCGGTGGGTGCCGCGGTCGCGATCGGCGCCGCGCTCGGGTTCCTGGCCGGCGGCGGATGAGCGGCAAACTCGACCTGATCGGCATCGTGCCGCAACCCGGACCGGCAGGGCCGCCGCCGATTCACCCGGCGATGCTGCGCACGCGGTCGCGGATCGTGCGCGCGATGATCCAGGCGCACGCACTGGCGCCCGAACAGGCAATCGCCTTCAGTCCTCGGCCGAGTGACGTCGCCGAACTGATGAAGCTCAGGAACGCCGGCGTCGTTCGCGAGACGCTACCGGGTCATTATTGGCTCGATCTGGTCGCTAACCATTATCGCGAGCAGCAAGCGGGTCGCGTCCGCGCGATGTGGGCGGTCGGCATCTCGCTGGTGATCGCGGCAGTGGCGGTGCTCTTCTATCGCGGTTGACGGCCTGGAATTCTGCGAAAGCGGACGTCCGAGCATTAGGCCTCAGCCGCAGCGGAAGGTGAGACCCGCCTTTGCCGTTAGCCGCTCGCGCAGCGCATCGCCCATCAGCGCGCCCGGCGTCCAGATGCCGCCCTCGCCGTGCACATCCTGCACCACGCACAAGGCGGCCTCGGCGATCATCTTGCTGGTCGACCCGTAACCCGGATCCTTGTCGCCGGTAACGACGCATTCGACCCGGCTGTCGTCGGGGAATTCGCCGATGAACAGGATATCGTAATGGCCGCTGTCGCGCTCCTCCTTGGAGGGTCCTTCGCCGGGCTTCGGCCCCTTGTCCCCGGCGAGCGGATTGACCTTGGCGATCGCCTCGGCCGCCGCCTTGCCGAGATCGCCGAGACCAGCGACCATCATCTCGTCATAGACGAAATTGGCGCCGTATTTCTCGCCCAGCAGGAAGTTGGTGCGGTGAACGTTCTTGGTGTTGATCGGCGCCATGATGAACGGTGCAACCCAGGCGCCGACCGATTTGTCATATTCGGGCAGCAGGCCGGTCGGCTGGTGCGGTCCCGAAAAACCGGGAGTCAGCGCGAACGGGTTGGTCAGCAATGCGACGATCCGTGGGTCCCTGGCGGCCGCCGCGAGCGTCGCCTTCAGGCTGGCCGCGGTACCACCGGAAAAGCCTCCCTTCATGACGCGCACGCGGCATTTCACGCGCGGAGCCGGGCCGCCATGCTTGGCGATCGCGCATTGCTGCAGGGTCAGTACGCCGAGGTCGAAGGGGATGGAGTCGAACCCGCAGGAAAAGACGATCCGCGCGCCGTTGCGCTTGGCGGTCTCGTGATGTGCGTCGATCATGTGGCGCATCCAGGCCGGCTCGCCGCACAGATCGAGATAGGCGGTGCCGGTCTCGGCGCAGGCGGCGACCAGATCGCTGCCATAAAGTTGATACGGACCAACCGTGGTGATAACCGCGGTGGCGCGCTCGCACATCGCCTTCAGGCTGGCGGGATCGTCCGAATTCGCCGCGATCAGCGTGACGTCGGCAGGCGCGCCGATCAGATCGCGGACTTCCTGGAGCTTGCTGAGCGAGCGCCCGGCCATCGCCCATTTGATGCCGCTGGGATAGGTCTCGGAGAGATATTCGGCGACGAGGCGGCCGGTGAAGCCGGTGGCGCCGTAGATGATGATATCGAACTCGCGAGCCATCCCAATCTCCCCTCCCGCTTGCGGGAGGGCCGGGAGAGGGCCTGTCGCTTCGCGGGATATGCTGTGTAAGAGGAACATGCCCTCCCAGCCGGGGGTGAAGCAAGCCCCCGGCTTGCTTCAGGTCGTCCCGGGGGGACGACCGACCCCCTAGGCTCCCTCCCGCAAGCGGGAGGGGCCTTTATTTCACGCTGCCTCGCTGAACTGCAGCGCCGCCAACCGGGCGTAGAGTCCGCCCTTGGCGTTGAGCGTGGCGTGCGTGCCTTCCTCGACGATGCGGCCCTCATCCATCACGATGATCCGACCGGCGGCGCGTACGGTAGCGAGACGATGCGCGATTACCAGCGTGGTGCGCCCGTCCATCAGTCGTTCGAGCGCCTGCTGCACCAGTTGCTCGCTTTCGGCATCGAGCGCGCTGGTCGCTTCGTCGAGCAGCAGGATGGGCGCATCACGCAGCAGCGCGCGGGCGATCGCGACGCGCTGGCGCTGGCCGCCCGAGAGCCGCGCTCCGCCTTCGCCCAGGAAGGTGTCGAGCCCGTCGGGCAGCTTACGCAGGAAATCTGCGGCGTTGGCCGCCTCTGCCGCCGCCCAGATGGCCTCGTCGCTCGCGTCCCATTCGCCATAACGCATATTGTCGCGTGCGGAGGCGCCGAAGATCACCGTTTCCTGGGGTACCATCGCGATGCGGCGGCGGATGTCGGCGGGATCGGCGAGGGGCAGGGGAATGCCATCGATCCGGACCTCGCCCGATTGCGGGTCGTAGAAGCGCTGGATGAGCTGGAACAACGTTGTCTTGCCCGCCCCGGAAGGGCCAACCACCGCGACGGTCTCGCCGGCGGCGACGTCGAGCGAGAAATCGGCAAGCGCAGAAACGTCTTGCCGGGTCGGATAGCGGAACACGACATGGTCGAACGTGATCGCGCCGCGTGCCGGTTCCGGCAATGCAACCGGGTTGGCGGGCGCGGCGATCTCAGGTTGTTCGGCGAGCAATTCACTGAGCCGCTCGGCGGCACCCGCCGCGCGCAACAAGTCGCCAGAGACATCGCTCAAAGCACCGAAGGCCCCCGTCGTCAGCAGCGCTGTGGCGATGAATGCGCTGAACGAGCCGGGCGACATGTGTCCGCCGGCGACGTCGGTCGCGCCTGCCCATAGCAGCAACACCACCGCGCCGAAGATCAGCATGATGAACAAGGCGGTCAGCAGCGCGCGCAGGAAAATGCGCCGCTTGGCGATGGCGAAGCCGCGCGCGACGGTATCGGCGAAGCGCTGGCTCTCGCGCCTCTCCTGACCGAAAGCCTGGACGATCTTCATTGCCGAGAAGACCTCGACCGCCATTGCGCCGATGTCGGCGATGCGATCCTGGCTCGTCCGCGAAGTTGCGCGTAAACGGCGCCCGAGCAGGATAATCGGGATCAGCACGATAGGTATGCCGATCAGGATCGCGCCGGCGAACTTCGGCGACAGGACGAACATCGAAATCGTGCCACCGACGCCAGTAATCACGTTGCGCAGGGCAACCGACACCGTAGTGCCGACTGCCATTTCGATCTGGGCAGTGTCCGATGTCAGGCGCGATGCGATTTCCGAGGGCCGGTTTTCCTCGAACCAGCGCGGGGCGAGTCTCAGCAGGTTCTGTTGAACGGCAATTCTGACGTCGGCAACGGTCCGCTCACCAAGCCACGAGACGAAATAGAAGCGGACCGCCGTCGCGACGCCCAGGATACCGACGACGGAGAGAAGCAGATAGAAGACGCTGTTGACGTGCGCCATGTTCGCGCCGTGCGCGAACCCGCGATCGACTAAAGGCTTGAGGACCCAAGGGATAAAAATCGTCGAAGCTGAGGTCACGAGCAGCGCGGCCAGCGCAATCGAGAGCTGGACGGGGTAGCGGCGGGCGTAGAACCACACCATTGCCAGGCTGCCCAGCTTGCGGCCCGGTTTAGACGCGTCGGCAGGGGAGTCCGTCATCGTTCGACGCCCTAGGCCGTGCGATCGTTACGGGCAATGGTTTGTGCCAATATCGAACGCCGCTACGTGCCGCATTGCGACAGGATTGCACGCCCCGCGATCGTCGACATACCCGAACCCGCAACGATCCATCGCTTATTGCGTTGTGTGCGGTGCAACACGGGCCTAAGGGTTCATACCGGGGAAACGGTTTCTTATGTATCGGGGGCAGATGCTCTACAACGCCTATGAGATGCAGCGGTCGATGTTGGCAGGCGCCAGTGCTTGGGCCAATTTCAGCGCGGAACTGCTCAGCAATCCTTCCAATCCCTTCGCCTATTTCGGCGGCGGCCCGGTGGTCGCTTCCGCGCTCGAAGTGTTCGCGCATGCCTCCGCGCCGCGCGGCAAGCCGGATTTCGGGCTGGACCGAACGACGATCGCCGGCAAGGAAGTCGATGTTGTCGAGGAAATCGTCCTCCGCAAGCCTTTCGGACAGCTCAAGCGCTTCGTGCGCAAAGGCGTGACGGGTGGCCCCAGGCTGCTGATCGTTGCGCCGATGTCGGGCCATTACGCGACTTTGCTGCGCGGCACGGTCGAGCGCATGCTGCCATTCGCCGATGTCTATATCACCGACTGGCGCGATGCGCGGCAGGTCCCGGTGGCCGAAGGGCGTTTCGATCTCGACGATTATGTCGATTACATCGTCGAATTTCTCGAGACGATCGGGCCGGGCGCGCACATGCTCGCGGTCTGCCAGCCCTCGGTACCCTGCTACGCTGCCGCCTGCGTGATGAGCGCTGACAAGAATCCCTGCCGGCCGAAGACGCTGACGATGATGGGCGGACCGATCGACACGCGCGAGGCGCCGACTGCGGTCAATACGCTGGCGACCGAGCGCCCATTCGCCTGGTTCGAACAGAATGTCATCACGACGGTGCCGCTCAATTATCCGGGCGCAGGCCGCCGCGTCTATCCGGGGTTCCTGCAGCTCGCCGGGTTCATGACGATGAACTTGGGCAACCACATGATTTCGCATTGGGAGATGTTCAAGCATCTCGTCCAGGGGGACGACGAAGGCGCCGACGCGACCAAGGATTTCTACGAGGAATATCGCTCGGTCTGCGACATGACCGCCGAATTCTACCTCCAGACGATCGAGGTGGTGTTCCAGAGCCATGCGCTGCCCAAGGGCGAAATGACTCACCGGGGTCGCAAGGTCGATCCGGGCGCGATCACCGACATCGCCTTGCTGGCGATCGAGGGCAAGCGCGACGATATTTCGGGGCTCGGCCAGACCAAGGCGGCGCTGACCATCGCGACCAACCTGCCGGCGTCGGAGAAGAAGCACCTTGTCGCCGACGCCGGGCATTACGGCATCTTCAACGGCAGCAAATGGCGCACCCAGATCGCGCCGGTGCTGGAGGAATGGATCACCGCGCACGGCGGGTGATGCGAGTTCCCCTCCCGCAAGCGGGAGGGGAGAAACTGCTCAGGCCCCAGTGGAGTCCGCCGTGGTACCCACCTTGGCGTGACTGCCCTCATCGCCGGCGTCGATCTTGCCGCCGAACAGCATCTTGATCTTACCGGCAATCGACATGTCGGTTTCCCACATCTCGGCATCGTCCACATCAAAGCGCAGCAGCGCGAGATTGGGATCGTCCTTGCCGCCCGGAAACCAGGCCTCGACCTGGTTGTTCCAGAGTTTGTCGATCATGCCGAAATCGTTATCGATCCGGACGCTACCCGCCAGGCAGGCGAAGAAGTCGTGCCCCTTGGACACGAACTGGGCCATCGCCATCCCGCCCTTGGCCAGGCGGTTGTCCTTCCCGATGAAGAAGAAGATCGTGTCGACCTGATCCTTGTCGAGTTGCGCGGTCAGCGGCTCGCTATGCTGACCGTCGCCGTCGAGCCCAATCATCACGAAGGGGCTATCGGACAGTTTCTTCCAGAAATGCTGCTTGATTTCGGCAGTATCGGCCATGGGTCTCTCCTCTACTTTGTGAAGAGAGAACGCTTGTTCCGGCTCAGGTTTCCGCCGGTACCAAGGGTCGATCCTGATCCAGCCGCGGATCGGGACCGTAGCGGTTTGCGCCCGGCGTGCCGCGGAGGATGAACAACACCCAGATGGCGAATATGACCGCCGCTGTTGCGATCGTCATGGCGATCGCGACGGGCGTCCAGGCAATCTGTCGGCTAGCGCGGAAAAATGTCAGATCGACCGATATACTGGGCCCATTGCCCGCGGGCGCGATCCACAATCCGGCAACTGCGACCAGCACCAGCACGCCGATCAACCATGCCCATCGACCGGTCCGGTCTTGATCATGCAGCCGACGGACGAACAGCGGGATCCACGGCCAGCTCCAGACCAGCGTCCAGATCAAGCCTGCTATTCTCACCGCGAGCGACGGATTGTCGACGCTCAAGCGGAACGCGGTCACAATCATGCCCAGCAGGTAGAAGGATGCGACTTCCGAGCGCGTCGATCGGCCCTGGAACACGAATGCGTCGACGAACGGCCGGAACGCCAGCCTGATCGGTACTCGATTGGCGCCATAGGTGCTTCGCATTACCAAAGGCTGCGCCGGGTTCCTGCCGCGGTCAAGCGAACCCGCGGAAGTCTATCTGATTGGATACGCCAAGATTCAAAAAGGGCCGGCGGATCGCTCCGCCGGCCCCTATGCCGCTAGCGGGGGGCGATCAGAGAACCTCGAACAACCCCGCCGCGCCCTGGCCACCGCCGATGCACATCGTGACGACGACATATTTCGCGCCGCGGCGCTTGCCTTCGATCAGAGCGTGTCCGGTGCAGCGGGCGCCGGTCATGCCATAGGGGTGGCCGATCGAGATCGAACCGCCGTTGACGTTGAGCAGCTCGTTGGGAATGCCGAGCTTGTCGCGGCAGTACAGGACCTGCACCGCGAACGCCTCATTGAGCTCCCACAGGCCGATATCGTCCATCTTGAGGCCGTTGCGCTCGAGCAATTTGGGGATCGCGAAGACCGGGCCGATGCCCATCTCGTCCGGCTCGGTACCGGCGACCGCCATGCCGACATAGCGGCCGAGCGGAGTCAGGCCTCGCTTCTCCGCCAATTTCTCTTCCATCAGCACGCTGGCCGACGAGCCGTCCGACAGCTGCGAGGCATTGCCCGCGGTGATGGTGAAATCGGGACCGAGCACCGGCTGCAGGCCGCGCAGGCCCTCGATTGAGGTCTCAGGACGATTGCCCTCGTCTTTGGTGACCGTCACCTCGTGATGGGTGACTTCCTTGGTCTCCTTGTTGGTCATCGCCATCGTCGCGGTGACAGGGACGATCTCGGCGTCGAAATAGCCGGCCTGCTGCGCGGCGGCGGTGCGCTGCTGCGACTGGAGCGAATATTCGTCCATCGCCTCGCGCGAGATGTTGTAGCGCTTCGCCACGACCTCGGCGGTCTGCAGCATCGGCATGTAGACGTCCTTGTGCATCGCGATCAGCTCGTCGTCGCGACCCACGCGCATCTGCGGCGTCTGCACCATCGAAATCGACTCGACGCCGCCACCGATCGCGATGTCCATATTGTCGAGGACGATCTCCTTCGCCGCGGTCGCGATTGCCATCAGGCCCGAGGCGCACTGGCGGTCGACCGACATGCCCGCGACGGTTACCGGCAGGCCCGCGCGGAGAAGGGCGAGGCGGGCGATGTTGCCGGCCTGAACGCCCTGTTGCAGCGCGGCGCCGAATACCACGTCCTGCACTTCGGCGGGATCGATCTTGGCGCGCTCGACCGCTGCTTTGATCGAGTGGCTGGCAAGCGTCGGCGAGGGCAGGTTGTTGAACCCGCCGCGATAGGCGCGGCCGATCGGGGTGCGGGCAGTGGAGACGATGACGGCGGAACGCATGTGGTTTTCCTTCTGCTGGCTCCCCTCCCGCTGGCGGGAGGGGCAGGGGGAGGGCATGTCCCTCCGCGCTAGAGTTCAGGGTCGGGCGACAAACCCTCCCCTAACCCCTCCCGCAAACGGGAGGGGAATTCCTGGGGTCAAACGAAAATCTGGCTGATCCATTCGGCGATCAAGGCCGGCTTGTCCTCGCCTTCGATCTCGACGGTGAATTCGTTGGTCTGCTGCCACTGGCCCGGACGCTTCTCGATCAGCTCGAGCAGCTTGAAACGGCCACGGACGCGCTTGCCCGAGCGGACCGGAGTGATGAAACGGACTTTGTTGCCGCCGTAATTGACCCCCATCTTCACGCCCTCGATCTTGGGCTGATCGGGAACCTTGGACGAGAGCAGCGGCATCAGCGACAGCGTCAGAAAGCCGTGGGCGATCGTGCCGCCGAACGGAGTCATCGCCGCCATCTGCGGGTTGACGTGAATGAACTGGTGGTCGCCGGTAGCATCGGCGAACTTGTCGATCATTTCCTGGCTGACCTCGACCCAGTCGGAGATGCGCTCCGTACCGATCTGCGTCGCCAGTTCGTTGATGGATATCGTGTCGTTGCTCATCGCCAGAACATTCCCCTTGAGCGTGCTTTGGCGCTAAGGCCATCGGGCATCCTCTAGGCTCGCCTCGGCCCGTGAGGCAAGTCCGACCCGACCGGAAATTGGAAAATGACCGCTGACGCTACGTCCTCCGCCCGCACGTCCATGGCAAAGCTTTATCGTGCGCCCGAACCCGAAGTTCTAAAACCGCTTTTGGACCGCGCCGCACTGACTCCCGAATCGCGCGGACGGGTGCTGGGCCATGCCAGCGGGCTGCTGGCGGATCTGCGCGCGGCGCAGACGAAGGGATGGGTCAATCAGTTCCTGCAGGAATATCGGCTGAACTCGTCCGAAGGCGTGGCGTTGTTGTCGCTGGCCGAGGCGTTCCTGCGCGTGCCCGATCCGGAGACCGCCGATCTGCTGATCGCCGACAAATTGGGCGATGCCGATTGGCGCGCGCATACGGGCGAGTCGAACTCGTCTCTGGTCAACATAGCGACTTGGGGCTTGGTAGTCGGCCGCGCGCTGGTCGGCGAAGGCGAAGCCGGCCCGTTGCGCCGCCTGATCAGTCGCGCCGGCGAGCCGTTCGTTCGCCAGGCGGTCGGCGCGGCGATGCGGATGATGGGCGAAATCTTCGTGATGGGCCGCACCATCAGTGAAGCGATGGACCGCATGAAGAAGCCCGAGAACCGCGGCTTCACCGCGAGCTTCGACATGCTGGGCGAAGCCGCGCGGACTGTCGAGGACGCCGCGCGCTATTTCAACGCCTATACCGATGCGATCGACGCGGTCGGCCGCGATCCCGCCGCCGGCCATTCGATCTCCGTCAAGCTGTCGGCGCTCCACCCGCGCTACGAAGTCACGCAGTACGATCGCTGCGTCCCCGAACTGACCGCGATGCTCGAAGCGCTGGCCGTGCAGGCGGCGGGCAAGGGGATCGCGCTGACCGTCGATGCCGAGGAGAGCGAGCGGCTCGAGATGAGCCTCGATATCATCGGTGCCGTGGCGGCATTGCCCAGCCTGAAGGGCTGGGACGGGTTCGGGATGGCGGTGCAATCCTATGGCAAGCGTGCGCGCGTGGTGGTCGACTGGGCCAACAACCTCGACCGGCTGATGAACGTGCGGCTGGTCAAGGGCGCCTATTGGGACAGCGAGATCAAGCGCACCCAGGTCGAGGGGCTGTCGGACTATCCCTTGTTCACGCGCAAGGCGGCGACCGACGTTTCGTACCTCGCGGTGGCGCGCGACATGCTGGCGGCGAAGAATATCCGCCCGGCTTTCGCCAGCCACAATGCACTGACGGTGGCGACCTTGCTCGAATGGGCGGGCGACAATCGCGATTTCGAGTTCCAGCGGCTGCACGGCATGGGAGAGGGGCTGTACGAGCGGTTGGTCCGCGAGCAAGGCTATCATTGCCGCATCTACGCGCCGGTCGGTGGGCATCGCGACCTGCTCGCCTATCTCGTCCGCCGACTGCTCGAGAACGGCGCCAATTCGAGCTTCGTCCACCAGCTCGCCGACGAGCGGCTGACCGAAGCGCAAATCCTGGCAGATCCGGTCGAGAAGATCGCGGCCGTGGGTGGCGCCAGGCATCCGAGCATCCCGCTACCCATCGACTTGTTTGGGGACCGCAAGAATTCGAGCGGCATCGACCTGAGCGATCGCCAGGTGCTGGCGAAAGCGGCGGCGAGCGTCGCTGCGCTCCCGTCGGTGACGGTCGAGAAGGCCGACGTAACTGCGGCCATCGCCCGCGCCCAGGCGGCCTTCCCCGGCTGGTCGGCGACGCCGGTCGACGACCGCGCGGCGATTCTCGAACGTCTCGCCGATCTGCTCGAAACCAATCGCGACGAGCTGATGGCAATCTGCGTGCAGGAAGCGTTCAAGACGATTCCCGATGCGATCGGCGAAGTGCGCGAGGCGGCCGACTTCTGCCGCTATTATGCCCAGCAGGCGCGATCGGGCCTCAAGTCGATCGAACTCCCCGGGCCGACCGGCGAGCGCAACACGCTGCACCTCGACGGGCGCGGTGTGTGGGCGACGGTCGCGCCGTGGAACTTCCCGCTGGCGATCTTCCTCGGCCAGACCGCGGCCGCCTTGGTCGCGGGCAATAGCGTGATCGCCAAGCCGGCGCCGCAGACGCCGAAGATCGCCGCTGCCGCGGTCAGGCTCGCACATCAGGCCGGTGTGCCCGAGGATGTGCTGATCCTGGCGCCAGGCGGCCCCGAGGTCGGCGCGGCGCTGACCGCCGATCCGCGCATCATGGGCGTGGCGTTCACCGGTTCGACCTCGACCGCCAAGACGATCGCCCGCACCTTGCTCGAGGACGACGCCCGCCCGATCGTACCGCTGATCGCCGAGACTGGCGGGATCAACGCGATGATCGTCGATTCGACCGCTTTGCCCGAACAGGTCGTGATGGACGTGGTCACCTCGTCGTTTCGCTCGGCCGGCCAGCGCTGCTCGGCGCTGCGGCTGCTGCTGGTCCAGGAGGATGTCGCGGATGGCATTATCAAGATGCTCGACGGCGCGATGGACCTGCTGGTGCTCGGAGATCCGGCCGATCCCAGGACCGATATCGGTCCGGTCATCGACCAGGCCGCTTATGACAAATTGATGGCCTATCGCGAGAGCATGAAGGCGCGCATCGTCAAGACGGTCGGTGCCCCGGCTACAGGCCTGTTCGTGCCGCCGACGCTTATCCGACTGGACGCGATCGAGGATCTGCAGGCCGAATGGTTCGGGCCGATCCTCCATGTCGCCACCTGGCAGGCGGGCAAGCTCGCCGAGACGATCCGCCGGGTGAACGCCAAGGGTTATGGCCTCACCATGGGCCTGCACAGCCGTATCGCGCGCGCCGGCGACGTGATGGAGGCCGAAGCGCGGGTCGGCAATCTTTACGTCAATCGCAGCATGATCGGCGCGGTGGTCGGGAGCCAGCCGTTCGGCGGCGAAGGTCTGTCGGGCACCGGACCGAAGGCGGGCGGGCCTCATTACCTCTATCGATTCGTGGCCGAACGTTCGGTTTCCACCGACACGACCTCGGCGGGCGGCAATGCCACGCTGCTCAGCCTCGACGAGGGCGGCATCTGAGGAACTCCGCCGGCTGACCTAAGCGTATGTCGGCGCGAAGGTCGGCCGACAGGCGCGTCAGGAGGATTCCTCCCGGTCGGCGGCGCCCTCGGCAAGCGGCTTGCCGCCACGCCGGCGGAGATCCGCAAGCAGCACGTCGATCGCCCAATTGGCGGCGGTCGCCATGCCGTGCGCGTCCATGCCCCATTGGTCGCGCATCTCGCGCCAGACGAACCCGCTGGACATCAACTGGATGGCGGCGAGTGCCCAGGTGCGGTCGGGTTCGGCCAGGCCGTCCACCGCCTTGCCGAACATGCCGCGATAGGCGGTCTCGCGCTCGGCCTTCATCTGGTTGCGCATCGCGCGGCCGTCCGCGCTGGCCAGCGCTACCGTCATCGCCGCGGCATTGCGGTCGAACTTGGCGAACCGCTCCTCCAGTCCCCCCAGCAGGTCGTCCAGCGTATCGGGGATGCGTCCGCCCGGACTCATCCGCGCCCAGGCCGCGTGGCGCAGCGCGGCCTGATCGGGGAAGTAACGATAGACCGTGCGCCGCGACACGCCCGCGCGCTCGGCAACGGCATCGTGGTTGAGGCGGTCGCCATCGGCCATCAATCCGATCATCGCGTCCTCGATCAAGGTGCGCGTATGATTGTTGCTGGAAACGGACTCGCGGGACTTTGCTGGGCCGGGCATGTTTTCCTCATAAGTGTGACACAAAAAGTGTCAAACACATCTTGACACAATTTGTGTCACGCGTATTGGGCGCACAACACACGAATCGGGGAAACTCACATGCTGTTCCATCTGTCGATCGATGCCGACGACCCGCGCAACGTTGCCAATGTCATTGCCGAATTATGGGGCGGCCAGGCCTTTCCGTTCCCGCCCGTGCTCACCGGCAGCTGGGTTGCGATGGCCGGCGACGATCGCGGCACCACGGTGGAGATCTATCCGCGCGGGGCCGAATTGCACGAAGCGCCGGGGGATGCCGACGCGGTCGGACGCATCGGCGACAAGGACCGCCGCACCGCGACGCATTTCGCGATGGCGACTGCACTTGATGTCGACGCGGTGATGGCGATCGCGGCGCGCGAGGGATGGCCGATCAAGTATCGCAAGCGTGGCGGGATATTCGGCGTGCTCGAAATGTGGGTCGAGGGTAGGTCGATGATCGAGGTACTGACGCCTGAAATGCAGCGCGAATATCTCGATGGCCTCACTATCCCGGCTTGGCAGGCTATGCTCGCCAAGGGGCCGGCCGCAGCCGTCACGCGGGACTAATCGCCGCCGCCCTGGTCGGCGACCGATCGGTCTCCGGAGGAAGGTGGACGTGCGATAGTGTCGTCGTTGCTCTTCGCCTTCTTGCGCCGCGGCCAGGTTACGCTGGTTTGATCGGCCGGGATTCCGACCTGCGCCGGGTAGACGAGTGCGATTCCTTCTTCCTGGAACCGCTTGATGATCGCCAACCCGATCGAATGACGCGCGTCGTACATGTCCTGGAAAACGGCGGTCGGAGAATCGAATTCGACGTCGAATTCATAGCTCTGCGCGGCGAAGGCGGTGAAACCGGCGCGGACGAACTTCTGGCCGTGATCCTCGACGATCTGCTTCAACAGATGAGGTAGTCCTTCCAGCACGTCGATCGGCGTGGTCTGGACGACTCCCAGGGTGAAGACGACGCGGCGATATTCGCGGCGCGAATTGTTGATGATCTCGAAATCGAGCAGCTTCTTGTTGCCGATGACGCGCTCTTCGCCATTGGCGCCGCGGATGCGCGTCGACCGCATGCCGATATATTCGACCGTGCCCGCCGACTTGTCGTAGGTGATCGCGTCGCCGCGCCGGAACGGCCGGTCGAAAATGATCGCGATCGCCGCGAACAGATCGGCGAAGATGCTTTGCGCGGCGAGGCCGATGGCGATGCCGCCGACGCCCAGGCCGGCAACCAGCCCGGTGACGTTCACGCCGAGATTGCCCAGCACCATGACCAGGGCGATCGCGAACAGCGCGAAGGTGACGAACAGCCGGATGAGGCCCATCGCGTTGGTCAAGGTCTCGCCGTGATAGTCGCTCGCCGCGGTGCGATGTTCGATCGCGCCGAGAATGATCTCGCGTGCCCAGACCGCGCCCTGGAACACCGCCGCGACGGTGAACAGGAAGCGGATGATCGTTACGATCGGGTAGGGTGCATCGCCAATCCCCGCCACCAGCTCGGCCGAGGTCATGACGATGAAGAAATTGCCCGTTCGAGCGATCGCACGGCCGAATACCGTGTACCAACCCTTGCCGCTCTTGTCGCGGTTACACAGGCGATTACCGAGCGATCGGATGAAGTGCAGGCCGAAGAAGATCACGACCCCGACCGCGATCGCAATCATCACCTGGAGCCAATGAGACGATAGCCATGCGACGCTGGTATCCCAGATCGTCAGTGTCTGATGCTGTAGATCGTGAGCGGTCAGGGTCCTGGCCCTGGGCACGGCGGTAGTGTTCATCGATACTCTCAAGCTGCCTTGCGCCGCGCTTCCGTCTCACCCGTCAGAAAGGCGATCAAACCGCGCTCGTAACGATCGAGATAGCGGGTCGCGCGCGGTAGATCGAGATGCTCGCGAAAGCTCCGCTGATCGCCCTTTGCCAGTTCGATCAGCGCCGGATGGACATAGGATTTCCGTGCGATCGCCGGCGTATTGCCCAGCGCTTCGGTTACGGGCTCGATCATCGCCTTCAACCCGATATTGCCGTCGGCGGACGCCAACGCCTCGAACGCGATCACACTCGCGCCCCAGGTGCGGAAATGCTTCGCGGTGAAGTCGTCGCCGGTAGCCTCGCGGATATAGTCGTTGACGTCGGTCGAAGTGACGCCGTGCGGCTGGCCGTCGCCGTTGATATATTGGAAAAGCTGCTGCCCCGGCAGGTCCTGGCACTTCTTGACGAAGCGGGCGAGGCTGCGATCGGTGATGAGCAAGGTCCGGATCTTGCCCGATTTGGCGCGATAGCACAGCTTCAGCGTCTGTCCCCGGATCTCGGCATGGCGATCGCGCAGCGTCGTCGCCCCGAAGCTCTTGTTCGCCTTGGCATATCCCTCGTTGCCGATGCGCAGATAGCCGATATCGAGCAGCTTCACGATCGCCGCGACGGTGCGTTCCTTGCTGTGCCGCCGGCTCTTAAGATCGGCTTCGACGCGTGCGCGCAATTTGGGCAGCGCCTGGCCGAACGCCGCGCAACGATCGTACTTCTCGGTTTCGCGGGCGGCGCGGAAGTCTGGATGATAGCGATATTGCTTGCGGCCGCGTTCGTCCCAGCCGATCGCCTGGATGTGGCCGTTCCGCTTGGGGCAGAACCAGGCGTCGCGATAGGCCGGCGGCAGGCCGACGGCGTTCAGCCGGTCGATCTCCTCGCGGTCGGTGATGCGATTGCCTTCGGCGTCCCAATAACCCCAGCCATGCCGGACCTTGCGCCGTGTGATTCCCGGCATGCTGTCATCGCAATAGACAATACGGGGCATTTTCCCTCCTTCCGGACGCCTTTCGAAATGCGCGGGTCGTCGCTTCGTTCCGGAACGTTGCTGCGGGGCGGGGTGTTGGACGAGCGATTTTGCAAGGAGATTTACCATGGCCGACCTGACCAACGCACGGGTGCTGATGATCGCCACCGACGGTTTCGAGAATGACGAATTGTTCAAGCCGCGCCAGGCATTGATCGACGCCGGCGCCACGGTGACGCTCGCCTCGATCGCGACCGACCCGATCCAGGGCGAGAAGGCCGGCGAAAAGGCGGACACGATCGTGCCCGACATCGTCCTGGGCGATGTGGATACCGAGGAATTCGACGCGCTCGTCATACCCGGCGGAGTCGCCAATCCCGACAAGATGCGGATGCAGGGAAGGGCGGTGCAGATCGTCGAGGAGTTCATGGACGACGACAAGATCGTCGCGGCGATCTGTCACGGTCCGTGGCTGCTGGTCGAGGCCGATGTGGTCGACGGACGCAAGGTGACGAGCTGGCCATCGGTCCGTACCGACCTGGAAAATGCCGGGGCGGAGGTGGTCGACGAGGAAGTGGTGGTCGACGGCAAGCTGATCACCAGCCGCAAGCCCGATGACATTCCCGCGTTCAACAGGGCGATTGTCGATGCGCTGGCAGAGGAATTGGCGGAGGCTTGATCAAAATTCCTCCCCGACACGGGGAGGGGGACCGCGCGGCGCAGCCGCGTGGTGGAGGGAGCCCTCCGCACCTGCGTCGCTTAGGGCCGGGCCCCCTCCACCAAGCCGCTTCGCGTCTTGGTCCCCCTCCCCGTGCCGGGGAGGAATTTGATGCCATTCACCCATTTCTGCGCCGGCCGCTCGACCAGGTGGTACAGCGCGATCGAGGTCGCCAGCACCATCGCCAGGTAGAGCGCGATTAGCGCCGGATGCACGGCATGCGCGTCGCTGACGAACACCAGCTTGAACACCACGAACAGCATGAAGTGCGAGAGGTAAGTGGCGTAGCTGATCTCGCCGAGATAATGGAGCGGCGCCCAATCGAGCGGATTACCGCGCATGCCCGACGTCAGCGCAAGGCCGAGCACCAACCCAGCAAAGGCAAAAGGCACCTCGAGCTGTTCGGGCAGCCCAGCCGCCCAGCCCGCCAGCATTGCGCCGGCCAGCACGAAGGCCAGAATCGCGGGCACGCGAGGCGCCGCCCGCCAGCGCAGCCACAGCGCGCAAAGCGCGCTACCCGCGGCGAATTCGGTCAGGCAGCGAACAATGCCGAAATGCACGATATCGTGCCCCAGCGTCGGCAGATGTGCCGTTGCCGCCGCCAGGATGAGCAGGAACGCCGTCGCCGCCAATACGACCAGCCAGGTCGGCAGCCTGCGCCAGTCGACCGCGCGGACCAGCAGCGGGAACAGCAGATAGGCAGCAAGCTCGCAGCTGATCGACCAGGCCGGATCGTTCCACGTCAAGGCGTCGGTGAAGCCCCAATTCTGCAGCAGGAAGATGTGCAGCGGCAGCTCGCGAAACGGATATTCCACCGGATCGTGACGACCGGCAAGGGCCAGCGCCAGGGCGAGCAGTACTGCTCCCGCCAGCACGAAGAGATGCAGCGGCCAGATCCGTGCAGCGCGCTTGTGCAGGAATACCGGAACCGCGCGCCACCCCTCGCTGCGGAGGCGATCGCCCCAGCTCAGCCAGATCACGAATCCGGACAGCAGGAAGAAGAAGTCGACCGCCAGATAGCCCTTGGCAAAGACATGCAGCCAGAAAGAGGGCAGCCCGTCGATCGACAGCCGGATGTGGTAGAGCACGACCATCCACGCGGCCACGCCGCGTACGCTGGTCAGCGCGCGGAGCTCGGGCCGGGTCACGCCAGCGCGGGGTTGGCTGGCGCGTCGGCCGCCGGCTTGGCCCGCTTCATCGGGCGGAAGCTCTCTTCGGCGCGGCGCCGCTTGAGATAGGTGTCGAGCCCGATCTGCGCGCCGATCAGCATGAAGATGAACGGCTGGAACGCGATCGCGACGAAGCAGGCGCCGAGCATGTAGAGCAGCTGGCCGGACTGGAGGGCGCCGGCGAGCGGCGCGACCCAGGCATAGTCCGCGCCGGCTTTCTTGTAGCGCTGGCGGATCACTTCCATCCGGATCAGCCCGCTCAGGTTGATAAATAGCCACATGATCAGGCCGGGCCAGCCCTGTTCGCCCAGCATCTCGAAATAGGCGGAATGATAGGCGCGCGCCCGGTCGACGGTCAGCGTGGTATCGAGCTTGGCATTATCAGCGGTCCCGTCAGCCTTAACGATGTCGTAGCGGATCTGGTTCTGGCGATACATTTCGAAGCCGCCGCCCATCGGGTGCTGCTTGACGTACTCCCAAGTCCATTTCCACACTGCGACGCGCGTCGCGGCGGACTCGTCCTGCTGATACGACTTGATCGTGCTCATGCGGTCGGTGAACGATTTAGGCAGGAACGGCACCGCGACCAATGCGAGCGTGGCCACTACGCCGAGATAGAGGAATTTGCGCTTCGAATCGCGCAGCATCAGCACGCCGAGCAGGCCGATGCAGAGCAGTCCAGTCCGGGTCGAGGTGCCGATCGGCATCAGCAGGCAAGCGAACACCAACGCGTAGCAGAACAGCTTGCGCTTCCAGTCATTGGGAAAGATCGTGCCGTATTTCTCGAGCCACAAAATCGCCGGGATGATCGCGATCGCCACGGTCGAGATGGTCGATCCCTCGTACAGCCCCGAATTGTTCTCGACCATCAGGTTGAGCGAACCATAGCCGCCGCCGCCGGCCAGCGTCTTGATTCCGCCGACGATGATGATCGACGCGGCCGATAGAATCATGAAGGTCAGCAATGCCTCGAGCCTGAGGCGGGTGCGCAGGGTCAGCGGGAGGAAGGCGGCGAACGCCAGGCACTTCCAGACCCAGTCCCATTTATCCAATGCCTCGACCGGGAAATCGGCCCGCATCGTGGTCATCGCGCACCAGACAAGGAGTAGCACGATAACGAACTGGCGCGGCGCGACCCGGCTGTCCTTCTTGTCGTCGATCAGCGCCCAGGAGCCGACCGCCAGCGCCACCGCGATCAGCGAGATCGGCACCGAATTGAGCAGCAGATAGGTCAGCCGCTGCGGCGAGACGATGTCGATATAGACATAGCTCAGGATGAACAGAAACGGCCGGCGAAACGCCAGCGCGAAGAACATCCCCAGGAATCCGACAAAGGCGAGATCGTGGATCATTGCCGCTTGATCTTGCTTGGCGGCTCGGGCCGCTCGTCGTCGAGGTCGCGGCGGCGCAGTAGGAGGAAGATGGCGAGCATCATCAGGCCATGCGTGATCGCGATCGCGAAATTGTCGATCATGCTACCGTCTTCCAGCCCATCCGAAGCGCGCGCCCTTCGACAAGCTCGGGGCGAACGGGTGTGGGTTGGTCCTACCGCCACCGGGTTGACGCGCCGTTAAACAGTCGCGTGGCAAGGAAAATGACGATGAAAATCCTTCACGTCCTCGACCACGGTCTGCCGCTGCAGAGCGGCTATACCTTTCGCACCCGCGCCATCCTGAAGGCGCAGATCGCGCGCGGCTGGCAGGTCGCGGCGGTGACCGGGCCGCGCCATGGCGAGACCAAGGTCAATGCGGAGATGGTCGACGGACTCGATTTCTATCGTACCGAAATCCCCGCGCCGGCACGCAGTCCGATCCGCGAGTGGCGCGAAATCGCCGCGCTCGCAGATCGCGTGACCGAGGTCGCGCGGATATTCCGACCCGACGTGATCCATGCCCATTCGCCGGTGCTCGACGCCGTCGCCGCATTGCGCGCGGGCAAACGGCTCGGCGTGCCGGTGATGTACGAGATCCGCGCTTTCTGGGAAGATGCGGCGGTCGGCAACGGGACGGGCAGCGAGGGATCGCTACGATACCGCGCGACGCGCTGGCTCGAGACGCGGGCAGTGCGCCGGGCCGATGCGGTCGCGGTGATTTGCGATGGTTTGAAGAGCGATTTGATCGATCGCGGCATCGATCCGGCGAAAATCATGGTGTCGCCCAATGGCGTCGACCTGACCTTGTTCGGCGAGCCGCTGCCGCGCGATGCGGCGCTGGCGGCGGAATTGGGCTTGGCCGCGGACGATGACGTGGTCGGCTTCATCGGCAGCTTCTACGATTATGAAGGGCTCGACGATCTGATCGCGGCGATGCCGGCGCTGGTGGCAAATCGCCCGACGGCGAAGCTGCTGCTGGTCGGTGGCGGGCCGATGGAGCAGGCGTTGCGCGCGCAAGCCGCGGCGTCGTCGGTTGCCGGCGCGATCCGTTTCGTCGGGCGCGTTCCCCATACCGATGTCGAACGCTATTATAGCCTGGTGGATGTGCTCGCTTATCCGCGCAAGAAGATGCGGCTGACCGACCTGGTCACGCCGCTCAAGCCGCTCGAGGCGATGGCGCAGCGTCGCCTGGTCGCGGCGTCGGATGTCGGCGGGCATCGCGAACTGATTCGCGACGGCGATACCGGCACCTTGTTCGCGCCCGACAGCCCCGTGGCGATTGCTGACGCGCTGGCCGGGTTGTTCGCCGATCGCAGCGGCTGGGAAGCGCGGCGGACCCGGGCGCGTGTCTTTGTCGAGCGCGATCGTAACTGGTCGTCAAACATTTCGCGTTACGCCCCCGTTTACCAAAATATTATCGAAGCTCGGAAAACGGACCTCAAATGGACGCCACCCGCGGTCGCCAGCGCCTGAATTTCCCCTCGCCATTCGCCGCGATTCTGGGCGAAAGCGGGGCGATGCGGTTCGCCGTGCCGCTGGCGCCGGCCATCGCCATGGTGCTCGCCGCGCTCGGCGCATTGATGTTCCTGCTGATGCCGACCGCCGTGCTCGAAGATCTCGTGGTCGATAGCGGCATCGCGTCTTTGGTCACCGCCGCCCAGCCGCCGCTCGGCATCACCGCGCATTTTGCCATTGCCTTCCTCGTCGCGCTCGTCGTCGGCGGTGTCAGCTGGTTCGGGCTGTTCCTGTTGATCGGCACGCGAGTGGTGGCGATCGGCCGCAATGCGCGTGAAGACGGGGTGCCCATATTGCGCCGTGCCGATGCGCATCCCGATGCACCGCCGCGCCGCCCGGTCTTCGCCAATCGCGACCTCGGCACGCCGTTCCTCGAAGTGACCGCCGACACGCCGCCGCCGATGTCCGTCGCCGATGCCGTTGCGTACGTGCCGCCGGTGATCGAGGAACGTGACATCCCGGCGGATCTCGATACCCCGCTCGCCACCTATCGCGGTCCACTCGATCCGCCGCTGCCCGCTCCCGATCCGCTGCCGATCGGCCGGATCGACGAGCCCGTCGCCGCGCCGGAGCCGATCATCGCACCGCTGCCAGTCCCGGAACCTGTGGTCGCTGTCGACCCGCGTCCGATCCGTGCTGTCCCCGAATCACCCGCTGTCGTTCCCCCCGCCGACGATCCCGCGCCACGCTTTGCGTCGCATGAGCGGATCGAGACGTTCGAGCTGACACCGATGGTGCGATCGTCCGAGACATCGGCTCCGTTGCCGTCGGCGACGATCCACGATCTGCTCGACCGGCTGGAACGCGGTGTCGCCAAGCGCAAGGAAGTCGCGGAGCCTGTGCCCGCAGCGCCCGAAGCGGAGATTCCCGCCGCGGGGTCGCTCGAGGAAACGCTGGGCGTGCTGCGCCAACTCGCTTCGCGGGTTGGCTAGATTTCGGTTCGGGTAGATAGTGCTCCTGCGAACGCAGGAGCCCAGGGCCGCAGACGGCGTCATTCGTAAACTCTAGGCTCCTGCTTTCGCAGGAGCACTAAAACCTAGCTCTCCTCGACCAACAGGAATTCGACAACCGCTATCCCGCTGCTCCGCTCGACCAGATCGGCGCTCGCGACAAAATAACCGCGCACGGCAAATTCCGCCTCCGGTAGGTCTGCCAGCCAGGTCTCGAACGCCTCGTCCTCGCCGGCATTGATCTCGACGGTTAGCCGCACGCCGCTGAACAGCGATGACGACCAGTCGCGGTTGCGCATCAACGACACCGCAACGCCGGATACGCTTTCGGTAGCCGAATCGGTCACTGCCTTGATCAGGTCGCGCTCGACCCGACTCATTGCGCGGCATCCTGCGCGGCGATGAAGTCGACGATGCGACGGGCGACCCGACGCCCAGGTTCGCGACCGTTGCGCAGGTCGCCGACCAGGCGCGGATCGTTGCAGGCCAGCCGGCCGAACCGCGTCGGCGGCATGTTCGACCGCCGCAAAAACTTCTCCACCTCGCGTCCGATATGCATTTGTCTCGCCTCTATTTTCCGCTGCCGAGTCGTTAGAAGTTCATGATCTGTTCCAAATTCCAACTTGTCTAGGAAATTTCCTACGGCTATGGTGGCAATCATGGTTGACGTGCGATCGACGCTGGCGGGATTGGCTGACGAGGCGGGGACCAGCCTTGCCTGGCTGTCGCGCGCGCTCGGGCGCAACGACGCCTATCTGCAGCAGTTCGTGAAGCGCGGAACGCCGCGGCGGCTCGATGAGGAGGATCGGCGCTGGCTCGCCGCTTATTTCAATGTCGACGAACGCGTATTGGGTGGGACTGCCGGCAGCGACGCGACCATGGTGGCGGTGCGCCGGATCGATGCGGAGGCGCATGCCGGCGCCGGCGGGCTGGTCGAGGACGATCGCAACGGTGGAGAGGAACGGATCGACCCGCGCGTGGTGGCACGGCTGGGCGTGTCACCCGCTACGCTGACGATGATCACCGCGCATGGTGATTCGATGGAGCCGCTGATCCATGACGGCGACGCTCTGTTCGTCGACATGGCCGATCGCCGCTTGTCCTCGCGTCCCGGCATCTTCGTGCTGCGGCTCGACGGTGTGCTGCTGGTGAAGCGCGTCGCGCGAATCGGACTGGAGGTCCAGGTGATCAGCGACAATCCCGACACGCCGGCCATCGCGCCGGTCCGCGCCGATCGCGTGGCGGTCATCGGCCGCGTGGTGCGGCTGGCGCGGTCGCTACGCTAGGCCGTGGAGCCATAAACGACGTCATCGGCACAAAGGTTGAAGGGCCGACAATGGATGGTTAGCTGTCGTTTGCCAAACTGGCTCCCAGCGGATCGACTGTCGCGCCGCCGCGCGCCGCCCTTATAAGCGCCACAGCGTCCTTCCAATCTCGCCACATCGCAGGGTCGGCTGTGCAGTGGTCCTCTGCCACGCTCCGGCTCAGATTACCGAGTAGGCTAGCGAGGCTGTCATCACCTTTTAGACCACGCACCCAATACGCTTCGAGAAACGCTCGCATCGCATCGAACGCCGCAAGCTCGTCGAGGTCAGGTGAGAGTTCACCGGTCCAATTTTTGTCGTTCATGGTCGTAGTCTGACCGGACATACGAATGTCCGCAACTGGCCGGTTTGCCGACAGGCCGCTTTATGGGTCTACGATCTAGCTGAAAATCAATTACCTGCGCCGGTCGATCAGGAAGATGATCGTCGCGGCGATCGCGCCGCCGGCGCCGCCGATCAGCACCCCCAGTGTCGTCTGCCCATAAAGCACGCCGGCGACGGCACCGCCGATCAGTCCGAGTGCGAGCAGGCATCCGCCGGCGGCGGGAGCGGTCGATTGTGGCGGATTCGGTCTCATGCGCGCTGCCTGCCATGTTCCAGGATCGGACGCCAGTGTCCCGGCATGGGATGCGTGGGGCAGGTTGCACCGTCATGGTGCACGGCGATTTACCACCGCGTCGCGCCGGTTTCCGTCGATCACCCGGTCGTGGCACGCGCCTTGTAAGTCTTGGGGGGCTGGCCAGTTCGGAGTATCGCATGCACGTCTATCTCGCTGATCGTTCGTCGGTCGACGCCGCACAGGAACTGATGGCGACGTTCGGCGACGATGCCGGGTTCGAGGCGGCGGCGCGCGCGGACAAGAGCCGCGATCTCGGCAACCACGTCAATTTCTGCCGCTGGCGCCAGATCGAGCGGCTGATCGTGCTGATGTCGCAGGGCCGCGCCGTGGGCACCGTTCACTAAGGGTCGAGTACGGACCCTAATCCATATCAGACAGTTTCTGCGGGAGATTGTTTCGGCTTCGTTTGTTTCTGCTCTCAGGAAACTAGCAAACGAGGCCGAATGACCACGCCCCAATATCTGTCGCTCGCCCTTCTCGTTGCAATGATGGCGATGTTCGTCTGGGGCCGTTTCCGCTACGATGTAACCGCGATGCTGGCGCTGCTCGGAGGCCTCGCCCTCGGCATCGTCAAACCCAAGGAAGCGTTTACCGGCTTCTCCGATGACATCGTCATCATCGTCGGGTCGGCGCTTGTGATCTCGGCGGCGGTGCAGCGATCGGGTATGGTCGAGCGCGCGCTGAGTCTGATCGCCGGCCGCGTCACACGGATTCGCACGCAATTGTTCGTGCTGACTGCCTCGGTCGGCGTGACCTCCGCGCTGGTCAAGAATGTCGGCGCGCTGGCGATGCTGATGCCCGCGGCGTTCCAGATGGCGAAGAAGAACAAGGCGTCGCCGTCGGTCTTCCTGATGCCGATGTCGTTCGCCTCGCTGCTCGGCGGCCTGATGACCCTGGTCGGCACCTCCCCCAACATCATCGTAAGCCGCGTACGGCAGGACATGGTCGGCCAGCCGTTTCGCATGTTCGACTATTTCCCGACCGGCTTCGGTTTGCTGGTGATCGGTCTTATTTTCCTGCGCTTCGGCTATCGTTTGCTGCCGCGCGACCGGCGTGGTGTGCCGACCATGGGCGAGGCGCTCGACATCACGGATTACGTCACCGAGGTGACGATCGGCGAGGGCTCGCCGGCGATCGACGAGACGGTCGACCAGTTCACTGACCGGCATGACGGCGATGTCACCGTCACCAGCGTGATGCGGGCCGGCATGCGCAGCGAGCCGCGGCCGTGGATGACCCTGCGCGAAGGAGACACGCTGATCCTGGGCGGCGAGCCCGACGTGCTCGAACGCGTCATCGCCACCAACAAATTCGCGCTGGCGGGCTCAGACCGCGATGTGCCCGAGGATCGGAAGGACGACGAGATCGGCGTGATCGAGGCGGTCATCGCGACCAACTCGCCATTGATCGGCCGCACCGCGAGTCGGATGCAGTTGCAGCGGCGGCTCGGCATCAACCTGATCGCGGTGTCGCGCGAAGGCGAGCGGCTAACGCACCGCTTGGGCGGCACTGTGCTGCGCGCCGGCGACGTGATCGTGCTTCAGGGACCGTTGAGCTTGCTGCCCGAGAGGCTGCCGGAACTGGGCGCGTTGCCGCTCGCCGAACGGGCGCTGCGGCTGGGTAATTCGGGCAGGGGGCTGCTTCCGGTGATCATCCTGGCCGTAGCGATGATCGCTACCGCGACAGGCTATGTCCCGGTGGCCGTGGCCTTCTTCGCCGCGGCGGCGCTGATACTGGCGATCGGCGCGCTGCCGCTGGCCGAGGCTTATGACAGCGTCGAATGGCCGATCCTGATCATGCTCGGTGCGCTCATCCCGGTCAGCGATACGCTGCGCACCACCGGGGCATCACAAATCCTGGCGACCTGGCTCGCGCATGTCGCCGCCAGCCTGCCGCCCTGGGGCGCGGTGGCGCTGATCCTGGTCGCGGCGATGGCGGTCACGCCGTTCCTCAACAATGCCGCGACGGTATTGGTAATGGCGCCGATCGCCGCGGTGTTCGCCCATGATCTGGGCTATCGGCCCGAAGCATTCCTGATCGCGACGGCGATGGGCGCGGGATGCGATTTCCTCACCCCGATCGGGCACCAGTGCAATACGTTGGTATTTGGACCCGGCGGCTACAAGTTTGGCGATTACGCCCGGCTAGGCGCGCCGTTATCGCTGCTGGTCGTGCTGGTCGGCACGCCGCTGATCCTGATGACCTGGCCGCTGCATTGAGCGAGAAGGCGATCGGCCTTTCGCGCTTCTGAACTCCCCTCCCTGCAAGGGAGGGGTTGGGGGTGGGTGCGCGTCCGCGCGCTCAGAAAGACTCTCTACCTAGCCGCCAAAATAGCGGCGGACGAGGCATCGAGCCTCGCCCGCCGCTACACCCACCCCTTGATCCCCTCCCTGATCAGGGAGGGGAGATGATGACTTCAGGCCGGCTCGCCGACGATCGTCTTCAATTCCATGAAATCGGCGATGCCGTATTTGCCGCCCTCACGGCCATTGCCCGATTGCTTGTAGCCGCCGAACGGCGTGCCGCCGCCGCCCGACCAGGCATTGATCGTCACCAGCCCGGCGCGCAGTTTCGGGGCGACCTTGGCCGCCTCGGCAGGGTCGCCGGAAATGGTCGCCGACAGGCCGTACACGGTGTCGTTGGCCATTTCGATCGCGTCGTCATCGTCGGTGTACTTGGTGATCGTCGCGACCGGACCGAAGGTCTCTTCGCGATAGATGCGCATGTCGGGGGTGACGTCGGTGAGCAGGGTCGGCTTGACGAAGAAGCCGGCATTGCGGCCGTCGGGCCGTCCCGTACCGCCGGTGACCAAGGTCGCGCCCTCGTCAATCGCCGACTGGATCAGCCCCTGGATCTTCTCATATTGCGCCTTGTTCACCACGGGGCCGATATGCGCGCCCATCACGGACGCCGCGTCGACCTTGGTCGCTTCCATGATTCCCTTCACCACATTGGTGGCGTCCGCGACCTGGCTGTCATGGACGAGCAAACGCGTCGGCGCGATGCAACTTTGGCCGCTATTGGCCAGCACGCCCGCGATGGTCGGCGGCAGCACTTCGGGGAGATTGGCGCCCTTCAGCACCAGGTTCGGGGCTTTGCCGCCGAGTTCCTGGTGGACGCGCTTGACGGTGGGGGCCGCCGCTTGCGCCACCGCGATGCCCGCGCGGGTCGATCCGGTGAAGCTCACCATGTCGACGTCCTTGTGGCTCGACAGCGCCGCACCGACCACCGGGCCGTTGCCGTTGACCAGGTTGAAAACGCCGGCCGGTACGCCGGCCTTGTCGAGGATTTCCGCCAGGATGATCGCATTGCCCGGCGCTTCTTCCGAAGGCTTGAGCACCATCGTGTCGCCGGCGGCGAGCGCGGGGGCCACCTTGGCGCAGATCTGGTTGAGCGGCCAGTTCCACGGCGTGATCATCGCCACCACGCCGATCGGTTCGTGGACGACGCGGTTCTTGCCGACGCGCTCCTCGAACTCGAACTCCTTGAGCGCGGCGAGCGTACCCATGAAATAGCCGAGTCCCGCCGGCGCCTGCGCCATTTGCGCGAAGCCGATCGGTGCGCCCATTTCCTCGCTGGTCGCCGCGGCGAGATCGGGAATGCGCGCCTTATATTCCTCGATGATTCGTTCGAGCAGCGCGACGCGCTCGTCGACCGAAGTCTGAGAAAAGGTCTTGAACGCCTTCTTGGCGGCGGCGACTGCCTTGTCGACATCCGCCTGCGAGCCCAGCATGATCTCGCTGACCGGCTGTTCCGTCGACGGGTCGATCACCTCGTGGCGGGTGCCGCCCTCGCTATCGACCCACTGGCCGTCGATATAATGCTTCAGGTAGCTCTTCATCCTCGCCTCCGCGCTTTTCAAATATCGGGTATGGTGGACGCCTAGATGGCGCGCCGCGAGGTAGGTTGCAACCCGAAACGAGACTCCCCAGTTGATGGCTCGTCGCAACGGGAGAACGGGACATGGCACGCGTCGCACGGATCGAACAGCATGGCGGGCCGGAGGTGATCCGATGGGTCGATGTCGACCTGCCCGATCCGGGTCCCGGAGAGGTTCGGATTCGCTCGACCGCGGTCGGCCTCAACTTCATCGAAATCTATCAGCGCACCGGACTCTATCCACTCAAGCTGCCAAGCGGTCTGGGTACCGAGAGCGTCGGCGTGATCGAAGCGCTGGGTGACGGCGTGACCGATTTTGCGGTGGGGGATCGCGTCGGAACGACCGGCCCGACGATCGGCAGTTACGCCACCCATCGCAACCTGCCGGCCGAGTCGCTGGTCAAACTCCCCGACAGCGTCGACGATCGCACCGCGGCGGCGATCCTGCTCAAGGGCGGGACGACCGAATTCCTGATCGAGCGCTGCGCCAAGGTGCAGCCCGGCTGGACCGTGCTGGTCCACGCCGCGGCGGGTGGCGTCGGACACCTCGCGGTCGGCTGGCTCAAGGCGATCGGTGCGACCGTCATCGGCACCGTCGGGTCGGCCGACAAGGCGGAGCGCGCGCGCCGCGCCGGCGCCGACCATGTCATCCAGTATCGCGAACACGACATCGCCGAGAGCGTGCGCGAGATTACCGAAGGCCGCGGCGTGGACGTCTCGCTCGACGGCGTCGGCGCCGCGACCTGGGAAGCGTCGCTCAAATCGGTCAAAAGGCGCGGATTGATCGTCAGCTACGGCAATGCCAGCGGGCCGGTGACCGGCGTCGCGCTCGGCCAGCTCAGCACCAGCGGCTCGCTGTTCGTCACGCGGCCGACGATGTTCCATTATTATGCGACGAAGGAAGAGCGCGACGCCGGCTTTGCGCGGGTGTTCGAGATGCTGGCCAAAGGGGCGATCAGCCCGGAGATCGGCCAGACCTTCGCGCTCGAGGATGCGGCCGAAGCGCATCGTCAGCTCGAAGCGGGCAAGACCGAGGGCGCGTCGGTATTGCTACCCTGACCGTTATCGCTCGGAGGGTTGCGGCCCGCTTTCGCTTTGGTCGGCCGTTGCCGGCCTGAGCGTGAAATCGATCCGGATTTTCACCCATGCGCCGACCAGCGATTTGCCGCCGCGGCGCGGGGGCCGGACCAGGAATTGCCAAGCCGCCTCGCGCATCGCGCGGCCTAATCCCGATCCGACCGGCGACTCGCCGAGCGACCGGCAATTGTCGACGTGGAATTTCGGCATGGTCTGACACGCGATCAGCGCCCAACTGTTCGGGGGCGCACCCTTGGGCAGATAGCCGTTGAGTTGCGCGTCGGTCGGCTCGCGATACCATTCGGCGTAATAGAGCGGCTGGCCGCCAGGGCCTTCGCCGGGGCCGTAAGCGAGCTTGCTGTCGGGCCCGGGGTTGTCGCCATCGTCGTTGCTCGGGGCGCTCGATTTCAGCTTGCTGATGTCGGCCGCTCCGAGCTGGATCGGCAGCACGCCGGGGAGGGCCGCGGGCGGCGTCGGCACTTTGGGTGGCGTGATAACTGGCGGCATCGGCGGGATCGGCGTTGTCTTGCCAGAAGCCTGCTTGGCTGCGGCATGCGCCTTGGCGTGATGCTCGGGCGCGGTCGCCGCTTCCTTGTCCGATGGCGCGAAGCTGAAACTCGTCGCGCGGCGCCGCTCGGGCTTGGAGCCGGGGATGAAATGCGGGCCGAAGAGCACCAGCACCAGGATCAACAGCGCTTCGACGACGAGCGCCAGCACGAACGAGACGGTGCGGCGGCGATCGGGCAGAGCGAAGGGCAGGGACAGCCGCATTGGCGAGCCGCCTAGGGGCGCAAGTCCTCAGCGGCAACGGCGGATCGCTCGGTTCGTCGCATTCCCAGGTGCAGATCGGGTAATGAGGACCAGCTTTGGGTGCTCACTGACAGGTGAAATGCAGGCGCGCCCCGCCAGCGATCGGATTTTCCGTGATTTTCCCGCTTGCAGTCGCGCTACAAATGTAGCACGCTACAAATGTAGCCAAGAGGTGAGTCATGCTTCCGCAATTGCCCCCACGCGAACGTCAGATCGTCGACCTGCTCTATCAAGGCGGATCGCGCACCGTGTCCGACATCTGCGCCGCGCTGCCGGATCCGCTGACCGGCTCGGCCGTCCGCGCCATGCTCAAACGACTCGAGGACAAGGGGTTCGTCCGTCGCGAGGACAGCGATCGCGGCTTTGTCTATTCGCCGACGGTTCCCGACAATCAGGCGCGCCGAACCGCGCTCAGCCAGATAGTGCGGACCTTCTTCAAGGGATCGCCTGTCAGCGCGGCCAGCGCCCTGGTCGGCATGGCGGAAGACCTCGACACGCAGGAACTCGACGAGCTCGAAGCGGCGATCGCGCGCGCCCGCAAGGCGCGGGAGGGCGGGAAATGACGATGATCCTGCTGCTCCTCGCGCTGAAGTCCTTGCTCGTGGCCGCGGTGACGCTCGGCCTGCTGCGGCTGACTCGCGCGCGGTCGGCTGCCGAGCGTTCGACCATCGCTCATCTCGGGCTGTTCGCGCTCGTCGCCTTGCCGCTCGCCAGCCTCGCGTTGCCGACGCTGGATGTGCCGCTGCCCGCGCCGATCGCCCAGATGGCGACGGTCGATCGCGTCGAACGATCTGCAACGCCGTTGCCCGCAAGCGACAAGGTGGCGCCGATAGCCACTGTCGCATCGCCGGCAGAAGCCGCCGAGCCCGTTTGGGCCGACGCCTTATCCGGCGCGGCGCGATACGCCTTTCTGCTTCCAACGCTTGTCCTGCTTGCGCTGACGCTTGCCGCCTTGCTCCGCCTGATCGGCTTGCGGGCTCGCGCCGACGTGCTGGTCGACCCCGACTGGCTGAGCGCACTTGCCCGCGCACAAAGGCGGATGGGATTCAAGAACGGCACCGCCTTGCTCTGGAGCGACGAGCTTGGATCACCGGTCAGCTGGGGCCTGATGCGCCCGGTCATCCTCCTCAACAACGCTGCCGTGGCCGCGCCCGAACAGGCCGAGGCGATCATCGCGCACGAACTCGCCCATGTCGTCCATCTCGATTGGGCGAAGCTGATCCTGGCGCGCGTCGCCACCGCCACCTTCTGGTTCAATCCGCTGGCCTGGGTGCTGGCGCGCGAGGCGCACCAGTTGCGCGAGGAAGCGGCCGACGATGCCGTGCTCGCGGCGAACATCGCCGGGCCCGATTATGCCGAATTGCTGATCGGCGTCGCGCGCCATCAATGCCGCGGCGCCCTGCTCGGCGCGCACGGTGTCGCGCCGTCGAAGAGCTCGCTCGGCCGCCGCGTCCGCCGCGTGCTCGATCAGAGCCCGGCACGCGGCCCCTCCGGACGGTCGTGGGTCGCCGGCTTCGCGACCGGCATGGCGAGCATGGCGGTGCCGCTGGCGGCGGTGACGTTCGTGCCGAGCCACACCGCGCTCGCCACCATTCAGACGTCGCAAAGCGGGCAGCGCCCAGCCGCGGGCATGCCGACCAATGGGTCGTCGGCTACCACCAGCGGCGCGGCAGCGCTGCCGGCGACTGCTTCGCTTGCGCCAAATGCCCCCGTCGCAACTTCGTCGCCGACGCCGCTGACGATTACGGCTGGACAGGACCAGCCTGCCGGAACGACGGACCGGTCGGATAACGGCGATGAGGGCGACGTTCAGCGCGCGCTGGGCATCAGCGGCGAATATCGCCGCGGCATGGCCGAGGCCGGCTTTCCCAATCTGTCGAACGACCAGCTGGCGGAAGCGCGCGCGGGCGGGGTGTCCCCGCAATATGCGCGGGACATGCGGGCGACCGGCATGCCGCTCAGCCTCGACGACCTGGTCGAGGCGCGCAACATGGGCCTCAGCGCCGCCTATATCGCGGCGATGCGCGGCTTCGGGATCAAAGGCGGTCTCGACGATTACCAGGGCATGCGGTCGGTCGGCGTCACCGTCGAATTCGTCCGCAAGCTCAGGTCGCGGGGCGTGAAAACCACTGATCCCGATGAGCTGACCTCGCGCAGAGCTGCTGGATTCGACGGGGATCCCTGAGCCCCAGCGCCAGCCTGCGCCCTGATCGATAGTTCGTAACGCCCCAAAGGCGACCGACCACTCACGACTGACTTCCCTCTCATTCGCCCGCACCGCGCGGCGCGGACCGATGGCGCGCGTGCATGGCGCGTCGCCCGACCCGAGACACACAAGGAGTAGATCATGCCCGTTAACCTGCAGCGCACTGTTGGCCTCCTCGCGCTGGCGACTGGCCTATGTGCCCCGACCGCCGCCTTGGCCGGCCAGGACCTGCCGGCCATATCGGACGGCACCGACGCGACGACCAAGGATGGCAACGTCTTCACACCGGACTTTTTTGCGCGTTTCGCTCCGCAAACCGCCTATGACATGCTGTCGCAGCTGCCGGGCTTCACCATCCGCGCCGCCGACGATACGCGCGGCCTGGGCCAGGCGTCGGAGAACGTGCTGATCAACGGCCAGCGCGTGACCGACAAATCGGGTGGCGCGGCGGCGCAGCTGAAACGGATATCCGCCGGCGAGGTGCTGCGCATCGAGGTCAGGGAAGCCGCCTCGTTCGGCATCGCCGGCCTGACCGGCCAGGTCGCCAATGTGGTCCTCAAGGCCAATATCAAAGGCAGCGGCAATTTCAGCTGGAGCCCGCAAGTGCGCGCGCATTATGCCGAACCACGCTGGTTTGCCGGGTCGATCAGCTATAACGGCTCGGCCGGCGGCCTGGACTATACCCTGTCGCTCGAGAACAAGCCGTCGCGCGGCGCGCTCGGCGGCAACGACTATCGCATCCTGTCGGCGACCGGCGCGCTGATCGAGCACCGCGACCAGGTGAATTGGTCGAGCACCGACGATGCCAAACTGTCCGCAATCCTGAAATATTCCGCCAAGGACGGGATCCTGGCCAATTTGACCCTGAGCTACGATCCCTATTGGCAGCGCGGCGCCAACGATCAGCGCCGCATCCGCACCGACGGCACCGACGCTATGTGGATCAGCCTCAATCACACCTGGGGCTATCGCTACGACGTGAACGGCGACGTCTCAATGCCGCTGGGCGGCGGACGCCTCAAGATCATCGGCCTGCGTCATTTCGAGCACGCGCCCGCCTTCACCGATCAGCGCACCGATTATGACAGCGGGGCGCCAAGCGAGGGCCTGCGCTATGGTCAGGACGCCAGGATCGGCGAGACAATCGGCCGGGCCGAATATCATTGGAAAGGCGGCCCCAACGACTGGACGATCTCTTTCGAGCGCGCCGACAATCGCTACGAACAGCTCAGCACGCTGGCCAGCCTCCAGCCCGATGGCAGCTATGTCTCCATCCCCTATCCGCAGGGCAGCGGCATTGTCGCCGAGACGCGCTACGAAGGGCTGGCCACGTTGAGCCGGTCGCTATCGCGCAACCTCGACCTGCAGGTGGCCGGCGGCGCCGAATATTCCGAGCTCGGCGAACGCGGCACATCCGAGAAGCCGCGGCGATTCTTCCGACCGAAGGGGAGCCTGTTGCTGGCATGGCGGCCGGCGCGCGGCTGGGACGCGAGCCTCAAGCTCGAACGCAGGGTCGGCCAGATCAGCTTTTCGGACTTCCTCGCCAATCAGGACGTCACCAACAATCGCGGCAACGACGCCAATCCCAATCTCGTCCCGCCGCAAAGCTGGGAAGCGACCGCGGAAGTCGCGCGCAATTTCGGCCGCTGGGGCAAGACGCGGCTGAAATTCTATCATTATCGGATCGAGGACATTGTCGACCATATCCCGGTCGGGATCGATGGCGATGCGGTCGGGAACCTTCCGCGGGCGACACGCACCGGGATCGAAAGCATCAGCACGATCCAGTTCGACCCGATTGGCTGGAAGGGCGCGAAGCTCGACGCCGATGTCGGTATCGAACGTGCCCGCGTCCGTGACCCTCTGACCGGATCGCCGCGCGTGATCAGCAACACGCACGATCGCTGGGCGCAACTGACCTTGCGGCACGACGTGCCCGGCACCCACTTTGCCTGGGGCGGTGAGCTGTCGTTCGACCATTACAGCCCGGTCTATTATCTCGACGAGGTCAACCAGCAGTGGGAAGGCCCCTATGTCAGCGCCTTTGTCGAAGTGAAGAACGTGCGCGGGATGAAGGTCAATTTTCAGGTCTTCAACCTCAATGACGGCCATGTCCGCTATTGGCGCGACATCTATTCCGGCCGCCGCAACGCCGCGCCGCTGGCGTTCCTCGAGCGCCAGCATCAGCGGGTTGGGCCGATCTTTACGCTGACGATCAGTGGGACGTTCTAGGGGTCGGCCGCGGCAGCTACGAAACATCCCCATTGGCGTTGATCGACATTCAACAGCGCCAATTCGTCATGCCGGGCTTGTCCCGGCATCCACCTGGCAACTGAACCTAAAGCCTTGAGCCTCTTGTCCCGCGCTCGCGGCCCGGTGGACTCCGGCAGGGGGCCGGAGTGACGATCGGGGAATATTTGTAAACCCTTGGAGCGAAGGGGCGATCGACCGTCGCATGGCGACCGCTGAATCTCGATCCGTCCATGAAAGAAAGGGCGCCAGGATTCCTCCTGGCGCCCTTCTTTCTTAATCCCGCCGCGGCAAAGCCGCGTCGTCGGTCCTTGCGCTGCGAGGCCGGCCGACAGCGCGTATGCGAGCTCCGCTCGCACCAGCGCGGTCGTGGCCGCGCTTTACGCGCTGTAGTACATATCGAATTCGACCGGGCTCGGGGTCATCTCGAACCGCGCGACGTCGGCGCGCTTGATGTCGATATAGGCCTCGATCTGATCCTTCGAGAACACGTCGCCCTTGAGCAGGAAGTCCATATCGGCTTCCAGGCTGTCGAGCGCTTCGCGCAGCGATCCGCATACGGTCGGCACTTCGGCGAGCTCGGCCGGGGGCAGATCGTACAGGTTCTTGTCCATCGCATCGCCCGGGTGGAGCTTGTTCTGGATGCCGTCGAGGCCGGCCATGAACAACGCCGCATAAGCGAGGTACGGATTGGCCATCGCGTCGGGGAAACGGACCTCGACGCGCTTGGCCTTGGCGCCCGTGCCGTACGGGATGCGGCACGACGCCGAGCGGTTGCGCGACGAATAGGCCAGCAGCACCGGCGCTTCATAGCCCGGCACCAGTCGCTTGTAGCTGTTGGTGGTCGGGTTGGTGAAGGCGTTGAGCGCCTTGGCGTGCTTGATGATGCCGCCGATGAAATAGAGGCACATGTCGCTCAGGCCGGCATAGCCGTTCCCGGCGAACAGCGGCTCCTTGCCGTTCCAGATCGACAAGTGCGTGTGCATGCCCGAGCCGTTATCTTCCTTGATCGGCTTGGGCATGAAGGTCGCCGACTTGCCATAGGCATGGGCGACCTGATGCACGACGTACTTGTAGATCTGCATGCGGTCGGCGGTTTGGGTCAGCGTGCCGAAGGTCAGGCCGAGCTCATGCTGAGCGGCGGCGACCTCGTGGTGGTGCTTGTCGCACGGCAGGCCCATCTCGATCATCGTCGAGACCATTTCGCCGCGGATGTCGATCGCGGAGTCGACGGGTGCGACGGGGAAGTAGCCGCCCTTGGCGCGCGGACGGTGGCCGAGATTGCCGCCTTCATATTCGCGGCCGGTATTAGTCGGCAGCTCGATATCATCGATCTTGTAGTAGGATGTCGCGTAGCTCGTTTCGAACTGCACGTTGTCGAACATGAAGAATTCGGCTTCGGGGCCGACATAGACGGTGTCGCCGATGCCCGTGGTCTTGAGATAGGCCTCGGCGCGCTTGGCGGTCGAGCGAGGGTCGCGAGAATAAAGCTCGCCAGTCGACGGTTCGACGATGTCGCAGACCAGGATCAGCATCGGCGTCGCCGAGAACGGGTCGACATAGATCGCGTCGAGATCCGGCTTCAGGATCATGTCCGACTCGTTGATCGCCTTCCAGCCCTCGATCGACGATCCGTCGAACATGAAGCCATCGGTCAGCTCGTCCTCGCCGACCACCGACGACACCATGGTCAAATGCTGCCACTTGCCCTTCGGGTCGGTGAAGCGGAGGTCGACCCACTCGATCTCCTCGTCCTTGATCTTCTTCAGAACGTCACTGGCTGTCGTCGCCATAACCCCAGGCCCTTTCTCTTTCGGTCGTAAATCCGGCGAACCGGAGAATCATGTTGCTCTTGCGAGCCCTGCTGTCACATTATGTTGCAGTGCGTCAAATGTCATGCTTGCCCAAGTTGGGCGTTGGTCGCGTTTCCTTAGATCGCCGCCCTAGATCGCTGCTTCGTCGCGCTCGCCGGTACGGATGCGCAACACGGTTTCGACGGGCATGACGAAGATCTTGCCGTCGCCGATGCGGCCGGTCTGCGCGGCTTGCGCGATCGCCTCGACCACGCGTTCGGCGAGCGCATCCTCGACCACCACTTCCAGCTTCACCTTGGGCAGGAAGTCGACGACATATTCGGCACCGCGATAGAGTTCGGTATGGCCCTTCTGGCGGCCAAAGCCCTTGGCCTCGGTCACGGTGATGCCGCTGACACCGACTTCGTGCAACGCCTCCTTCACTTCGTCCAGCTTGAACGGCTTGATGATCGCCTCGATCTTCTTCACGCGGAATTGCCCCCGGTCTCTCGCCCTATGGGTTGTTTGCACGCCAGCCTTACATGAAGCGTGCCAGAACTCGCGCGCGAAGGGCATGGGCCGAGCGGGAGCTGGTACCGAGCCTAGCAAATGCCTCGAAATTAGGCAGCCCCGTTTCGACTGCCCGTTGGCGCGGCACGGCGGCCGCGTACCGAGGCCAGCCGATCGGCGAACGGCCTGGCCTCGAGCGCGGCATTGGCACGGTTAATCACCTCGACCAGTACGCCGCCGGTCTCGGTATCGAGCGCCGCGGTGGCGGAGCGCGCGGCATGCCAATGATCCTCCAGCCGGGGGAGCAGAGCGGTGCCGGTCGGCGTCAGAGCGACGATCCGCTGGCGACCATCCTCCTCGCCGCGCGTTACCGCGACCAGACCGGCGGCAACCATTTGCGACACGGTCTGGCTGACCGCCGAATGCGAAACGCCGAGCCGATCGGCGAATGCGCGGATGCCTAGCGGCCCGTCGGCGACCAGCGCTCGCACGATCGGCGTGTAGCGAGGGCGGAAATCGAGCCCGTCGTCGCGATATGCCTGTTCCAACGCGCCGTCGAGATGCTGGATCAGGCGGCGAAGCGCGGTGCCGAAACTGGCGGCGGTGTGTGTGGTCATGCCCTGTTCTCTAGTCACTTTACAACGGCGGGGCAAAATGTATAAGCGCTTACGATTACAGATGTAGTCAAAGGAGTTGGTGATGGATCGGCGCATCTTCCTGGGACTGCCGGCGGCCGCGATCGCCGTTATCGGCGGCGGCAATGCGATTGCTCTGGACGGGCCGGTCGCGCCGGCCGGCGATCCTGCCCTGACGCTCGCCGACCTGCTCGAGACCGGATATGTCATTCCCGAGGTCGGCAAGCGCTACGCCGCGATGCTGCGGCAAAAGGCGGCGGCCGGCGCATATAAGGACATCGCCGACCCGGCCGAGCTCGGTCAGCGGCTGACCGCAGATCTCTTGGCGGTGTCGCCCGACCGCCATCTGCGTGTCATGCCTGCGGAGATGCTCGGCTCCAATGATCGCCCGCAGCCGCGGCCGATGAATGGAGCCAAGCCCCAACCTTCCGCGCCATCGCTTCGCGCGCCATCCGCGCCGCGGCCGCCCCGCCGCGCGCCGATGGAGGATGCCGGCTGGATCGCCAATCAGGTCGCTTATATCCGCTTCACCGAATTTCCCGACGATCCCGACATCGCCGCGGCGAGCGACCGTTTCATGCGAGAGCATGTCTCGGCCAAGGCAGTGATCGTGGATTGCCGCTATAATGGTGGCGGCGGCTTCGCGCCGATGAACGCGATGCTGCCCTATCTCTTCGCCAAGCCGACCGTGCTGGTGCAGCTGGAAATGGTCGAATCGATCGCCAAGGCGCGCGGCAACCCCTTCGCCGAGGATGCCTTCATGCGCCCGGCGAGCGGCGCGGCACCGGGGATCGTTCGCACTGAACATTATGTCGTGCCCAAGACCGACGAGACGCGGCTGTTCGGCGCCAAGGTCTTTTACCTCGTCTCCGGCCGCACGGCGTCGGCCGCCGAGCATCTCGCGCTCGCGTTCAAACATACCGGTCGCGCGACGCTGATCGGCGAGACGACCGCGGGCGCCAATCATTTCGGCGGGTTCGAGCCAATCGGCGGCGGGCTGGTGGTGTTCCTGCCGGTCGGCCGGACGATCGATCCGGCGACCGGCAAGGATTGGGAAGGGACGGGGATCGCCCCCGACGTCGCGGTCGCGCCGACGCTGGCGTTGCAGGAAGCGCTCAGGCGGGCCGGGGCGATCGACTAGAAACTGTCACTTTCGACCAGCACCAATTTTGGACCATTCTGGACGATTTACCGCCGATTTTCAGGCTGGTAACCCGAAGGCCGCGTTACGATATTCGCTCGGCTACTGGTCGACAATTTGCTGGACACGGGGCGGCGCCGAACGGGAGAAGGTTGGTGGGCTATTTTTCCAAGGTGAGCGACCGGGTCCGTGAGAGGCGCAGCGTCAAACGCTTATTGCAGACGATTAGCCATGAATCGGAGGACGAGATTCTACGATTGGCGTCTTGCTCGTCATCGGTTGATGAAAGGCTCTTGCTTCTGGCCGCGATCGGCAAGCACTCGGTCGGCACCAATGAGCGGCAAATGCGAATGGCGTTTGGTGAGATCGTGAAGATAGGCCGCGAGCAAAGATCAAGGATTTCGGCGTATCTCGGTCTGTATGCGCGTTATAACTTGGCCGTTGTCGCCAGGAATTGGGGTGAAGCGGCGGCGGTCTATAACCAAGCCCGGCAGGTCAAAGTGACTGGTCGCGTGCGTTTGAGTTTTCCCATTAGGGAAATACCTCGGGGGACGGCAATCAGGCCTAATGTCGTGTCCGTCGGTTAGCCGGACGATCGATCCGGCGACCGGCAAGGATTGGGAAGGGACAGGATCGTCCCCGACATAGCGGTCGCGCTGGCGTTGCAGGAAGAGCTCAAGCGGGCCGGGGCGATGGCCTGAGGTTTCCGGACTCCCCTCCCTGCTTGCAGGGAGGGGCTGGGGGTGGGTCGCGCGCGTCTGCGCGCATAAAAGACTCAAAAATCGCTCGGCAAAGCAGCATCGAACGAGGCATCGAGCCGCGCCCGTTGCTTACCCGCCCCTTGATCCCCTCCCTGCAGGGAGGGGGGCTGACTTGGTAGCCTCAACCCGCGCGGCGAACGAAAGGGGCGATATCGGCGACGAGCCGCTCGCTGCGCGTCAGCGGCAGGCCGTGCGAGGCGCCTTCGTACACCACCAACTCGCTGCCCGGGATCATCGCATGCGCCAGCTTGGCGCTCCGCTCCAGCGGACAACTCTGGTCGGCGCTGCCATGCACGATCAGCGTTGGGCAAGTGAACGCCGCCATGTCGGCGCGGACATCGGCGTTGATGTTGGTGCGGCTATGCTCGATCGCCGCGTGCAACGTCGTACGAAGCACAAGTCCGGTACCCCAGGCGACCAGATGCGGGGACACCGGTTCGGGCGCGAAGAACGGTTCTGCCATCGCCGCGACGAAGGCGGGACGGTCGGCCATCATTGCGGTCACCTGAGCGGCGAGGGGCTCGGTTCGGCTGGCCGGATCGGGAAACAGACCGGGCGCGGTGCCGGCGACCAGGATCGCCCCGACCACCCGGGCGGCACCATGCCGCGACAGATAGCGGGCGACCTGGCAGGCGCCCATCGAATGGGCGACCAACGTCACCCGCTCGAGCCCGAGCCGCTCGATCACCGTGGCGAGATCGTCAGCCAGGCTATCCAGATCGTGTCCGGCTGCGGCCGGCGAGGATCGCCCGCATCCGCGCTGGTCATAAGCCACGCAGCGGTGCCCCTGCCTAACCAGGTCGGCGGTCTGGCGCTCCCAGAACTCGGTGTTCATCGCCCAGCCGTGTACGAACACCAGGGTCGGGCCGTCGCCCATATCCTCATAGTAAAGCTGCTCGCCATCGGGGGTCGGGATCAGGCCGCGGCTCGGGCGGAGCGTCTGGCGGGAAGCAGGGTCGGCAATCGCGTACATGACTGTTCTCCTTGGGGTCTGTGGCCCCATGATGCGGATCGGAGCAGCCGAACCAATTACCTGCCAGGTAATGGCGCGTCGTCGCGGGGCGATTAGGATGGCCGGCGAAAGGATGGCTCAATGGTGCAGATGTCGAGTGAGGTGGGGGCGATGCTGCGCGACTGGCGCGCGCGCCGGCGGGTGAGCCAGCTCGACCTAGCGCTCGATGCCGATGTATCGCCGCGTCATCTGAGCTTCGTCGAGACGGGCCGGGCGCGACCGAGTCGCGATCTGCTGCTGCGCCTGTCCGAACAGCTCGACGTGCCGCGTCGGGAGCAGAATGCCTTGCTGTTGGCAGCGGGCTTCGCGCCGGCCTTTCCCGAACGCGATCTCGCCGATCCCGCGCTCGACGTGGTGCGTGCCGCGCTCGACACGGTGCTGACCGCGCACGAGCCTTTCCCGGCGCTGATCGTCGACCGTCACCTGACGATGATTTCGGCCAACCGTGCGCTGGCGCCGTTGATCGAAGGCGTCGATCCCGTGTTGCTCGAGCCGCCGGTCAACGTGTTGCGGCTGACCCTCCATCCCGGCGGCGTGTCGCGGAACATCGTCAATCTCGCCGAGTGGCGCGGCTTCCTGCTGCGGCAGCTCGACCGCGAGATTGCCCAGACCGGTGACGGCACGTTGATCGCGCTGCGCGAGGAAATGGAGCTTTATCCCAAAGGGCCGGCGTCGGACGCCCGGCCGCGCGATTTCGCCGGGGTCGCGGTGCCGTTCCGCCTCCAGCGCGGCGACCGCGTCCTGTCCTTCTATAGCGCGCGCACCGTGTTCGGCTCGCCGATCGACCTGACGCTCGACGATCTCGCGCTGGAGACGTTCCTGCCGGCCGACGCCCAGACCGCCGAGGCGATGCGGGTGCTGTGCCCGCCGGCACCCTGACCGTCACCCTCCGCTTAACCGTCACCCCCGCGAAAGCGGGGGCCCATCTCCGAAACTCGTTGCTTTTTAAAGCCGGTCGTTTGTGTCGCGCGGGCAGGAGATGGGTCCCCGCTTTCGCGGGGATGACGGGTGGGGCTACTTAGCCATCGGGGCGGTTACCCCCTCCGGCAAATTCTTCTTCGCCCAGTTCGCCTCGTCGATCACATAGAGTCGGATCAATTGCGCCTGTTCCGGGCTCAGCACCTTGGCGAAGCTGACCATGCCGTTCTTCGCCAGGGCGCCATCGATCAGGACCGACTTCCAAGTATCGGCATCGGCCAGCACAGCCGAGCGCTGCAGGTCGGGAAGGACGCCCCCGCCGCCGGCGCTGGCGCCGTGGCAGACCTGGCAATAACGGCCGAACAATTGCTGGCCTTGGGCGATCTGCTCGGGCCGCCCGGTGGAAGGCGGCGGATTGAACGGACCGGCGGGCAATGCGACGCGCGCCGGCAGTTGCGCCGTCCCGCCCAGCTTGAACACCAGCAGGCGCGGCAGGTTGGGCACGTTCTTGGCGGCGCCGATCGCATAGCCGATCGACAGCGGCAGCGCGCCGCCCCGCCCGGTCAGCACCGCGACATATTGCTGACCCTTGACGGCGAAGGTGACCGACCCGGCCATGATCCCCGATCGCGTCGGATAGGCCCAGAGCTGCTTGCCGGTATCGGCGGCATAGGCGCGGAACTCGCCGAGCGCCGTCCCTTGAAACACCAGATTGCCTGCGGTCGTCATGGTGCCGCCGTTCCACGGCGTCGGATAATCGACTCGCCAGCGTTCCTTGTTGGCGACCGGGTCCCAGGCAACCAGCGCGCCGGTCGCACCGGCGGTAATCGCGCCGATCGTCTTGGCGTCGTGCGGATACATGCCCGCCGACATGTTCGTGCCGACGTTGAAGCCGATCGGCTCGCGCGTGCTCCCTGCGGTATCGGGCGGGATATAAGCGAGCCCGACCTGTTCCTGCGCGGGCACATAGACCAGGCCGGCCTTCGGATTGAAGCTCATCGGCTGCCAGTTATGCGCCGCCAGCGCCGACGGCACCGCGAGGAACGGCTTGCCGGTCTTGTAGAAACGCGCGTCGGGATTTTCGTTGGGCCGCCCGGTCTTGAGATCGTAGCTGTCCGCCCAATTGACCGATTTGATGAACTTGCCGGCGTTGATCAGCTTGCCGTTGGTTCGGTCGACGACGAAGAAGAAACCGTTCTTGGGCGCCTGCATCAGCACCTTGCGCTGCTGACCACCCATGTTGAGGTCGGCCAGGATGATCGGCTGGGTCGCGGTGAAGTCCCAGCTTTCCGCCGGCGTCTCCTGATAATGCCACAGATATTCGCCGGTATCGGGCTTGAGCGCCACGATCGACGACAGGAAGAGGTTGTCGCCCTGGCCTTCCGACCGCAGGCCGTGATTCCACGGGCTGCCATTGCCGACGCCGAGATAAAGCTGGTCGAGTTCGGGATCGTAGATGATCGAATCCCACACCGTGCCGCCGCCGCCCGATTGCTTCCATTGGCCATTGGCCGACCAGGTCGCGTTGGCGGCCTTGGACAACACGGCATCGGACGCCTCGCCGTCGGCCGCCAGTGTCGGGTTGGGCACCGTGTAGAAGCGCCAGCGCTTGGCGCCAGTATCGGCGTCATAGGCGGTGACATAGCCGCGCACGCCGAATTCGGCGCCGCCATTGCCGATGATCACCATCCCCTTCACCACGCGCGGCACGCCGGTGATCGTATAGGGTTTGGAATTGTCGGTGGTCTGGACGCTCCAGAGCGGCTTGCCGGTCGGCGCGTCGATCGCGATCAGGCGGCCGTCGAGCGTGCCGAGGTAAAGCTTGCCCTTCCACGCCGCGACGCCGCGATTGACGACGTCGCAGCACGCCTGGACGCCCTTGGTCTTGTCGACGCCGGGATCATAGTCCCACAATTTCTTGCCGGTCAGGGCGTCGTAGGCGAACAGCTTCGACCAGGGCCCGGTGACGTAGATCGTCCCGTCGATCACGACCGGCGTCGATTCCTGGCCGCGCGCATCGGGCATATCGGCATACCAGGCCAGGCCGAGCGATCCGACATTGCCGGCGTTAATCTGGGTGAGCGGACTGTAGCGCTGCTCGTTATAATTGAACCCGGTCATCGACCAGTCGGCACCGTTGCCGCCGCTGGTCAGATACGCCGAATCGATCTTGGCTGCCCCGACCGCACCCGCCGGTGCCGGCGAATTGTCGCTCGACGATCCGCACCCGGCCAGCACGGCCATTCCAATCAACGCGATCCAGCCACGCATATCGTTACCCCTCTACCATACTCTTTCTTCGAAGAGTCGGTACGCTCGATAGCGCGACTAGGGAGCGCGTGATAGAGTGTCCTTAACCGATATCGGAATAGGGGAATCCGATGGCCAATCCACTCGACCATTTGCGCGACGAACTGGAAGCACCCGTCGCGATCCGCAATTTCGGCAGCGGCTGGTATTCGGGCTTCTTCGCGCTCGTCCTGGCGATCGCCGGCTTCGGCCTGGTCGTGGCCTTGCGCTGGCCGGGCTGGTTCGCGACGCCGGAGCTACAGGCGGTCGAGCAGACTTTATGGTTCCGCCCGGTCGTCCATGCCGTACTGATCTCGAGCTACGCGCTTGCCTTGCTCAGCCTGATGCTGCGAACGAAGAAGGCGATCGGCTTCACCGCATTGGCGATCGGCATTGCCGCCGCCTTGCTCGGCGGCGCCAACGTCTCCGCGCGCGAGACGCACGATTGGGGCATATTTTTTGGGGTCGACTTCTTCGTCGTCAATCTGATCGCGGCGGGGCTGATGTTCGCGCCGATCGAGCGGTTCTGGCCGCACAATCGCGACCAGCGCCTGTTTCGCAGCGAATGGCGCGAGGATCTGTTCTACTATCTGATCAGCTCGATGCTGGTGCAGATCTTCACCTATCTCGCGCTGGCGCCGTCGAGCATCATCAACGCCAACACCGTGTCGCTTTCCGGCATTCGCGCGGCGATCGGCGGCCAGCCTTGGATCCTGCAATTCGTCGAGGCGATGCTGCTGACCGACTTCGTCCAATATTGGTTCCACCGCGCCTTTCACCGCGTGCCGTTCCTGTGGGGATTCCACGCGGTCCACCATTCGGCCAAGGCGATGGATTGGCTGGCCGGCGCGCGCATGCATTTCGTCGAGATCATCCTGCTGCGCAGCGTGACCTCGTTGCCGCTCCTGACCTTCGGGTTCGAGCCGTCGGTAATGCAGGCCTATGTCGCGTTGGTTTATATCTATTCGGGGCTGGTCCACGCCAATCTCAAGGGCGATTTCGATCGCTTCGGCCATGTCATGGTGACGCCGCGCTTCCACCATTGGCACCACGGGATCGAGAAGGAAGCGGTGGATGTCAATTTCGCGATCCACTTTCCGCTCTGGGACAAATTGTTCGGGACGTTTCATCTCCCGGCGGGCCGCTGGCCGCAAGGCTACGGCATCCCGGAGAAGATGCCGAACGGCTATCTGAAGCAACTCGCTTACCCGTTCGTCCGCAGCCAGAAAGCGATCGACGCGGCAAAGGCGGAGTAGGGACTATGGCGCACCGCATTTATGCGACGAGCGTCGCGAGCGTGTACGTCCATTATGTTGCCAAGGCGGAGCGGAAGGGCCGAACGCAGGCCGAGGTCGACGAGATCATCTGCTGGTTGACCGGCTATACCCGCCAGGGATTGGCCCAAGAGCTGGCGAACGGAACGAGCTTCGAGGATTTCTTCGCCCGTGCGCCCGCCCTCAATCCGGCACGATGCGCAATCACCGGCACGATCTGCGGTGTACGCATCGAGGAGATCGACGAGCCGCTGATGCGCGAGATCCGTTACCTCGACAAACTGATCGACGAACTCGCGAAGGGGCGGCCGATGGAAAAGATCCTGCGGCGGTAATGGCCTGGAGCGCGCCTCAATACGGCGGCCGGTCGTGCCCCTTGGGGCTGGCGGTGAAGATCTCGCAGCCGTCTTCGGTGATTCCGATCGAATGCTCGAACTGCGCCGAAAGCGAGCGGTCGCGGGTGACCGCGGTCCAGCCATCGTCGAGCAGCTTCACGTCGGGCTTGCCGATGTTGATCATCGGCTCGATCGTGAAGATCATGCCGGGCTTGAGCTCGGGGCCGGTGCCCGGGCGGCCGACATGGACGACTTCGGGCGCGTCGTGGAACAGCTTGCCGACGCCGTGGCCGCAAAAGTCGCGCACCACGCCGAAGCGATGGCGCTCGGCATGCGTCTGGATGGCATGGGCGACATCGCCCATGGTGTTGCCCGGCTTGGCCTGCTCGATCCCGAGCATCAGGCATTCATAGGTCACGTCGACCAGCCGCTTCGCTTTGATCGGCACGTTGTTGCCGACCAGGTACATCCGGCTGGTATCGCCGTGCCAGCCGTCGAGCAACGGGGTGACGTCGATATTGACGATATCGCCGTCCTTGAGCTGGCGATCCGACGGAATGCCATGGCACACGACATGGTTGATCGAGATGCAGCTCGAATGCGTATAGCCACGATAGCCCAAGGTCGCGGGCGCCGCGCCGCCGGCGACCATGAACTCGCGGGCCAGATCGTCGAGCTCGGCGGTGGTCACGCCGGGCACGACATGCGGCACCAGCATGTCGAGCGTCTCTGCGGCGAGGCGCCCGGCGCGGTGCATGCCGTCGAACGCGTCGCGGCCGTAAAGCTTGATCGCGCCGTTGCGCGCGAGGTTCATGTCGCTGGTGACAGTCACATATTCGGTCATGTCCGACGATATAACGATGACGCGCCGATTTTGCGAGGCTATCGCTGATCGCATGACCGGCCAAGCCAATGAGAGGATCTGGACCGCGGCACTCGTCGTGATCGGCGACGAAATCCTGTCGGGCCGCACCCAGGACAAGAATGTCGCGCAGATCGCGGCCTGGCTCAACGTCCAGGGCATCCGCCTGGCGGAGGTGCGCGTGGTCGGCGACGTCACCGCGGCGATCGTCGAGGCGGTCAACCAACTGCGCGCGCGCAATGACTATCTCTTCACCACCGGCGGGATCGGACCGACGCATGACGACATCACCGTCGACGCGATCGCCGAGGCATTGGGCGTGGGCGTCACCTATCATCCCAAGGCACTCGCCACGCTGGAGCGCTATTACGAGAGCCGCGGCGGGCTGACCGATGCGCGCAAGCGGATGGCGCGCGTGCCCGAAGGCGCGGAGCTGATCGAGAATCGTGTCTCGGGCGCTCCCGGCATCCGCATCGGCAATGTCTTCATCATGGCCGGCGTGCCGCACATCACCGCGGGGATGCTCGACGCGCTGACCGGCACGCTCGAAGGCGGGCGTCCAGTGATCAGCCGCACGATCGGCTGCTGGGTGGCCGAAAGCGAGGTCGCCGACATCCTGCGCGAGGCGGAAAGAGCGCATGAAGGCGTCGCGATCGGCAGCTATCCGTTCTTTCGCGAAGGGCGGGTGGGCGCGAACTTTGTCGTGCGGAGCCCGGATCCGGCCTTGGTCGACGCTACGATCGTCGACCTGACGGCAAAATTGGAGGCGGCGGGCCGAGAGGTCGTCGCGGACGGCATCTGACCGCGGCGCCCGGCCCGAAATACAGCGTCGTCGAACGCGAACGGCGCTTTCTCGTCGATCGGGAGACGATGCCGGAGCTCGATCCCGCGACGGCGCGGCTGATCGAGGATCGCTATGTGCCCGGCACCGCTTTGCGGTTGCGCCGGGTGACCGCGCCCGACGGATCGGTGGTGCACAAGCTGGGCAAGAAATATCCCGGAGTGGGCCTGTCGTCGCGGCCGATGACCAACATCTATCTCGACGCGGCGGAATATGCCGCGCTGGCGGTGCTGCCGGCGGCGTTGCTGGTCAAGCGGCGGCACGATGTCGGCGGCGGGTTCGCGATCGATGTGTTCGAGGGCGCGCTGGCCGGACTGATCCTGGCGGAGATATCCGCGGAAGACGATGCTGAGCTTGCCGCGATCGTCATGCCGTACTGGTGCATCGCCGAGGTTACCGAGGACATCGCTTATGCCGGCGGCACCCTTGCGATAGACGGGTGGCACGCGACGACGGTCCCAGGCGTTGTCACGATAGCAGAAGGAGACGAGCGATGAAGGTCGGTGCGATGATGCTGATGCCCGCAATCCTGCTTGCCGGTTGTGGCGGCGGCGGGACCGGCGGCAATGCCACGGCGCCGGCCGCTCCGGCGACGCCCGATCCGGTCGAGGTCAAGTTCCGCGCGCTCAATCCGGTGCAACAGCGCGTCGCCCTGTTCCGCGCGATCTACGACGCCGATTATACGTGCAAGAAGATCGTCTCGATCGTCGAAAAGCCGCGTAACGAGGGCAAGCCGGTCTGGCTGGTGACGTGCGACGACCAGGGCGAATACACGATCACTCTGGTCCCCGGCGGTACCTTCGCGGTCAGCGGCGTGCCGCAGCCCAAGGGTGGTTTCCGGCGCGCGGGCCCCGCCGCCACGCCGCAATAGAATCGTATACGAGAGCGACGGAGCCGCCAATGTCGCCTTGCACCGGCGTCAGGCGCCGCGGCCGCGCTTAAAGGCTGAACGATCGCACGGCAGCGCGAACCTCGGGGACGAGCTCCGTCTCGAACCAGGGATTCTTCGCCAGCCATGGCGTATTGCGCGGCGAGGGATGGGGCAGCGGCAAATACCCTTGCGGCAGATAGTCGCGCCATGACCGGATCGTGTCGCCCATCGTCGCCTTGCGCCGCCCGCCGAGATAGCGGCCCTGGGCATAATGGCCGATCAGCAGCGTCAGGCCGGCCCGGGGAAGCTCCGCGAGCAACCGGTCGTGCCATAGCGGCGCGCATTCGGGACGCGGCGGATTGTCGCCCGATGGCGCCTTGCCGGGATAGCAGAACCCCATCGGTATGATCGCGACCGTGGCGGGGTCGTAGAACTGCTCGGCGGTGATGCCGAGCCAGTCGCGCAGCCGGACCCCGGACGGGTCGTTCCACGGAATGCCGGTCTCGTGCACCTTGCGTCCCGGCGCCTGGCCGATGATGCACAACCGCGCCGTACGGCCTGCCTGGACGACGGGGCGTGGGCCATAGGGCAGGGCGTCGCTGCAGCGTGCGCAGGCTCGGACGTCGCGCAGCAATCGGTCGAGCGCTTCGTCCGTCGCCAATGACGCGTCAGCCATGGGTGCGGGCAGGTTCGGGCGGATAAGTGACGGCCGTGCCATGCACCTCCGCGAACGGCGTCAGTTCATGCGCACGATATTTGGCGTCGGAGAAGATCTCGACCACCGGCACGCCGCGCGTCACCAACGCATCCGCGACCAGCGACCGGTGGCAACGCCATGGCACCGCTTCGGCGCACATGATGGCGACGCGCTTTTTGCCGCCCATCGCGATCAGCCGCTCGACGGCATCGCGAAAGGCATCGGTCTGCATGTAGTCGGCGTAGCCCCGAAAGCTCTTGTTGCGCCAACCGGCGTTGGGCGAATCCTTGTGCGCATGGCGTAGCCCACCGAGGTCCGGCATCGGGACATAGTCGATGCCCGCTTGGGGCAGGCTCACCGCCAGCGCGGTCGCTTCGAATTGCGGGTTGTGGCGCGATCGCGGCACCGTGCGGATATCGGCCAGCCGCTCGATGCCATAAGCCCGCAGCAGGTCGATGAAGCGGTCGATAGGCAGCGTCGAATGGCCGACCGTGAAGATCGTCCCGATTGGCCACCGCCTGTCCTGTAGCGTGTCTTCTCTCATGCCGGCGAACCCTGAACATGGGGCCGCGATGCTGTGTTGAGAAGGTGGAGCGGGTAACGGGAATCGAACCCGTGCTAGAAGCTTGGGAAGCTACTGTGATACCATTTCACCATACCCGCTCAGGGTAGGCGAGCGCGGATACAGAGAGTCGTCTGGCGGTGCAAGCGGGATCGACGGGCCGGCGACGAGGAGGGGATAGGATCCGCAATCACCTGATCGCGTGGACAAATTATCCCGCAATTTCCGGAAAATCCGGATTTGCGGGATAAAATGGCGATCAGCCCAGCGCCTCGACCTGTTCGGCCAGCTCCAGCCAGCGTTCCTCGGCGGCGTCCTTCTCGGCGCGTGCGGTCTCGATCGCCTTGGTCAGCGCGGCGAACTTCGCCGGATCGCTGACATAGAGCGCGGGGTCGGCCAGCGCCGCTTCGTCGCGCGCGATCGCCGCTTCGATCTCCTCGATCCTTTTAGGCAGCAGGTCGTAGTCGCGCTGGTCCTTGTAGCTCAGCTTTGCCGCCTTCGGCTTCTCGACGGCCGGGGCGGCGGCAGACTTCGCCGCCGGCTTCTTCGCCTCGGCCCGCGGCTTCCGCTTCGCTTCCCAATCGGCATAGCCGCCCGCGACGACATCGACGCTGCCCGACCCGTCGAGCCCCAAAGTCAGCGTCACCGTACGGTCGAGGAAGTCGCGGTCGTGGCTGACGATCAGCACCGTGCCGTCATAATCGGCGATCACTTCCTGGAGCAGGTCGAGCGTCTCGAGGTCGAGGTCGTTGGTCGGCTCGTCGAGCACCAGCAGGTTCGATCGCCGCGCGAACTCGCGCGCCAGCAGCAGCCGCGACCGCTCGCCGCCGGACAGGGTCGCGATGCGCGCCTCGACCATATTGGGGTCAAACAGGAAGTCCTTGAGATAGCCGTGAATGTGCTTCTTGGTGCCGAGCACGTCGATCCAGTCGCCGCCATCGGCCAGCACGTCGCGCACGCGTTTGTCGGGCGCCATCAGCTTGCGCTGCTGGTCGATCACCACGCCGTCGAGCGTCTTGGCCAGCTTGACCTCGCCGCTATCGGGCTGGATCTCGCCGGTCAGCAGCCGCAACAGGGTCGTCTTGCCCGCGCCATTGGGCCCGACGATCCCGATCCGGTCGCCGCGCGTGATGCGCAGATTTAGGTCGCGGATGATGATCCGCCCGTCATACCCCTTGGTCGCGTGCTTGGCGTCGATCACCACCTTGGTCTTGACGTCGTCGCTGCCCGTCACCAGCGCGGCGGCGCCCTGCGGCCCCAGCATCGCGGCGCGTTCGGCGCGCATTTCCTTGAGCTTGGCCAGGCGGCCCATGTTGCGGCGGCGGCGGCCGGTGACGCCGCGCTGCAGCCAATGCTCCTCCAGCTTCAGCTTGGCGTCGAGCTTCTCGGCTGCGCGCTGTTCCTCGGCATAGACCTGCTCGGTCCACGCCTCGAATCCGCCATAGCCGATCTCGCTGCGGCGGATCGTCCCGCGGTCGAGCCACAAGGTCTGGCGCGTCAGGCGAGTCAGGAAGGTGCGGTCGTGGCTGATCACGACGAACGCACCGGTGAAGCGTGTCAGCCATTGTTCGAGCCATTCGATCGCCGCGATGTCGAGATGGTTGGTCGGCTCGTCGAGCAGCAGCACGTCGGGGTCCTGCGCCAGCGCGCGGACGATCGCCGCGCGGCGCCGCTCGCCGCCCGATGCGGAAGCCGCTTCGCGCGACAGGTCGATGCCCATCTGATCGGCGATCGCATCCGCCTCGTGCCGCGCGGGCGCGTCGGGCCCGGCCATCACGAAGTCGGCGAGCGTCGCGAACCCGTCGACCTTCGGGTCCTGTTCGAGCAGGATGACTTTCGTTCCCGGCACGATAGTGCGGCGGCCCTCGTCCGACTCGATCGCGCCGGCGATCAGCTTGAGCAAGGTCGTCTTGCCCGCGCCGTTGCGCCCGATCAGCGCCAGCCGATCGCGCTCGCCGATATGCAGATCGAGGTGGCGGAACAGCCAGCCGGCGCCCTGAACGAGGCCGAGGTCTTCATAGGATAGGATGGGGGCAGCCATGCGGCCGGGTACTTAGGGGGAGCGTGGGGGGCGGGCAATGCGCGATGTGCAGATCGACAGGCCTTGTCGCTTGCGCAGCCGGCTGTTGCCTGCACTCCGGACAATTACGGATTCCCGACTTCCTTCCTCGGAGACACGGTCGCGGCCGCAGCAGGAGAACGGACATGCGTCATCTGTTAATGCTCGGTGCCGCGATTGCGTTGACGACGAGTCTTGCCGGCTGCGGGGACCGAACTCCCCAACCTGGCGCTTCGCCCTCGGGTGCCGCCGTGGAGGAGCCGACGATGGGCGCCGCGGCGGACAAACTGATGGAAGACACACGCGCCGTCTTCAAGCCGATCCCGCTCAATCCGCCGAAGCTGGAGAATAACGAGGCGACGCCGGAAAAGCTCGCCCTTGGCACCATGCTCTATTTCGACCCGAGACTCTCGGCCAGCCACGCAATCAGCTGCGCCTCCTGTCATGCGATCGGACTCGGCGGGGCAGATAACGAATCCACGTCGATCGGCCACCGTTGGCAGCACGGCGGGCGAAACGCGCCGACGGTGTTCAACGCGGCCTATAACCTGGCGCAGTTCTGGGACGGGCGAGCGAAGGATTTGTATGAGCAAGCTGGCGGCCCGATGGTCAACCCAGTGGAGATGGCGTCGCCACAGGAGCATATCGTCGAGCAGCTCAAGAGCCTCCCGGCGTACAATGCCTATTTTGCCAAAGCCTATCCCGGCCAAGCCGATCCGATCACGCGGGATAACGTGCAGAAGGCGATCGCCGTCTTCGAGGCCACGCTGATCACTCCGAATGCTCCGTTCGACAAATATCTGCGCGGCGACAACAACGCGATCAACGCCCAGCAGAAGGCAGGTCTGCAGCTGTTTATGGATAAAGGCTGCTCGACTTGCCATAACGGCGTCAACATGGGCGGCGGCATGTATTCCAAGTTCGGCGTCCAGTCTTCGCCGGGGGACAAGATTCTACCGCCCGCCGATGTCGGCCGTTTCGCTGTCACCAAGGACGAGGCCGATCGCTATTCGTTCAAGGTGCCGACGCTGCGAAACGTCGCCTTGACGGCGCCCTACTTCCACAGCGGTCAGGTGTGGGACCTCAACGAAGCGATTACGGTCATGGGAAAGACGCAACTCGGCACCGACCTCACGCCAGACGAGACCGCCAAGATCGCGGCTTTCCTCGAGACGCTGACCGGCGATACCCCGCGTGTGTTCCTTCCCGCGCTTCCGCCAAGCGATGCCAAGACCACGAGGCCGCAAAACTGACAACGTGGTTACGGCCCCTCGTACGAGCGCTATAACGTGGAATATGCCGCGTAATCGTCTCCGGCGCTTACGCGAGGCGGATGCAGCGTCAGTTGAGATCGTAGGCCGACTAGCTCGACGAACGTTGCCACCTTGGATCAGGTTCAAACAGGGTCGAAAGGGCCGGTCTATGACCTATTATATTGCCACCTCGCTCGATGGGAGTTTCGAAGCAACCATCGCCCGCGTCGCAGCCGCACTCAAGGAAGAAGGCTTCGGGGTACTGACCCGGATCGACGTGCGGGAGACGATGAAGGCGAAGCTGGACAAGGACTTTCGTCCCTATGTCATCCTCGGCGCCTGCAATCCCACGCTCGCCTACGAAGCGTTGCAGCTAGAGGACAAGGTCGGCACGATGCTGCCGTGCAACGTCGTCGTCCAACAGGCCTCCGAGGGTAAGATCGAAGTCGCTGCCGTCGATCCTGTCGCGTCGATGCAGGCGATCGACAATCCGCAGCTGAAGGAAGCCGCCAAGGCGGTGCGCGAGAAACTCTCGCGCGTCATTGCGAGCCTATAGTCTTTTAGAAAAGCGCAGCGACAGCTGCGTCGATCCGCGGGTATCAGAGAGCAACGCAGGATCGGGTGTCTGCAGTCTGAAAAGCGGCGGCTGCATGGCAGCGAAGGTTGGAACCTCCAAACAAAACAGCGCGTCCCAACCTTGTCCCAATCCTGACCGACGCATTCACAGGCTGTTCAACCCCGCCCCACTATGCGACCAGCCATGTCGATGTCCGCGTTGCTTGCCCTGGCCCTGATTCCGACCGCGATTCCCGCGGCTGATGCGCCGTACCTCCAGCGCGATCAGCAGCGCGCTTGGGAAGCGCGGCGCGAGGGGCGCGTGCTGCCGCTCCCCGAAATCGAGCGCCGAGTGGTGCCGTCGATGCGCGGCGCGCAATATCTGGGGCCGGAGCTTGATCCGGACAGCGGCATTTACACGCTGAAGTTCCTGCGCAATGGAACCGTCATCTGGGTGAAGGTCGACGGGCGTTCGGGCCAGATCATCGGCCGCACCGGCTAATTGGAGCCCCCTTAAAGGGGCTCGCGCTAAGGGGAACACAATGCGCGTTCTGATCGTCGAGGACGAACCCAATCTCCGCCAGCAACTGCAGAATACGCTCGAGGGGGCGGGCTATGCGGTCGACACGGCGGGCGATGGCGAAGAAGGCCTGTTTCTCGGCGAAACCGAGAATTACGACGCGATCGTGCTCGATCTCGGCCTGCCGGAAATCGACGGGCTGACCGTGCTCGACCGCTGGCGCAAACAGGGCAAGACCACGCCCGTGCTGGTGCTGACCGCGCGCGACAGCTGGTCGGACAAGGTGGCCGGGCTCGATGCCGGCGCCGACGATTATGTCGCCAAGCCGTTCCAGACCGAGGAATTGATCGCCCGGCTGCGCGCGCTGATTCGCCGCGCCTCGGGCAATGCCTCGTCCGAGCTGATTGCGGGCGACGTCCGGCTCGACACGCGATCGGGCAAGGTCACGCTCGCCGGCGACCCGGTGAAGCTGACCGCGCAGGAGTACAAGCTCCTGTCCTACCTGCTCCATCACAAGGGCAAGATCGTCAGCCGCACCGAGCTGATCGAGCATATCTACGACCAGGATTTCGACCGCGATTCGAACACGATCGAGGTGTTCGTGACGCGCATCCGCAAGAAACTGGGACAGGACGTCATCACCACGATCCGCGGCCTGGGCTATAGCCTGGACGATCCCGACGGCCCGCCGCGGGCGGAATAGCAGTTATCACGTGGCCGAGGGACGCGACGTGATCGCCGTGCCGTCGGCGGACGAGCCTCAGGAAGTCCGGGCTCAACCGGTCGATCCTGCCGGCGACGCGCCGACCGAGGGGGCTATCCCCCGCTGGCGCGTGATCGTCCGCAAATATCGCCGGTCGGGTGAGATCGGAATGTTGACGGCGATTGGCGCGGGCTCGCTGGCGGCCGCGTTGCTGCTGGGCCCGGAGCAGCTTTGGGTTCAGCGCGGTCTGCTCGCGCTCGCCGTCATCGCCTTGCTACGGCTTGGTTGGGTGTTGTGGCGGCGTACGCCCAGCACGCCCCGCGTGACCGTTACGGGATCGCTTGGCCGGCGCATGATCGTCATCGCCGCGATCTGGATCGGTCTGTTGCTCGCGGGCGGCGGCTATGCGCTCGACCGCGTGCTGACCAGCGCGGTGACGCGCAATTTCGACGATCAGCTCGATTACGTGCTGACCTCATTGTTCACCTCGGCCGAGATCGGTCCCGACGGTGAAGTGATGTTCAATCGCGAGCCCGCCGATCAGCGTTTCCTCGAACCCTATTCGGGCCTCTATTGGCAGGTGACGGCACGCGGCAACGAGCCGTTCCCGTCGCGATCTTTATGGGACCGGCGCCTGGCTTATGGCGACAACCACACCGACCTCGAAGTCCATGTTTATGACAGCAACCAATTTGCGGGCGAGAAGCTTCGCGTGCTGGAGCGCGACGTCAAACTGCCCGGCTCGCCGGTGCGCTGGCGGTTCCAGGTGGCGCAGAGCCGCGATGGGCTCGATGCGCAGATCAACGCGCTCAGGCGGACGCTGGTCAGGAGCTTCCTGCTGCTCGCGCTGGGACTCATCGTCCTAGCGGGTTTGCAGACCTGGTACGGTTTGCGTCCGTTGCGGCGATTGCGAGGCGAGATTGCACGGCTGCGCGGCGGACGCGCCCGGCGGATCGAGGGCGCAATGCCGGCTGAGGTCGCGCCGATGGTCGACGAGCTCAACGCGCTGATCGAGCATAACGACAAACAGGCCGAGGAAGCGCGGCGCCACGCCGGCAATCTGGCGCACGCGCTCAAGACTCCGCTGACCGTGATCATGAACGCCGCAACTGCCAAGGCCGACGATCTCGGCGAGACGGTGGTGCGCGAGGCGCGGACGATGCGGCGTCAGGTCGACCATCATCTCGCCCGTGCGCGGGCTGTAGGACGGCGCGGATCGGCGCATAGCCGGGCGGAGGTCTGGCCAAGCCTCGATTCGGTCGAGCGCGCGGTGTCGCGCCTCTATCCGCACGTCCGCATCGATGCCGACGGCCCGCACGACCTGCAGGTCCATGTCGAACGCCAGGACCTCGACGAAATGCTCGGCAACCTGATCGAGAATGCGGCCAAATATGGCGGCGGCAGCGTGTTCGTGACGGTCGGCGCGCAGGCCGGGTTCGTCGAGATCCTGGTCGAGGATGACGGTGTCGGCATTCCCGAGGAGGAACGCGTCCGCATCTTCGACCGCGGCGCCCGGCTCGACACCGGCAAGCCCGGCACCGGGCTGGGACTGGCGATCGTGCGCGATGTGGCGGAGATTTACGAGGGCACGGTCAGCCTGGAGGAAAGCGAAGACCTGGGCGGGTTGCTGGTGCGCCTGAGGCTACCGGCGGCGAGTTAATCGTGTTTTTCGCGGACCGAGCCGCGCTCATGATCGCCGATTTCGTTCTGCTTGCGGATCTGCTCGATTGCGGCCCGTTTCGCCGGATCGAAAGAACCCATCAGCACGTCCCCGATCGCGGCGCTTGCGTCACGCCCGCGTCTCGAGCGGCGTGACGAACGGACCATCGCCGGCATCAGCAGCAGGAACGCGACCAATACTGCGGCGCTGATGATCCATTCGGTCACGCGGCAACCGTTGCTCCACGCATCGCCTCGGCGGCGATCGCCACGCTCTTCTTGCGCGCCTCGACGTTGTAGATCGAACTGACGATCATCAATTCGTCGACCTTGGTTCGTTCGACGAATGAAGCGATGCCGCGCTCGACCGTCTCCGGATTGCCGACCGCTGAGCATTGCAGCACGTGGTCGAGGATCGCTGCCTGCGGCGGCGGCAGACTGTCGCGATAGCCGGCGATCGGTGGCGGCAATTGTCGCGGATTGCCGGTGCGCAAGGCGACGAACGCCTGTTGCTGCGAGCTCGCCAGGAACTCCGCTTCCTCGTCGGTGTCGGCAGCGAACACGTTGAACCCGGCCATCGCGTAGGGGCGGTCGAGCCGTGCCGACGGGCGGAAGTCGCGGCGATAGATGGCGAGCGCCTGATCGAGCGCGTCGGGCGCGAAATGCGAGGCGAAGGCGTAGGGAAGTCCGAGCATCGCCGCGAGCTGCGCGCCGAACGTGCTAGACCCCAATATCCAAAGTTCGGGATTCGCTCCGGCGCCGGGCGTAGCGCGGATGCCGGTCTGGCCGTCATCGGCGAAATAGCTTTGTAGTTCGAGCACGTCGCGCGGGAAAGCCTGGGGATCGCTTTCCAGCGTCCGGCGGATCGCGCGCGCCACGCGCTGGTCGCTGCCCGGCGCACGGCCCAGGCCGAGATCGACGCGGCCGGGAAACAGCGCGTCGAGGGTGCCGAACTGCTCGGCGATCATCAATGGGGCATGATTGGGAAGCATGATGCCGCCCGCACCTATGCGAATTGTGGATGTGGCCGTGCCGACATGCGCGATCACCACCGCGGTCGCCGAACTAGCGATGCCGTCCATGCCATGGTGTTCGGCCACCCAATAACGATGATAGCCATTGGCTTCGGCATGACGCGCCATGTCGGCGGCGTTGATCAGCGCCTGGCGCACCGAGCCGCCTTCGACGACGGGGACCAGATCGAGCAGCGAGTAGGGGATCATCGCGAGGAGATAGTGTGTCGTCGCGATTGCTCAAGGCGCGCCTTGCCGCTGCCCGGCCTGCACCGTACAGCGCCCGCCATGCATGCGCGGCTCGATCATGTCCGGAACTGGATCTTCGATCTCGACAATACGCTCTATCCGCACGGCGCGCGGCTGTTCGAGCAAGTCGATCGGCGCATCACCGATTATATCGCGCGCTTCTTCCAGGTCGATCGCGACGAGGCGTACAAGATCCAGAAGGGCTATTTCCACACCCGCGGCACGACCTTGTCCGGGCTGATGGCCGAACATGGCGTCGATCCGTACGAATATCTCGCCGACGTCCACGATATCGAGATGGACGTGCTCGATGAGAATGCCCCGCTTGCCGCCGCGATCGCGCGGCTGCCTGGGCGCAAGATCATCTTCACCAATGCCGATGCGCTTTATGCCGGCAAGATCCTGTCGAAGCTGGGTCTCGGCGAGACCTTCGAGGCGATCCACGACGTGCACGCCGCGCAATATCGCCCCAAGCCCGCGCCGGAGGCCTATCGGCATTTGTGCGACGCCTACGCCCTCGACCCCGAGCAAAGCCTGTTCGCCGATGACATGGCCCGCAATCTGAAGCCCGCCAAGCAGATCGGCATGGCCACCTTGTGGGTCGACAATGGGTCCGAACAGGGCGAGGAGGGCGAGCGCGATTTCGTCGACTTCACCACGCGCGACATCGCTCATTGGCTGCACGAAATTTTGGAGGAAGCATGACCGACCTGCCCGCGACGATCGACGCCGCATGGGAAGACCGGGCCAATATCAGCACCGGCTCGACGGGCGCGGTGCGTGAGGCGGTTGAGGCTGTGCTCGAACTGCTCGACAGCGGCCAGGCGCGCGTCGCCGAGCCCGGTGCCGATGGCTGGACGGTCAACCAATGGCTGAAGAAGGCGGTACTGTTGTCGTTCCGGCTCAACGACAATGCCGTGATCGACGGCGGTGCGGCGGGAGCGCCTGCCTATGACAAAGTGCGGTCCAAGTTCGCGGGCTGGGGCGAGAACCGCTTTCGCGACGCCGGATTCCGCGTCGTCCCCGGCGCCGTCGTTCGCCGCGGATCGTTCATCGGCCGGAACGCGGTGCTGATGCCCAGCTTCGTCAATATCGGCGCCTATGTCGGCGAAGGGACGATGGTCGATACCTGGGCGACGGTCGGCAGCTGCGCGCAGATCGGCAAGAACGTGCACATCTCCGGCGGCGCCGGGATCGGCGGCGTGCTCGAGCCGCTTCAGGCCGACCCGGTGATTATCGGCGATGGCTGCTTCATCGGGGCACGCTCGGAAGTCGCCGAGGGCGTCCGCGTCGGCGACGGCGCCGTGCTGTCGATGGGCGTCTATCTCGGCAAGTCGACCAAGGTGATCGATCGTGCCACCGGCGAAGTGCTGATGGGCGAAGTGCCGCCTTATGCGGTGGTCGTGCCCGGCTCGATCGGCGGCGGCGACGGCAAGCCCGGTCTGTACTGCGCGGTCATCGTCAAGCGCGTCGACGAACAGACGCGGTCGAAGACCAGCATCAACGAATTGCTGAGGGACTAATGCCGATCACCGGCGTTTTGCTGGGGTTGTTCGGCCTGCTGCCGCAGATCGGCTCGACGCCGCAATCGGTGCCCGTTCAGTCCGCGCAGATCGTCGCGACCTTCCCGCACGACAATCGCGCCTTCACCGAAGGCCTGTTCTGGCAGGATGGCTATCTCTACGAGAGTACCGGCGAGCTCAACCGCTCGGGCATCCGCAAGGTGCGGCTGAGCGACGGCAAGGTGATGGCGCGCGTCGCGGTCGACCCGCCCTTCTACGGCGAGGGGATCGCGCCGTGGAAGGGCACGATCCTCAGTCTCACCTGGAAGAACCAGACCGGCTTCCGCTGGTCGGCCAAGGATTTCAAACGGCTCGGCAGCTTCAAATATCAGGGCGAGGGCTGGGCGCTCGCCGCCGACGACAAAGGCGGGCTGATCATGTCCGACGGGTCGCCGGTGCTGCGCTTCGTCGATCCCGCGACATTCACCGTCAAGCGCCACCTGACCGTGACCGATGGCGGCCGGCCGGTGAAGATGCTCAACGAGCTCGAATATGTCGATGGCGAGATCCTCGCCAATATCTGGCTGACCGACCTGATCGCGCGGATCGACCCGCGGGACGGTCATGTCATCGGCTGGATCGACGTCAGCGAGCTTCACCGCCAGTCGGGCGCGACCGACGTAAACGACGTTCCCAACGGCATCGCCTGGGACGCCAAGAAGCGGCGGCTGTTCGTCACCGGCAAGGACTGGCCATATCTGTTCGAGATCAAGGCGCCCAAGGATGTAGCGCCTTCTGCGGACGCCCCCGTCTCGACTCCGTAACGCGCCGCGCCTATCCGCGCGCACAAATCAAACGAAATCAGACAAGAGGATTGCCCGAACAATGACGACTGCCAGCGACGTTCTCGACCGCGTGCTCGTGCTCGAAATGGTGCGCGTGACCGAGGCCGCGGCGATTGCCGCCTCCACGCTTGTCGGGCGCGGCGATGAAAAGGCCGCCGACGCCGCCGCTGTCGAGGCGATGCGCCTCGCGCTCAACAGCCTCTACATGGACGGCACGGTCGTGATCGGAGAGGGCGAGCGCGACGAGGCGCCGATGCTCTTCATTGGCGAGAAGGTTGGCTCGGCGCCGGGCAGGGGCCCCAAGATCGACATCGCGCTCGATCCGCTCGAAGGCACCACGATCACCGCCAAGGCCGGGCCCAACGCGCTTGCGGTGTTGGCGATTTCCGAAGAGGGCAACCTGCTCAATGCCCCCGACGTCTATATGGACAAGATCGCTGTCGGCCCCGGCTATCCCGAAGGCGTGATCGACCTCGACAAGTCGCCGACCGAGAATGTCGAGGCAATCGCCGCGGCCAAGGGCGTAAAGCCCAGTGACATCATCGCCTGCGTGCTCGATCGCCCGCGCCATGAGGGGCTGATCGCCGAATTGCGCGGGATCGGTTGCGGCGTGATGCTGATCGGTGACGGCGACGTCGCGGGTGTGATCGCGACGACCAATCCCGACACGACGATCGACGTCTATATGGGGTCGGGCGGCGCCCCGGAGGGCGTGCTGGCTTGCGCCGCGCTGCGCTGTGTCGGCGGCCAGTTCAAGGGTCGATTGCTGTTCCGCAACGAAGACGAGCGCAGCCGCGCGCGCAAATGGGGCATCACCGATCTCGACAAGCAATATGACCTTTCGGAGCTGGTCAAGGGCGATGCGATCTTCGCGGCGACCGGGGTCACAGACGGTTCGCTGCTCGACGGCGTCAAGCGCCGCGGCGACCGCATGACGACCAACTCGGTGGTGATGCGCGCGAGCTCGGGCACGGTCCGCTGGGTCAAGGGCGAGCATCGGATCGGGTGATCGCGGTTTCGCGCCCGCCATGTTCCCCTCCCTGCCAGGGAGGGGTTAGGGGTGGGTGCGACCGAAGGGAGCTCGCTGCGCTCGCCACCCACCCCCAGCCCCTCCCTGGAAGGGAGGGGAGATTTCGGTTGAGCCATTCGCGATGACCAACGCGATCCTCCTCGCCATCATGCTGGCGATCGTCGCGCTCAACATCGTCGCGGGCCCGCGCGGCTATCGTTTGCTAGCGGAAGCCGGCGGGGTCGGGCGCAAGACCTTCTACCGCCGCATGCTGGCGGCGCAGTTGCTGCAGTTCACATTACCGCCGATCGTCGGCTTGCTGGTGCTCGGCCGGATTGGGGCAGTGACGGAACTGCCCCCCGAACTCTGGGACGCGTCCTCCGTACTGCGCGGCGACGCACCGGCGATCGCGGTCGATTCGTTCCTCGCCGGATTGTTCGTCGCGGCGACGATCGCAGCGCTTCCCCTGGGCGCGTTCCTGACATGGCGACGCCAGCGCAAGGCCAAAGGTGCGCCTGCCTATCTCGGCCATGTCTCGGCGCTGTTGCCGCGCGATCGCGCCGAAGTGGTGTTGGCCGCAGCGATCTCGCTGGCGGCCGGGATTGGCGAAGAATTGTTCTTCCGGCTGCTGCTGCCGATACTCCTCGCAGCCTTCATCGACGCCATCGCCGCGGTGGTCCTCGCCATCCTGCTGTTCGGGCTGGCGCATGCCTATCAGGGATGGAGAGGTATTACCGTCACGACCCTGGTCGGCGCGCTGTTCACCGCGATGTACCTGATGAGCGGCAGCCTCGCGGTGGCGATGCTGTTTCATGTCGTCATCGATTTGATGTCGCTGGTCGTCCGCCCGGTGATCCGTGGTGCGTGGCGCTCGCAGCCTGTGGCGACCGCCACCGATTGACCGCGCGCGCTGCGCCCGACAGGGTGCGCGCCAAAGGGAGACTCACATGCGCGCCAAAGGGTTGATCGCCGCCATTTTATTGCTGGGTGCAAGCGGGATCGCCCTCGCCCGACCGCAGACTGCGCCGCCGCCCGCCGTCGGCGATGTCGCGAGCCAGTTCACCTATACCAAGGTGATGGTGCCGGTGCGCGACGGTGCCAAGCTGGAAACCGTGATCATCGCGCCCAGGAATGCGAGCGGCAAGCTGCCGATCCTGTTCCAGCGCACGCCCTATGGCGTTCCCCAGGCACTGCCCCCGGCGATGCCGGCGAGCTGGAAGCCGCTGGTCGCCGACGGCTATATCTTCGTGTTCCAGTCGATGCGCGGGCGGTTCGGGTCGGACGGCGTGTTCACCTTGTCGACTGCCGTCCATCCCAACGATCCCAAGAAGACCGACGAGGCGAGCGACGCCTATGACGCGATCGACTGGCTGGTGAAGAACGTGCCCAACAATTCCGGCAAGGTCGGGATGTGGGGCGTGTCCTATCCGGGCTTCGCCGCCGCCGTAGCGCTCGCCAAGCCGCATCCGGCGTTGAAAGCGGTCAGCCCGCAGGCGGCGTGGATCGATTATTGGCTCTCGGACGATCTCCACCGCAACGGCGCGCTCCGCCTGAGCTACGCGACCGAATGGGTGTCGAGCCTGCAGGTCGACAAGTTGCAGAACAAGGAACTCAGCCTGGACGGGCTGACCGACGCCTATGACTGGTATCTGCGGATGGGACCGGTCGAAAATATCGATAAGCAGGTGTTCAAGGGCAAAGTGCCGATGTTCACGGCCCTCCTCGACCATCCCAATCACGACAGCTTCTACACCGACCAGAATTGGACGAAGGCGCTGGGCAAGACGGTCATTCCGACGCTGAACGTCGCCGGCTTCTGGGACCAGGAGGATCCCTGGGGCTCGTGGCAGATCTACGCCAAGCAAAAGCAGAACGACCCGAACCATCTGGCGCAGATCGTGTCGGGCCCGTGGCGCCATGGCGGCTGGCAGGGAAAGGGTGATTTCCTAGGGCCCATTCCGCTCGGCAGCGACAGCGGTACGCAGTTCCAGACGCAGATCCAGGCGCCGTTCTTCGCCTATTGGCTGCACGGGAAGGGCGCTCGCCCAGACTTCACCGCCAAGATGTTCGAATCCGGCTCGAACGTTTGGAAGACGTACGAGTCCTGGCCGCCCAAGGGCGCCAAGCCGACCGAACTCTATCTCCACGACGACGGCTCGCTGTCGTTCACCGCGCCGAGTGCTGGGGAGGCGTGCCGCGATTATGTCAGCGACCCGGCCAACCCGGTGCCGTTCCGCAAGCGGCCGATGAGCCGGACCTATGCGACGCCGGACTGGGCCTGGTGGGAAAGCGACGACCAGCGCTTCGTCGATCATCGCCCCGATGTGCTGAGCTATGTCTCCGAGCCGCTGAAGCAGGACCTGACCGTCACCGGCAAGATCGCCGCGACCCTGATGGCCTCGACCAGCGGCACCGACAGCGACTTCGTAGTCAAATTGATCGACGTGTTGCCGAGCGATTTCGAGAATATTGAGGGCAAGCAATGGGCGGTCGGCGATTATGCTAAGACGCTCAACGGCTATCAGTGGCCGATCGCTATGGACGTTCGCCGCGGGCGCTTCCTGATGAGCGATATCAACCCGCAGCCTTTGGTGCCGGGCAAGGTCGTCGCCTGGGACGTGCCTCTGCGCGACCACGACCATGTGTTCAAGGCGGGGCACCGCATCATGGTCCAGATCCAGTCGACCTGGTTCCCGGTGATCGACCGCAACCCACAGACTTTCGTCGCCAACCCGTATCGCGCCAAGGCGAGCGATTTCGTCAAGGCGACGCAAAAGGTGTGCGCGGGGTCGAAGGTGACGTTGCCGGTGATGTGAAGGCCTCAATCCTCCCCACGCGAAGCGTGGGGAGGGGGACCGCCGGCGCAGCCGGTGATGGAGGGGCCGAGCGTAGCGAGGTGGGGATACTCGGCAACGGCGTCGCCATTTCCCCTCCACCGTCCGCTGCGCGGCCGGTCCCCCTCCCAATCTGCGATGGGGAGGACTTAAGTGTCACTCAATTCTTCAGCCGGTACCCCGTCCGGAAAATCCACGCGATTACTGCGAGGCACAGCAGCATGAATCCGCCGGTCGCGGCCAGGCTGATCCCGACCGGCACGTCGCCCTTGTCGAAGAAGCTCCAGCGGAAGCCGCTGACGAGGTAGACGACTGGATTGAACAGGCTGAACGTGCGCCACGGATCGGGCAGCTTGCTGATCGAATAGAAGGCGCCGCCGAGAAAGGTGAGCGGCGTGATCAGCAAGGCTGGCACGAAGTTCAGTTGCTCGAACCCCTTTGCCCACACACCGATGATAAAGCCGAACAAGCTGAAGGTGATGCTGGTCAGCAGCAGGAACGCGACCATCGCGAACGGGTGATGGATCGGGATCGGCACGAACAAAGCCGCCGTCGCCAGGATGATGAGGCCCAGCACCACAGACTTGGTGGCCGCCGCGCCGACATAGCCGATCACCATCTCCATCGAGCTGATCGGAGCCGAGAGCAGCTCGAAGATCGTGCCGGTGAATTTAGGGAAGTAGATGCCGATCGACGCGTTGCTGATGCTCTGCGTGAGCAGCGACATCATGATCAGCCCGGGCACGATGAAGCTGCCATAGGCGATCCCATCGACTTCCTTGATCTGCGATCCGAGCGCACCGCCGAACACGACGAAATAGAGGCTGGTGGTGATCACCGGGGTGACAAGGCTCTGCCACAAGGTGCGCAGCGCGCGCGCCATCTCGAACTTGTAGATGGCCAGGATACCATGGACGTTCATTTGCCGCCCTCCTTCACGAGGTCGACAAAGATATCTTCGAGGCTCGACTTCGACGTCTCGAGATCCTTGAAGCCGATATTGAGATCGGCGAGCTTGCGCAGCAGCGACGGGATACCCGTCCGCTCGGCCTGCGCGTCGAACACATAACGCAACGTCTTGCCCTCGTTCTCGAGGCTGAGCTCCCAATCCCCCAGGTCGCCGGGGATCGTGCTCATCGACTCGTTGAGTGCGATGTCGAGCTCGCGCTTGCCGAGCTTCTTCATCAGCGCGGTCTTTTCGTCGACCACCAAGAGCTTGCCGCCCGAGATCACGCCGACGCGGTCGGCCATTTCCTCGGCCTCCTCGATGTAATGCGTGGTCAGGATGATCGTGGTGCCCTTTTCGCGCAGGCGATGGACCAGCTTCCACATGTCGCGGCGGAGTTCGACGTCGACCCCGGCGGTCGGCTCGTCGAGGAACAGGATGTCGGGTTCGTGAGCGAGTGCCTTGGCGATCAGCACGCGGCGCTTCATGCCGCCCGACAGTTCCATGATCTTGGACTTGCGCTTGTCGTAGAGCGACAGGTCCCTGAGCACCTCGTCGATATGATCCGATTTCTGCGGATGGCCGAACAGGCCGCGGCTGAACCGGCAGGTCGATTCGACCGTCTCGAACATGTCGGTGGCGAGTTCCTGCGGGACCAGGCCGATCTGCCGCCGCGCGCGCTTGGGCTGGCCGATCGCATCGAACCCGCCGACCGTAATGGTACCGGTCGATGGCGTGACGATACCGCAGATGATGCTGATCAGCGTCGTCTTGCCGGCGCCGTTCGGGCCGAGCAACGCGAAGATCTCACCCTTGTTGATGTCGAGATCGACGGCGTGGAGCGCGTGGACGCCCGAGGCATAGGTCTTCGAGACGCCACGGACGCTCAGGATCGGTTCGGTCATGCAATTCCCCTAGAATTCGGGGAGATGGGGCGGCGCGGTCGCGCGTGCAACCGCTTCCCCGTCGCTTATTTCTTCCGCGCCGCGGCGACCGCCGCCTGCATCGTCTCCAGCGGCTGCAAGCCGGACAGCACGCGGTCGCCGATCACCCAAGTGGGCGTGCCGGACATGCCGAGCGGCGCGGCCATCGCCAGATTGTTCTCAATCGTCCGCGCGACGTCGGGCGCCTTGGCCGCTTCCTTGACCGCCGCCGGGTCGAGCCCGGCAGTCCGCAACGCAGCGTCCATGCTCGCATCGCTCAGCGGACCGCCGGCATAGAGCGCGTCGTGCAGCGGACGATATTTGCCTTGCTTGGCGGCGACCACGGCATAGCGCGCGGCGACCTTGCTTTCCTCGCTCAGCACGGGAAGCTCGCGGAACACGATCTTCACCTTCGGATCGCTTGCAACCAATTTGTCGAGGATGGGCAGGCTCGCGCGGCAATAGCCGCAATTATAGTCGAGATATTCGACCACCGTGACGTCGCCATTGGGATTGCCGGCCCAGGCGCTGCCAAGAGCGGGAAAGATGCGGTCGCGATTGGCGGCGATGAAGCTACCGGTCTGTTTCGACTGCTCGGCCTCTTCGCGTTCCCGCAATTTCTGCATCGCCTCAGGCAGCACTTCGGGATGCGCGAGCAGATAGTCGCGGATCTCCCCGCCGTCGGTCGGTCGCTGCGCGAGCCAGGTGGCGCCGGCGCCAAGCAAGGCGGCGGCGACCGCTACCAACGGCAGGGCGAAGCGCGACGACAGGAAAGCGCTCATCGTTTGCGCTTCTTCTGATCGAGTTCGTTCTGTCCGGTCATCGCGATGTCCTGCGCACGGATCCAGTCCGAGCTGTTGGGGGGGAGATTGGCCATTGCCGTCCGCGCGCTCATCACCGCGCGCGCGGTTTCGCCGGTCAGGCTCGCTTGCTCGGCCGCGGCCAAGGAGGCGCGGGCGCTATCGCCCGTCAACTCATAAGCGGTGCCCAGCTGATACCATCCGAACGGATTGTCGTCGTCCTTGTTGGTCGCGATCTTGAGCACGCGGATCGCTTCGGGATAATTGGCCTTGTCTTCGGTCGCGATCAGGGCGTGGCCATAGGTGGTGGCGATCAACGGGCTGTATCGGGTCAGCTCGGTCGCTTCCTTCAACGGCGCGATCGCGTCGGCGGGCTGGCCGGCTTCGAGCAGGATCTGGCCGCGGATTTCGAGGAAATAGGGATCCTCCGGCTTCAGCTTGATCAGCGCGCGCGTTTCGGCATCGGCTTTGTCGGGATAGCCGGCTTTGTGCCAGGCATAAGCGCGCGCGTAATGCGCATAGATCGACTGGTCGCTCTCGGGATATTTGTTGAGCGTCGACGCATAGGGCGCAACATAGCCGTACAGCTTCGCCTTGACCCGCTTGAACCGCTCGTCGAGCGCGGCGTCGGGCGGGTTGTTCCAGGCGGGCGACTCCTTCACGTCGGCATAGAGCGTGTTGATGCGCTCGTTCGACAGCGGATGGGTCTGCGCATACGGATCGATATTCTGCAGGCCGTAGCGATATTCCTCATTGGCCAGCTTCTTGAAGAAGCTGATCATGCCCTTGCCGCTGACATTGCCCTCGCGCAGGAACTTGGCGCCGGTCGCGTCCGCGGTCGCTTCCTGCACGCGCGTGAAGGCGAGATACTTGCCCATCGCCGCCTGCTGACCCGCCGCCAGGATACCTGCGCCGGCATCGCCCGCGCCCGCCGCCATCGCGGCGATCCCGAGCACCAGGCTGAGCAGCGAAATGCCCATGGCGGGCTTGGCGCCGGCATCGGCCAGCACAACGTGACCATCGGCGATATGGCCGAGCTCGTGTGCGATAACGCCCTGGACTTCGTTGGCATTGTCCGCCGCCTGGATCAGGCCCGAGTGGATATAGACGGTCTGCCCGCCCGCGACGAAGGCGTTGATCGAATCGTCCTGGATTAACACGACCTGGACATTGGCCGGGGACAGGCCGGCGGCAACGATCATCGGCCGCGACATGTCCTTGAACAGCGATTCGGTCTCGGCATCGCGCAGGATGCCCTGTGCATAGGCCGGCTGCGCCCAGAGAAGGATTGCCGTCGCGAATAGCGCGATAAATCGCTTCATCGTCCGGTCATCCGCTCGGGTCCCATAGGGCGCATGCGGCCGGCCCCTGCGCCGGGACGGGTGAACCTGTCCTGAAGCGCGAGGGGCCGGCCTGTGCGATCATGCGCCGAAGGTGCGCTGCCACCAGCCGCGGCGCGGCGAGCCGTCACCGTCGGTGTCGCCGGCGGCGTCATCGGCCGGCGCGGCGCCGTCGGCATCGGCCGCCACCAGCGTCTCGTCGGCGTCGTTGGCCGCTGCCGGCGAGGGTGCCGGCATCTCCGCTTCGGCGGCGGTATCGGCCGGCGCCGCCTTCTTGCGGCTGCGCTTCGGCTTGGCCGCGGGCTCCGCCGCTTCGATCGACGGAGGCGCGCTCGCCGCTTCTGCCGCCGCCGTCACTTCGGCCGGGACGGGTTCCGCATTGGCTGCTTCCACTTCGACCGGTGCCGCCTTCTTGCGGCTGCGCTTGGGCTTGGCCGCCGGCTCCGCCGCTACGGGCTCGGGTTCCGGCGCCGGGGCTGCTTCGACCACGGGGGCGGTTGCCGTTTCCTCGGCGATCCGCGCCTTGGGGCGACGGCGCGTGCGCTTGGGCGCGGCTTCCGCTTCGGGCGCGGCATCGGGCTCTACCGCGACCGGCACGTCGGGATTGGCGTGCGTCGCGATGACCGCGCCGGCATCGCCGGCATCGGCTTCCCCAGCCTCGGGAGCAGTGTCGCTCGTTCCTTCGCCACGGCGTCCGCCGCGACGGCCACGACGGCGACGGCGGCCGCGTGTTTCGCCTTCGCCGTCGGTCTCGCCCGCAGCGGCATGCTCGACGGCTTCCGCTTCTTCGCCTTCGCTCTCGGCCTCGCCGTCTTCGCGCGGTTGCTGCGTGACGACGTCGTCACCGGCTTCGTCACGGCCGCGACCGCGGCGACCACGCCGGCGGCGCCGGCGCTTGCGCCCGGCATCGCCTTCATCGTCCGACCGCTCGCGCTGTTCGCCACGCTCACCGCGCTCGGTCCGCTCTTCCTCGGCTTCCTCGTCCTCGTCGAGATCCTCCTCGACGAAATCGTCTTCTTCCTCTTCCTCGATCAGCGCTTCGAAGCGCGGCGCGTGGACCGGCGGCGGACCCGACGCCTCGACCGTCATCCGCGCGCCCTCGGTCTCGCCATCGGACAGGATGACGACCTGGACGCCGTAGCGATCCTCGATTTCGGCGATGTCGGCGCGCTTCTTGTTAAGCACGTAGAACGCCGCTTCCTGCGAGGCTCGCAATGTGATCTGCGAGCCGCGGCCGCGAGCGGCCTCGTCTTCGATCATGCGCAGCGCCGACAGGCCGGCCGACGAGGCGGTGCGGACCAGGCCGGTGCCTTCGCAATGCGGACACTGGCGGGTCGATGCTTCGAGCACGCCGGTGCGCAGGCGCTGGCGGCTCATTTCCATCAGGCCGAAGCTAGAGATGCGGCCGACCTGGATGCGGGCGCGATCGTTCTTCAGCGCCTCCTTCATCGCCTTCTCGACCTTCCGGACGTTGGACCCATTGTCCATGTCGATGAAGTCGATGACGACCAGACCGGCCATGTCGCGCAGGCGGAGCTGGCGCGCGATTTCCTGCGCGGCCTCGAGGTTGGTCGCGGTCGCGGTCTGCTCGATATTATGCTCGCGCGTCGAGCGGCCCGAGTTGATGTCAATCGAGACGAGCGCTTCGGTCGGGTTGATGACCAGGTAACCGCCCGACTTGAGCTGCACCACCGGGTGGTACATCGCCGACAGCTGATCCTCGACGCCGGCGCGCTGGAATAGCGGTACCGGGTCGGAATAATGTTTCACCCGCCGGGCATGGCTGGGCATCAGGAGCTTCATGAACTCCTTGGCCTGGCGATAGCCGTCATCGCCCTCGACGATCACTTCGTCGATGTCCTTGTTGTAGATGTCGCGGATCGCGCGCTTCATCAGGTCGCTGTCGCCGTAGACCAAAGCAGGCGCCGCGGACGCTAGCGTGGTCTCGCGGATGCCGTCCCACAGGCGGGCGAGGTAATCGAAGTCGCGCTTGATCTCGACCTTGGTGCGCTGGAGCCCCGCGGTGCGGACGATGCAGCCCATCGACGGCGGCAGCTTGAGCTCCGCCATGATCGTCTTCAGCCGCTTGCGGTCCGACGCATTGGAGATCTTCCGCGAGATGCCGCCGCCATGCGACGTGTTTGGCATCAGCACGCAATAGCGCCCGGCGAGCGACAGATAGGTGGTCAGCGCCGCACCCTTGTTGCCGCGCTCTTCCTTGACGACCTGGACCAGCAGCACCTGACGGCGGCGGATCACGTCCTGGATCTTGTAGCGGCGGCGCAGATTCATGCGGCGCTGGCGCAGCGCCTCGACCTGATCTTCCGATCCATTGTCCTTGCGGCCACGGCGGCGGCGGCCGCCGCTGCTTTCCTGCTCGGCGGCGACGTCCTCGTCGGGCGCGCCATCGTCGTCGAGCCGCTCGATCTCGTCCTCGGTAGGCTCGTGATCGTCGTGATCGTCGTGCTCGTCCTCCTCCGCGTCGAGTTCGGCGCGCAGCGCGGCCTCCTCGGCGGCGTGCTCGGCTTCCTCGCGGAGCAGCGCGTCACGATCCTCCTTGGGGATCTGATAGTAATCGGGGTGGATTTCCGAGAAGGCCAGGAAGCCGTGACGGTTGCCGCCGTAATCGACGAACGCCGCCTGAAGCGACGGTTCGACCCGGGTAACCTTGGCTAGATAGATATTGCCTTTGAGCTGCTTGCGCTCGGCACTTTCGAAATCAAACTCCTCGATGCGGTTTCCTTTGACGACCGCCACCCGGGTTTCCTCCCGGTGGCGTGCGTCGATCAACATACGCATGGTCATTATTTTCTCTCCGGGCGCGCCGGACCTTCGATGAGGGTAGGGGCGCGCCAATAAGTCGCGCGGCGTCGGTGGACGGATTGTCGTTCCGTGACCGGCCGGTGCGGGATGGTGGATGTGCGTCTGTTCGCTGCGCACGCCCGGGCATCACGGCCGGGGCACCCGCGCCAACGCGCCCGCCGGCAATGGCCGGATCGAGCACTAGGCGAGGGAAATGCATCATGCGAACGTCAACCTGATGGACCGCCTGCCGATGAACGCCGGGGCGGCCGTGGGGCCGGCAACGTCCGGACAAATCATTGTCACGGTGCCGGTTACGGATCAGGTAGCACCTGCCAACGTCCGCTTCAACCGGCAGGTTTCTGCCGATCATGTCGGCAAAATCATGCCGAACGGCGCATTAACCGTCTCGTTTCACCGAGTTTGAGTAAGCGGCCCGGTAACCCCGTTGCAGAAGAGCGAGTAAAAGGGGTTCTTCCAGATGGTTTTTCGCTGGACCGGTTACCGGCCCGCGCGCCATTACGTGCGTGTGTCGTTCATTCTTGCCATGCTGGCCCTGTGGTTCGGCGGCAGTCCTGCTTGGGCTGCGACGATCGCGCGCGTGGACGTCAGGAACGACGCCATTGTGGTGACGTTCGACGAGAAGGTCGCCGACGCCTCGAGCTTCCTGCTGGTTGCGCCGAAGCGCGTCGCGCTCGACGTGGCCAATGCCGCGCCGGGCGGCGAGGTCGCGATCGGCGGGCCGGTCGATGCGGTGCGCGAAGGCGCGCGCGACGGCGGTGCGCGCGTCGTGTTTGATCTGACTCGTCCCGCCGTGGTGACTGAGGGCTCGTTCGGCGCCGACGGCCGCGTTCTTACGTTGCAGCTCCGCACCACCGACGATTCTGGCTTCGCTCGTGCGGCCGCCGCCGGACGGATGAGCTTCCTGCCCCCGTTCAATCTACCCGACACGGCCGGCTCCAGCGCACGCTATTCGGTGTCGGTGCCGGTCCCCGCCGCCAGCAAGACGCTGGCGCTGCCGCGGATCGATGGCGACGCAGGCCGACCCCTGGTGGTGATCGATGCCGGTCATGGCGGGTTCGATCCCGGCGCGATTTCGCCGACCAGCGGGTTGCGGGAAAAGGACGTGACCCTGCGCATCGCCAAGGCGATACGCGACGAATTGCTCAAGTCCGGCCGCGTTCGGGTAGCGCTGACGCGCGAGGATGACCGCTTCCTGGTCCTGCAGGAGCGCTATGGCGTCGCGCGCAAGCTCAAGGCCGATCTGTTCATCTCGATCCATTGCGACAGCGTAGGGGCGGGCGACGCATCGGGCGCCTCGGTCTACACTCTGTCCGAAGTCGCCTCGGACAAGGAGGCCGCCCGGCTCGCCGCGCGCGAGAACAAGGCCGACGTCATCGCCGGGGTCGATCTGGGGAGCGAGAATGCCGACGTCTCGTCGATCCTGATCGACCTCACGCAGCGCGAGACGATGAACGCCTCGGCCGCCTTCGCGCGATTGCTCGGTCGCGAAGCCGAACCGAACATTCCGCTGCGCCCCGGTTTCCACAAATTCGCGTCATTGATGGTGCTGAAGGCGCCCGACATGCCGTCGGTCCTGTTCGAGACGGGCTATATCTCGAACCCGAAGGACGCCGCTTTTCTCGACTCTCCGGAGGGTCGCAAGCGCATCGCGCAAAGCGTCGAACGCGCGGTCGAAGTCAATTTCGCACGGAAGCTTGCGTCGAATTGATGCGCTGAAATACTGGCAACGGCCGCCGGACCTGCTAAGGCCCGGACGATTATGGCGGCGGACAGTTCGGACTCGGTCAATTTTCGGATGAAGCGAGAGGCCGGCGGTGTCGCCGGCTTCATGCGCGACGCGTGGAAGCGCCGGTGGGTCAAGGCATTGGTCGTGCTGGCGGCACTTTGGGGCATCGCCTGGTTCCTGATCTGGCTGTTCGTCGCGCGCGATCTGCCTTCGGTCGACCGGCTCAAGACTTATGAACCCGATCTGCCGTCGAACGTCCGCGATACCAACGGCATGCCGGTGTTCAGCTTTGCGCGCGAACATCGCGTCCAGTTGAAATTCGACGAATATCCCAAATTGTTGGTCGCCGCGTATCTGTCGGCCGAGGATCGCACCTTCTTCTCTCATCATGGCGTCGATTATCCCGGCATCGTCTCGGCGATGATCGACAATCTGCGCAGCAAGCACGCGCGCGGCGCCTCGACGATTACGCAACAGGTGGCCAAGAACCTTCTGGTCGGCAACGAGCGCAGCTATACGCGGAAGCTCAAGGAAGCGATCCTCGCTTATCGCATCGAGGATACGCTGACCAAGCAGCAGATCCTGGAACTCTATCTCAACACGATCTTCCTCGGCCGTAACGCGTACGGCGTTCAGGCGGCGTCACGCGCTTATTTCGACAAGGACCTCGATCAGCTCACCATCCCGCAATTCGCCTATCTGGCGATCCTGCCCAAAGCGCCGTCGGGTTACGATCCCGACCGCCAGACTGCGCGCGCTACGGCACGACGTAATTGGGTGCTCGGGGAAATGCTGCGGAACGGCTACATCACGCAGCAGCAGCACGATTGGGCGGTCACGCAGCCGCTCGGCACGGTCAACAAGCGCACCGTCCAGTTCGAATCGGCATCGGGCTATTTCATCGAGGAAGTTCGCCGCCAGTTGATGGACAAGTTCGGTGAAGCGTCCGACGGCGGCCGCAATCCCTACAGCGTCTATGGCGGCGGTCTGTGGGTGCGGACCTCGTTCGATCCCAAGCAACAGGCGTTGGCGCAAAAAGCGCTGCGCGACGGATTGCTCCGCTATGACGGCAATCGTGGCTGGACCGGCCCACTTGGCCATGTCGACGTGTCGCAGAACTGGCTGAGCGCGCTGCTGGCGAGCAACATCGCCCTCGATTACGAGGATTGGCGCGCGGCAGTCGTGATCGACGCCGATGGCGACTTCACGCTCGGCTTCTCGAACGGCGCTACCGGCACCATGCCGCGCGGTCTTGCCTCGATGCCGGTGCGCGGCGTAGGCGGACCCGCGTCGGGGGCGATCAAGGTGGGCGACATCATTGCGGTTGCGCCCTCGGGCAGCAATTACGTGCTCAAGACGCTCCCCAAGGTCTCGGGCGGCTTCGTAGTCGAAGAGCCGGCGACCGGCCGGGTGCTCGCGATGCAGGGCGGCTTCGACAATCGCGTCCAGTCGTTCAACCGCGCGACGCAGGCGCTCCGCCAACCGGGCTCAACGATCAAGCCGATCGTGTACACGGCGGCGCTCGAACACGGGCTGACGCCCTCGTCGATCATCCAGGATGGCCCGTATTGCGTGAACCAGGGCACGCAATATTCGAAATGCTTCCGCAATTTCGGCGGCGCCGGCGGGTCGGGATCGCACACGATGCGCTGGGGCCTTGAGCAATCGCGCAACCTAATGACCGTACGCGTCGCCGCGCAGACCGGCATGGCCAATGTCGTCAAGGTGATGGACGAGATCGGCGTCGGCAAATATCCGCCCTATCTGTCCTTCTCGCTTGGCGCCGGCGAAACTACCGTGCAGCGCATGGTCAATGCCTATTCAATCCTGGAGAATAACGGCCGCGGCCGCGCGCCGACCCTGGTCGATTACGTCCAGGATCGCCACGGCAACGTGATCTGGCCGGAAAATTGGCGTGCGTGCGATCGCTGCAACGCGCCCGACTGGAACGGCAAGCCGATGCCGCGTCCGGTGATCAAGCTCAAACAGGTGGTCGACCCGCTGAGCGCGTTCCAGATGGTGCATATCGCCGAAGGCGTCGTCCAGCGCGGCACCGCGACGATCCTGCGCGATCTAGATCGCCCGATGTTCGGCAAGACCGGCACCAATTCGGGGCCGACCGATGTGTGGTTCATCGGCGGTACGCCGCAGATGATCGCCGGTGTCTATCTGGGTTACGATAAGCCGAGCGGTCTGGGCGGCTATGCCCAGGGCGGCACGGTGTCGGCGCCGATCTTCAAGGAATGGGCGGTCAAGGCCTATGAAGGCCTGCCCAAAATCCCGTTCCGGGCTCCGCCCGGTATCCGCATGGTCCGCGTCGATCGCCTTTCCGGCAAGCCCGTGTTCGGGGCATGGCCGTCACCCGGTGGCGATCCCAAGGCCCAGGTGATCTGGGAAGCGTTCAAGCCGGAAAGCGAAACGCGGCGCTCGCCGATCCGCCGCGATCTGCCGACGCCGACCGCGACCAAGGCCGTGCCGCAGGAATCCAAGCCCAGGGAATCGAGCGGCGATCGCGATTTCTTGCAACGGCAGGGCGGTATCTACTAGGGGCTCGGGGTTGGCGTCGCCCCGGCGAAGGCCGGGGCCGCTGGCGACAGGAGTTCGCCCTTCTTACATGACGGCCCCGACCTCCGCCGGGGCGACGAACTGAATTTGGAGTTACCGATGCGCGCCGAAGCGCAATCGCATGTCGATACGATCAATGACGCGCTTAGCCTGTTGCGCCGCTTCCTCGATTGGGACCGCGCGCTGCGGCGGCTCGACGAGCTCAACGCGCGCGTCGAGGATCAGAGCCTGTGGGAAAATCCCAAGGCGGCGCAGGAAGTGATGCGCGAACGCCGTCGTCTCGATGAGGCGATCACCGCGACGCGCGCGATCGAAAGCGAATTGAGCGACAATATCGAACTCGTCGAGATGGCCGAGGCCGAAGGCGATTCCGATATGGAAAGCCAGGCGGTCGAGGCGCTTGCCGAGCTCGCCACCCGCGCCGAGGCGGACAAGGTCAAGGCGCTGCTGGCGGGCGAAGCCGACGCCAACGACACCTATATCGAGATCAATGCCGGCGCCGGTGGCACCGAGAGCCAGGACTGGGCCGAGATGCTCCAGCGCATGTATTCGCGCTGGGCCGAACGTCACGGCATGAAGGTCGAACTGGTCGACTATCACGCCGGCGAGCAGGCCGGGATCAAGTCTGCTACCTTGCTGGTCAAGGGCGAGAATGCCTATGGTTACGCCAAGACCGAAAGCGGCGTTCACCGCCTGGTCCGGATCAGCCCCTATGACAGCGCGGCGCGGCGCCACACTAGCTTTTCAAGCGTGTGGGTCTATCCGGTGATCGACGATTCGATCGATATCGAGATCAACGAAAGCGAACTGCGCATCGACACCTATCGTTCGTCGGGCGCGGGCGGCCAGCACATCAACACGACCGATTCGGCGGTGCGCATCACCCACTTGCCGACCGGGATCGTCGTCGCCTGCCAGAACCAGCGCAGCCAGCACAAGAACAAGGCGGAGGCGTATAACCAGCTGCGCGCGCGCCTCTACGAGCATGAGCTCAGGAAGCGCGAGGAAGAGGCCAACGCGGTAAACGCGACCAAGACCGATATCGGCTGGGGCCACCAGATCCGCAGCTACGTGCTGCAGCCCTATCAGCTGGTGAAGGATCTGCGCACCGGCGTGACCTCGACCAGCCCGTCCGACGTGCTCGATGGCGATCTCGACCCCTTCATGGCGGCCGCGCTGTCGCAGCGCGTGACCGGAGAGACGGTCGAGGTCGAGGACGTCGAGTGATGCGGCGGTCGGGGGCGCTGATCGTCGGGCTGCTGATGCTCGCCGCCTGCGACGGCGGCCCTCCGGTCGTCCATAACGACCAGGACGATGTCGGTCCGTTCCCCGCCGCCGATCGGCCGGTCGCCCGGATCATCTCGCCGCGCTGGTCGACCGAGGAAGCGCGCGATCGCCTCAACGAGGCGGGAACGGTGATGAACAAGGCGGGGATCGCCAAGGGCATGACCGTCGCCGATATCGGCGCGGGTGAGGGCTATTATACGATCCGCCTGGCCAGCCGCGTCGGCAAGGACGGCCGCGTGCTGGCCGAGGACATCGTGCCCGAAGTGCGCGACGCGCTGGCCGAACGCGTCGCGCGCGATCGGCTCGACACGGTCAGCGTGCGGCTGGGCGAGCCGGCCAATCCCAAATTGCCCGACAACAGCTTCGACCGCATTCTTATGGTGCACATGTACCATGAGATCGAGCAGCCCTATGAATTCCTGTGGCGGATGCGTCCGTCGCTCAAGCCCGATGGCGAGGTGGTCGTGGTCGACGCCAATCGCCGCACGCAGAATCACGGCACGCCGCCCAAATTGCTCGAATGCGAATTCGCCGCGGTCGGATACAAGCTGGTCTCCCTCGACGACATGCCGTCGGCGGGAGGCTATCTTGCCCGGTTCAAGGCGGTAGGGCCTCGCCCCGAACCCAAGGACATCCGCGCCTGCCGGCTGGTGCCGCCGCCGGCCCAGACGCCAGCCGCGTCCTGACCGCGTTTTCCACAGCAGTGACGCGGGCGCCGCTTGGCGGCGCGGGCGCCAAGCGGTAAGCCAGAATCATGCGGCAATATCTCGACCTGATGCAGCGCGCGCTCGACCATGGCGCCGAGCAGATGGATCGCACCGGCACCGGCACGCGATCGGTGTTCGGACATCAGATGCGCTTCGACTTGGCGCAGGGCTTTCCGGTGTTGACGACCAAGAAGCTGCACTTGCGCTCGATCATCGTCGAATTGCTGTGGTTCCTGCGCGGCGACACCAACGTGAAATGGCTGCAGGACCGCAAGGTCAGCATCTGGGACGAATGGGCCGATGAGAATGGCGACCTTGGACCGGTCTATGGCAAGCAATGGCGCGACTGGGCGACGGCCGATGGCGGGCATGTCGACCAGATCGCCGAGCTGATCGAGACGCTCAAGATCAACCCGGCCAGTCGCCGCATGGTGGTGAGCGCGTGGAATCCGGGCGAGCTCCACGCCATGGCGCTGGCGCCCTGCCACTGCCTATTCCACTGCTATGTCGCCAACGGCAAGCTCAGCCTGCAACTCTATCAGCGCTCGGCGGACATTTTCCTCGGCGTGCCGTTCAACATCGCCAGCTACGCGCTGCTCACGCATATGCTCGCGCAGCAGGCTGGGCTGGAAGTCGGCGAGTTCGTCTGGACCGGCGGCGATTGCCATCTCTATTCGAACCATCTCGAGCAGGCGCGCGAGCAACTCGGCCGTCAGCCGGGGCCGTTGCCGAAGCTGGAAATCCTGCGCAAGCCCCCGTCGATCGACGCCTATGAATATGAGGATTTCCAGCTCGTCGGCTACGAGGCCCAGGCGCATATCAAAGCGCCGGTGGCGGTCTGATCAGCTTCCATCTCGCGCGCGCCGATAACGGCGTGATCGGTCGCGACGGCAAACTGCCGTGGCACCTGCCGGCTGACCTCAAACGGTTCAAGGCGCAGACGATCGGGCGCGCTATGATCATGGGCCGCAAGACGTTCGAGAGCTTTCCATCGCCGCTGCCGGGCCGGCGGCACATCGTGCTGACGCGCGATCTCGGCTGGTCCGCGGAGGGTGCGGAAATCGCGCATTCGGTCGAGGAGGCGCTGGCGCTGGCTGGGGATGACGCCGCGGTGATTGGTGGGGCGGAGGTGTTTGCGTTGTTTCTGGACCGGGCGGATCGCATCGAGTTGACCGAGGTTCATGTGGCGCCCGAGGGGGACGCAACGGTGCCCGCCTTCACGGGTTGGCGAGAGGTCGAGCGTGAGGATTATCTAGCGGAAGGCGATCGACCGGCATTCAGTTTCGTAACGCTGGCCAAATCCTAGTCGTCACCCCGGGCTTGTCCCGGGGTCCAACGCGCCGCACATCTTAAACGGGTTGGCTCGCGGCACGTTGGATGCCGGAACAAGTCCGGCATGACGAGAGGAGGGGCGTCGGAATGCGTAAATGGCTGCTGGGGATTCTCGCGCTGCTCGCCGTCGCCGCGATCCTGTTCTTCGTCCTCGCCCCCGCCATGGTCGAGAAATCGATGAACAAGGTTCAGCCGGTCGCGCTCAGGATCACGCCACGCGCACTCGCGTTGCAGAAGACGCTTGACGTCGCCGACATGCACGCCGACTCGCTATTGTGGAAGCGCGACCTGCTCGCGCGCTCCGATCGTGGTCAGGTCGATCTGCCGCGGCTTCAGGCTGGCCATTACGCGCTGCAGGTCTTCTCGTCGGTGACGAAGACGCCGAAGAACCAGAATTACGACGCGAATTCGGGCGGTACCGACAACATCACCCAGTTGGTGATGGCCGACCTGCAGCCGATGCGAACCTGGAATTCGCTGCTCCAGCGCTCGCTCTACCATGCCGAAAAGCTCAAGCGTTTCGCCGACCGCTCGGATGGACAGTTGCGATTGATTACCACGTCCGCTGATTTGCAGAAGCTGACCGCCGATCGCGCGGATCCGCGCAAATGGGCGACGCAACCTCACAGCGTCGCAACGATGGTCCCGACGCCGCCGGTCGGCGCGATGCTGTCGATCGAGGGACTGCAGGACCTCGAGGGCAAGATCGATAATCTCGACAAACTCTACGCTGCGGGCTTCCGCATGGCCGGCCTGGCGCATTTCTTCGACAACGACATTGCCGGGTCGATGCACGGCGTGAAGAAAGGCGGCCTGACCCCGCTCGGCCGCGCGGTTGTCGCGCGGATGGAAAAGCTCGGCATGGTAGTTGACGTCGCGCATTCGAGCCATCCGACCGTCGCCGAAGTGATCGCGATGGCGCGGCGGCCGATCGTGTCGAGCCATGGCGGCGTCCAGGCGACGTGCAAGGTCAACCGTAATCTGACCGACGCCGAGATACGCGGCATCGCGAAAACCGGCGGCGTGATCGGCATCGGTTATTGGGACGCCGCGATCTGCTCGAACAGGCCCGAGGACGCGGCGAAGGCGATCGCCTATGTTCGCGACCTGGTCGGGATCGACCATGTCGGGCTCGGCTCGGATTTCGATGGCGCGGTCACCACCGGCTTCGATGCGAGCCAGGTCGCGGCGATCACCCAGGCGCTGATCGACCGCGGTTTCTCCGACGACGACATCCGCAAGGTGATGGGCGGCAACGTCATCCGCGTGCTGACGGCGGGGATGGTGCCCGGCAAATAAATCCTCCCCGGCACGGGGAGGGCGTTGGGGCTTTGGTTCGCCCCCGGCGAACCAAGATCGTGTCCGGGGGACACGATCTCGCCTCAACGCGCCGCCGAAGGCGGTGGTGGAGGGGGCCCAGGATCGTTAACCTCCGCGCCAGTGGTTAGTTGGTCGCGGTCCCCTCCACCAAGCCGCTACGCGTCTTGGTCCCCCTCCCCGTTCCGGGGAGGAGTTGAGTAAGTCGATCCGCCGCCCTAATGCCCACGCCATGGAGCGGCTTTCCAGCGGCTCGGCACTGCCCGAACACCTTCGCGGGGGCTATGTCGCGCTCGGCAATTTCGATGGATTTCACTTGGGGCACCAGGCCGTGGTCGGCCGCGCGGTGGAGCGTGCGCGCGCCGCAGGCCGCCCCGTGATCGTCGCGACCTTCGACCCGCACCCGATGCGCTATTTCCGTCCCGACAGCCCGTGGTTCCGGCTCACCAGCATGGACCAGCGTGCGCGGTTACTGGAGGCGGCGGGTGTCGATGCGATGTACGTGTTCGCGTTCGACGCCGCGCTCGCCGGGCTGTCGGCGGAGGAGTTCGTCGATCAATGTCTGGTCCGCGACCTCGGTGTCGCCGGCGTGTCGACCGGCGAGGATTTTACCTTCGGCAAGGGACGCAGCGGGGACATTCTGCTGATGCGGCGATTGGGGGAGCGCCATGGCTTCACCGTCGACACGATCGCACCGGTCCAGCTTGACGGCGAGACGGTGTCGTCGACCCGCATCCGCGAGGCCCTGCGTGCCGGTGACCCGCGCGAAGCGGCGCGACTGCTGACCCGGCCCTATGCGATCGAGGGCGTGGTGCAGCATGGCGACAAGGTCGGGCGGACGCTAGGTTTCCCGACCGCGAATATCGACATGGCCAATTACCTCCGGCCGAAATTCGGCATTTATGCCGTGCGCGGTCGTCTGCCGGGAGGGCGCGTGGTCGACGGCGCCGCGAACCTGGGCGTGCGGCCGAGCTTCGATCCGCCCAAGGAATTGCTCGAGCCGTATTTCTTCGATTTCTCCGGCGATCTGTATGGTCAGACGATCGAGGTGGAGCTGATCGACTTCATCCGGCCGGAGGCGAAGTTCGAGAGCATGGACGCGCTGATGGCGCAGATGGCGGACGACGTGGCGACGGCCAGGCGGTTGCTCCAAACTCCCTCTCCCCTTGTGGGATCATCGGGTAAATAGTGCCCCGCACTATTTAGGCCATGCCGGGGGCATGGCCGACCCGATGATGGAGGGAGCGCCGCAGGCGCGGAAGGGTGAGGGGGACTCTTCTCATCCTAGCCCATTCCCCCTCATCCCTCCGCCGCGCTGCGCGCGGCTCCCCCCTTCTCCCACAAGGGGAGAAGGGGAATGACAGCGCCTCTTGCTACCGCTAATGCCCGCCAACCTATGACCGACGACACCAGCGCCCCCGCGGATTATCGCGACACCGTCTTCCTGCCCAAGACCGACTTCCCGATGAAGGCCGGCCTAGCGCAGAAGGAGCCGGCGATTCTCGCGCGGTGGGAGAGCGAGGACCTGTACGGCAAGCTCCGGACCCAGCGTGCCGGGCGCAAGCGCTTCATCCTTCACGACGGCCCGCCCTACGCCAATGGCGACATCCATATGGGCCATGCGATGAACAAGGTGCTGAAGGACATCATCGTCCGCAGCCAGTCGCTACTCGGCAAAGATGCGCCCTATGTGCCCGGCTGGGACTGCCACGGCCTGCCGATCGAATGGCAGGTCGAGAAGCAGTATAAGGACAAGAAGCTCGACAAGGACCAGGTGCCGGTCGACCAGTTCCGCGCCGAATGCCGCGCTTATGCCGCCAAATGGGTCGAGGTGCAGCGCGAGCAGTTCAAGCGCCTCGGCGTGATGGGCGACTGGGACGATCCCTATCTGACGATGAAGTTCGACGCCGAGGCGGCGATCGTCGGCGAATTGCTCAAGTTCGCCGAAAGCGGCCAGCTCTATCGCGGCGCCAAGCCGGTGATGTGGTCGCCGGTCGAGAAGACCGCTTTGGCTGAGGCCGAGGTCGAATATGAGGATGTCGTCTCGACCCAGATCGACGTCGCGTTCGAGATCGTCGAGGCGCCGAACGCGCCCGAGCTGGTCGGCGCGCATGCGGTGATCTGGACGACCACGCCGTGGACGATCCCGGTCAACCAGGCGTTGGCTTACGGGCCGGACATCGAATATTCGCTCGTGAGCCCAGTCGATGGCGATGGCCCGAGCTATTTGATCGCGACCGATCTCTTCAATTCGTTTGTCGCTCGCATCGCGCCGTTCACGGCAGGGCGAGAATGGATCATCACCAACGATTGGATGGGATCCAAGCTCGCTGGCGCCGTTGCCCAGCACCCGATGCACAAGCTCGGCGGGTTCTTTGCCAAGCCGCGGCCGTTCCTGCCCGGCGACTTCGTCACCACCGACGCCGGTACCGGCCTCGTCCATATGTCTCCCGATCATGGCGAGGACGACTTCCTACTGTGCAAGGCGCACGGCATCGACCCGGTGTTCGCGGTCGATGGCGCGGGCTTCTACAGCCCCGACTGGCTGTGGCTGGGCGGGCAGGGCAGCGTCATCAACAAGAAGTTCGTCGCCTCGGACGGGCCGATCTGCACCGATCTGCGCGAGGCGGGGGCATTGCTCGCGGCCTCGGACGATTTCGCGCACAGCTATCCGCATAGCTGGCGGTCGAAAGCCAAGGTGATCTTCCGCGCCACCCCGCAATGGTTCATCCCGATGGACCAGTCGCAAAAGAGCGAGAATGCCGCCGCGGTCGCGATCGATCTGCCGGAGCCGGGCGATCTCGCGGGCTTCTCGCCGTCGCTCGGCCATGCCGTGGGCAACGGGCCGACCTTGCGCGAAGTCGCGCTCGACGCGATCGAGCGCACGCGCTGGGTGCCCGAGCGCAGCCAGAATCGCATCCGTTCGATGGTCGAGGGCCGCCCCGACTGGGTGATCAGCCGTCAGCGCGCCTGGGGCGTGCCGATCGCGCTCTATCTCAACCGCGCGACCGGCGAGTATCTCCGCGATCCGGCGGTCAACGATCGCATCGTCAAGGCGTTCGAGGCGGGTGGTGCCGACGCCTGGTTCACCGCGGATCATCAAGCGTTGCTCGGCCCCCACTACAAGCTCGCGGATTTCGAGCCGCAGAACGACATTCTCGACGTGTGGTTCGATTCGGGCTCGACCCATGTCTTCACGATCGAGGCCAGGTACGGGGAGGGCGTCCGCGCCGACCTCTATCTCGAAGGGTCGGACCAGCATCGTGGCTGGTTCCAGTCGTCCCTGCTCGAAAGCTGCGGCACGCGCGGCCGCGCGCCCTATGACGCGGTGCTGACCCATGGCTTCGCGCTCGACGGCAACGGCCGCAAGATGTCGAAGAGCCTGGGCAATGTCGTCGACCCGCTCAAGATCATCTCGGAGTCCGGCGCCGACATCCTGCGCATGTGGGTCGCCTCGGTGGATTATTTCGAGGACGTGCGGATCGGCAAGGAAGTGCTGGCGACGACCAGCGACGCCTACCGCAAGCTGCGCAACACCTTCCGCTACCTGCTCGGTGCGCTCGACGGGTTCAGCGAGGCCGAGCGCGTCGCGCCCAAGGACATGCCGCAGCTCGAACTCTATGTGCTCGACCTGCTCGGCAAGCTCGATGTCGAGCTCAAGGCAGCGACCGATGCATTCGAGTTCAACCGCTATCTGCGCCTGCTGACCGACTTCGCGCAGGACGATCTGTCGGCGTTCTTCTTCGATATCCGCAAGGACTCGCTGTATTGCGACGCGCCGACCGACCTGAAGCGCCGCGCGTATCGCACGGTGCTCGACGTGCTGTTTCACGCGCTGGTGCGTTATGCCGCGCCGATCCTGGTGTTTACCACCGAGGAAGCGTGGCAGGCGCGCTTCCCCGATGCGGACTCGGTGCATCTGCTCGAATGGCCCGATCTGCCCAAGATCCCCGCCGACAAGGTGATTGCAACCGAATGGACCGGCCTTCGCGAATTGCGTGCGCAAGTGACCGAGGCGATCGAGCCGTTCCGCCGCGACAAGGTGATCCGCTCGAGCCTCGAGGCCGAGGTGGCCGTGCCCGAGATGCTGTTGTCGGCCGCCGATCTGGCCGAGGCGTTCATCGTCGCCAAGGTTAGCAAGGGACCGCTTTCGGTCGCCCGGAGCGATTATCATAAATGCGGCCGCTGCTGGCGCCTGTTGCCCGAAGTGACGGCAGACGGTGCCTTGTGCGACCGCTGCACCGGAGTTCTCTCGTGACCTGGAAACTGCCCAGGATCGGGTTGATCAGTGCCGCGACCTTCTTCGTCCTCGATCAGCTCGTGAAATGGCTGGTGATCGGCCCGATCGGGCTGACCTATGAAGGCGATGAGCGGATCGTGTTGCCGATCTTCACCCTGCGCAACGTCCACAATCACGGCGTGTCGCTGGGCTTCCTGCGCGCGGACAGCGCGGCGTCGACCTGGTTGCTGGTCGGCATGACCGGCGCGATCGCGATTGCCGTGCTGGTGTGGATGTGGCGCGAGCGCAATCGCTACGACCAGTTCGCGCTGGGCATGATCGCCGGCGGTGCGCTCGGCAATATCCTCGATCGCGTGCGGCTGGGCTATGTCCAGGACTATGCCGATCTGCACTTCGGCGCATGGTCGCCGTTTTTGAACTTCAATCTTGCCGATGCTGCGATTACGGTGGGTGTGCTCATCCTGCTCGCGCGGGCATTATTGGTGCGCGACAAGCCGCGAGTGGATGGAGCGGACGTGGAGAAATCGAATGCGTAAGGTTGTGCCGATTGTTGCCGTGGCGGGCGTTGCTATGTTGCTCGCCGGATGCGGCCATCGCGGGTTCGACCGCACGCGTCCCGACGAATATGCGGTTGCGCGCGCGCAGCCTTTGGTCGTGCCGCCCGATTTCTCGCTTCAGCCGCCCCAGCCGGGCGTGACGCGTCCGCAGGACAACAATCCGTCGGCGCAGGCACTCGACGCCTTGTTCGGCGGTCCCGCACCGCGCAGCCAGGCCGAGAACGGCACGCTCGACGCTGCTGGCGGTGATTCGGCCAGCCCGGGCATCCGCTCGGACGCCGGCGATCCCGACACCAAGATCGTCGACAAGGGTGGCACCACCCGCGACATCGTCGCCGCCCCCGAAGGCGACGGCCAGAGCGCGCGCACGACCGCGAACTGAGTTTTCCCTAAATCCTCCCCGAGCTTGCTCGGGGAGGGGGACCATCGCGTAGCGATGGTGGAGGGGCCGAAGCCGCGAGGACGGGGATTTGCCCCTCCACCCCCCGCTGACGCGGGCGGTCCCCCTCCCCCAGACAAGCTGGGGGGAGGATTTGAATCTACCCCACATCCGCTTCGACAACGACCGCGCGACCGGATAAAGGCGCGCTATGTCCTCTTTCTCCCCCAATCGCGAACGCCCGCGCGCCGTCGCGGCTTGGCTATGGTCCGTCGCTGCCCTGATCGTGGCAATGGTCGTGGTCGGCGGTGTTACCCGCCTGACCGAATCGGGCCTGTCGATCACCGAGTGGAAACCGCTGACCGGGATCATCCCGCCGCTGACCGACGCGCAATGGCAGGCCGAGTTCGCCAATTACCGCAAGATTCCCCAGTACGAGGCGATCCATGCCGGCATGACGCTGGCCGGGTTCAAGGGCATCTTCTTCTGGGAATATATCCACCGCCTGCTCGGTCGCGTGATCGGCATGGCGTTCGCGCTGCCGCTCCTGTGGTTCGCGATCCGGCGGCAGATTCCGCGCGGCTATGGATGGCGGCTGGTCGCCTTGTTCGCGCTCGGCGGGCTGCAAGGCGCGCTCGGCTGGATCATGGTGCGGTCGGGCCTGTCGGTGCGCACCGAGGTCGCGCCTTTATTGCTCGCCGCGCATCTGCTGACTGCATTGTTTACTTTGTCGGGCATTGTCTGGACGGCGCTCGACCTCCAGGCGCTGGCGCGTGACCGCAGGGCACTCCCGGCGCGGCTGACCGGGCTCGGGCTCGCCGCCGGCCTGATCCTGTTCGTGCAATTATTCTACGGCGCGCTGATGGCGGGGCTGCGCGCCGGGCTGGTCAGCGACACCTGGCCGGGGATGACCGGGGCCTTCTCGACCTTCTTCCCCGGCGCCAGCCAGTCGGGCGAATCGCTCGGCCATATGCTGACCGACGATCCCGCGATGGTCCATTTCATCCATCGCTGGTGGGCCTGGGTCGTGGTCGCGGCTTTGGTCGTGCTCGCGCGCGCGGTTCGCAAGACCGACCGCCCCGCCTCGATCGCGATCCACAGCGCGTTCGGCATCCAGATCCTGCTCGGCATCGCCACGGTGATGACCCAGGTGAACATTGCACTCGCCGCGTTCCACCAATTGGTCGGCGCGTTGCTGGTGATCAGCGTGGTGTGGGGCGCGCATGCCATCGGCAGGAGGCGCGCATGACCGACATCGCCATCGTCCAGGCAAGCTTCGGCGATCCCGCTGAAGCCGCGCTCGTCGCGCGCAAGCTGCTCGAGGAGCGGCTGGCGGCGTGCACGTCGCTCATGCCCGTCACTTCGATCTATCGCTGGCAGGATGTGACCCAGGAAGCGGCGGAAACGGTGATGACCGCCAAGACGACGATCGAGCTTGCCAGCCAGGTGGCCGCGCGGATCGGCCAGCTACACAGTTATGACCTCCCCGTGATCGAACGCTGGCCGGTCGCGGTCGATGAAGCGGTGGCGGCGTGGGTGCGGGATACGACCGGTTGACGGAGGCGGGGAGGCTGACCGCTTCTCCGGTACTATAATACCCGTCAGCAAAAGCCCGGTTTTGCTTGACTTTCGTGGGGTGCGGCGGCATTTGCCCGCCACGGACGCGGCTCGGTAACGGGCCGCGCGTTTGTTTTTAACGCCATAACCGGAAGGTCAACAGCCCATGAAGGCGCTGATGAAGACCACCAAGTCGGCCAAGCCGCACGAGGTGGAAAAGAAATGGCACATTGTCGATGCCACCGATCTGGTGGTCGGCCGCGCCGCGGTCGTGATCGCCAATGTGCTGCGCGGCAAGCACAAGACCAGCTTCACCCCGCATGTCGATTGCGGTGACAATGTCATCGTCATCAACGCCGACAAGATCAAGTTCACCGGCAACAAGCTGGCCGACAAGGTCTATTACAAGCACACCGGCTATGCCGGCGGCATCAAGGGAATCACCGCGGGCAAGGTGCTCGAGGGTCGCTTCCCCGAGCGCGTGCTTGAAAAGGCCGTCGAGCGGATGATTCCGCGCGGTCCGCTGGGCCGCCAGCAGATGCGCAACCTGCGCATCTACAAGGGCAGCGAGCATCCGCACGAAGCCCAGAACCCCGAAGTCCTCGACATCGCCGGCATGAGCCGGAAGAACAAGGTGGGCGCATAATGGCTGACACCAACAACACCGACGGGCGCCAGTCGCTCTCCGATCTCGGTACTGTCCTGCAGCAGCAGGGTGAGGCTGCTCAGGCTTCTGCCGAGCAGCGCGCCGAAGACTATCTCGAAGGCAAGATCGACGAGCCGGTCCAGACCGCTCCGCTGCGTGCGCAGGAACTCGACAAGTTCGGCCGCGCTTACGCGACCGGTCGCCGCAAGGACGCCGTCGCGCGCGTCTGGCTTAAGCCGGGCACGGGCAAGATCACGATCAACGGTCGTGACCAGGAAGTCTATTTCGCGCGTCCGACGCTGCGTCTGGTGATCAACCAGGTGTTCGGCGTTGCCGGCCGTGAAGGCCAGTATGACGTCGTCTGCACCGTCAAGGGCGGCGGCCTGTCGGGCCAGGCCGGTGCGGTCAAGCATGGCATCAGCCAGGCACTGACCAAGTATGAGCCGATCCTGCGCACCCCGGTCAAGCGCGCTGGGTTCCTGACCCGCGACAGCCGCGCCGTCGAGCGCAAGAAGTATGGCCGCGCCAAGGCGCGTCGCAGCTTCCAGTTCTCGAAGCGCTAAGTTCGGGCGGCTTCGGATTGCACCAGCAATCCGAAGACTCGCCACGGCGGGCGGCAAGTCGGCGAAGCCGATCTTGTCCGACGGCGTGGTGGCCTACAGTTCAAGTAAGGGCGGTCCGGAAACGGGCCGCCTCTTCTTTTGAACTGCATCAATTTGCCGTCCCGCCGCGATCGTTTCGCTAGCAATTCGATTTCCGGGGGCGAATCGAATGTAGACAATTACCGCAACGATCACCACGCGCGATGGCACCAGAATATATTGCCAGGACATGGGGTCGGGGCAGCCTATCCTGTTTTTGCATGATCGGCTTTGGAGTATGGAACCGGCAGTTGGTCTGTTCGCTCATCTGGGGTTACCGCATCGTTACACATGATCGCCGCGGCCGGGCTGAAGTCGAGCAAGATCCTGCCGAACGCCACACTCAAGATTTGCGAAGGCACACAGCACGGCCTCACCACGCCCGAGAAATTCAACGTCGACCTCCTGGCGTTCATCAAAGGCCGACTGGGAGCAGCCAGCCCGTATAGCGCACGATAGCGCCAATCAGGGGCGCGCGAATGGCGACGAGGAAGCGGAAACGCCCGGCCTCATCCTGCCATTCGCGCGCGTGTATCCGCGGCGCGAGAAAACGGGGCAGGGGAATGCCGAACGCGCTCCAGCCGGCGAGTTCCATCGCTAGCCCCAGATCGTCCGACGGCAGGCCGAAGGCGAAGCGCAACGGGCCAAAGCGTTCGGCGATGCGGGCGCCGCGCTGGCTGAGCGTGCTGCGGAAGCGATGCTTGCCGAAATGTCGCGTCCAGGTCTCCACCCCGTTGCGCTCCGCGAAGGAGACGTGGAGCGGATAGGTTCCGGAGGGCGGGAAGCGGACCAGCAAGCCCGCGAGGCGCGCGAGTGGATTGCTGCCACGCTCGACGGTGCCTTCGCCCGCCGCGCCGTCATCGCCATGAACGTCGTGCAGTGTGCGCACCGCCTGCGGCAGCCGCTCGAAGCGACCGGCCATCACCCGAGCATAGAGCGGCGGCGACAGCGCGTGCTCGACCGTCTCGTGCCGGACCGCGAGCTTGGCGAACAAGGGTTCGAAATCCTCCGGCTCCAGCTCGTACCAGGCATGGCGCGCCCCGGGTGTGGCGTGCCCGGCGAGGATCCGCCCGGCGAGGATCTCCGCCGCAAGCGTCGGGATTTCGGGACCCTCGCCATTGGCCGCGACGATCGTCCACCGCCGCTCGATGCCGGCGTCGCCGCGCCGGCCCTTGAGCGTGATCGTCATGCCCGAACGCTCGCCTCCCAGCCTGGCGGAGGCGCGATAGAGCGCCATCAGCGCGCGTCTCCAGGGCAGTAACGAACGCAGCCAGCCCCAGCGCACCGGCCAACTAAGCAGCCATAGCGACGCCATCTGAAAATCGAGCTCGGTGCCTGCGCGGAAAGTCACCGCGGGGCGGCCGGGCAAGGCGTCGGGAACGATCGCGTGATCGGGCACGTCGGCAATGCCGACAAGGCGGCCGGCGAGGCCGGTGCCCGCAACCAGCATCGGTTCGCGGCGCAGTTCCTGCCAGCCGTGCACTGTCTCCCAACGCTTGCCGCGCCACAAGCGTACCGGTTGGCCGATATAGCTCAGCATCGCGTCGGCAATCGACTTGCCGGCGCTCGCACGGTTCGAGGCGCTCAGAGCCATCTCGATGCTGTCGACCTGGCTGAGGTCGGCGGCGAGTCGTCGCACGATGGCGCCGGAAAGCGCAGGCACGCTCGATGCGCCCGATATGATCGCGACGCGCGACGCGCAGGCCTGCTGGTCGAGTGCGCCGATCCCGCACACGAAATCGCGCGCGTCGGCGAGGTCGAGATAGGGGATGCCCATCGCCACACACGCCTGGGGGACGATATATCCGCTGCCCTGGAACGGTCCGGCGGCGTCGATCACGAGATCGGGGCGGTGGCGCGCCATGACCAGCCCGATCCCTTGATCGCGATCGGCGACGACCGGCTCGGCGCGATCGAGCGAGGCGCAAAATGCCGCTGCCTTGTCCGCACTGCGCCCGCCAACGAGTACCTCATGGCCCGCCGCAAGCAGCCGCCGCGTCAACCGTGCGCCGAACCCGCCATAACCGCCGATGACCAGGATGCGGCTCATCCTCATTCGATCGGACGCGCGCCATATAGCGCGCGGAAGGCCAGCCCCGCCGCTGCACCGGACAGTGCGAGCATCGACAGCCCATTTAAGATGTCGACGATGGGGAAAAGCTCATCGCCCCAATTTATGAAGGGTGCGCGAATCAAAACAAATAGCGTCGCCGGGAGCGCGGCAGTGAGTATCGACGTAATTGCCGAATTTCCCCAGCTCACCGATCCGCCGCCAATAATCCATTTGGCGAGCGGAGGGGCGGCAAGACCGCCAAGGAAGAGCGCGATCATGACCGAAAAGAACACCATCCCCGCATAAGTGCTGATATCGACCCGGCTGTCGCCCCAGCAAACCAGCGTCGCGGCGACTATGCCGCCAGTCACCGCGGCAATCACTCCCGACGCAAGCAGGCCCATGCCCAACCCGGGCCCGGTGACGGGAAGGCGGCTCACAGCAAACGGTCTCGGAAGGCGGGGTCGGGTAGCCAGCAGGTATCGCGGCGGCCGAACAGCCGGTAACGATTGCGCGCGACCCAGCGATAAACGGGGTCGCGCAATGCGCGTGGCACCAGGCGGAACGCCGTCGCCGCGCGCCACGGCCAGCCGAGCTCGGCCCAGATCGTCAGTATCGCATCGCTATCGCGCCGTGCGCGGTCGCCGTCGACCACGATCAGCGTGTCGGGATCGGCGGGATCGATCCCGAACCGGCGATAGAGCGCGGTGCCCGCTTCGCCCTGCATCGAGGCGAGCAGAAAGCGGCCCTGCCGGTCGTGGTCGAGCACGAATTGCGCGTTGGCCGAACATAACACGCATTCGGCGTCGAACACGATGATCGGGCGAACCTCGCTCACGGCTCGATCGGATCGGCGAACAAGGCGACCTGGTGGAGCAGTTCGCCGAACCACGGATGGACGAGGTCGAGCGCGAACACGAACCGTCCGCCGCCGATATCCTGATGCCGGATCACCAATTGTCCCGGCGCCAGCCAACGCGGCCATCGCAGCCGCAGACCGAACACACGCAGGAAATAATGATCGCCGACGAACAGCAGTGCTCGGTTGTCGGTCGCGAGGCGCAGCGCGATGCCGATGCCGTGGCCGAGATACTCCTCAAGTCCGGTCGGCCCGGCGAAACGCTTGGCGCTCTGGATGACTTGCGGGAAGCCCGCGGCGCGCCCGTAATTGCGGCTCCAATATTGGCCGCTGCCCGCGCGATCCTCGGTGATGCAGACAGTAGCGGGTACGCCGGTATCGCGCCCAAGCGGTAACGGCGCGCCGATCAGCCGTGCGGCTTGGGCCAGCAACCATCCAGCCGGCGCCATCCGGCATTCGACCACTTCGCCGGCGTAGGTGATCGCGGCACCTGCCAGCACCTTGCGCTCGAACCGGTGCCGCACCGTGGCGGGAAGCTTTGCCCAATGCCCTGTCGGCAGGAGAGCGGCGAACTGGCTGGCGCCGAAGGACTGGGGTGCGGCGATGCTGCGCTGCCATCCGGCATATCGTGTTCCGGTCAGTTCGTGCGCCAGCGTGGCCATCATTCGTCTCCTGCGGTCAGGCGTTCTTGGCTTTCACCTTGGGCAGGAAAGCGAGGACGCGCTTGCCCATGCCGATCAGCATCATCAGCCGGCTGGGCGGCACCTCGATCATCTGCTGGTACCAATCGTCGATCGTCATCACGAAGTCGCGCATGTCGTCGATGCGCTGGCGCGCGATGCGGCCGATCTTGGGATCGCGCGCGGCGGTGTCGGCGCAGGTGCGTAGCGCCGCGACCGCCGGGTCGATCTCGCGTTCCTTACGGCCCTGCGCAATCCGGGTCAGCATCTGCCACAGATCGACTTCCGCCTCGTAATGATCGCGGCGGTCGCCCATCACCGGCACGCGGCGGATAAGCTTCCAGCCCATCAATTCTTTGAGTGAGTTGGAGGTATTGGAGCGCGCGATGCGCAGCATGTCGCTGATCTCTTCTGCGTGCAGCGGCCGTTCGCTCAGGTAGAGCAGAGCGTGGATTTGCGCGACCGAGCGGTTGACGCCCCATTGCCCGCCCATCTCTCCCCAATGCAGCACGAACTGGAGCACTGCAGGCGGAAGTTCGTTCGACTCATCGGTAATTTCTGTCATAACAGAAATATGTGACAGAAACGGGTTGGCGTCAACTGTCGGGCTAATTATCGTCCGGCAATATGGATGATGCCGAATCCCTCATACCGATACTCGCTTTTCTCCGGAACATCGGGATTCCGGTCGACACCGTTTCGCTTTCGGCGGGCGGTTTTTTGCCTGCTGTCGAGGTGCGCGATGGACGGCTGCTCTATGACCCCGACCGCCTACAATGGCCGGGCGATCTACTCCATGAAGCGGGGCACATCGCGGTCACCGATCCCGCGATCCGGGCAACGGTCAGCGAGTTCTCCAGCGACGGTGGCGACGAGATGGCGGCGATCGCCTGGTCCTATGCCGCGGCGCTAGCGGCGGGTGTCGATCCCCGCGTCGTATTCCATGATCACGGCTATCGCGGCGACGGCCAATGGCTTGCCGAAACTTTTGCGACCGGCGGGTATATCGGCGTGCCGATGCTGCAATATTACGGGCTGGCACGCTTCTCGCACGATGAAGGCGAACACTATCCGGCGATGATCAAATGGCTGCGTTGAACGGAGATGCGGGATCACCGATCGTAGCCGCGCAGATCGCGACGATCGTCGCGTTCCTGGACAGTATCGGAATCCCGACCGCAGAGGAGACATTGGCCGAGGATACCGTGCTGCCGGCGATGACCGTGCGTGACGGGACGATCATCTACGATCCGGCGCGGCTTGAGCGGCCGGGCGACCTGCTGCACGAGGCGGGGCATATCGCGATGACCGATCCAGCGCTTCGCTCGACGGTCAGCGATTTTGGCGTTGCGCCGATGGCGCAGGGTGACGAGATGGGAGCAACCGCATGGTCCTGGGCGGCGGCGATCGCCGCCGGACTCGATCCGCGCATAGCCTTCCATCCCGACGCCTATCGCGGAGAGGGCGAATGGCTCCAGGAAACCTTCGCCGGAGGCAATTATATTGGCCTGCCAATGCTGCAATATTACGGGCTGGCGCGGCGGAGCGGCGAGGACGGCGAGCAATATCCCGCAATGATCAAATGGCTGCGGTAACCCGATCAATCGACAGCCGCATGGCGCTGCGGTAAAGCGGTCGGATGGCTGATTTACCTTCGACCCCGTTGCTCGACACCGTTTCGACGCCGGCCGATCTTCGCAGACTTGCGCCGGAGCAGTTGCGCCAGCTGGCGGACGAGTTGCGTGCGGAGACGATTTCCGCGGTCGGGACGACCGGCGGGCATTTGGGCTCGGGGCTGGGCGTGGTCGAGCTGACGACGGCGATCCATTATGTGTTCGACACACCCGACGATCGGTTGATCTGGGACGTCGGGCATCAATGCTATCCGCACAAGATCCTGACCGGGCGGCGCGACCGCATCCGCACGCTGCGCCAGGGCGGCGGCCTGTCGGGTTTCACCAAGCGCTCCGAGAGCGAGTATGATCCGTTCGGCGCGGCGCATAGCTCGACCTCGATCTCGGCGGCGCTGGGCTTTGCCATCGCCAACAAGCTGGCGGGAAGACCCGGCAAGGCGATCGCGGTGATCGGCGACGGCGCAATGTCGGCGGGCATGGCCTATGAGGCGATGAACAATGCCGAAACCGCCGGCAACCGGCTGGTCGTCATCCTCAACGACAACGACATGTCGATCGCGCCACCGGTCGGCGGGCTGTCGGCCTATCTCGCGCGGATGGTCAGTTCGAGCGAATATCTGGGCTTGAGGAGCCTCGCCAAGCGGATCACCGCCAAGGTGTCGAGGCGCGTCCACAATGCCGCGCAAAAGGCCGAGGAACTGACGCGCGGCTGGGTGACCGGGGGGACGTTGTTCGAGGAACTGGGCTTCTATTATGTCGGGCCGATCGACGGCCACAATCTCGACCATCTGATTCCGGTGCTCGAGAATGTCCGCGACAGCGAGCACGGTCCGATCCTGGTCCATGTCGTGACCAAGAAGGGCAAGGGCTATGGTCCGGCGGAAGCAGCGGCGGACAAATATCATGGCGTCCAGAAGTTCGACGTCATCACCGGGGCGCAGGCCAAGGCGCCGCCGGGGCCGCCTGCTTATCAGAACGTGTTCGCCGATCAGCTGATCAAGGATGCGACACGCGATCCGACGATCGTCGCGATCACCGCTGCCATGCCCTCTGGTACCGGCATCGATCGCTTCGCTAAGGCGTTCCCGGATCGCACGTTCGATGTCGGGATTGCCGAGCAGCATGCGGTGACCTTTGCCGCCGGCTTGGCGGCGCAAGGCATGCGGCCATTCTGTGCGATCTATTCGACGTTCCTGCAGCGCGCGTACGATCAGGTCGTCCACGACGTCGCGATCCAGAACCTGCCGGTCCGCTTCGCGATCGACCGTGCCGGCCTGGTCGGTGCCGATGGCGCGACGCATGCCGGCAGCTTCGACGTTACGTATCTTGCGACCTTGCCCAATTTCGTCGTGATGGCAGCAGCCGACGAGGCCGAGCTGGTGCATATGACGCATACCGCCGCACTCCACGATACGGGACCGATCGCGGTACGCTATCCGCGCGGCAACGGGGTTGGGGTGGCACTTCCCGAAACGCCCCAGCGGCTCGAGATCGGCAAGGGCCGGATCGTGCGCGAGGGCAAGAAGGTCGCGATCCTGTCGCTCGGCACCCGCCTCCAGGAAGCCTTGAAGGCAGCCGATGCGCTTGATGCCAAGGGGCTGTCGACGACGGTCGCCGATCTGCGCTTCGCCAAGCCGCTCGACGAGGAACTGATCCGCCGCCTGCTCACCACGCATGAGGTCGCGGTGACGATCGAGGAAGGCGCGGTCGGTGGCCTGGGCGCGCATGTCCTGACGCTTGCCAGCGACACCGGACTGATCGATGCGGGCCTCAAGCTCAGGACCATGCGGCTGCCCGACCTCTTCCAGGACCAGGACAAGCCCGAAGCCCAATATGCCCAGGCCGGGCTAGATGCCGACGCCATCGTCGATACCGCGCTCAAAGCCCTGCGCTATAACGAGGCAAATGTGGCGGATGGGGCAAGAGCCTGACACGAAAATAGATTTCGGCAAGCTCAACGCTGCCGAACGCACGGCATTGAGTCTGCTCGCCCAGGGACATACGGCCAAGAGCATCGCCAACCTGACAGATCGCAGCGTCGCTGCGGTCAATGAACGCCTGCGCGAGGCGCGGCGCAAGACCGGCGTAGGCAGCAGCCGCGAACTCGCCCGAATGTTGGCGGCACAGGAAAATCGTGACGAACTTATCGAGGTGGCGCCGGCGCGTGCCATGGATCCAGACTCCGTTCCACCGGCCACTTTTGGCCGACGCTGGAAAGGATTTGCCCTGATGTCCATCTCTCTCGCCGCTGCGATCGCCGCCATCGTCTTGATCGCGCAATCTCCGCCACAGACTGCGCCAGCCATCAATGACGGCGATCCAGATTCCGCGGCGATGTCCAACGCGCCGACCCCACGTCAGCTTCACGACCGCGTCATGGCTGAGAAGCGTGCTGAATCCTGGGCTCCTGGCGTCGAGGCGGCATTAGGCAGATGGTTCGTCGAAGAGCCCGACGTCACCGGCGTGGCGCGGGTCGGCCGCATTCGCTGCGGCGCCACGGCCTGCGAGATCGTCGGGACCTTCGCGCGTACGTCGAGCGAAAAACAAATCAACGGTGCGATGCAGCGCATGCAGGGCAAATCGTTCACCGACGCCGTCGCCGCATTGGGACTGAAATCGGAAAGCGCTGCTTTCGGCGCGAGCAGAAGCGGCGAGGGCAGCTTTGCGATGTTCGTCGCGCGTAAATGATTGGAGCTAGGCAGCAACCGAGCTCCGGCGCGACGATCACTTGTGCAGATAATATTCCTGCGCAGCGTCGGTCGCGTTGATCGCCAGTATCGACTTGGCCTCGCCGGGGCGCAAGGGATGGCCTGACCGATCGGCCGACGCAGCGATCACCCGATCAAGCAGGCGGCGCCCTTCTTCCCACCAGCCGATTCCGCTGGCGGCGTTGAGATGTCCTTGCGCTCCGGCATCGACGAAATGGCTGCCCCAGAACGAGGCCATGCCGCGGGCGCGGCCGATGTCGATCCACGGATCGTCGGTCGAGGCCACCAGGATCGAGGGGAAAGGAAGCGCCTTGCGCGGCGTCGGCGCAAAACCCTTTAGCTCCTGCGCGGTGTCGGGCCGGTCAGGATCGGCGGGAGCGACGAGCAGCGCGCCGGCAACCGGCCAGCCATAAGGTTGCGGGCTCATCTCCGCCCACCACGCAACCGCGAGGCAACCCAGCGAATGCGCTGCGAAGATCACCGGCGCCTTTGCCGCGCGCACCGCCTGGTCGATCTTGGTCACCCAGGCATTGCGATGCGGCTGGTCCCACATGCCGAGTTCGATGCGATGCGTGTCGGGGCGGGAGGTCTCCCACAGGCTCTGCCAGTGCGACGGGCCAGAGCCGCCCAGCCCGGGAACGGTGAGGATGGTCGGAAGCGTGCCGTCGGGATGCGTAAACAGTCCCATCATTTCTCTCCCATAAAGGGTGGGAAGAAGGCGGCGTGGGCGCTCTAGGGGGACGACCGCGCAGCTTTTCTCGCCTTCTTCCCAACGGCCAATCTAATTCCTAGTTTCTTGATGGGAATATATCCTGCGTTCAATTGACGCCGGATTGCGACAGACAGCAATCGCGGTCATGGGAGGACCATGGCAAAGCTTCGCGCCGACCAGCTCATCACCGACCGCGGCCTCGCGGAGAGCCGAACGCGCGCGCAAGCGCTGATCATGGCGGGACTGGCGTTCGCCGGCGACAAGCGAATCGACAAGCCGGGGCAGATGCTTGCCGAGGATGCCGCGATCGAGGTGAAGGGGCGCGACCACCCTTGGGTGTCACGCGGCGGGATCAAGCTGGCACATGCGCTCGACCATGCCGGTTGGGACGTGACCGGTGCGGTCGCGATCGACGTCGGCTCGTCGACCGGCGGGTTCACCGACGTGCTGCTGTCGAAGGGCGCAGCGCGGGTCTATGCGGTCGATAGCGGGACCAACCAGCTCGCCTGGAAACTCCGGCAGGACGAGCGCGTCGTCGTCCACGAACAGACCAGCGCACGCATCCTGACCGACGCGCACATTCCCGAGCCGGTCGACCTGATCGTCTGCGATGCAAGCTTCATCGGCCTGGCCAAGGTGCTCGAAGTGCCGCTGCGCTTCGCGAAACCGGGCGCGCGGCTGGCGGCGCTGATCAAGCCGCAGTTCGAGGCGGGGCGAGGAGAAGTCGGCAAGGGCGGGGTGGTGCGGGATCCGGCAGTCCATCAACGGGTATGCGACGAGGTCGTGGCATGGCTGACCGCGAGCGGCTGGGTAGTCGAGGATATTGTCCAGAGTCCGATCACCGGGCCGGAGGGGAACGTCGAATTCGTGATTCTGGCGCACTCCCCCAAGTTGTAACAGACCCTCACCCTTCCCACCGCCTTCGGTGGCGGGCCCCTTCCCTCTCCCGCATGCGGGAGAGGGAAGGGAGGCGCGAAGCGCCGCAAGGGTGAGGGTCTGTTCGGAGTTGGTGCGACCGTCATTTCTTCACGATGGCAGGACCGCCGCTTGACTCCGTCCCTTTCGAAGACGGGCCATCTGCTACATCGCCGCTTGTCATCATGCTGCGTCGCGGCAACACTGAGCGAACGCGCATGTCAGGCGCGCAAGAGGATTGCTGATGGAAATCGCGACCAAGGAACAATTGCGCGGGGCGTTCCTGCGTTGGGCGGTAGTGACCGTGCCGCTGATCCTGCTGCTGGGCTTCGCCTCCAGCCGGATCGCACCCGCCGGAGCGGAGAATCGCTGGTATGCGGCGCTGGTCCGCCCCGGAATTACGCCGCCGGATTGGGTGTTTCCGGTCGCGTGGAGCGCGCTCTACATCATGATGGGGTTGGCGCTGGCGATGATCATTCACGCGCGCGGATCGCGCTTGCGAGCTCTCGCGATCGTGTTGTTCGCGCTCCAATTGGTGCTCAACCTCGCCTGGTCGCCGTTGTTCTTCGGGATGCATCAAGTCTGGCCCGCGCTGATCTTGCTGGTCGCGATCTTCGTTGCCGCGCTGGCGACGACACTGGCGTTCGGCCGGATTCGCAGCGCGGCGGCGTGGCTGATGGTGCCGTATCTGGCCTGGCTGTGCTTCGCCGGCTTGCTCAATTGGCAGGTCGGGAAGCTCAATCCCAACGCATCGACGCTTGTACCGTCGTCGGCGAGCGCCCAGATGAGCTTCTGATCAAGTATTACGGGATACCAGACATGCAATCCGAGAACCGGATGTTCGACGACCTCGTCAAGTTCGTGAACGGCGCTGCCGGCACGCTGGCGGGCATGGGCCGCGAGGCCGAAGCCGCGACGCGCGAGCGCGCCAAGGAATGGATCGGCGGGCTCGACTTCGTCAGCCGTGACGAATTCGAGGCGGTGAAGGCGATGGCCGCCGCCGCGCGTGATGAGGCGGATGCGCTGAAGGCGCGTCTCGACGCGCTGGAGGCGAAGGCCGCAAAGCCGAAATCCACAAAGCCCTGAACCGATTTTCCACAGCTTTCTCCACGATCTCCCACGATCCCGTTGCGTGTCCCGGCCGCAACGGGCAGATTCGCATGAGATGACCAGCGAGACCCACGATGCTCGATGAGAGCGATTTCCAGCGCGAGGACGCGGCGCCGATCGATATGATCGAGAGCTATTACGCCGCGCATGGCTGGGACCATCAGCGCCACGACGACGAAGTCGTTGCGACGGTCAAGGGCAGCTGGACCGAATATGAACTGCGCGCGCTGTGGCGGGAGGAGGATTGCGTGCTGCAGTTCCTCGCTTTTCCCGACATCCGCGTGCCCGACGACCGCCGCGTCGCGATCTATGAAGCGATCGGATTGATCAACGAGCAATTGTGGATCGGTCATTTCGAATTGTGGTCGTCGAGCGGGATCGTGCTCTATCGCCATGCCGCGATGATCGACGGCACCGATGGTGGGACGCTGACCCTGGAGGGCGCCGAATTGCTGATCGAATCGGCGATTGACGAGTGCGAACGCTTCTATCCGGTTTTCCAGTTCGTCCTGTGGGGCGGCAAGACACCGAAGGAGGCGCTGGCCGCGTCGCTGACGGAGACGCAGGGCGAGGCGTGAGCGTGGCGGTCGCGGTTCCACGTCGGCTGTGGCTGATCGGTTGCGGCAATATGGGCGGCGCGATGCTGTCACGCTGGATCGAAAGCGGTTTGGTCAGCGGTGACGCGGTCGACGTCGTCAATCGCCATGACCGCGATCTACCGGACGGTGTACGTCAGGCGCGCGCCTTGCCCGATGGCCCGCCCCCCGACGCAGTCATGCTGGCGATGAAGCCGCAACAACTCGACGAGATCGTCGCTGCCTATGGGGAGCGTATTCGTCAGGCGCCGGTGCTGATCTCGATCCTAGCGGGGGTCGAGGAAGCGACGCTCGCCGAACGCTTTCCCGGTCCTGCCATAATTCGCGCGATGCCGAACCTGCCCGTCGCGCTCGGCAAGGGTGTCGTGGCGCTTTATGCCGATGGCGCGCCGCAATCCGCCAGGGATGCCGTCGCGGCGTTGATGGCGCCGCTCGGGCTCGTCGAATGGACCCGGGATGAGGCGATGTTCGGCGCGGTCGGCACGCTCGAAGGCTGCGGGCCGGCGTTCCTGTTCCGCTTCATCGATGCGCTGGCGAAGGCGGGCGAAGCGCTCAATATGCCTGCCGATCAGGCCGCGCGGCTGGCGCTGGCGACGGTCGACGGAGCGGCATCGATGGCAGCCGCCTCGGATGCGACTCCCGCGGTCCTAGCCGACCGCGTCGCCAGTCCGGGCGGCTCGACACGTCAGGGATTGAACGTCCTCGACCGTGACGACGGGTTGATCAAGCTGATGACCGAGACGCTGGAAGCCGCCGAGCGCCGCGGTCGAGAGATGGCCGCCGCCGCCAAGCGCTGATTCGGCGCCGGCCTGGTTAGCGGCGTTGCCCCGGCGGAACCGAATTCTCGCGCCAGACATGCACCCGCTCCCGCTCCGCCGGCGGGATCAGCCCTTCGAGTACTGCCCAAAAGCCGGTCACCGCTTGCTGGCCCGCGGCGCTATAGGCGCGCGCGATGATGTCGCGGGCATGGTTGAACAACTCGCTGTCGAGATCGTAGCCCGAGTCGGTCAGCCGAAGCAGCCGCTGCCGCCGGTCGCGATCGCCGACCCGCGTTTCGACCAACTGGCGTTGCTCGAGTTCGGTCAGCACGCGTCCGAGCGATTGCTTGGTGACGCCCAGGATCGACAGCAATTCGCTGACCGAAATGTCGGGATGACGGCCGATGAAATAGAGCGCGCGATGATGCGCGCGGCCCATTCCGCGCTCGCCCAGATTCTGGTCAACCGCCTTGGTCAGCCGGCTATAGGCGAAAAAGAGCATTTCAGATCCTCGGCGAATTTCGGATTCGCGGAGGAATTGGGCCGAAGCGGCTGGTGTTGGGGCAGTCATGTTGACCGGTTTTGCCACCACGATTAAACCACGGCAAGCCTTGGACGCGCACGATTTGTCGCGCTATGGCCAATCGTCATGAATATCGCCGCGCATTTTCCGCTCAACGCCACCGCGTCACCCACCCCGCATGAGGTCCGCGCCGAAAAGCTCGTCAATCCGGGTTTTGGCCGCGTGTTCACCGATCATATGGCGATCGCGCATTATAGCGACGAAAAGGGCTGGCACGATCTCGCCATCGCGCCGCGCCAGCCGCTGACGGTCGATCCCGCCTGCGCCGTGCTCCACTACGCGCAGGAGATTTTCGAAGGTCTCAAGGCCTATCGTGGCGCGGACGGTAGCATCACCATGTTCCGGCCCGAAGCGAATGCCCGCCGCTTCCGCAAGTCGGCCGAGCGCCTGGCGATGCCGTTATTGCCCGAGGAATTGTTCGTCGAATCGTGCCGCGCTTTGGTCAGTGCGGAGCGCGACTGGATCCCGACCAGTGAGGGCGGATCGCTCTATCTGCGCCCGTTCATGATCGCCAGCGAGACCTTCCTGGGGGTCAAGCCGTCGTCCGATTATATCTATATGGTGATCGCCTCGTCGGTCGGCGCCTATTTCAAGGGCGGCGCGCCCGCGGTGTCGATCTGGGCGTCGGAGAATTACACGCGCGCGGCTCCCGGCGGTACCGGCGCGGCCAAATGCGGCGGCAATTACGCCGCCAGCCTGATCGCGCAGGCCGAGGCGATCAAGCTGGGCTGCGACCAGGTCGTTTTCCTCGACGCGGTCGAGCGCCGCTATGTCGAAGAACTGGGCGGCATGAACGTGTTCTTCGTGTTCGACGACGGATCGCTCGCGACCCCGCCGCTCAGCGACACGATCCTGGCAGGCATCACGCGCGATTCGCTGATCACCCTGGCGCGGGACCGCGGCATCACCGTTCGCGAAGAGAAATATGCGCTCGATCAGTGGCGCGCCGACGCGGCGAGCGGCCGGCTGGTCGAAGCCTTCGCCTGCGGCACCGCGGCGGTGGTCACGCCGATCGGACAGGTCAAGGCAAGCTCGGGCGACTTCACGATCGGCTCGGGCGGCCCGGGCCAGCTGACCATGTCGTTGCGCGAATCCCTGGTCGCGATCCAGACCAGCGCGGCGCCCGATCCTTACGGTTGGCTCGACCGGATCGCATAAGGGCTTTTTTCGGGGCTTTGCAGGACCGCGCGCGCCGCTATAAGCGCGCGCTCCCGCCGGGCCATATCGGTCGGGAGTGTTGGGGCGTCGCCAAGTGGTAAGGCAGCGGCTTTTGGTGCCGCCATTCGCAGGTTCGAATCCTGCCGCCCCAGCCAACTGCATCCAGTTCGCGGCTCCCGTCCGGCCATCAGCCGAGCCGGGAGCGCAAACCACCAGTCTCAGTCCGCCGCCTCCAGCTTGTCGGCGGTGCGCAGCTCGAAATCGCTCGCGTCGTGGCGTTCGTGGAGTTGCTCGGACGGCTCGCCGGTCACTTTATTGACCATGCGGCCGCGCTTCACCGCGGGGCGATCGAAGATCTGGTTGGTCCAGCGGATGACGTTCTTGTACTCCTGCACCTGCAGGAACTCGCCGGCGTCATAGGCCAGCCCCTTGACCAGCGCGCCGTACCAGGGCGCGGTCGCCATATCGGCGATCGAATAATCCTTGCCGCCGAGATACTCGCTCTCGTCCAGCCGGCGATCGAGCACGTCGAGCTGACGCTTCACTTCCATCGCATAGCGATTGATCGGATATTCCTGCTTGAACGGCGCATAGGCGTAGAAATGCCCGAACCCGCCGCCGAGGAACGGCGCGCTGCCCATTTGCCACATCAGCCAGGACAGGACTTCGGCGCGCGCAGGATAGTCGGTGGGCAGGAACGCGCCGAACTTCTCGGCCAGATAGATCAGGATCGCGCCGGATTCGAACACGCGCACCGGGGCGGTCGGGTCGGTGTGATCCATCAGCGCAGGAATCTTGGAATTGGGATTGGCGGCGACGAAGCCGCTGCCGAACTGGTCGCCCTGGTTGATGCGGATCAGCCAGGCGTCATATTCGGCACCTTTATGGCCGAGGGCGAGCAACTCCTCGAGCATGATCGTCACTTTCACGCCGTTGGGCGTGGCGAGCGAGTAGAGTTGCAGCGGGTGCTTGCCGACCGGCAGATCCTTGTCGTGGGTCGGTCCGGCGATCGGCCTATTGATATTGGCGAACGCGCCGCCGTTTTCCTTGTCCCAGGTCCAGATTTTCGGCGGGGTATAATCGGTCGGCTCGCTCATCGATGCAGCTCCACGGTTTCGCGCCCGGAACGGCCCCGGCCGCGCCGTGGCTAGCTAGGAAGCCCGACCGGGTTTCGCCAGCTTGAAGACGAGCCCGCAACGGCAATCGATCGCAGGGTCGTCATCCCTCCAATATAGCATGAGCGCGGACCGGGAACGTGCCCATCTTGCTGACCTTTGGCGGTACTGCCCAGAAGCGGAACCCGTCGATCGGGAGCGGATCCAGGTTGGTCATATGCTCGCAGATCGGAATCCCCGCGCCGAGCAGGATCGTATGCACCGGTCGCTCTCCGCCGGAAACGTCGTCGATATTGTAGGAATCGATGCCGACCACCAGCGCGCCATGATCGCGCAGATAGGTGGCCGCATCGGCGGTAAGGAACGGGTGATCCTCGAAATATTGGTCGGTCCGCCAATGGCGATCCCATCCGGTATGGACCAGCACCGCGCGGCCGCCGACATCGGTCGCGGCAAAGGCGGTCCAGTCGATCGCGCGCCCGACTTGCCCTGCCACCCGCACCACGACCGCCGGCACACCGCTGATGCGGTCGAGATCGAGCCCGGACAGGTCATAGCCGTGGGCGTAACGATGGAACGGCGTGTCGAGATAGGTACCGGTATTTCCGACCATCTCGATCTTGCCGATCTGGAACTCGGTCCCTTCGGCATAGGTCGCGCGCGATTGCTCGCGCGATAGATGATCGCACATCAGGGGAGCGGGCAATCCCTTATAGGTGATCATTCCGTCTTCGATCGTGTGGCTGAGGTCGATGCGGCGGCTCGCGTCGGTCGTCGTCGGCCGAGCGGCCATGGCGGTGCGTTTGTGGCGCTCCTCGATGATCCGCTTGTTGTGGATCCGCACCTTGCCGACCATGAGCAGCCGCAGATCGGCGATGATATGGGCGGCGAGCATGTCGTCGGTGATGTCGTCGCCGTCGATATCGAGCCGGAAATCCTGACCCTGGATGCCGCCCCCATTCGAAAAATCGACCTCGAAATCGAAACACGCCCGCTTGTCACTCACCATTCTTGCCTCTCCAGCCGCGCTCGGTCGTAGCGGCGATCTAGTGTCTAATCGTGCCGTTACGCCAGCGCGAACGCGGTGCGATGAACTATCCGATGCGGGCCCGGCACAAACGCGGTATCGTGGAAGCGGCGGCGGGTGATGAAAGGTAAGGTCGGTTTGGTAGCGGTGCGCGAGCGCGGGCGCGGCGGCGGATCGGACACGGAGATGGTGCTGTTCGCTCGCGTCGTGGGAGGCGACCGCGCGGCGTTCGAGGAATTGTACCGCCTCTATCATCCTCGGCTGACACGGTTCCTGCTCAACCTGATCCGGCGTCCGACATTGGTCGAGGAAGTGCTCGACGACACGATGATGGTCGTTTGGAACCGCGCCGACAGCTTCAATGGCGCAAGCAAGCTGTCGACCTGGGTCTTCGCCATCGCCTATCGCAAGGCGATGAAGGGCCTGAAGCGGCAGGACGAGGCGGTCGAGGACAAGGCCGCCGAGAACCGGGTCAGCGACGCGGCGAGCCCCGAGGACGTATCGGCCCGCCAGCGCATCAATGCGTTGCTGATGCGGGCGATGGACGAATTGTCGCCGGCGCATCGCGCGGTGGTCGACCTGACCTATTTTCACGACCTGGGCTATCGCGAGATCGCGACGATTCTCGAATGCCCGGTCGACACGGTGAAGACTCGCATGTTCCACGCCCGCCGGCACTTGCGGCGTCGCCTCTCGGGCGCGTTGACTGACTGGATCTAGGGAATTGTTCGATGGCTGAGATCATCCGGCTGCGCGGCAGCCCTCATGAACAGACGCAGCAATTGCTACCCTGGTATGTCAACGGCACGCTGGAGGCTGATGAAGCCGCGATGGTCGAGGCGCATCTCGCCGAATGCGCCGAGTGCCGCAACGATCTGGCGGCGGAGCGGGTTCTGGCGCGCGAGGTCGCTGCACTGCCACTCGACGTCGAACACGCCTGGTCGACGCTGAGTGACCGGATCGACGCCGCTGGGCCCCCGCGCCGGCTGGCGGAGCCGGTGCCGTTCTTGCGCCGCAAGGTGGCGATGGGATGGGTGCTTGGCGGGCCGCTCGCGGCGGCGGCTGCCGTGGCGTTCGCTGTTGCCATTGTCCCCGGGGCGCCATTGCCGGCGGGGGAGACCTATCGCGCGCTGGGATCGGCATCGATGGCTGCTCCGGGCAATGCGCTGGTGATGTTCAAGCCCGATGCGCGCGACAGCGACCTGCGCGCGGCATTAACCAAGGCGGGCGCGCGCATCGTCGACGGCCCCACCGCGAGCGGCGCCTATGTCGTGCGGATCGCGCCCGCGAGCCGGGCACAAGCGCTCGACGGCTTGCGTGCGACGCCCCAAATCGTCCTCGCCGAGCCGATCGACCCCGGATCGCAGCCATGACCTGGCGCCGATGGTTGCGGCTTTGCCTGGCCTTGTGCGGCCTCGCCACGTTGGCCGTGGGGACGCCGGCCTATGCGCAGGAGCGGTCCGCGGCCGACGCCGATCGCCAGATCCTGGTGATGCTGAAGATGGCGCCGCCGCATTATCGTCCCGGCGCGGCCTATAGCGGCAGCTACGGCGATGGCGCGGCAATGGCCGCGCGGCGGCGGCTCGCCGCAGGGATCGCGCGGCGCAACCAGCTGAAGTTGGTCGACGGCTGGCCGATGCCGCTGATCGGGGTCGATTGCTACGCCATGCGCGTGCCGGATGGCGTGGCGATGGACGCGGCGATCGCCCAGGTGTCGAAGGATTCAGCGGTCGCCTGGTCGCAACCGCTGCAAACGTACCAGGCGCGCGGCTCGCCCGTGGGGGCCGCGCCCAACGACCCGCTCTTTCGCGCACAGCCGGCTGCCATGGCCTGGCGGCTCGCCGATCTCCACCGCATCGCCACTGGTCGCAACGTCTCCGTCGCCATCATCGACAGCAAGATCGACGTCGCGCATCCCGATCTGGCCGGCCAGTTCACCGCCAATCTCGATTTCGTCGCCAATTCCGATCTCGATCGCCGCTCGGCCTCGGGTGAAGCGCATGGTACGGGCGTTGCCGGTATCGTCGGCGCCAAGGCGGGGAATGGTATCGGTATCGCCGGGATCGCGCCCGACGCGCGGATGATGGCGTTGCGGGCGTGCTGGCAGACCGCCGCCGGTCCTACGCTCTGCAACAGCCTCAGCCTGGCGCGAGCGCTGCAATTCGCGATCGAGCATAAGGCCGAAGTGATCAACCTCAGTCTCGCCGGTCCGGCCGATCCGCTGCTGGCGCGGCTGATCGACCTTGCCGTTGCGCGCAATCTCTCGGTGGTCGCGGCATTCGACCCGTCTTTGCCCCAGGGCGGATTTCCCGCTTCCATGCCCGGCGTCGTTGCCGTCGCCGACGAATCTTTGCGGTCCTTACCAGCGCGCGTGTACATTGCGCCCGGCCGCGACGTGCCGACCACACAACCGGGGGGTAAATGGTACCTCGTCAACGGCAGTTCCTACGCGGTCGCCCATGTCACCGGGTTGATCGCTCTGATGCGCCAGGCCGGTGGCCGCGCGACCCACATCACCCTGGACCGCATGGCGAGCGGCGCAATCGACGCCTGCGCCTCCTTGGTCGGGACGTCGCCGGGTTGTGATTGTTCGTGCGCGATCGACCGGCGGCTGGCGACGAGGCCGCGCTGACCTGCGGCATATGGGTGCGCTGGCCGCGCTCCTGATCCTGTGCTTCGCCGGGGCTCCGGCAAATGCCCAGGTCAGCGGCAGCATCGATGTCGAGAGCGACTATCGCCTGCGCGGCTATTCGTTGAGCGCGGGACGCCCCGTCGCGACCGCGCAAATCGGCTATGACGACGATAACGGCGTTTATCTCAACCTGTCGGCCACCGGGGAGATCGGCCGTGACGATCCGCTGTTCCTGGGAGTCCAGGGCAATATCGGCTATGCTCGCCGCCTGAACGCGGCACTGTCGATCGATGGCGGCATAGCCCGCAGCCAATATCGCTCCGCCGACCGCGGGAGCCGGTCGCACAATTATACCGAAATCTATCTCGGCCTCGCGTCCGGTCCGTTTTCGGCACGGGTCTATTACTCGCCCGACTATTACCGGGCCGACGCCTCGTCGCTTTATGCGGAAGTCGAGGCCACGTTTCGGCCGGCGACGCACTGGCGGGTAAACGGCCATCTCGGATCGCAGGTCTATCTGGCGACGCCGGCGCAATATCAGCCTGGCTATGCCGCTCGCTATGACTGGCGGCTAAGCGTGGCGCGCGAGCTGGGGAGTTTCGATCTTCACGCCGCGCTGTCGGGCGGCGGGCCGGCCAAGGATTATTATTCGGGCAGCTTCCACGGCAAGGCCGCGCTGACGGCAGGTGCGAGTTGGAGCTTCTGAGGCGCCGCTAAACCTTTGGGGACGGGCATTGTCTCCATCCCCCGGCTGGGTTCTAACTACTTCCCCGAACCACCAATTGCACGGGAACGAACGCCTTTCCGGTGCTGTCTATCGCTTCTGCCGGGCCGAACAGCGCTTCGACCAGCATCTCGCCTGCGCTGGCCACATCCTGTTCGATCGTCGTCAGCGCCGGCGTGGATTGCCGCGCGCCGAAACCGCCGTCGAAGCCGACGATCGCGACGTCCGCGGGAATGCGGAGGCCCGCTTCCTGCAGCCCGCGCATGATGCCCGACGCGAGCGTATCGGATGCCGCGAACACGGCGTCGATCGCGGGACTGATTGCCAGCAATTGCGCGGCCGCGGCTTCTCCCTGCGCGTGGCGATCGTCGATCGGCGATGCCGTGACCTCGATCGCGGTCAGGCCGTGTTTCGCGAGCACATCGAGATATCCCTGCCGCCGCAAGCGAAACGCCTGGTGTGCCTCCCAGCCGGGCCCAACGAACGCGATCCGCCGGCGCCCGGTGCCTATCAAATGCTCGACCGCCAGCACGCCCGCCGCATGGTTATCGGCGCGGACGATCGGTAGCGAGTCATCCGGCGCTCCCCAGGCGACAAGGTTGCTGCCGGCCTGCCGTGCGCGGGCGAAATAGTCCCAGGCAAAGCGGTTCGCGGCGGTGCCGATCACGATCAGGCCGTCGGCTTCGCGTCGTTGTTCGAAGTCGCTGCGCAGTGACTCCGGCGTGCTCTGATACGATAGCAGGATGCCCATGCCGCGCCGCGCCGCCGCCGCCTCGACCGCGCCCATTATGTCGAAATAGAAGGGGTTGAGCGCGCGCCGCTCAAGTTCCGATGAGGTCAGCAGAACCACCGCCACCGTTCCGACCGCGCCGCCGCGGAGCCTGACCGCGCGGCTGTCGGGGCGATAGCCGAGCTCGGCCGCCGCGCGGGCGACGCGGTCGCGCGTCTCGGGGGTGATCGAGGGATCGCCGCGCAGCGCGCGCGAGACGGTCGATTGCGATACTTGGGCTAACGACGCGACATCGAACGAGGTCGGTCGATGTGCCCGCTCGCTGGTCCTCTCCTCGTCGAATTCGGTCTGCATCGGACCGCGATTATCGACATTGCCGGGTGATCTGTCTCTAAAATTCGACCCCGGCGCGATCAGAGGCGCAAGTAGCGGTGGTCAGGAGTGAGCGCGCCGGTAGTCGCATCCGCTAGCGGACGCCGGTCAGCCGATAACCCACGCCAGGCTCGTTGGTGATCAGCCGCGGCCGAGCCGGGTCGGTTTCCAGTTTCTGGCGTAGATTGCGGACGACGATTCGCAGATAATCGACATGATCCTCATGAGCCGGTCCCCAGACCGTGCGCAGCAGCTGGCGATGGCCGATCACGCGGTCGGGGCGTTTGGCCAGTTCGGCGAGCACCTCGTATTCCTTGGGCGAGAGATGGACCTCCTCGCCGATGCGGCGGACGCGGCGGCGCTCCAGGTCGATCTCGATATCCCCCGCCAAGACCATTGTTTGCCCTGTCTCGCCGGCGATGCGGTGGCGCAGCGCGGTGCGGACGCGGGCGAGCAATTCCTCGGTATCGAACGGCTTGGTCAGATAATCGTCGGCACCGAGGTCGAGCGCGGCGACCTTTTCCGACGTATCCTCTCGCGCCGACACGACGATGACCGTCGCACCGGCGCGGCCGCGAAACAATTGGATCAATTCGAGCCCGTCGCGGTCGGGCAGGCCGAGGTCGAGCAGGACGAGTTCGGGCTTGTCGATATCGGCCGCCGACAGTGCTTCCCGGGCCGTCGCCGCCTCTGTCGCCGCATAGCCGGCGCGCTCGACCGCTACACGGAGCAGGCGGCGGATATGTGCATCGTCCTCGACGATCAGGATACGGGGCTGGACGGCCATGGCCGAGACGTTACGGCCGCGGCGCGATCCGGTCGAGGGCAAGGTTGAGCGCGAGGACATTCACCCGTGGTTCGCCGAGAAATCCAAGCAATGGATAGGCGGTGTTGTCGCTGACGACTTGGCGCAGCTTGGCGGGGTCGATCCCGCGCGCCTTCGCGACGCGCGACACCTGGAACAAAGCCGCCTCGGGGCTGATATCGGGATCGAGCCCCGAGGCGGAGGCCGTCACCAGATCGGCGGGTACATTGGAACCTGGTGCGGGAGCGGATGCCTTGGCCGAGGCGAGGTCGGTCTTGACGCGGTCGACGAGCGCCTGGCTGGTCGGGGCGAGATTGGAGCCCGACGAGGCGGTGGCGTCATAGCCGTTCTTGCCCGCGGCCGAGGGGCGGCCGTGGAAATAGCGGTTCGAGGTGAATCCCTGGCCGATCAGCGATGAGCCGATGACTTGGCCCTTGGCATCGCGGATCAGGTTACCGTTAGCGGCGCTCGGGGCGACCAGTTGACCAACTCCAGTGATCGCGGCGGGGTAGGCGAGGCCAAGCAGGGCGGCGAATAGCAAAGTCAGCACGAGGGCTGGGCGGAGGGCAGTGGTGAAGTCTTTCAACATCTCTTTCTTCCTTCTCCCCTCCCGCTTGCGGGAGGGGCTGGGGGAGGGCGTGTCGGGCGGAGGCGAGAGGAACAGGCCCTCCCCTAACCCCTCCCGCGGGCGGGAGGGGGACTAGGCCAGCCCTAGCCCACCCACGGCCAGATCGATCAGCTTGATCCCGACGAACGGCGCGATCAGTCCGCCGAGGCCGTAGATCGCCAGATTGCGGGCGAGCAGTGGCCCGGCGCCGATCGCGCGATAGGTCACGCCCTTGAGCGCCAGCGGGACCAGGCAGGGGATGATCAGCGCGTTGAAGATGATCGCCGACAGGATCGCCGAGCGCGGGCTGCCGAGCCCCATCACGTTGAGCACGCCGAGGCCTGGATAGAGCACCACGAACATCGCCGGGATGATCGCGAAATATTTGGCGACGTCGTTGGCGACCGAGAAGGTGGTCAGCGCGCCGCGCGTCATCAGCAATTGTTTGCCCAACCCCACGATCTCGATCAGCTTGGTCGGGTCGCTGTCGAGGTCGACCATGTTGCCGGCTTCGCGCGCGGCCTGCGTGCCCGTGTTCATCGCCACGCCGACATCGGCCTGGGCGAGCGCAGGGGCGTCGTTGGTGCCGTCGCCGCACATCGCGACCAGCTTGCCGCCGGTCTGTTCGGTGCGGATCAGCGCCAATTTGTCCTCCGGCGTCGCCTCGGCCAGGAAGTCGTCGACTCCCGCTTCGGCGGCGATAGCGGCGGCGGTCAGCGGGTTGTCGCCGGTGATCATCACGGTACGGATTCCCATCCGGCGCAGCTCGGCGAAGCGGTCGCGCACGCCCGCCTTGACCACGTCCTTGAGCGCCACGGCGCCAAGCAGTCGGCCGTTCCGCTCGACCGCGAGCGGAGTCATTCCGCCCCGCGCGATCTCATCGGTGGTGCGCTTGAGTTCCGCGGCACCCGGCGTGTCGGCGCCGATCGTCTTGAGGATCGAGTCGACGGCGCCCTTCAGCACCTTGGTGTCGCCGACGCGGACGCCGGAGCTACGCGTTTGCGCGGTGAAGGGGATGATCTCGGCATCGGTCGGCAGCGCGGTGGCGAGCGCGAATTTGTCGCTTGCCAGGGTCACGATCGAGCGGCCCTCGGGCGTCTCGTCGGCCAGGCTCGCGAGCATCGCCGCTTCGGCGAGCGTCTTGGCGTCGACTCCGGTCAGCGGGCGGAACTCGCTCGCCTGACGGTCGCCGATTGTGATCGTGCCGGTCTTGTCGAGCAACAGGGTGTCGACGTCGCCGGCGGCTTCCACCGCGCGCCCCGATTTGGCGAGCACGTTGAAGCGGATCAGGCGGTCCATTCCCGCGATACCGATCGCCGACAGCAAGGCGGCGATGGTGGTGGGGATGAGCGTGATCAGCAGCGCCGCCAGGATCGCGACGGGCACGCTGCCGCCGGCATAATGCGCGAAACCCGGAATCGTGCCGACCGCGATCAGGAAGATGATCGTGAGTCCGACGAGCAGAATGGTCAGCGCGATTTCGTTCGGCGTCTTCTGCCGTTCGGCGCCTTCCACCAAAGCGATCATGCGATCGAGGAAGCCCTGGCCCGGCTCCTGGGTCACGCGGACCTTGATCCGGTCCGAGATGACGCGGGTGCCCGCCGTCACCGCCGACCGGTCGCCGCCGGCCTCACGGATGACGGGCGCGGATTCGCCAGTGATCGCGGCTTCGTTGACGCTGGCGACTCCCTCGACGACTTCGCCGTCTGCAGGGACCAGATCGCCGGTTTCGACCAGCACCATCTCGCCCTTCTGGAGACGCCACGCCTCCACCAAGCCCCAGGTGTCGCAGACCCCGGTCAGGCGCTTGGCCTGGAGCTCGGACTTGGTGGCGCGCAAGCTTGCCGCCTGGGCGCGGCCGCGCCCTTCGGCCAGCGCTTCGGCGAACGTGCCGAACAGGACCGTCAGCCACAGCCAGACGATCAGCTGGAGCTGGAAACCGATAGGCAGGTTTTCGCCGCCCACCATCAGCAATACGGTCAGCAGCAGCGCCACCACCGCGGTGGTGAACAGCACCGGGTTCTTGATCAGTTCACGCGGATCGAGCTTCTTGAAGGAGTCGCCGATCGCGGGAACGACCAGCTTCGCCGAGAACATGGAGGATGCGGTTGTCATTGGACGTCTCGCTGTGTTCCCTCTCCCATTGGGAGAGGGAGGGCCCCGCTCGGCGCAGCCGAGTGGGAAGGTGAGGGTGACGAGGGGCGCGGCGCGGAGGGGACACCCTCACCCGCCCGCCGCTTTGCGGCTCCTCCCCTCTCCCAGCGGGAGAGGGGCAGTGTTTCGCGCCAGACCATCAGAACAGCTGGCCGTGGATCATCGCGAGATGATCGGCGATCGGCCCGAGCGCGAGGCTCGGCAGGAAGGTGAGACCGCCCAGGATCAGGATGATCCCCACCAGCAGGCCGATCCACAGGCCGCCCGTGGTCGGGAACGACCCGGCACCGGCAGGGTGGTACTTCTTGCCGGCCAGGCTGCCGGCGATGGCAAGCACCGGGACGATCATGAAAAACCGCCCGACCCACATCGCGACCGCCAGCAGGCCATTGTACCAAGGCGTTCCCGCGCTGAGCCCGGCAAAGGCGGAGCCGTTGTTCGCGGTGGCCGAGCTGAACGCGTAGAGGATCTCGGTAAAGCCGTGCGGACCCTTGTTGAGTGGTCCCGCGAGGCCATCGGGCATCACCGAGGACAGAGCGGTGAACCCCAGGATCGACAGCGGCAGCACCGCGATCGCCAGCACCGCGAGCTTGACCTCGCGCGCCTCGATCTTCTTACCGACATATTCCGGGGTGCGGCCGACCATCAGCCCGGCGACGAACACCGCGAGGATGGCGAACAGCAGGAACCCGTACATCCCGGAGCCGACGCCTCCGATGACGATCTCGCCCAGTTGCATGTTGAACAGCGGGATGAGGCCGCCCAGCGCGGTCATGCTGTCGTGCATTGCATTCACGGCGCCGCACGAGGCGGCGGTGGTGACCGCGGCGAACAAGGCACTCGCGGCGGTGCCGAAGCGGACTTCCTTGCCTTCCGTATTGGGGCCGGCGACACCGAGATGGTGGAGGACCGGATTACCCGCTGCCTCTTGCCAATAAGCCACGGTGGCGCCCGCCAGGAACAGGATGGTCATGGCGCCCAGAATCGCCCAACCCTGGCGCGTATCGCCAACCGCCTTGCCGAACGTATAGGTCAGGCCGACGCCGATCGAGAAGATCGACAACATCTGGACCAGGTTGGTCAATGCCGAGGGGTTCTCGAACGGATGCGCCGAATTGGCGTTGAAGAAGCCGCCACCATTGGTGCCGAGCATCTTGATCGCTTCCTGGCTGGCGACCGGACCGAGCGAGATGGTCTGCTTGACGCCTTCCAGAGTGGTCGCGTCGACCGACATAGCGAAGGTCTGCGGAACCCCGCTCAGTAGCAGATAGAGCGCATAGACGACGCAGATCGGCAGCAGCAGATAGAGCGTGATGCGCGTGATATCGGCCCAGAAATTGCCGATACCGGGCGACGCGGTGCCGCCCGGCGCCGGGTTGGGGGAGGGGCGCCGGGCGAACCCGCGGAACAGCGCGAAGGCGATGGCGATGCCGGTCGCCGCGCTGAGAAAATTGTGGATCGTCAGCGCCATCATCTGGCTGAGGTTCGACAGGGTCGATTCCCCAGCATACCATTGCCAGTTGGTGTTGGTGACGAAGGCGATGGCGGTGTTCATCGAGCCATCCGCGCCCACCCCGGGGAGCTTGCCCTGATTGAACGGCAGGAACCCCTGCGCGCGCAGGATCAGATAGGTCAGCAGCACTGTGATCAGCTGGAACACCAGCATGTGCACGGCGTAACGGCGCCAGCTCTGGTCGGTGTCCGGATCGATCCCCGACAGCCGATAAAAGCCGCTTTCGACGGGGCCGAGCACCGCATGGAGCGGCGTGCGGCGCCCTTCGTAGAGCGCAAACAGCCATAGCCCGATCGGCTTGGCCAGTGCCGCTAGGATGGCGACGAAGAGCGCGATCAGCGCCCATCCCTGTAATGTCATGGCGATATCCTCAGAACCGTTCGGGCCGCACGAGGACGGCGACGAGGTAGATCAGCAGGCCGAATGCGGTCAGCCCGGCCAGCGCAAGGTGCAGGTTCATCTCAGGCCTCGTCGCACAGCCGCACGAAGGCGAGGGTCGCCAGGAACAGCCCGCCAAGCACGGCGAGCCAGGTGATGTCGGGCATGATCGGCCTCCTGTTGGATCGGCCGGCGAGATAGGAGGGGATGGCATTAAGGTGCGCGGGCGAAAGCGGCCTGGCGGCATTAAGAAGCCATTAGAATCGCGCCGTCGAGACTTGCCTTATCGGCGGTTCGTGCCGATCCCCCGCTTCTGCCTTCGCCGCGACACGGGAGTTTTGCACAGTTGCTCGACGATAACCGCCCTTCACCGGATGCGCTGCTGCGTGCCGCGAAAGCTGAAGAACGTGGGCGGCTGAAGATCTTCCTCGGTGCCGCGCCGGGAGTCGGCAAGACGTTCGAGATGCTGCGCGAAGGCGCCGAGCGGCAACGCGCCGGCACCGATGTCGTGGTCGCGGTGGTCGAAACGCACGGTCGCGCCGAAACCCAGGCGCTGGTCGAACCGCTGGAGGTAATCGCGCGCCGTCCCATCGATTATCAGGGGCACCGGCTGGACGAAATGGACCTGGACGCGGTGCTGGAGCGCCGGCCGCAGCTCGTCCTGGTCGACGAATTCGCGCACACCAATGCACCCGGCAGCCGCCACCCCAAGCGCTGGCAGGACGTGATGGAACTGCTCGACGCCGGGATCGACGTCTATACCACGCTCAACGTCCAGCATGTCGACAGCCTCAACGACGTCGTCGCCAGCTTCACGCGCGTGCGTGTCCGCGAAACCGTGCCCGACAGCGTGTTCGACGGCGCCGAGGTCGAAGTGGTCGACTTGCCGCCCGACGAACTGATCGAGCGGTTGAAGGCGGGCAAGGTCTATATTCCTGCCGAAGCGACCCGGGCGCTCGATCGCTTCTTTTCCAAAGCCAATCTGTCGGCGCTGCGCGAGATGGCGCTGCGCCGCGCGGCGCAGAGTGTCGATCAGGCGCTGACCGAGCATCTCGATACTCATGCCGTGACAGGCACCTTTGCCGGCGGCGAGCGCGTGCTCGTCGCGGTCAGCGAATTGCCAGGCGCGGACACATTGGTCCGCGCCGCCAAGCGCCTGGCCGACGCCTTGAAGGCACCATGGCAAGCCGTGTTCATCGAGACCCCGCGCGCCGCCGGATTCGGCGAAGAGCAACGGCGCCAGGTCGCCGACATGTTGGGCCTCGCCGCAAGCCTGGGCGCGACGATCGCGACCATCCCCGCGGAGAGCGTCACCGCGGGCTTGCGAGATCAGATCGCCGAGGCGCGGATCACGCAATTGGTGATCGGCAAGTCGAGCCGCAGCTGGTGGTTCGCCTTGCGTCACGGATCGGTAGTCGACGCGATGCTGGCGGCGGGCGAGGGCCTGGCGGTCCATGTCATTCCCGCCGGCGGTGCACCGGCGCAGACCAGAACCAGCGTTCCGCGCGGCGACTGGAGCCTTGCGATCGACGCATTCGTGCCGGTGCTGTTGGTGGCGCTGACGACGGTGCTGACCCGGACGGTCGAGCCGTGGATCGGGCCGGGGGGTATCGACCTCATCTATCTGTTGCCGGTGATCGTAGCCTCGGCGCGGCTTGGGCTGTGGCCGGGCGTCGCGACCGGCATCTTGTCGGGTCTCGCCTATAATTTCTTCTTCCTGCCGCCGCTTTACACCTTCACCATCGCCGATCCGCAGAGCCTGCTGACGCTGTTCGTCCTGATCGGCATCGCGACCTTTACCGCGAACCTGACCGGCCGCTTGAAGATACGCGCGACGATCGGTGCGCGCAGCGCCCAGGAGAATGCGGCGGTCGCCGGGTTCGGCCAGGCGCTGGCGCGCGCGTCGGACTGGCGGAGCACCAGCCAGACGATCTGCAGCGAAGCCGCCCGCCTCCTCGGCGTGACCGTGATCCTGCTCGATCAGCGTGACGGCGAACTCGAATGCATCGCCTCGGCTCCGGGGCCGATACCCGAGCTCGGCACGGTCGACCGCGCCGCCGCCGACTGGGCTTGGGCCAAGGGAGAGGCCACCGGAGTCGGTACCGGCACCCTGGTTTCGGCGGACTGGCAGTTTCAGCCTCTCAAGACCTCGCTCGGCGTGCTCGGCGTGGTGGGCCTGCTCGCCGAGGATGGTGGCAACCCGGTGGGTGCAGATCGCGCGGTGTTGCTGACGACATTACTTGGACAAGCGGCGTTGGCGCAGGAGCGATTGAAGCTCGAGGACCAGTTGCGCGACGTATCGGTCTTGCGCGAGCGCGACCGGCTGCGCGCGGCGTTGTTGTCATCTATCGGGCACGATCTGCGCACGCCGCTGACATCGGTCGCTGCCTCGGTCGACGCATTGGCGCGGCAATATCCCGATGCCGCGGCGGTACCCTTGGCCCGCGCCGATATCGCCCGGCTGCGGCGCTTCCTCGACAATATTCTCGACATGGTGCGGCTCGATTCGGGTGCGCTGGCGATCTCCCTCGAAGCGATCGACCTGACCGACGCGGTGGCGAGTGCGGTTCACGATCTCAAGGACTTGTTGCGCGGCGTGCATATCGACTTGCAGGTTCCGGTCGACCTGCCGCTGGTCCGGGCCGACCCGACCCTGCTCCATCACGTGCTGATCAACCTGCTCGCCAATGCGGCGATCCATGGCGGCGACGGGCGCGTCGCGATCATCGGCAAGAGGACGCCCGACACCGTGTTGCTGTCGGTGCGCGACCATGGCCCGGGGCTGGAGTCGGGCTCGGAAAAGCGCGTGTTCGATACGTTCGCGCAGGGGCGCGGGAGCGATCGCAGCGGGGGCAGCGGCCTCGGCCTCGCCATCGCCAAGGGATTCGCCGAGGCGATGCAGGTCGGCATCGCCGCGCGCAACCACCCCGACGGCGGCGCCGAATTCTCGCTCGCCTTCGCCGTCTGACCCGATTCCTCCGATCCGGCTCTGTCGGACCTCGATTCGTCGCAAGCCGTTTGTACATCAAAACGATCGGAATAGCTTTAAGTGAGGCGCCGCCGAGTCGGAGGCGCTCGCAAGAACAGAGGCGACGCGCCCGCTTGGGAGAGCTGTCATGGATCGCGACTTCGATACGTCGTTCGACAAGCCTGTTCCGATCATCGTCTCGGTGAAGGGCGACACGCAGATTGCGGCACGATTGCTGCGCGTCGAACTCGACCTTTCCCGCTTCCACAGCGGGCGCTGGGCCTTGCAGCTCGACGCCGTGATGGCCAATCGCGCCGAGCCTGCCGTCATCCTCGCGCAAGGGGTCGCATGTCTGGCGGTGGCTTGGTGGGCCCAGCTCTCGCCGCGCTCCTACCTCCGCAACATCCGCGGCGCGGTGCTGTTGTCGCCGCTCAGCTATGGCTTCGGCCAGTCGGCGATGGCCCGAAACGTGCGGCTGAGTCCGGCAACCAAGCTGCCCTTCCCGTCGATCGTAGCCTGCGATCCCACGCCCGCGGTCGAACAGGTGCTGGCACTGGCCGACAGCTGGGGAAGCCGCTTCGTCGATCTCGGCAGCTTGACCCCCGATCATCCGACCAATCGCAGCGCGATCGGTACGCATGCCGAGGAGCGGCTGGTCGACCTGCTCGCGACTTTGGGCAGCGACGCGTTCGCACGACCAATGCCCGAACGCGCCGATCCGGAGCGGCTACTCGCGCTGGTCGATTAAGACGCGGTACGCGGTGACAGCGATGCGCTTCGTCCTTAACAAGGCGGAGTGACCGGGGGCGACGCCACAAGAACATTGCGCATGATGCTGGCGATCACGCGCGCCCTGGCGGCGATGAGCCCGCGGCGCACGGCAATCGCCCTGGCGCTCGCGCTCGGCGGCGCCGCGGTCGAAGGCGCCGGGCTGCTGCTGCTCGTGCCGATCTTGACCGTGGCGACCGGAGGCGGGCCCGGCTGGGTACGGAATTATGCCGAGAAATGGGGCATTGTCGGCACGTCCCAGTTGATCGCTTGGATGATGATCGCGTTCATGGCGATGATGGTGGTGCGCGGGCTGGTGCTCTATGCGCGCGACCTTTCGATGCAGTCGCTTCAGGCACGGTTCGTCGATGCGCAGCGCCTGCGCATCTTGCGCGCGCTGGCGGTGGCGCCGTGGCGCGAAATCGCCGCGCTCGATCATTCGCGAACGACGACGTTGATCGGGATCGACGTGATCCGGATCGGTACCACCGCTCAGCAATTGATCCAGATGACGGTCGCCTTGATTTCCACTCTGGTGCAGCTCGCCGTGATCGCGGCGCTTGCCCCGGTTCTGGCGCTGGTGGCCGGTGTGGCGATGGTGATCGGTGCGATGCTGATCGCGCTCGGTCAGGCCCGCAATCGCAACAGCGGCGAACAGGCCTTGCGCGCGGGCCAGAACATGATGAGCAATGCCAGCAGCTTTCTGGGCGGACTGAAGATCGCGGCCGCGCAACAGATGCGCGATCGTTTCGTCGACGAATTCGCGGCGTCGCAATCGGTCGCGCGGCGCCGGCAATTATGGTTCCAGCGCGACCAGGCGCGGGCGCGCTTGTGGTTCACCCTGGGAGCGGCGGTGGCATTGGCCGGCGTCGTGCTCGCGGGCATCAACCTGCTGGACGTGCCGCCGGCGCGGCTGATCATCGTCGTCCTGGTCTTCGGCCGGATGGCGGGCCCGGCCCAGGCGATCCAGCAATCGATCCAGCAAGTCGCCTATGGCGTCCCGGCGTTCGAAGCAGTGCGCGATGCGGAGCGGCATTTCGGGGCCTTCGCTCAGACCAGCGCGGAGGTTCCGCCAGCCGGAGCGATCGAGCTCTCGCACGTCACGTATCGGCATCACGGCGGCGGCGGCGTGAGCGATGCGACGCTGACGATAACCGAAGGATCGATCACCGGGCTGACCGGCGCGAGCGGGGGCGGCAAAACCACGTTGGTCGACATCATCACCGGGCTCCTCGAACCGCAACAGGGCAGGATCACCGTCGGCGGATGCGCGCTCGGCGGCGGCTGGGGCGGGGCGATCGCCTACGTCCCGCAAGACGGCTTCCTGTTCCACGACAGCGTGCGCCGCAACTTGGATTGGGGCGATGAGACGATCAGCGAGGACATGATGCACGCGGCGATCGAGATGGTCGGCGCGACCGCGATCGTCGCGCGCATGCCGAGAGGAATCGACAGCGTGGTGGGCGAGCGCGGCGCGCTGCTGTCAGGCGGCGAGCGCCAGCGCCTGGCCATCGCCCGCGCCTTGTTGCGCAAGCCCCGCTTGCTGGTCCTCGACGAGGCGACCAACGCGATCGATCAGGCCAGCGAAGGCGAATTGCTGACGCGCCTCGCCGCGCTCGATCCGCGTCCCACGATCCTGATCGTCGCGCACCGCGACTCGAGCTTGCGGCTGTGCGACACGCTGATCCGCGTCAATGATGGGGTGGCGCGAGCGGAGGATCATCCGATTTAACCGTCATGCCGGGCTCGTCCCGGCATCCAGCGTGCCGCTAGCGACAGGCAAGAGGCTTAGGCTACTCCGTCGCTGCCAGTTGTACCCCTGAACAAGTCCGGGATGACGGCTGAAGACTAACGTTAGATCGCCCCCGCGAACGTATCGCACTGGCGATAATCGCCGATGTCGATGCCTCGCTTGAGCCAAGTCATGCGCTGCTCGGACGTGCCGTGGGTGAAGCTGTCGGGCATGACGCGGCCCTGCGTCTCGCGCTGCAGTGTGTCGTCGCCGATCGCCTTCGCCGCGGTCATGCCTTCCTGCAGGTCGTTGGGTTCCATGCGATCACGGTTCTGCGCGGCCCAGACGCCGGCGAAGCAATCCGCCTGGAGTTCGAGCATCACCGACAGGCGATTGCCCTCCACCTCGCTCGAGCTGCGCTGCAGCCGCGTCACGCGATCGGAGATACCGATCAAATTCTGGATATGATGGCCGAATTCGTGCGCGATGACATAGTCCTGCGCGAAATCGCCCGGCGCGCCGAAACGCTGCGACAATTCCTGGAAGAAGTCGGTGTCGAGATAGATGCCCCGGTCGGTTGGGCAATAGAACGGCCCCATCGCCGATTGCGCTGCGCCGCAACCCGATTGGCCTTCGCCCGAATAGAAGACTAATTTCGGCGCGACGAAGCGCTGGCCCTGTTGCTGGAAGATCGCCGCCCAGGTCTTGTCGGCGGAGCTGAAGGCGTTGCAGGCCACCTTGGAGCTGGCGTCGATCGTACAGCTCGATTTGGCATCGGTGCCGCCTGCGGGCCGGGACGTGCTGGTCGGCGCATAACTGCCGCCCGATCCGCCGGTATCGGCGAAGTGCAGCCCGCCGCTCAGCAGGAAGAACAGGCCGGCCACGACCGCGACGCCCAGGCATCCGAACCGGTTGAAGATGAACGGCAGGAACGCGAACAACAGCCCGCCGCCTCCACCACCGAAGCCGCCGAACCCGCTGCCGCCCTGGCCGCGCTGATCCTCGACATTGATGTTGGGATCGAAGTCGTCGAGCCGCATCGGCTGCCCCTTTTGTCGTTTTCGTCGCGTATCAAAATGCGCGCCAACGCCCATGGTTGCAATCGCCCGATTGATCGACTCGGCCTCTTGGCCCATGCCGCTGGGCGATGGTCGATCCCGCCGCCCGCCGCCGCGCCAAGATGCTGCCCTTGCCCGAACAGGTGGCGCTGGTGCTTCAGGGCGGAGGCGCGCTGGGCAGCTATCAGGCCGGCGTCATCGACGGGCTGGAGGCTGCCGGCATCGAACTCGACTGGGTCGCGGGCATTTCGATCGGCGCGGTCAACGCCGCGATCGTCGCGGGCAACCCGCCGGAACGCCGCGTCGAACGGCTGACGGCATTTTGGGACAAGGTGACGAGCGCGTTGCCCAGCTTCCCGATCTTTCCCGACGACATGGTGCGTGAGACGCTCCACGAATGGTCGGCGGGGTTCGTCATGCTGGCAGGCGTCCCGGGCTTCTTCACGCCACGTGGATTGCCCCCGGTGATGGCCGCCCCGGGAACGGTCGCCGCGCTCAGTTTCTACGACAGCGCGCCGCTGGAGGACACGCTGAACGATCTCGTCGACTGGGATCTGCTCAACGACGGTCCCGTGCGGCTGTCGGTCGGGGCGGTCGATGTCGAAAACGGCAACTTCCGGTATTTCGACAACCGTTTCGAGCGGATCGATGCACGCCATATCATGGCGTCGGGTGCGTTGCCGCCGGGGCTTCCTCCGGTCGAAATCGAGGGCCGGTTGTGGTGGGATGGCGGGCTCGTCTCCAATACCCCGCTCAGCCATGTGCTCGATCACCAGACCGAAGGGTTGCTGGTGTTCCAGGTCGACCTGTTCCCGTCGATCGCGGTGCGGCCGCGGACGATCATGGACGTGATGGCGCGCGAAAAGGAAATCCGCTTTTCCAGCCGGTCGCGCGAAATCTCGACGCAATTGATGCGGTTGCGCAAGGATCGCGAGATCGCGCGGCGCGTGCTCGCCAAACTGCCGCCCGAAATGGGCGACGATCCCGACGTCCGCGCGCTCGCCGAGCGGTCGGCCGAATATCCGGTCAATCTGGTCCATCTGATCTATCGCGCCAATGCCTGGGAAGGCGGCGCGCGCGACTTCGAATTCTCGGCGCGGACGATGCGCGAGCATTGGCAAGCCGGTAGCGAAGATGTCGCCGCGACCATGGCAAATGCCGAATTGGTCGCCGAGAACATCATCGACGGCAAGACCGCCGCTTTCGACCTCACCCCCCGTTAAGGAGAAGACCCGCATGTTCCTCAAGGGCAAGAGCGCCATCGTTACCGGTTCGACCTCGGGCATCGGCCTCGCTTATGCCAAGGCGTTCGCCGCCGAGGGCGCGTGCGTGATGATCAACGGTTTCGGCGATGCTGCGGCAATCGAGCAGGAACGCGCCGCGCTCGAGGCGACGAGCGGCGCGAAGGCGCTCTACGACGCCGCCGACATGACCAAGGCCGAGGCGATCGAGGCGATGGTCAAGCGCTGCCATGACGAGCTCGGCGGGCCAGACATCATCGTCAACAATGCCGGCATCCAGCATGTCGCCCCGATCGACGAATTCCCGACCGACAAATGGGACGCGATCATCGCCATCAACCTGACCAGCGCGTTCCACATGATGCACGCCGCGATTCCGTACATGAAGGCGGCAAAATGGGGCCGGATCATCTCGACCGCTTCGGCGCACAGCCTGGTCGCGAGCCCCAACAAATCGGCCTATGTTGCCGCCAAGCACGGCATTGCCGGCCTGACCAAGACCGCGGCCCTGGAGGTTGCGACCCACGGCATCACGGTCAATGCGATCTCGCCGGGCTATGTCTGGACGCCGCTGGTCGAGAACCAGATCCCCGATACGATGAAGGCGCGCGGCCTGACTCGCGAGCAGGTGATGAACGACGTGCTGCTCGCCGCGCAGCCGACCAAGGAGTTCGTCACGCCGGAACAGGTCGCGGCGCTCGCCGTGTTCCTGTGCCGCGACGAGGCGAAGTCGATCACCGGCGCCAATATGACCGTCGACGGCGGCTGGACCGCAGCCTGAGTCTTTTCGGCTTCGCTGAACGAGAGCTCAACATATCGCCTGCGCAACCAACCTTTCGGTGGTTGGTTGTCAGGGCATGAAAAGGGCGCATTTCGGGGCGCTAATAAGTGCCCTGTTCGTGGTCGCTGTTCCGGCGGCGGCGAAAGACAAAATACAAACGGATTGGCGGCGCGTGGCTACGGCGGACGACCGTATGCGCCTGCGCAACACGCGTCAGGCGTGGCTAGAGGCGCTCGTCAAGGCGCGCGCCGCGGGGCAGGGCAAGGCGATCGCGGCGCAAGGCGTGTTGTTTGACCCCGACCGCGCCCTCGCGGACGCCAAGCCGCCCGCCGGCGATTATCGCTGTCGGGTCTTCAAGCTGGGCGGGCAGCGGCCGGGTAATCGCGACTTCACTGCCTATCCAGCCTTCCGCTGCCGCATCGATCCCGAAGGCGGGCTGCTGAGTTTCTACAAGATCGGCGGATCGCAACGCCCGGTCGGGCTGATATTCGACGATGGCGGCGCCCGACAGATCTTTCTGGGCACGCTGTCTCTCGGCGACGAGGATATGCCGATGGATTATGGCCGCGACGCCAATCGCGATATGGCCGGAATCGTCGAGCGGATCGGGCCGCGGCGCTGGCGGCTGGTGCTCCCCTATCCGCATTTCGAATCGTTGCTCGACGTGGTGGAACTGGTGCCGATCGGCTGAAGTTCAGCGCGCAGCGGAACGTGCGGTGCCGTAGAAGGTCTTGGCGTTGGCTTCGACCCGGGTGACCTGAGGGTTCATCGCCAGCACCGATTCGAGAAAGGCGTGCGGCTTCTTGACGAATTTCGGCTGGATCACCGCGCGCAGGCCGGAGCGGCGTGCGGCTTCGGCGACGAAATGCACGCAGTTGCGCTTGCTCGCGCTGTAATGATGGTCGCCTTTTTCGCCCCATTCCTCGGTCAGATGCAGCACCGAATCATATTGCGCATCCGTCAACAGCACCGAGAAATGCGCGAAACTGCCCATGATGTAGCTGCGCGGCGTGATGTCGATCTTGCCCGGCACGTCGCCGAACAGGATCGCGGGGGAAATCACCTTGGCGGTGAAACCATAGGAGATGTCGACCGGCCGCCCACCGCGATCGGGCGTGCCGTCGAGCGTAAAGAAGGCGTGGGGAAACATCTGCCCCTCTTCGCGCGACCAGAAGGTGATGCGGACCTTGGCGGCCGCGGGCTGGGCGGCGAACGCCACGCAAACGAGCAGGAGCGCGAACGCGGTACGAAGACGGAGATGCATGGCAGGGCTTTAACAAGCGCATGCGGTTCGGGGGAAACAAAATTCCTCCCCGGAACGGGCAGGGGGACCAAGACGCGCAGCGGCTTGGTGGAGGGGGCCTGCCACAAATGCGCAATGGGCCGCGAGTTTGCCGAAGGAGGGCCCCCTCAACCACCGCCTTTGGCGCGTTCGAGCGAGATCGTGTCCCCCGGACCCGATCTTGGCTTGCCGGGGGCAAGCCAAAGCTCGGACGCCCCCTCCCCGAGCAAGCTCGGGGAGGAATATAGAAAATGCCCGCCGAGATGAACCCGGCGGGCATCCTTTCCTCCCCAGGAAAGTCGGAAACCTTACAAGACCGACGTGTAGGCGCCTGTCTCTCGCCCGGTCCGATGGCCGAATATCGCTCGCTGGGCGATAACGGAGTCGCCATCGCGAAGGTCTGGCTGTCGATCGATCAAGGGCAAGATCGGTCTTTATGTAAAGTATTGACAACTCGCCTCGGCCGCCGGATCGCTGCGCCAGGAATCATTCCAGTCAAGGATGGGCATGGCGGATCGGAAATTGCTGGCGGGGCACGCGGTACGGCGGCTGCGGCGACGCGAGGGTCTTACCCAGGCGGCGATGGCGGAGATGCTCGCGATCTCGCCCAGCTATCTCAATCTGGTCGAGAAGAACCAGCGCCCGCTCTCCGCCGCGTTGCTGGTCAAGCTGGCCGAGACATTCGATTTCGATCCGCGCGCGCTGGCGGCGGGAGAGCCGGGCGGCGGGGCGGCGGCGATCCGGCGGCGGCTGGCCGATCCGATGTTCGCCGACCTTGAGATCGACCGTAACGAGGTGGAGGAGTGGCTGGCGGGTGCCCCGGGCGGCGCCGAAGCCTTTGCCCGCGTGTTCGATCGGCTGGGCCAGGGCTCAGCGACCGGAGAGACCGGCGGGACTGGCGACGTGATCGCCGAGCTACGCAAGGAGATCGAGCGCTGGCGCGGCCATTATGCCGATCTCGACGCAGCGGCGGAAGCGCTGGCCGATGAATTGCGGATGGGCGCCGGCGATCTCTATGGCGCGATCGCCGAGCGACTGCGCGTCAAGCACCAGCTCACCATTCGCGTCCTGCCGGTCGATGTGATGCCCGATCTGTTGCGGCGAACCGACCTCCATGCCCGCCAATTGCAAGTGTCGGAGATGCTCGATGCCGCGAGCCGTACCTTTGCGGCGGCCTATCAGCTTGGCCAGATCGAAGCGCGATCGATGGTCGAGGCGCTGGTTCAGGGCGCAGGTTTCGCTGACCGCGCGGGTGAACGGCTCTATCGCCGCTACCTCACCAGCTATTTCGCCGCAGCAGTGATGATGCCTTATGCCCGTTTCCTGCGCGCATGCGAGGCGACGGGATACGATCTCGAGTTGCTGCAGCGGCGCTTCGGCGCCGGATTCGAGCAGGTCGCGCACCGACTGACTACGCTGCAGCGCGTGGGCGCGCGCGGGCTGCCGTTTTTCATGGTGCGGGTCGATCGCGCCGGTCAGGTCTCGAAGCGCTTTTCGGGCGCCAGCGGTTCGCCGCTGGTCGAAAGCGACCGGCGGTGTCCGCTCTGGCGCTTGCATTCGGCGTTCGACCGGCCCGGCGACCTCATGGTTCAACTGGTCGCGCTCGAGGACGGCGCACGCTGGCTGACCCTCTCGCGCACGGTGACGCCGCAGGGGCGCCGTTATGGCGCGGTGCAGGCCGAATTCGCGGTCGGGCTTGGCGTTTCGGCGGACGTCGCGGGAAGCCTGGCGGTGGCACGGGGAATCGACCTGAAAGGCGAGGCAACGCCGATTGGTCTGGGATGTCGCGCCTGCGCGCGCCCATCTTGCCCGCAACGCAGCGCCGCGCCGGCAGGCCGGGCCTTGCTGGTCAACGAGCGCGAGCGCGGAGTCAGCCCGTTCACCTTCGGCGGCGATTGACGATCCCGACTAGCCGCCTGGTATGTCGGTCATCGCCGCGGCAAGGATATCGTAAAGCTGCCGTGCGGCCGGTTCGAGGACGCGGCCGCCATCATGGATCGACAGGACGAACGGCTCGCCGGACGGATCGGGAAGCCCTTCCTCATTGCCGAGCACGTGCAGGTCGGCAGGGACGCCGATCGGGATGCGCAAGGTCACGCCCAGCCCGGCTTCGACCGCCGCCCACAGGCCCCGCGCGCTCGCGCTGGTCATCACGATCCGCCAGGGCACACCGGCGGCTTCGAGCAAGGCAAGCGCGCGCTGACGGAAAAAGCAGGGTGCTTCGGTCAGTACCAGTGGGAGCGGCTCGTTGCCTGCTGGATCCCAATGCAAGCGGCGGGGCGAGGGTCCGATCCAGATCGCCTTGAGGGCCGCCAGCGGTCTGGCATCGGCGCGGTCGGTCTGGTTCATGGCGAGCGCGACATCCAGTGCGCCGCGGTCGAGTCGGTCGATCAGCGCACGGTTGCGGTCGACGATCGTTTCCAGGCGAATCCCCGGATGCGCGCGATTGAATCGTCCGAGCACGTCGGGAAGCCAGGTTTCGGCGAGATCGGGTGGCAAACCGAAGCGTACCTGGCCCTGCGCCGCGGTCCCCCGGACCGCGATCAGCGCCTCATCGTTGAGGTCGAGGATACGCCGAGCATAAGCCAGCAGAATTTCGCCGGCTGGCGTCGGCGCGAGGCCGCGGCCTTGTTTCGCGAACAGCGGCTCTCCGACCTGGTCCTCGATCTTGCGGATCTGCTGGCTGACTGCCGATTGCGACCGTCCGACGCGTTCCGCGGCGCGACCGAAGCCGCCCAACTGCTCGGCCAGGACCAAGGTCCGGAGCACGTCCATATCGAGATTGGGCATTTTCATACTTCAGAATAACCGAAGCGAAGAATTAAAACTATTCGTTTTTGCCGATGATTGGGTTCGGGTAGCGGGTCCGGGAAGGAGACTTGCCATGTTCAGACTGTTACCGCCGCCGCGTACGATCGAAGTGGCTGCCGCTGCCATCCTGATCGGCGGGTCGCTCGCCGCCACGCCCGTAGCGGCCGAGCGTCCGTCGCTGCCGCGCGAACTGGTCGGGACCTGGTCGCTGGTCGCGGCCGACGTCCAGCATCCTGACGGCAGTGTCAGCCGCGATTACGGCGCCGCGCCACGCGGGAGCATGATGGTGGATACTGCCGGTCGCTACGCGCTGATGATCTACAAGAGCGAACGGCCGCATTTTGCGTCGGGCGACCGCGCCACCGGCACGCCGGAAGAGTATCGCGAGATCGCGCTGGGGATGAGCGTGCATTACGGGATATTGAGCGCGGACGTGAAGGCACACACATTGACCTTCGCGATCGAGCAGGCGAGCTTCGCGAACTGGAACGGCACGAGACAGGTCAGGCAATACGAGTTGAAGGGCAGAGTGTTGCGCTACACCGTCGCCGCCCGCCCCAATGGCGATATCCCGATCTCGGTCTGGCGCAAGGTTGCTTAGGTGTAAATTAAATTACAGGTTATCTACCGATGTTGCGTCTGAAGTCACATCGTGACCGCTATCTACCTCATGGCGGCGACTGATAAAATGTAAATCGATGTACATAACCTCGCATCACCACAAGCGAGGACGTGCCGTGACCTACCAAGATTCGATCGCTGCCACCGCTCAGCTCATCAAGAGCCATAACGGCACCTGGGACGGAATCGGCGCCGAGGCGGTGGCGCGGATGCAGATCCAGAACCGGTTCCGCACCGGGCTCGACATCGCTCGCTACACCGCGGCGATCATGCGCCGCGACATGGCGGCCTATGATGCCGACCCGGCCAACTACACCCAGTCGCTCGGTTGCTGGCACGGGTTCATCGGCCAGCAGAAGATGATCAGCATCAAGAAGCATTTCGGATCGACCGAGCGCCGCTATCTCTATCTTTCGGGATGGATGGTCGCCGCGCTGCGCAGCGAGTTCGGGCCGTTGCCCGACCAGTCGATGCACGAAAAGACCAGCGTTCCCGCGCTGATCGAGGAGCTCTACACCTTCCTCCGCCAGGCCGATGCGCGCGAGCTCGGGATGATGTTCCGCGAGCTCGACGCGGCGCGCGAAACGGGCGACGAGGTTGCCGAACAGCGCCTGCTCCAGGCGATCGACAATCACCAGACACACGTCGTGCCGATCATCGCCGATATCGACGCCGGCTTCGGCAATGCCGAGGCGACCTATCTGCTGGCGAAGAAGATGATCGAGGCCGGCGCCTGCGCGCTGCAGATCGAGAACCAGGTGTCCGACGAAAAGCAGTGCGGGCATCAGGACGGCAAGGTCACCGTGCCGCATGAGGACTTCCTGGCGAAGGTCCGGGCGTGCCGTTACGCGTTCCTCGAACTCGGTGTCGAGGACGGCATCATCGTCACCCGCACCGACTCGCTCGGCGCCGGCCTGACCAAGCAGATCGCGATCAGCCACACACCGGGCGATCTCGGCGACCAGTATAATTCGTTCCTCGATTGCGAGGAGATTGCGGTCGGCGACCTCAAGGCCGGCGACGTCGTGATCGAGCGCGACGGCAAGCTGGTGCGTCCGAAGCGGCTGAAGTCGAACCTCTACCAGTTCCGCGAAGGGACGGGGGCGGATCGCTGCGTGATGGACTGCATCGCCTCGCTGCAGAACGGTGCCGACCTGCTGTGGATCGAGACCGAGAAGCCGCATATCGAGCAGATCGCCTCGATGGTCGATCGCATCCGCGAAGTCGTGCCCAATGCCAAGCTGGTCTACAACAATTCGCCCAGCTTCAACTGGACGCTCAACTTTCGCCAGCAAGTCTATGACGCCTGGGTGGAAGCGGGCCGCGACGTGTCGGCCTATGATCGCGCCAAGCTGATGAGCGTGGATTACGACGCCACCGCTCTGGCGGCCGAGGCCGACGAGCGGATCCGCACCTTCCAGGCGGACGCCGCGAAGCGGGCGGGGATCTTCCACCACCTGATCACCTTGCCGACCTATCACACCGCGGCTTTGTCGACCGACAATCTGGCCAAGGAATATTTCGGCGAGGCGGGGATGCTGGGCTACGTCAAGAACGTCCAGCGCCAGGAAATCCGCCAGGGCATCGCCGCGGTGAAGCACCAGAACATGTCGGGCAGCGACATCGGCGACGATCACAAGGAGTATTTCGCTGGAGAGGCGGCGCTCAAGGCGGGTGGGGCGCACAATACGATGAACCAGTTCGCGGCGTGATCGAGCGGGATAGCTCAGCTATCCCGCGACCAAAAAGACATCGCCGCCTGAACCTGGGCGAGCGACGTCCGCCGCTTAATCCCCCTTGCGGCGGACCATGGACGGCCCGGAGGTAAGTAGCCCCTCCGGGCCGTTTCGTTTTGGCGTCATCTCCCTCTCCCCTTGTGGGAGAGGGAAGGGGCCCGCTCGCGGAGCGAGTGGGTGAGGGGGACCCAAGAGCATATTACTCGTGACTCCCCCTCACCCTTCCGCCGCTTCGCGGCTCCCTCCCTCTCCCACAAGGGGAGAGGGAATTTGATCACTTCACTCCCGTGCCAGCAGCGCCTGCGCCGCGCCCTCTGCATCGCCTTGCTCGTCCTCGATCGTGACGACGACCTTCGCCAGCTCTCCGGTGAAGGTGAACGGCGCCTCATAGCGCGATACCGGGCTCGACCGGTCGTGGCCGATATCGAGTCCCGACCAGCTGATGAAATTGACGAAGCCGAAGCGGATCGTACCGCTGCCGATCGGAGCGCCGTCGCAGCGCAATTCGGCCTGCACGGGAGCGCCATGGGCGACATGGACCGAGAATATGTGTTCGCCCGCCGGCACCGGCGCGTCGGACGATACGATCTGGTGGTCGCCGACATTGACGTCGAAGTGGAGACGCCCATCCTTGAGGTAGAGGCTGTAGCCGCAGGTCGCGTCGCCATGCGCGATCAGCACGCCTTCGTCGCCCGATTTCACCGTCGCATACGCCTCGATGCGATACGAGCGCGCGCGGAGGTCGGGCGCGATGTCGGTCGGGATGTGCCCCATCCCTTTGTGGAAAGTGAAGACGCGGCGGTCGCCCAGCCGCCGCGCGGCATTCTCGGCGAACCGCGGGCCGAACCGGTCGTCGAGCGGCAGCACCTGGTGCGCCTCCGCCTGTTGCCACCACAGGTCGATCAACTCGGCCAGCTTGTCGGGCTGTTCCGCGGAAAGATCGTGCGTCTCGGCGAAATCGCGCGACAGGTCGAACAATTCCCATTTGTCGGCGTCATAGGGTGTGCCCGGCGGGTGGAACGCCACCGCTTTCCAGCCGCGATGGATAATCCCGCGATGCCCGAACATCTCGAAATATTGCGGCGTGTCGCGTTCCGGCGCGGCGGCGTCGGTCAAGGACGCGGCGAAGCTGACGCCCTCGATCGGCATCTGCTCGACGCCCGCGATACCGGCGGGTGCATCGATCCCGATGAGATCGAGCAGGGTAGGGACCAAGTCGACCGCATGGGCGAATTGGTGCCGCACTTCACCGCGCGCGGGCAGGCGGCTGGGCCAGCTTACCACCAGCGGATCGCGGATGCCGCCGCCATGGGTGTTCTGCTTGTAGCGTCGCACCGGCGTGTTCGACGCCATCGCCCAGCCGAGCGGAAAGTTCGAATGCGTGTCTGGCCCGCCGATATCGTCGATCCGCGCGATCTTCTCCTCGATCGTCTCGGGACGCATATTGTACGGCCCCATCGCGTTGATGAAGCCGTAGCCGAGCCCTTCCTGACTGGCGCCGTTGTCCGACAGGACGAGGACCAGCGTGTCGTCGCTCAGCCCGGCGGCGTCGAGGAAAGCGGTCAGCCGCGCGATGTTCCGGTCGGCATGGTCGAGCATCGCCGCATAAGCACCCTGGAGCCGCGTGAAGAGCCGCTTCGCATCGGCGTCGAGGCTGTCCCAGGGCTGCACGAAATCGTTGCGGGGCGGCAACGTCGTGCCCGCCGGAACCAGTCCCATGTCGATCATCCGCGCGAGCCGCCGATCGCGCTCGGCATCCCATCCGTCGCGGAACATCTCGTCATATTTCAGGATCAGATCGCGCGGCGCCTGGTGCGGGGCATGGCAGGCGCCATAGGCCAGCCATAGCAAAAACGGCTTGTCGGGCCGCGCGGCGACATGATCGGCGACGTAGCGGATCGCCTCATCGGTGAGGTCTTCGGTCAGGTGATAGCCGGTCTCATAGGTTCCCGGCGCCCGAACCGGCGTATTGTCGCGCACCAGTTCGGGTGCGTATTGGTCGGTTTCGGCGTCCATGAAGCCGTAGAAATGGTCGAACCCGCGGCCCAGCGGCCAGCCGTCATGCGGTCCGGTCGGGCCGGTCTCATCAAGCGGCGTCACATGCCACTTGCCGACCATGTAGCTGTTATAGCCGTGCGGCCGCAGCATCTCGGGCAAGGTGCCCGCCTCGCGCGCGATCTTGCCACGATAGCCCGGATAGCCGCTGTCGAAATTGGCCAGGCAGCCCATGCCCACCGAATGGTGGTTGCGCCCGGTCATCAACGCCGCGCGCGTGGTCGAGCACAGCGCGGTCGTGTGAAAGCTCGAATAGCGCAGTCCGCGCGCGGCGATCGCATCGACCGCCGGCGTCGCGATCGGCGACCCGTAGCAGCCGAAATCCGACAAGCCGACATCATCGAACAGGATGACGACGATATTCGGCGCGCCGGCCGGAGGCTTGGGTCCCGACGGCCAGAACGGCGCGTGCGGGGCGGCCAACGGGTCGCGGTTGGGCATTGTCACTCTCCTGGCGAGCCGCGTCTGGCGTGCGGGGTCTCGGAACCTGGCTCGTGCTGCACCCCTAATCCCTCCCCGGCGAAGGCCGGGGCCCAGTCGCGACGTCGTCTCGATGGCGGGATGCCACCTCTTGTTCGCCGAACCTGGGCCCCGGCCTTCGCCGGGGAGGAGTTCAAGGTCGGTGAGCCCGTCCTTAGTCGGTTATGGAGCAAGCCAGATACGGGACAAGAGCCGGCTTACGCGCATTGAACAGCGGTGTCGGTTTAGGCGACCACGCGCAGCCAGATCGCGGTGGCGTCGTCGCCCTGCTTGAAGCGCGGCCAGCGCATGCATTCGGCATCCTCGGCCTCGGCGGCTCGCAGTCGCGCTGCGATGTCGGATAGGCCGTCATTAGTAAGCAGTCCGGGCAGCGCCGCCTGATCGATCAGGCGATAGAGATCGGTCACCGCGACGAAGCCGTCGGTCATCAGCAGCAATTCGTCGCCGGCGACACAAGGCTGGCTCGAATAATAGATCTGCTCGGCGCCGGCGGGATCGATTCCCAGCACCTGGCGTCCCGGTCGGCTGCGTGCTTGCCGCAGGATATCCAGAACTGGAGCCGCGCGCTTGATCGAGCCCAGGCCGTGGTGCGCGACGCTGCGCGCCAGGTGGGTCTCGTCGTCGCGAATGTCGCGCTGCGGGCCGATCCGCGTCGCTTCGCCGTCGCGGATCAGTAACGCGGCGCAATCGCCGAGCCAGGCGCAATCGACGACATTGTCGGCGACCGCGACCGCCAAAAACGAGGCGGAAGGGATTTCCCAACTCTCGGGCTCACGCGTGCGCTGCTCGGTAAAGCGCGTGGCCACCTGCTCGAATACCATCCGGCAGGTCTGCTCGATCGATCCGTCCTCCGGGGCGGCAGCGAAAGCGCGGTCGGCCTCGGCCGCGATCCAGGCCGCGCCGCCGCGATTGCCGAGAAGCCCCGGTTCGCCCAGGTCGGTCGCGCCGTCGATCACCCAGGCATGGGCGTGGCCCGCGCCGGTGCGGTCGTCATTCGCTTTCGAACTGTCGCCCGCGATGGAAAGCGACTGGATCACGTCGAGGTGCATCTGCCCCTCCGCTTCAAGAGGAGGTCAGGCGCCCGCGGCGTCGAGCTTGTCGAGTTGCGCGGCGCTGAGCGTCAGGTCCATCGCCGGCAGCAATTCCTCGAGCTGCTTGACGCTGGTCGCGCTGGCGATCGGCGCGGTGACGCCGGGTTGCGCTGCAAGCCAGGCAAGCGCGATCTGAGCGAGGGTCGCGCCGGTTTCCGCGGCAACCTCGTCCATCGCCTTGAGCACTGCGGCGCCCTTGCCCTCGAGCAACTCGGTCATCCGGCCGCCGCGCACGCTCTTGCCGAGATCGTCGGCCGAGCGGTACTTGCCCGTCAGGAAGCCCGAGGCGAGCCCGTAATAAGGCAGCACGCCGATATTATGCTCAACGCAATAATCCTGCAGCTCGCCCTCGAACTTGTGGCGGCTGACGAGATTATATTCGGGTTGCAGCACCTGAAAATGCGGCAGGCCGGCGGCGCGCGCGATGTCGTTGGCGGACTTCAATCGCGCCGCATGGAAATTGGATGCGCCCAGGACAGCGACCTTGCCGGCGGCGACCAGCTTGGCGAACGCCTCCATATAGGCTTCCTGCGGCGTCGCCTCGTCGTCCTGATGCGCATAATAGAGCGCGATCTGCTCGACGCCGAGCCGCTGCAACGATGCGTCGCAGGCTTCGGCGATGCGCGCGGGGGCCAGTTTCTCGCCCGCCGCGCTGGGGATCATGCCGACCTTGGTCGCGACGTCGACCTTCTTGCCGCTCGACTTGAGCCACTCGCCGATCACCGTCTCCGACTCGCCGCCTTTGTGCCCGGGGACCCAGGCCGAATAGACGTCGGCGGTGTCGACCAGCGTGCCGCCGGCATCGACGAACGCGTCGAGCACGGCGAAGCTGGTCGCCTTGTCGGCGGTCCAGCCGAATACGTTGCCGCCGAGGCAGAGCTTGGGTGTGTGCAGATGGCTGGCGCCGAGACGGCGAAGATCGGTCATTGCGCGTTTCCTTGGTCGGACGGCGTCGGATCGGAAGGTTGGGCCGGCACGGCGGAGTTGGCATCGAGCATCGCCGCGGCGTCGTTCAACGCGCGCTGGTCGTCGGCCGATACCCCGCCGGTGTCGTCACGGCTTGAACATGCCGCCAGCCCCATCACCAAGGCGAGGCCGGCGAATGCCAGGCGAGCGCGCATCAATCCTCGATCTCGTTGCCGGCGTCCTTCAGTGCCTGACCGGCATCCTTCTTGGCGTCCTTGGTCGCCTTGTCCATTTTGTTCGACGTGGCATCCATCTTGTTTTCGGCGGCGCCGAGCGCGCTGTCGACCGCGGCGTCAGTGGTATTGACCGCGCGCGCCATCGTCGCATTGGCATCGCCTGCCATCGTATTGGCAGCCTCGGCCGCCTCGTTCTGCGCCTTCTGACTGCACGCGGCGACGCCGAGCATGGCGATGACGGCGAGCGAGATAGCCAGCGTCTTGGGGGCCTTGGTCATCGGGAAATCTCCTGCGAAATGGGTCGAAAACACCGCTACCGCCGGCACGTTCCGTGCGCAACGCGTTGACGGCATATAAAGATATCTTTATATCTCTATCTGCCATGCCGAACGCCCTCGACATCTTCCGTGCGCTTGCCGATTCGACGCGCCTCAGGATCGTCGCGCTGGTGCGCTCGATGGAGTTGTCGGTCGGCGAACTCGCGCAAGTGCTGGGACAAAGCCAGCCGCGCGTCAGCCGGCATGTCAAGATATTGTCCGACGCCGGCATCGTCGAGCGCCGCAAGGAAGGCAGTTGGGTGTTCGTCGCGATGGGTGCCCGCGACGTGGTGGCACCGCTTTTCACCGCGCTTGATGCCTGGGAAGGCGACCGTGCCCAGGCGCGTGCCGAAGCCGATGCGGCGCGGCTGGCGGCGGTGCGCGCGGACCGCGCGGCGCACGCGGCGGGCTGGTTCGAGAGTAATGCCGGCCAATGGGACGCGATCCGCTCGCTCCATATCGCCGAAGAACAGGTAGAGGCCGCGATGGCTGCGGTGCTCGGCGACGCCAGGGTCGAGCGGCTGATCGATATCGGCACCGGCACCGGCCGCATGCTCGAATTGTTCGCTGGCCAGGCCGATCATGCGCTCGGCATCGATCGCAGTTCCGAGATGCTGCGGCTGGCGCGGGCCAAGCTGACCGAGCGTGGGCTCGACAATACCGAATTGCGCCAGGCCGATCTCTACGCACTGCCGCTCGACAGCGGGACTGCGGACCTTGCGATCCTGCACCACGTCCTGCATTTCGCGCAGACGCCCGACGCGGCGATCGCCGAGGCGGCGCGCGTGCTCGGACCGGGCGGCCGGCTGCTGATCGTCGATTTCGCGCCGCACGGACGCGAGGAGTTGCGGATTCGCGATGCGCATGCGCGCCTCGGCTTTTCCGACGAACAGATGCTCGGCTGGTTCGAGCATTCGGGGCTCGCACCGGTGCGGACGGAAACGCTCGAGGGCGGCGAACTAACGGTGAAATTGTGGTTGGCGCGCAAGGCAGGCGCGCCGGCGCGTATAGCGGAGGCAGCGTAATGGTTTCGGTCAAGGAGATGGCGGAAGCGCGCCGTGCGCTGGGGAGTCCGTTGTTCGCGGACTTGGCGGGCGACGCTCGGGTAAGCTTCGAATTCTTCCCGCCCAAGACCGAAAAGATGGAAGAAACCTTGTGGGAGTCGGTCCAGACGCTGAGCCCGCTCGGCCCGCGCTTCGTCTCCGTGACCTATGGCGCCGGCGGTTCGACCCGCGAGCGGACCCATGCGACGGTCGAGCGGATCGCGCGCGAGACCGATATCCCGGCCGCCGCGCACCTGACCTGCGTCGAGGCGACCAGGGAAGAGATCGACCAGGTCGCCGACGATTACTGGAACGCCGGCGTGCGCCATATCGTCGCGTTGCGTGGCGATCCGCCGCGCGCGGGCGAGAAATATGCCTCACATCCGGGCGGCTATGAGAATGCCGCCGATCTGGTCGCTGGGCTGCGCAAGCTGCATCCGTTCGAAATCTCGGTCGCGGCCTACCCCGAATGCCATCCGGATTCGCCCAATGCGGCCGCGGACATCGACAACCTCAAGCGCAAGCTCGATGCCGGCGCGACGCGGGCGATCACGCAGTTCTTCCACGAAGCGGAGACCTTCTTCCGCTATCGCGATGCGATCGCCGCGGCGGGCATCGACGCGGAAATCGTGCCCGGCATCATGCCGGTGATGAACTTCGCCAGCGTCCAGCGCATGTCGGCGATGTGCGGCACCGCGGTGCCGAGCTGGATGGGCCGCCTGTTCGAGGGGCTCGACGATCATCCCGCGGCGCGGCAATTGGTATCGGCGACGATCGCCGCGGAATTGTGTCGGCGGCTTTATGCGGGCGGCGTGCGCAATTTCCACTTTTACACGCTCAACCGCGCCGAGCTGAGCTACGCGATCTGCCATTTGCTGGGGATCCGGCCCAAGGGCGCGGCGAAGGCGGAGGCGGCTTAGCCAAATTCCCCTCCCGCTTGCGGGAGGGGTTAGGGGAGGGCGTGTCCCTTCCGCGAAAAGACAGCCCCTCCCCCAGCCCCTCCCGCAAGCGGGAGGGGAGCATGAGGACGAAGATATGACACCACGTGAAACACTGCTCGCGGAAGCGCAGAAGCGCATCCTGATCACCGATGGCGCGTTCGGCACCGAGATCCAGAACTGGAAACTCGCCGAGGCCGATTATGCCGGTAATCTCGGCCTGAGCCACGACCAGAAGGGCAATAACGACATCCTCGCGCTGACCAAGCCCGAGGTGCCGGCGTCGATCCACCGCGCCTATTTCGCAGCCGGCGCCGACATTGCCGAAACCAACACCTTCTCGGCCAATCGCATCAGCCAGGCCGATTACGGCGCCGAACATCTCGTCCGCGAAATCAACCTGGAAAGCGCCAAGATGGCGCGCGCCATCGCCGACGAATTCGAGGCCAAGGATGGCCGTCCCAGGTTCGTCGCCGGCGCGATCGGGCCGACCAACAAGACGCTGTCGCTGTCGCCCGACGTCAACGACCCCGGCTATCGCGAGATCGACTTCGATTATCTGAAGGACGTGTATCGCGAGCAGATCGATGCTCTGGTCGAAGGCGGGATCGATTTCGTGCTGATCGAGACGGTGTTCGACACGCTCAACGCCAAGGCGGGGATCATGGCAGCGATCGAGGCGGGGCAGGCGCTCGGCCGCGACTTGCCGATCATGCTGTCGATGACCTTGACCGACCTGTCGGGCCGCAACCTGTCGGGCCATACGGTTGAGGCGTTCTGGCACGCGGTGCGCCACGCCAGGCCGGTGACGATCGGGCTCAATTGCTCGTTCGGGGCGGAGCAGCTCCGGCCGCACGTCAAGGCGCTGGCCGAGATCGCGGACACGCTTATCATGGTCTATCCGAACGCGGGTCTGCCCAACGAGCTTGGCGCTTATGACGAAGAACCGGCGACGACCGCCGGTCTGGTCGGCGAATGGGCCGAGGCCGGGCAGGTCAACATCCTCGGTGGCTGCTGCGGCTCGACGCCGGAGCACATCAAGGCGATCGCCGATGGTGTGAATGGACTCGCACCGCGCAAAATCGTCACGCCCGAGGTGCGGACGCGGCTGGCCGGGCTCGAACCGATGACGATGGCTGCGTGAATATTCTCCCTCTCCCCTTTGGGGAGGGGGTGCCGAGCGAAGCGAAGGCGGGAGAGGGGCCTGTCATTCGCGAGATGACTGCCCCTCTCCCCGACCCTCTCCCCGATGGGGAGAGGGAGAAAGAAAAGTAATGACCACCACATCCTCCTCCGCCAATTTCGTCAATGTCGGCGAGCGCACCAACGTCACCGGGTCGGCGGCGTTCAAGAAGCTGATCATGGCCGGCGATTACGCCAAGGCGGTCGAGGTCGCGCGCCAGCAGGTCGAGAATGGCGCCCAGGTGGTCGACGTCAACATGGACGAAGGCCTGCTCGACGCGGTCCATGCGATGACCACCTTCCTCAAGCTGATCGCCGCAGAGCCCGATATCGCGCGCGTCCCCGTGATGATCGACAGCTCGAAATGGGCAGTGATCGAGGCGGGGCTGAAATGCGTGTCGGGCAAGCCGATCGTCAATTCGATCAGCATGAAGGAAGGTGAGGAGCAGTTCCTCGAACATGCTCGCAAGTGCATGGCCTATGGCGCCGCGGCGGTGATCATGGCGTTCGACGAGACCGGCCAGGCCGATACCAAAGAGCGCAAGGTCGAGATTTGCGAGCGCGCCTATAAATTGCTGATGGGGATCGGCTTTCCGCCCGAGGACATCATCTTCGATCCCAACGTGTTCGCGATCGCGACGGGCATCGAGGAGCACAACAATTACGGCGTCGATTTCATCGAGGCGACGCGCGAGATCAAGCAGCGCTGCCCCCATGTCCATATCTCGGGCGGACTGTCGAACCTAAGCTTCTCGTTTCGCGGCAACGAGCCGGTGCGGCGCGCGATGCACTCGGTGTTCCTCTATCACGCCATCCCCGCGGGCATGGACATGGCGATCGTCAATGCCGGCCAGCTCGACGTTTATGACACGATCGATCCCGAACTGCGCCAGGCTTGCGAGGACGTCATCCTCAACAAGGATCCGGACGCCGGCGAGCGGCTGGTCGCGCTGGCCGAAAAGTTCCGCGGCACCGACGCCGCCGCCGAGAAGGCCGCCGAGGAATGGCGCGGCTGGGCGGTCGAAAAGCGCCTCGAACATGCGCTGGTGAAGGGCCTCGACCAATATGTCGTCGAAGATACCGAGGAAGCCCGCCTTCAGGCCGCCCGCCCGATCGAGGTGATCGAGGGTCCGCTGATGGACGGCATGAACGTCGTCGGCGACCTGTTCGGGTCGGGTAAGATGTTCCTGCCGCAAGTGGTCAAATCGGCGCGCGTGATGAAGAAGGCGGTGGCGCACCTGCTGCCGTTCATCGAGGCGGCGAAGGAGCCCGGCGCCAAGGGCAAGGGCAAGGTCGTGATGGCGACCGTCAAGGGCGACGTCCACGATATCGGCAAGAACATCGTCGGCGTCGTGCTCCAGTGCAACGGGTTCGAGGTCGTCGATCTCGGTGTGATGGTGCCCTGGTCGAAAATCCTCGAGGCGGCGAACGAGAATGACGCAGACATGATCGGCCTGTCGGGCTTGATCACGCCGAGCCTCGACGAAATGGTCACCGTCGCCGAGGAAATGAAGCGCGCCAAGATGTCGATGCCGCTGCTGATCGGTGGCGCGACGACGTCGAAGGTTCACACCGCCCTCCGCATCGCACCGGCTTATGACGGCCCGGTGGTGCACGTGCTGGACGCCAGCCGCGCGGTCGGCGTCGCCACCACGCTCGTGTCGGATACGCAGCGCGACGATTACGTGACCAAGGTCGCCGACGAATATGAAGCCGTGCGCAAGGCGCGTGAGGGCAAGGGGCAGAACGAATTGCTGCCTATCGGCGAGGCGCGAAAGAACGGCTTCAAGGCCGACATGGCGCTCAAGCCGCCCGCCCCCAAACAGCCTGGCAGGCACGTTTATACCGACTGGGACTTGAGCGACTTGCGCGCGTGCATCGACTGGACGCCGTTCTTCCGCGCCTGGGAGCTTGCCGGTACTTATCCCAAGATCCTCGACGACGAAGTGGTCGGGGAAAGCGCGCGGTCGTTGTTTGCCGATGCCAACAAGATGCTCGACCGGATCATCGCCGAGAAATGGCTGACCGCACGTGCGGTGGTTGGTCTGTGGCCGTGCGTCCGGCACAGCGACGACGTGTTCGTCGACCCGGAGAATGTCTGGAGCCCCGACGAACTCGGCGGCTTCGAATATCTCGGCCTTTCGGAGAATAGCGATCTCGTGCGCCTGCCGATGCTGCGCCAGCAGATCGTCAAGCGTGAAGGCAGGCCCAACATGTGCCTGGCCGATTTCGTCGACCCCGCGGGCGACTGGATCGGCGGCTTCGCGGTGTCGATTCATGGCATTGAGCCGCATCTCGCCCGGTTCAAGGCGGCGATCGACGATTATTCGGACATCCTGCTGAAGGCGCTGGCCGACCGCTTCGCCGAGGCACTGGCCGAGCGGCTGCATCAGCATGTCCGCACCACTTTGTGGGGCTATGCCGCGGGCGAGCAGCTGACCAACGAAGCGTTGATCAAGGAAGAATATCGCGGCATCCGTCCGGCACCGGGTTATCCCGCGTGCCCCGATCACAGCCTGAAGCCGACATTGTTCAAGTTGCTCGACGCGCATCATGCGACCGGGATCAGCCTGACCGAGAGCTTCGCGATGCTGCCGACCGCGGCGGTCAGCGGCTTCTATTTCGGGCATCCGCAGGCGGAATATTTCGGCGTTGCTCGGATCGGCAAGGATCAGGTCGAGGATTACGCGAGGCGGCGCGGGATCGAGCTGCCCCAGGCCGAGCGCTGGCTGCGGCCGAATCTGGATTGAGGTCTTATTTCCCCTCTCCCCTTGTGGGAGAGGGAAGGGGCCCGCTCGCGCAGCGAGTGGGAAGGGTGAGGGGGAGTCACGAGCGCTATCGCTTTGACTCCCCCTCATCCTTCCGGCGCTTCGCGCCTCCCTCCTTCTCCCACAAGGGGAGAAGGAAATTGTCTCGCCTTGGGGCACACTCGCGGCCTGTTCATTTCTGGAGGCTGTGTTCGCCGCGCGGTGGGGTAATTAACCGTCATTCCCGCTACCCTAGCCACACTGAGCCTCCGATAGCCCAGCGCAAAGGAGTCCTCTCATGCGCCGCGCCTTCATCGCCCTTCTCCCGCTGCTAGCCACCGCGCCGTTGCACGCCGAACCCACTGTCGCTCCCTTCACCGTGCAGGAGACCGGCCAGGGCTTCGCCAATCTCGACGATGCGGTGCAGTCGATCCGCATGGGCACGGCTACGATCGTGATCGCGCCGGGTGTCTATCACCAATGCACCGTCCAAGCGGGCGGCAACATCACCTTCAAGGCCGCGGAACCGGGCAAGGTGATCTTCGACGGCGAAACCTGCGAAGGGAAAGCGGCGTTCGTGCTGCGCGGGCTGTCGTCGGTGGTCGACGGCATCGTGTTCCGCAACATGCGCGTGTCGGATGGCAACGGCGCCGGCATCCGCACCGAGATGGGCAATCTGACCGTCCGCAACTCGATGTTTCTCGACAGCCAGGAAGGCATCCTCGGCGGTCAGCCGGCGAGCCAGCAGATCGTCATCGATCGCTCGACCTTTTCCGGGCTCGGCCAATGCGACGAGACGGTCGATTGCTCGCACTCGATCTATCTCGCCAACAAGGGATCGGTGACGATCACACGTTCGCGCTTCGAGCGCGGCACCGGCGGGCATTACGTTAAGCTGCGCGTGCCGAACCTGACGATCACCGATAACAGCTTCGACGACAGCCAGGGCCGCAAGACCAATTACATGATTGACCTGTCGGAAGGCGGCACCGGCCTGATCGCGCGCAACACCTTCGCCGATGGTCCGAACAAGGAGAATTGGACCGGCTTCATCGTCGTCGCGGCGGAAGGGCGGACCTATTCGTCGGCGGGGCTGAAAGTGGTCGACAATGTCGCCACGCTGGCGCCGAATTTCGGCAAGAGCCCGGCTTTCGTGGCCAATGTCGGCCGCGATCGGCTGGACGTAGGGGAGAACCAGTTGGCTCAGGGCATCCGCAAGTACGAAGAGCGCTGAGCGCGTAGGGCGGTCATCAGTTTTCACGCTTCCCCGGCGAAGGCCGGGGCCCAGTTCCACTGTCGTTCGTCGGAGACGGTGCGAGCTAACTCAAGTCGCCGAAGCTGGGCCCCGGCCTTCGCCGGGAAGGCGTATTTTTGCTGGTCCGGTTCGCGTTTTAGGTCCGGTTCGATAGCTGGAACCGATTCCCGTCGGGGTCGTCACCGTCGCATAAGTGCAACTCGCCGAACACCTTGACCGGTCCCATCTTCGCCCCGCGCGACACCAGATCCTCGCGCGCGGCGGCGACGTCGTCGGCGTGGAACACGATCTTGTGCGGCCCCGCGCCATCCCCGCCGGCCGCTCCCTTGCCTGCCGCGTGGATGGCGATGTTGGAGCCGCCTGCAGCCATATCCGCCCAGCCCTCGTCCTCCTCGACCACTTCCAACCCGAACATGTCGCGATAGAAATCGCGCATCGCGGCGAAATTGTGCGTGAACAGGATCACGCGGCGCATGGCGTAGCTCATGGGCAGGTACTGGCGGTGCCGCCATCGAGATCTAGGCAGCGGCCGTCGACGTCGCCCGGCTTGAGCGCGAAGCCGAGTACGCCGGCCAGGCTGGGCATGATGTCCACTGTCTCGATCGACAGCGGCTGCTCGAACCCCTTCATCCCCTTGCGCCAGAACAGGATCGGCACGCGGCGGTCGTAATCCCAGGGCGATCCATGCGTCGCCACCGCGCCGGGATAATCGCCGGGTGGGATCGCGGTGATGCGCGGCTTCAGGAACACCACGAAATCGCCCGATCGCGCCGGGTCGAACGACTCGCGCTCGCGCTGCAACAAGGTCCAGGTTTCGGGCGGGCCGTCGGGCAAGGCTGCCGCAGCGATCTCGGCCTGGGTATAGACGGCAGCGACTTGCGGGTCGGCGCGATAGCGCGCGACCGCGGCCGCGAGTACCTTGGCGCGCTCGTCACCGGTGATCTTGGGATCGATCCAGACGTCGCCATTGGTCACGCCGTAGAGCAACCGGCCGGTCAGGCCCATGTCCTTGGCGATCGCATCGCCGACGGCCTTGGGCGACAGCGCGGCCGCGACCCGGTTGGCCATCGGCATCGCCCGCTCGCGCTCGCGTTCGGGAACATCGTTGCCGCCGTGATCGGCCGTCAGCGCAACGACATAGTCGACGCCGGTCTTGTCGAGTGCGGCGAACAACTTGCCCAGCGTCTGGTCGAGAGTGGCCAGCTGGATGCACATCTCGGCCCCTTCGGTGCCATAGGTGTGGCCGACATAGTCGGTGGCCGATGCGCCGATCGTCAAAATGTCGGTCGATTTGCCCTGTCCGAGTTTCATGTCGCGAACCATGGCGGTAGCCAGCCCGACCACCGAGCTGTCGAAGGCGGGCGACGCCTTCCACTTGGGCTCGCTGTTGGCGGGCCGTTCGAATCTGCCCGCGCCGATGGTCTGGCCGTTGGCCACGATCGCGCGGTCGATCGGCTTGCACCAATTGGGTTCGGCATAGGCAGCGCCGGGTTTCGCGATCTCCGCCCTGGCGGCAGTGTTGGCGGCGGTCACCGCGGCCGGTTCGGCACGGCCGGCATAGGAAATGAAGCCCTTGCCGTCGCGCCAGAACCAGAGCTGGTCGACCTTGTGCCCGCCCATCATGATCGCCGCGCGGTCCTTGCCCGCGATCGACACGGTGCGGACATTGGGATCGGCGTCCTTCATCCGCTCACCCAGCGTCGGCACGCGAAGGTGGAGGTCGGACGCAACATAATCCTTGGCCGTGCCTTTCGACGGGTCCTCGGCGCAATAGACCGATCCCGGCCGTGGGCCGGTCCACTCGTACCAGTCGTTGGCGATGATCCCGGTGCGCGTGGGGCGATCGCCGGTCATGATCGTCGAATGGCCTGGGCAGGTTTCGGTCGCGGCATGACTCTGATAGCCCGCAGGGAATACCGCGCCGTCGAGCAGCCGCTTGAACCCGCCGGTGAACCGGTTGCGATATTCGGCGAACAAATCGGCGGAGAATTGATCGACCGAAACGACCACGACCAGTTTCGGTGGCGGTGCTTTGGCAGCGGCGGCGACGGGGGGCGCGTCCTGCGCGGCGAGCGGAGCGGCCGTAACCGCGAGGAGGAGCGGAACGAATTTGGCTAGGCGCATCAGTGGGAAACTCCGCTGGCGGGCTGGGCTAGGTGATGAAGGACCGCTAAGGGGCGGACGGGTCAGGTACAAGAGGTCGCATGCGCGCTTTCGGTTTCGTTCCGATGACAATGATGCTGACGATGATCCTGGCGATCTTCGCCTGGGCCGTGCCGGCGTCCGCGCAGGGCGATCCGGCGAACGACCCGCCGCCGCATCTGAAGATCGAGCTCGTCGCCGAAACGAGCACGCCCAAAGCGGGCAGCACGATCAATCTCGCGCTCGACACGCGGCCGCAGCCGGGCTGGCACGGTTACTGGCAAAATCCGGGGGACGCCGGCTTTCCGGCTAAATTTGCGTGGACCTTGCCGGACGGCGTCAGCGCGGGCGACCCGCGCTATCCGACGCCGGAGCAACTCGTCGTCGCCGGGCTGATGAACTATGTCTTCGAGCAGCCTTATGCCGTGATCGTGCCGCTGACCGTGCCCAAGGGCTTGGCTGCCGGAAGCTCGCTGCCGATCAAGCTCCACCTGCAATATCTCGTCTGCACCAAGACCTTGTGCGTTCCCGAGCAGGCTGACCTCTCGACAGTTCTGACTGTCGGCGGCGGGCAGCCCGATCCGGCGCGCGCGGCGCAATTCGCGCAATGGTTGCGCGCGCTGCCGCAGCCGCTGGGATCGCCGGGGACCTACCAGGTGCAAGGCGACGCATTGCGGATCGCGATTCCCTATCCAGCAAGCGCGGCGGGAAAGGGGGCCTATTTCTACCCGATCACAGCCGATGCGATCGATTATGCCGAGCCGCAAAAGGTCGCGCGCGATGGCGATCGCCTGGTCATCACCACCAAGGGCAAGGGCTCGCCCGGTCCAATCGAGGGGGTGCTGAACGTCGATGGCCATGCCCTCGCGCTGACGGCCGATCGTGGCGTCGTGCCGGCTCCGGCTGCCTCGGTCGCCGGCGGCGGTTGGTCGACCGCCTTGCTAGCATTTCTCGGGGCAGTGCTGGGTGGGCTGATCCTCAACGTCATGCCCTGCGTGTTCCCGATTCTCAGCCTCAAGGCGTTGAGTCTGGCACGCGCCGGCGGCGACGAGCGCGCCGCGCGACACGAGGCGTTGGCCTATACCGGCGGTGCCATCGCCGTCTGCCTGGCGCTTGGCGCGGCGATCCTGGCGCTCCGGGCCGGTGGCAGCGCGGTGGGTTGGGCGTTCCAGTTGCAGGATCCGCGCGTCGTCATGTTGCTGTTGCTGCTCGCCGTAGCGATCGCGCTCAATTTCGCCGGCCTGTTCGAAGTGCCCGTTCCCGCTTTCGTCAACCGAACCGGTAGTGCCGGCGGCGCGTTCGTCACCGGCGCGCTCGCCGCGTTCGTGGCCACGCCGTGCACCGGGCCGTTCATGGCTGCGTCGCTTGGCGCGGCATTGGTCCTGCCCTGGACCGCTGCGCTGGCGGTATTTGCAGGCCTGGGACTGGGGCTCGCACTGCCGTTCCTGTTGCTCGGCTACGTGCCGGCGCTGCGCAAGCGGCTGCCCAAACCGGGCGCCTGGATGGATAGGCTGCGCCGCATCCTGTCGATTCCGATGTGGGTGACCGCGGTGGCGCTCGCCTGGGTGCTGGGCAAACAGGCGGGGGTCGACGGCATGGCGCTGGCACTGCTCCTGTCCCTGGGTACGGCGATCGTTTTCTGGGTGGCCGGGCGCCGCCAGGCGAAGGGCTTGGGCTTCGGTACCGTGCCGCTTGTGCTGCTGTTGATCATCGCTGCCGGCGGGTTCTGGCTGGTCCGCGCGCATCCGGCCGGGGCGAATGCCGTAGCCGCGGGCGAGGAGAAATTCAGCGAGGCGCGGCTCGCGCAATTGCGCGCGCAGGGGCGGCCGGTCTTCGCCTATTTCACCGCCGATTGGTGCCTGACCTGCAAGGTCAACGAACGCGTCGCGATCGACACCGACGCCGTCCACGCCTCGTTCAAGGCGAAGAATGTCGCGGTGCTGGTCGGCGACTGGACAAACGGCGATCCGGTGCTCGGCCGCTTCATCGAAGCGCATAATCGTGCGGGCGTGCCGCTCTACATTTATTATCCCGCCGGCGGCGGCGAGCCGCGCATATTGCCGCAGGTATTGAGCCCGTCTCTGCTGGAGGAATTATGATGACCGTCAGAATGCTGGGCATGGCCATAGCCGGGCTATCGCTTGCCGCGGCGGCGCCGTCCGACGATCCGCCAGCCTGGACACAGCCCACGGCGCCGTTCCGCATCGCCGGCAACATCTACTATGTCGGGACGGCGGGATTGGCATCCTATCTGATCGTCACGCCCAAGGGGCTGATCCTGCTCGATCCGACGATGGAGGAGAATGTTCCGGCGATCGAGGCGAACATCAAAGCGCTCGGCTTCAAGATCTCCGACATCAAGATCCTGCTCAACAGCCACGCCCATTTCGATCATGCCGGCGGCCTGGCCGCGATGAAGCGCGATACCGGCGCGAAGCTCGACGCGATGGAACAGGACGTCTGGGCGCTCGAGAACGGCAAGCATTTCGGCGACCAGAATTATGTCGGTACGTTCCCGCCGGTGAAGGTCGATCGCCGCTTGAAGGACGGCGACAAGGTGACGCTTGGCGGCGTGACGATGACTGCGGTGCTGACCGCCGGACACACGAGCGGCTGCACAACCTGGACGACGACCGTGAAGCTGAAGATCGGCGTGAAGAGTGTTGTCTTCCCGTGCAGCCTGTCGGTCGCTGGCAACAAGCTCTACGGCAACAAGACCTATCCCGGGATCGTCGCCGATTACCGGGCCAGCTTCAAACGGCTCAGCGCGATAAAGGCGGACATCGTGCTGACTGCGCACCCCGAATTGTCCGACGTGATGGGACGCAAGGCGAGCGGAAAGTGGCTGACGCCCGACCTGCTGCCGAAAATGGTCGCGGAATCCAAAGCCGCGTTCGACAAGGAACTGCTCAAGCAGCAGGCGATCGCGAAGTAGCGCCGGCCGGGGTTTGGGGGGCATAAGCGGCCTGCCGGCTTACGACCCAATCTCGGACGCCAGAACCTATTCGGAACGAACGACGGCTAAGGGGACTGGTCAGACGTTGTGGTTAAACGTCAGCTTCACTGCGGTTGCCGTTAAGCCGATCGTTGCCTTCCCACCAGTTTCCGACATTCCATGCCCACATGAACGGAGGTCCGCTTGCGGGGTAAGGGCAAACGTCATCGACCGTCTGATGATAGGGCGCTAAGCGGACTTTGCGGGTCCGATTGAAGCCCATCGGGCAGCGAGCTGTGCAACGCTGCTCGTCAGGAGCAGTGCAATGAAAAGCATGGTCCATTGCAGCCTGCTCGTGGGCGCCGACGCCACACCGGGCAGGTGAACCAGCAGCACGAAGGAGAGCATCATCGCGGCCTCGATCGCAGCGGCGATGATGGGCGCAGCGCCGACGACCAATAGCACGCCCGCCGCGACATGGATCGTACCCGTCAGATAAGCTAGCGCCAAACGTGCCGGCAGCCAGGCAGGAACCATCTGGGCGGTGAATTTCGCATAAGCGAAATGCGACAGGCCATAAACGAGCATGCAGGTGCCCAATCCCGCCGACAACAGGCGCAGATAGCGATGGTTCGACACCGTCGCCGCGGTCAGGCCGATCGCGATCCCCGCGCATTCGGCGACGCCGAGCAGGCCGGGAATCCCGCCGCCCGTCGCGATCCAGACCGGGAGGTGCAAGGTCAGCACCCATAGCCAGATCCAGAGGCTGGCCAACCGCAATCCGATCGATCGCCTAATGCCCGAAAGAACCAACAGTCCAGCGACCAGCAAAATGCCTCCCGAGGCGATGCCGATAGGGGCGCGCATTTCGGGCACAAGCGTCAACGGCTGCCATTGTAGCAATCCATCTCGATAGGCCAGATTGAGCGCGGCAAGGCCAAGCAGAGCAATCCCGCAGCCGAATGTCGCTAACCGCCAGACGATCGACATAAAGGTCCAAGCGCGCCGCGCCTCTTGGCTCGATTCAGCCCCAAACTCTGCATGAGACGAGACGATAGATTTGGCCATGCCTGTCCCCCTGTCAGACCAGAGTCTTAAGCCGGCGACAGCGAGAAGTCCCATCGTTGTTGCGAGCGACCGCCTTGGCGACGCGAATGGCATCATGGAGAGACGTTTGAGCCTGGACACGATCAAACTGGCGGACGACTGCCGTAGCGAGCAGGCGATCAGGCTCTTTCGCGAAAAGACACGAACGACCGCTTCGGCGCAATGAACGGCGACTTCGCCACACCCGCGTTGCCGATCGCGAACGCGGCGCATCGCCTCCGATGGCACAATGGCAGCGGGCTTTCGGTCGGTCGGCGGCGGCGCAAGCCTGGAGGGCCGCAGCCGGAGGCCGCCGCTACGGCTCTAACGTGAGCCGCGATCATCGAGCAGTCGGACGCGCTTATTGCCGTTTGTGCTGGCCAGCCTGCTGTTCATGAATTTCGCGGTCTCTCTGCGATTTGGCGTCGCTAGTCCTCCCCCCTGGAGTCAGCTCCCGAGAGGCTGACAAACAAAAAGGGTATGTTCATGACAGCTTCGCTTCGGGCGCAATTGCTCGCGACCTCGGTCGTGGCCAGTTGGCTAATCGCTTTCCCCGCCGCTGCGCAGGCCACCGGCTCGGCTGGCGATGCGACCACCGCCGCGTCGGCTTCCGGCCAGACGGCGTCGACGGTCCAGCCGCAGGACGCCGCACCTCAAGACAACACGCCGGACATCGTCGTCACGGGCACCTTGTTCTCGCGTACGAACGCCGAAACCCCCTCGCCGGTCACGGTCCTTACGGCCGACAATTTGGCCAAGGCCGGCATCAACAACGTAACCGATGCCGTGCGCTCCATTTCCGCCGACAATAGCGGATCGATCCCGATCGCATTCTCGGCCGGCTTCGCAAATGGCGGCGCGGGCGTCTCCTTGCGCGGACTCACCGTGAATTCGACGCTGGTCCTGTTCGACGGCGTGCGCGCGGCAAATTTCCCTCTCGCAGACGACGGACAGAAGAGCTTCGTCGATCTTCAGACGATCCCCGATGCGATCATCGACCGGATCGAGGTTCTGAAGGACGGAGCCTCCGCCACGTACGGCGCCGACGCTGTGGCAGGCGTCGTCAACATCATCACCAAGAAGCAGATTACCGGCATCTCAGGCACCGTCGAAGCGGGAATTTCGCAACGCGGCGACGCGGCGGAACGCCGGGCGTCGCTGACCATGGGCATAGGCGATCTCGAGAAGGATCGCTTCAATGCGTATCTCAGCGTCGAATATCAGCATGATGCCCTGATCATGAACACCGATCGCGGCTTCCCGTACAATACGACGGACCTCAGTTCGATTGGCGGTGTTGACGCCAATACCGGCACGACCGGCGGCGGATCGTCGACCAGCGCAGTGGTCCGTCCGGCGACGCGGCTGCCAGGCGGATCGCTGGCCGACGGCACGGCGGTTCCAGGTGGTCTCTATCAAGTGCTGAATGCGGGCGGATGCGGCGCCGCAACGATCGCTCATACAACGGCGAAAGGCAGCTTCTGCGAGCAGAATATCATCGGTCAGACGGGAGTCATCTCGCCGGAGCAGTCAAGATTCGGCGCCACTGCCCACTTCACTGGCAAGCTTGGTGATAATGCTCAACTATATGCCGTTGCGACCTATTACCAGGACAAGGTCGTAACGCCCGGCATTCCCCAGAACATCCGGCAGATTCTTCCGGTCGGCAACACCTCGCTCCCCTCGACCGGCACGCAAAATATCGTCCTGCCGGCCCACCTGACGAATGGTACGCTGAATCCCAACGATCCCTATGCCGCCTCTGGGCTCGACGCTCAGATATTCTATCGCTTCGGTGACATCCCGCAGGGCACCGTGGCGTTCAGCCGCACCTATCGCGGTGCGATCGGAGTGAACGGGGAAACCGGCGGCTGGCGATATACCGCCGACCTCACCGGCATGCGCAGCACCGTCGACATCACGCAAAGCGGCTTCATCAATGCGCCCGGCCTGTTGGCCGCGATCGCCGATGGCTCCTACAATTTCGTCAACCCGTCGCTCAACACCCAGGCCGTCCGCGACCGCATCGCGCCGACCCTTCGCAGCACGGCGAACTCGTCGCTCGCGATGGTCCAGGCAAATGTCACCCGGAACCTGCTCGATCTCCCGGGCGGCCCGCTCGCCTTGGGCATCGGAGGATCGGTGCGCTATGAAAGCCTCTTCAATCCCTCGATCAACCCGTTCGGGGACACGCTCAACGCAAATCCGATCCAGGCCAAAGGCAGCCATACGGTGGAGGCCGCGTATTTCGAGTTGAGCGCGCCGCTCGTCAAATCGCTCGAGCTCAACCTCGCCGGCAGGTACGACCATTACTCCGAGGGATATGGCCACTTCTCGCCCAAGATCGGCGTGAAATTCACTCCAATTCCACAGCTTGCGATACGCGGGACGTTCAGCAAGGGATTCCGCGCGCCAGGCTTCGCCGAGACGAACGGCCAAGTCGAGGGCTTCATCACCGCGCCCGCGATTCCCTGCAACATCGTTGTTCAACATGGCGGCACCGCGACGGCCGGCGGCGGCTGCACCGGCGGCAACCAATATGTCCGCCCGGGCGCGCTGGGCCTCCTGTCGGTGGCGAACCCGAACATCAAGCCGGAATTGTCGCGCAGCTTCACCGGGGGAGTCGTACTCCAGCCGGTGCGGTGGCTGAGCTTCACCGTCGACTATTACAATATCAAGAAGACCGACGTCATCGCCGGCGGTCCGGACTATGCGCAAGCGATCAATGCCTATTATGCCGGAACGGCGCTCCCGGCCGGCTATTCGGTGATCCTGAACGCGCGCGACCCGGAATTCCCGACCGGCACACAGACGGTGGCGGTGGTCGAGGCGCCTTATGTCAATGCGGCCTCGATCCGGACGTCGGGACTGGACGTTTCAGCCCAGGCCAAGTTCAAACTGGCCGACAATATCCGCTTCACGAGCCGGCTCGAAGTGACCGACATCTTCCAGTACAAGTTCACGACCGCGGCGGGCACGTCGAGCTATGTGGGCACCGAGGGCCCCTATTCGCTGTCATCGGGCGCCGGCACACCAAAGTGGCGCGGGAACTGGCAGAACAGCCTCGAGATGGGCGCGCTGACGCTGACCGGCACCGCATATTACACCAGCGGCTTCAAGGAGACGGCTGATGATTCTACCGGACCCGGTACGTCCGGCGACTGCGCCAACGAACTCTACAACAACGACCCGGCATTCTGTCGCGTCAAGCGCTTCATCGATGTCGACTTCGTCGCCAGCGTGAAGGTGAGCGACAAGTTCACCTTCTACGGCAACCTGGTCAATGCGTTCGATGCCGCGGCACCCCTCAACGCCGCGAATTATGCGGGAGTGAACTACAACCCCACTTATCATCAGGCCGGTATCATCGGGCGGTATTTCCGCTTCGGTGCCAATGTGAAGTTCTGAACGCTGGCGGTGCAGCAGCGCCGGGTATGATCGGAAGGGGAGGCCTCGCGCCTCCCCGTCTAGCTCACCGGCCGCGCCAAACGATGCCTCGCCTTGTACAACCGAGCGCCTGGCGGTCCTCAGGTCGAGCGAATTTCCGAGTCCGTCGAACCGAGGCCTGTCCTGCTCAACAGCCGACCGCGGGCCAGTCTCGCATATTTCCGTCCGAGCGGAAGGCGCTCGCCATCGCGCAATTGGAGTTCGCTGGCGCCGTGCAAGGTTCGTCGGATCGACGCGACATGGTTCAGCCGGACAATATGCGATCGGTGAACGCGGATGAACCGCGCCGGGTCGAGGCGCGCCTCGATGGCCCCGATCGAGGCGCGATGCAGAAAAGTATGCGCGCCGCTGTACAAGCGGACATAGGCGCCCTCTGCGGCAATCCTGTCGAGCCGGGCGAGGTCGACCCGCACCATCTCGCCACGCCGCTGCACCCACACATGGGGCTCTCCATAGGGATCCGTCTTGCCGCGCGCGGCATCAAGCATCCCTTCCAGATCCGCCAGCCTCCGGCGCGCATCCCGAGCGGCGGTCGCGCCGCGGGCCCGGCCGATCGTTGTTTCCAGGCGGCTCAACCGCACCGGCTTCGACAGGAAATCGATCGCGCCGCTATCGAACGCTTCGGGCGCGAACTGCCGGAACGCCGTGACGAAAGCGATGAAAGGCGCGTCGGCATTAGGGCGGTCCCGCGCCAGCATCTCGACGATATCGAACCCATCCATGTCAGGCATCTCGATATCCAGCAACACGAGATCAGGCGACAGATCACGGATGCCGGATACCGCATCCTGGCCGGTTGCGGCGACGCCGACGATGCTGACGCCGTCGATTTGCGCGAGCAACCCCTCCAGCCGGCGAATTGCGAGCGGTTCGTCGTCACAGATAAAGACACGCAAAGGGGTCATGACGGTCGTGCCAGCGGCAAATTGATATGGACAGCGAAGCCGCCCTCCGCGGGGCGCCTGGCGATGATCGCCTGGGAGTCGCCAAACCGCGCGCGCAGGCGAGCCTCGACATTGGCAATTCCCACACCCGTACCCTCGGCGGCCGCACGCAGCGGCCGCCCGTCATCGGCAACGATCAGGAGCAGCATTCCGTCAAGGGCATTCGCAGTTAGTCGGACCGTCACCGGTTCAACGCTGCGTGCGACGGCATGCCGGATACAATTCTCCACCAGCGGCTGGGTGATAAGAGCGGGAATATGGGCGTCGAGCAAGTCGTCCGGAACATCGATCACGATGATCAACCGATCGGGAAAGCGCAGTTGCTCGATCGCGAGGTACATTTGCTGCAACTCGATCTCGCGGGCCAAGCTGATATCCTGGTGCGGATCGAGCTCGAGCGTCGCGCGCAGGAAATCCGCGAGATCCTCGACCATTCGCTCCGCGGTATCGCGCGCGCCGGTCGCAATAAGCGACGCGATCGAATTGAGCGTGTTGAACAGGAAATGCGGATTGAGCTGATAACGCAGCGCCGCCAGCTGCGCCCGATTGGCGATCGCCTCCATCGCCGCGAGACGGTGGTCGCGGTTGCGCATCTCGAGATTATAGGAAAGCGCCAACAGCGCACCGGCGACCGAAAGGCAAAACCACGACCAGGCGAAGGCGGTATAGACATATTCGCCCGCGTTGAAGCCGACCTTCCCTCGCGTAAAGGCGAGATAGAAGATGCCGAAGTTGACTGCCAGGACCAGGAGACAGAACAGCAACGCCCATAGCGACGTGAGGATCAGACGCGTCCGGAACGGTCGTCGCTCCAGCTTGGCGACGATCTCGACGAAGCCGAACATGAGGATGACGCCGACCACCATCACCATCGCGCGGGGCTCGAGCGACTTGACCGCGGCATCACGGCCCTCGATCAGACTGAGCAGGCTGAGTTCGACAAACTGCAGCAGCCAGAAGAATAGCACGATCCAACGGCTGGCGCGGCGCAGGTCGGCCAGCGATTGTTGCGATTCAGATGCCAGATTTGCCATCGGCTCGTTCATGACTCGTCCGGGACTATCACAATATCGGCGGATGCGGTCGCTCGCATCATCTCCGCTTTCGCCCGGGATGGTAGCGACCGATGCTCCGTCCCGGGCCCGGAATCTCGATAGCGCAGCGCACATAGGGATCCGGTTCTGACGGGATCGGGGGGCGCGCATAGTTTTGACAAGCCTAACACTGGCTATCTGGCCAGGCAGGCGGACCGAACAGCGCCCCCGAATGCCTTCCGGCGGAATATTCGTCGCATCTCCTGCGGGCTCGGAAAGCTAGGGGGCCGGCAAGAGATATCATCGACAGAGAGCGCCCTCCGAATTCCGTGAGGGATGACGCCGTCCGGTCATCACTGCCGCGGCCGCAAGTGTCGCAGCACGAACGACCGCGACGATGGCATGAACGACGGTGGACGGCACGGCTTGATCGACGACGGGCGTCAGTGCCGTCGGCGGGTCGGCCATTGAGGTGGCTACAGGATCAACTCGCGATGACGTAGCGAGGCACAGTCAATCCAATAACCGGCGCTGTTGAACCATGCTCATCCGGATCGACCCGCAAACGCAACATATTCATTCCGAGCCGTTCGAACGGACAACACGCGCCGATCTGGCGAAACTTACCGCGAATATGGCCCAGCACCAGCGAGCGGGTCGCAGGATTGGCGCCATTATTCGCCAATACCTGATTCAGTTCCTCATAGGTCGCTCGACCGCGGCGGCAGATATAGGCGTAGACTTGCGCTTCCGTTGGCGAAAGCGGCACGCATCGACCGCGCCACGTTACTAACAAGGGGTCGAAGGTCAACACGACCGCCCCGCGCTTGATCGCGCGTTCCATGTCCGGTGCGGCCCTCGCGTCGGCGGACGCCGTGCCAGGGCCGCCAGCCGACGGCGAGTCGATCGCTGTGCCCCGCAACGACCGGGTCGGGAGTACATCTGCTTCCATCCGGAAGCTCTTGCCTGGCGTACCGCTGTAAAGGCACTGCGAAGTGACGAACGGGCGCGCCAGAGTTGCGAGCCGTCGATCCTTTATGAACGACCGCCTGGCGGCGCCGAACGCACGGCTCTCGCCGCCGCGTATTGGACTTAGTTGAAGGCGAACTTTGTTCAGCGCGCTTACTGCTCTACGCTTTCATTTGGCTCTCGGAATGCATGCCCCGCATGCATTTATTTCCGGCGGCGCTTGTGCACCGCAGCATTCCGTTGCAGCATGGAACTCTGACACCTGGCGGGGTTTTGGCATTTGGTGGGAATTGGGCCGGCGTTTGACGAGATCATGGGCACTTCGGGTGCTGCGCTCGTTCGTCCCGAATTGACCGCGCTCGGCGAATGGCTCGACACCACCGACGCCGCCGAGCTCAAGCGCCGCCAGCAATCCGCCGAAGTCACGTTCCGCCAGCTCGGCATAACCTTCGCCGTCTATGGCGATGAGGATGCCAGCGAGCGGATCATCCCGTTCGACATCGTGCCGCGGGTGTTCCTGGCCGACGAATGGGCGCGGCTGTCCGCCGGGCTGGTGCAGCGGGTCGAGGCGATCAACGCTTTCCTCGACGACATTTACGGGGCGCGCCGCATTCTGAAGGACGGCGTGTTGCCCGAGGACCTGATCTTCGGCAATCCGCAATTCCGGCCTGAGATCGCCGGCATGCGCCCGCCGCACGGAATCTGGGCGCATATTTGCGGGATCGACCTAGTGCGGACCGGACCCGACGATTTCTTCGTGCTCGAGGACAATGCGCGAACGCCCTCGGGCGTCAGCTACATGCTCGAAAACCGCGAGGCGATGCTGCGCCTGTGCCCCGAGCTGTTCCGCCAGTTCCGCGTCGCAGCGGTCGATTCCTATCCGGATCTCCTGCTCCAGACGATGAAGTCGGTCGCGCCGCTGGGCACGGGGAGCAATCCGGTCTGCGTCGTGCTGACGCCTGGCCATTTCAACTCGGCCTATTACGAACATAGCTTCCTCGCGGACTCGATGGGCGTTGAGCTGGTCGAGGCGGCGGACCTGGTGGTCGACGATGATATCGTCTGGATGCGGACGATCGCCGGGCGGGTGAAGGTCGATGTGATCTATCGCCGGATCGACGACGATTATCTCGATCCGCTGGTATTCCGGCCGGACTCGATGTTGGGCGTGCCGGGTCTGATCGCGGCCTATGCGGCGGGGAACGTCGCGTTGCTCAACGCGCCGGGCAACGGCATCGCCGATGACAAGGCGATCTATTCCTACATGCCGGAAATTGTGCGCTATTATACCGGCGCCGAAGCCAAGCTGCCCAACGTCCAGACCTTCCGCTGCCGCGAGCCCGCCGCGTTGCGATACGTGCTCGAGCATCTCGAAGAACTGGTGGTGAAGCTGGTCGACGGATCGGGCGGTTACGGCATGCTGGTCGGACCGACCGCCTCGCGGGACGAGATCGAGCGGTTCCGGGCTGCCTTGATCGCCGAGCCGCATCGTTACATCGCGCAGCCGACGCTGGCCCTGTCGACCGTGCCGACCTTGGTCGAACAAGGCCTCGCCCCGCGGCACGTCGATTTCCGGCCGTTCGTGCTGACCGGATCGAAGGGCATACAAGTCGTGCCTGGCGGCCTGACCCGGGTAGCGCTCCGCGAGGGGTCGCTGGTGGTCAATTCGTCGCAAGGCGGCGGGACCAAGGACAGTTTCGTATTGCTGGATAATGGTCCTCCGCATTTCCAGGTGCAGGCATGATGGGCTCTATCCAAGTCCTCCCCGGAACGGGGAGGGGGACCGCTCGCGTAGCGAGTGGTGGAGGGGGCCCACCACGTTTACATCGCTTGGGGCTCCCCCCCTCCACCAAGCCGCTGCGCGCCTTGGTCCCCCTCCCCGTAAACGGGGAGGATTGTTAGATGCTCTCCCGTACGGCTTCGTCGCTCTACTGGCTCGGTCGCTATGTCGAGCGCGCGGACTTCATCGCTCGCCTCGTCGAAGCGACCGTGCGCCTCGACGTCCTCTCACCGCGCCCAGCCGGCGAAATCGCCTGGGCCAGCGCGCTGGCGGTGATCGACGCGCAGGAAGCATTCGCGGCCTCGGGCGCGACGATCGGGCAGCAATCGGTGGCGCGCTTCCTGACGCTCGATACCAGCCATCCCGGGTCGATCATGCAATGCCTCGACAAGGCGCGGACCAATGCGCGCGCGGTGCGCACCGCGCTGACCCGCGACGCCTGGACCGGGATCAATCGCGCCTGGCTGTTGTTCGACAGCCGCTCGTCGCCCGGCGGCGCCACCGCGACACTGAACCTGGCGGAGGCGGTCAAGGCGGAAACACGCGGGTTCGAGGGCGCGATCCACCGCATGCTGCGCAACCAGACGACCTGGTTCATCCGGCTTGGCCAGGCGATCGAGCGTGCCGACAACACCGCGCGCCTGCTCGACGTCAAATACCATATCCTGCTGCCGGAAGGGGAGACGGTCGGCGGCGTGGTCGACCGCGACCAATGGACCACGATCCTGCAGACAGTGTCGGCGGTGACTGCCTATCGCTGGCTATATTCCGACGGCTTGGCGCCCGCCAATGTCATCGACTTGCTGATCGCGCGTCCCGAATTGCCGCGCAGCCTGGCCGCGTCGGTCGAGGAGACGGTCGAGTTGCTGTCCTTGCTCGCCAAGCGCACCGGACATCATGGCGAGGCCGACCGTATGGCGCGCGGCCGCCACGCACGCATGATGAAGACGCGATCGGCTGACGTGATCCTGGGCGGGCTGCATCAATATCTCGAATCGTTCATCGAAGAGAATGCCGAGTTGCATTTCGCGATCGGCCGGCAGTTCAAGTTCGCCTGATGCGGATCGCGGTCGATCAGACGATCACCGTCGATTTTCCTACTTCGCTATCCCGCGCAACTTTGGCTTTGCGCGTCACGCCCGAGGATAATCACGACCAGACGGTCGCCGGCTGGCGCATCGGCCTCGATTGCGACGCTCGCCTTAGCACCGGTCGTGACGGTTACGGCAACGTCCTGACGATGCTCTATGCCGACGGTCCGGTCGATCGGATCGAGATCCATGTCGGCGGCGAGATATTCACCGGTCCGTCGAGCGGCATCCTCAGCGCGGCGCATCCCGAGCCGTTGCCGCCATCGCTGTTCCTGCGCCAATCGTCTGGCCAATCGGAGGCACCCGACCTGGCCGCTCTGGCGATCGATGCGATCGAAGAAGCGGATGGCGATATCGACCGGCTGCATCTGCTCAACGTGGCGCTCCATCGCCGCGCGGGCGATTCCGGTCCCGACGTGCTGGCCGGGATGTTCGTCGCCGCGGCCCGACGCTTGAGCTACCCGGCGCGATGCGTATCGGGCTATCTCGCCCGCGATGGCGGCGCGACACCGCATTGCTGGGCCGAGGCTTATGTCGCCGACATCGGCTGGATCGGATTCGATCCGGCGATCGGACTATCCGCCGGCGAGGATCATGCGCGGGTCGCGAACGCCGTCGACCTGAACGGCGTGGCGGCGGTGGTCGGAGGACGGATTAGGCTTTAGCGCTTAGCCGATTGGAAGGGCTGTCAGGCGAACTGACCGGTAACCGCCAGCGCCTGTTCGGCCTCGTGCGTCGGCGGAGCGTAATTCGCGTCCTCGTCCTCGAGCAACGACCAGCCCGACGGGCCGAGCACTTCGATCGGACGATAGCGCGTCTTGTAGGCCATCCGCGCCGACCCCTTCACCCAATAACCGAGATAGACATAGGGGAGGCCAGCGGCGCGGGCGCGCAAAATGTGGTCCATGATGATGAAATTGCCGAGCCCGGGGCGGCTTTCGTCGTCGGCCAGGAAGAAGCTGTAGATCATCGACAGGCCATCGGCCTGCTGATCGGTCAGGCACGCGCCGACCAGCCGGCCGCGCTCGCCATGCAGGCTCGGCTCGCGATATTCGACGACAACCGAATTGACCGGCGATTGCTCGACCATGTCGGCATAATCGCCATCGTCCATCATCGTCATCCCGCCGCCGGGATGACGCGCGCCGAGATAGCGGCGGAGCAGCTGAAACTGTTCGTCGGTCGCCCAGGGATTGCAGGCGGTGATCTCGAGATCGGCATGACGGCGCATCAGCTTGCGCTGGCTCGCATTGGCTTTGAACTCGGGCGCCACGACGCGGACCGAGACGCACGCCGAACATCCCGCGCAGCTGGGGCGATAGGCGACCGACTGGCTGCGACGGAAGCCGATCCGGCCGAGCGCGTCGTTCAGTTCGCTGGCGTGCGGGCCGTTGAGTTCGGTGAAGACCTTCCGCTCCTGCCGGCCCGGCAGATAGGGGCACGGCGACGGTGACGTCACGAAAAAGCGCGGAAAACGAAAAGGCGCGGTCACCGACGAATAAGTCCCCTCAGACGCCGGTCCATCCGGCCTCTGGAAACGCACTATGAATCGAGCGGGGCGTGATGAAAAGCGGCTTTACCAAGAAAGGTGGTTAACGATTCACCAGAATGCGACGAACCGCCTTGCGAATACAGAATACGCCCTCGCGACTCACCGGTGCAAGGCGGCTCGTCGCCGCTCCGATTCGCTTTGTCGCAAGCTTCGGTTCAGGGACCGCCGGTTAGCAGCACCGGCAAAGGAGATGTTGACGATGCGTCGCTTGCTGTTTCCCGCTCTGATCGTCGCCATTGCGGTTCCCGCGATGGCGCAGCGCGTGCAACCGGTACTGCCTTTCGCCCCCCGCGGCGTCGATTATGTCGAGAGCGTCTGCACCGGCGGCTTTGATGGCCGCTACGAACAGACGCGGATTCTGGCCAATGGCCAAGTATCGAAAGTAACGCGTCGGTCCGGCGGCGTGCTGCACGCGCGGGCTACCAGGATGGAAGTCATGAAGATCTGGCGCGAGCTCGACCTCGCCCGGTTCGAACGCCGCGTTGTGCGGCCCGAAAAGCCCTATGTCATGGACGGCATCGACTGTGCGCTGACGCGGCGGCAGAATGGGCGTGTCCACACCGTGATGCTGATGCAGCAAAGCCGCAGCAACCCGCGCTATCGCGACCTGGTCCAGGCGTTGGACGACGTGAACGAGCTCGGCCGGCGCGCGACCGGTCCGGTGCTGCGGCCGGCATCGCAATAAGCCAGGACAACCCGTCCCCGCCGCTGCCGACCGGGGGACTGGCTAATCAAGTATCGCGGCGAGCCGCCGTGCGCCGGGGGGCGGCGCACGGCGCCCGTCAGGCGGCCTTGCTGCCCGCGCTCATCGCGTGCACGGCCGCGGCGTTCAGGGTCTGACCGCCGATCGCCCAGTCGCCTTGCTCGATCTCGTTGATCTTCACCCACGTAACCGGGCGCATCGCTTCCCCTTCGACCGCCAGCATCGCGTCGGTGACCTTTTCGATCATGGTCTGCTTCTGGCTGGGCGTGAACACATCTTTGATGACGTCGATCGTCACGAGTGGCATAGTCTTTTCCTTGGTGCTGCGCCGGACGATCCGGCGACGGGGAGCGCCATTCGACGGATCGGCCCGGCCATTCCACTGCTGTATCTGAAGGAATCAGCTACAGATTGTGAAGTGGAGTTCGCCGCCTGCTTCGCTGTACGGCCATGCCTGGAGGCGTCATGAACTACGGCCAATTCTGCCCGATCGCCAAGGCGACCGAGATCCTCGGCGAGCGCTGGACCATCCTCGTCATCCGTGAGCTGCTCATGGGCGGACGGCGATTCAGCGAACTCGAGCGAGGGCTGGGCGACATGTCGCCCGCGCTCCTTACCGCGCGATTGCGATCCCTGGAGGCGCAGCAACTGGTGGTCCGCCGGCGGATCAACGGCCAGCGCGGCTACGAATATTATCCGACGCCGGCGTGCGAGCAATTGATGCCGATCATCTTCGCGCTCGGGGAATGGAGCCTGTGCTGGGCCAAGACGTCACTGGGCGTCGATCGCTTCGACGTCGAATTGCTGATGCTCTATCTCGAGCGGAGCGTCGATCCCGAGCAACTTCCCGGCAGCCAGACCGTGATCCGTTTCCGGTTCGACGACCTTCCCGAACAACGCGACTGGTGGCTGCTGGTGCGCGATACCAAGGTGGATGTGTGCATCACCGACCCGGGGCGCGACGTCGACGTTTTCTTTGCGACGACCGCCAGGACGATGAGCGACGTGTGGATGGGCGACCGCGCCTATCGCGAAGCAGTGCTGTCGGGCGACCTGATCATCGAAGGCGACCCAGCGCTTACCCGCCGCATCAGTTCGTGGCTGCGGCCGAGCGTCTTCGCGCAGTCGAAGCGGGGCCCGATCTACGACGCCGATACTGTCGCCTGTTGACGAGCATCGGAAGCCTTCTCGAACCACTGCTGCATCGGGCGTAGGAACCGCGACGACCGCCGGAGCCGCGGCGCGCAGGTATCGCTTGCAATGGCATCATTGCCGTTGCCGCGTTCGGACTGGCGCGACCGCGAACCTCGCACTAGGCCGCCAGGATGCACCTTCGCGCGCACGGCCTGGTTCTTTCCGTTCGCCAGCATGGCGAGAACAATGCCGTCGTGCGCTGCCTGACGCGGGAGGCCGGGCTGCTCGCGGGCTATGTTCGAGGTGCACGCTCGCGAGCGCTGCGCCCGGTGCTGCAGCCGGCAAATCTCGTAATGGGCGAATGGCGCGCCCGTACCGAGGACCAGTTGGCCGGACTGACGGTCGAACTGATCCACAGCCGTGCCCCACTCTATGCCGAGCCGCTGGCCAGCGCCGCCCTCGAATGGGTGACGGCGCTGAGCGCGGTGGCATTGCCCGAGAACCAGCTTTATCCCCGGATTTACGGCGCGCTTGACGGCATGATCGGCGCGATCGAGGCGGCGCCCGCGGCGCGAGGCTGGACTGTGGCGCTGGTGCGATATGAGGACTTGCTGCTGGCGGAGCTTGGCTATGGCGTCGAGGCGCCGCCCGCCGTGACTGGCCAGTCCGGTTGGCCCGAGATCATCGCTGCGTTGGGTCTCACCGGACGCGAGATCGAAGCGCATCTGTTGACCGATCGCCGCGCCGAGGCACTGGCGGCGCGCGCGCGCCTGATCGAAAGGCTCAAGCGCGCGGTTGCGTGAGCGCGTTTCGCCCGGCAAAGGCGGCGGGACGAGAGAAAGGAAGCCGCGTGCCATTGATCGCCTTGCTGCCCGGAGACGGGATCGGACCCGAAGTCATCGCAGAAGCACGCCGCGTGCTCGACGCGCTGGCGCTCGACTTGACGTTCGAAGAGGCGCCGGTCGGCGGTCAGGCCTATATGCGGGCGGGCAACCCGCTTCCCGCGACGACGCTCGATCTCGCCAAGCGCGCCGACGCGATCCTGTTCGGCGCGGTCGGCGATCCGCAATTCGACGGGCTCGAGCGCCGGTTGCGCCCTGAAGCAGCGATCCTGGGACTGCGTCGCGAACTTGGCCTGTTCGCCAATCTGCGGCCGGCCAAGCTGACGCCGGGCCTGGAGGATGCCTCACCGCTCAAGCCCGAGATTGCGGGGGCCATCGATATGGTCATCGTCCGCGAACTGACCGGCGACGTCTATTTCGGCGAAAAGGGCCGTCGCGTCGGACCCGGCGGCGTGCGCGAGGGCCATGACCTGATGCGCTATGACGAAACCGAAGTCGAACGCATTGCCCGGGTCGGGTTCGAGACCGCGCGCCGCCGCCGCGGCAAATTGTGCTCGGTCGACAAGGCGAACGTGCTCGAAACCTCGCAATTGTGGCGCGACATCGTCAACGAGGTCGCCGGCGATTATGACGATATCGAACTGACCCATATGTATGTCGACAATGCCGCGATGCAGCTGGTCCGCAATCCTGGGCAATTCGACGTGATCGTGACCGGCAATCTGTTCGGCGACATCCTGTCCGACCAGGCGAGCATGTGCGCCGGATCGATCGGCATGCTGCCTTCGGCTTCGCTGTCGAGCTGGCGGTCGAGCCTGGGGATGTACGAGCCGATCCACGGCTCGGCGCCCGACATTGCCGGGCAGGGCAAGGCCAATCCGTGCGCGACGATCCTGTCGGCGGCAATGATGCTGCGGCATTCGCTCGACATGGCGGCACCGGCGGACCGGATCGAGGCGGCGGTGGGCAAGGCGATTGCGGGCGGCGCGCGCACCGCGGATTTGGGCGGCACGCTGTCGACCACGGCGATGGGCGACGCGATCCTCGCCGGCCTGTGAGCGACCTGCTCGACCTCGCGGTCGTCATTCCGACGTTCAACGAGCGTCGCAACGTGCCCGTGCTGGTCGCCAAGCTCGACGAGGCGCTGAAGCACGTCGCCTGGGAAGCGATCTTCGTCGACGACGACAGTCCCGACGGCACCGCCGATGCGGCGCGCGAATTGGCGCGGCTCGACCGGCGTGTCCGGGTAATCCAACGGATCGGGCGGCGCGGGCTGTCCTCGGCGTGTATAGAGGGGATGCTGGCGACCGCCGCGCCCCTGGTCGCGGTGATCGACGGCGATCTGCAGCATGACGAGACGATCCTGCCGGCTATGGCCAAGGCGCTTAACGACGACCCGACCCTGGACGTAGTGATCGGTTCGCGGTTCGTTGAGGGCGGCGGGACGGGTGAGTGGGACAAGGACCGCGTCGCCAAATCGGCGTTGGCGACGAGGCTCGCGCGGCACGTGCTCGAGGCCGACCTCAGCGATCCGATGAGCGGCTTCTTCATGATCCGGACCGAGATCGTGCGCAATCTCGCGCCGCGCCTCGCCGCGATCGGGTTCAAGATTCTGCTCGACATCATGACCGGGTCGCCGCGCCCGCTGCATTTCCGCGAGCTGCCCTATACCTTCCGCGTCCGTACAGAGGGCGAGAGCAAGCTCGATCACGTCGTCGCGATGGAATATCTGATCGCGCTCTACGACCGTATGTTCGGGCGCGTCATCCCGGTCCGCTTCGCGATGTTTTCGGCGATCGGCGCGATCGGTGTCGGCGTGCACATGACGGTGCTGACCTTCGCGATGTTCGCGCTGAACGTGCATTTCCTGACCAGCCAGATCATCGCCGCACTCGCCGCGATGACGGGCAATTTCTTCCTCAACAATGCGCTGACCTATCGCGACCGCCGGTTGAAGGGCGTGCGCCAGCTCGTCGACGGCTGGATTTCGTTTTGCGCGGTGTGCGCGGTCGGACTGGTCGCCAATGTCGGTGTCGCCGGGTTCCTGTACGATTTCCGCGACGGCAGCTGGGCGGCGTCGGCGATGGTCGGCGTATTGGTCGGCGCGGTGTGGAATTACGCGCTGTCGTCGAAATTTGTGTGGGGACGGTATTAGGCTCGGCGTAGCGCAGCTCCGATCGACGGCGCGAATTCACTTCGCGCCGGGCGCACTTCGTTACTTGGCTCCGTCGAAAATCACGCCTCCCCGGCGAAGGCCGGGGCCCAGTCGCGACGCATTGAAAGCAGTGGGATGCCGTCGCTATGTCACGAAACTGGGGCCCGGCCTTCGCCGGGGAGGCGTTAGAGATCAGGGCGTGACCCGGTAACCCCCGCCCAACGCCCGGAACGTATCGCTAGCCACCTGGAGCTGCCGCGCGCGCAGCTGCAACAGGCTACGCTCCGCATCCAATGCCGCCGTTTGTGCGAGTACGACCTCGAGATAGTCCGACGCTCCGTCGTGATACCGGGTCAAGGCGAGATCGCGCGTCCGCTCCGCCGCGCGCGTCGCCTCTGCCTGGTCCGCTTCGCTCGCGATCAATAGCCGCTGCGCCGCGAAATCGTCCTCGACCTCGCGGAAAGCGGTCAGCACGGTCTGACGGTAATTGGCGGCCGCCTCGTCATATTGCGCCCGCGCGATCTTGACGCCGGCGCGACGCTTGCCGCCGTCGAAGACCGACAGCACCGCCTGTAACGGGCCCAGCGCCCAGAACGTGCTCGGCGCGTTCAGCCAGCTGCCGCCGGCCGCTTCATATCCCGCCGCTCCGCCCAAGGTGATGTTCGGAAACAGCGCGGCCTTCGCGACACCGATTTCTGCATTGGCGGCGGCGACGCGGCGTTCGGCGGCGGCGATATCCGGACGCCGCTCGAGCAGGGTCGAGGGCAGGCCGGCGGCAATGACCGGCGGCCGCGGCTGCTGGTCGGCAACGGCGATGGTGAAAGTCTCCGGCGCTTCGCCGACCAATACGGCGATGGCGTGCTCGTCCTGTGCGCGGTCGATCTCGACGGTCGACAATTCGGACTTGGCGCTCGACAATTGGGTCTGCGCGCGGCTGACGTCGATCCCCGAGGCGATCCCGCCCGAATGCCGCGTATCGGTGAGGTCGAAGGCGCGCTGATAGGACGCGACCGTCTGCTTGAGCAATGTGATCCGCGCGTCGAGCCCGCGCAGATCGAAATAGGTCGAGGCGAGTTGGGTCTGCAGGCCCAGCCCGATGCCGTCGACGTCGAACGCCGCCGCCTTGGCCGAGGCGTCACCCGCGGCGACGCGATTGCGCACCTGGCCGAACAAATCGAGCTCATAGGAGAGCGACGCGCCGATCGCTTTGTCCGTGAACGTGCTGGGCCGGCCCGGACTGTTGGGGCGGTTGGCCGACTGGCGCTGGCGCTCGATGCTGCTTGACGCGCCGACCTGCGGGAACAGGTCGCCACGCGCCTGGCGCGCGGCGCCCAGTGCCTGCTGATAGCGTGCCGACGCGGCAGCGAGATCGAAATTGCCTTTGTCGATCCGCTCTTCGAGCGCGGTCAGCGCGGGGTCGCCGAAGGCCTCCCACCATTTGCCGGATGGCGCGACATCGCTACCCGCCGGCTGCCACGGCGCTTCCCTGAAGGCCGCGGGCGTGTCGATCGCCGGGCGCTGATAGGCCGGCGCCAGCGAGCACCCGCCGAGCAAGGCCAGCGACAAAGCGAGGAGGCGCCTATTTGCCACCGCGCGCGACCTGCACCTTGTCGCCCGACTGGATCGAATCGGGCGGGTTGTCGATCACCTGATCGGCCGGCGTCAGACCCGCGCTGATCTGGACGCGGTCGCCCAGATCGCGGCCGATCGTCACCGTCTTGAGCCGGACCTTGCCACCGGCATCCAGCACCGCGACCTGGGTACCATTCTTGCCGATGATCATCGCGCTGGCAGGGAGCTCGACGGCAGTGCCGGCGCCGCCGATCGGGAAGGTCGCCTGCGAATAGGCGCCCGGCTTGAGTGCGCGGTCATTATTGTCGGCGAGCAATTCGACCAGCACCGTACCCGAGCTCGTATCCACTGCGTCGGCGGATCGCGTCATCACTGCCTTGAACGTCCGGCCGGGATATTCCGGCAGCGAGAGCTGGACTTCCATGCCGGGGTGGACCTGCGCCGAATAGGCCTGGGGAACCTTCACGAAGGCCCGGATCTTGCTGACGTCCGACACGGTGAACAGCGGCGCGCTGGCGGCACTGCCTGCGGTCACGAGCGCCCCGATATCGGTCGACCGCGTCGTTACCACGCCGGCGAACGGCGCGGTGAGCCGAGTGAAGCCCTGCTGATATTGCAGCCGGCTGACATTGGCCCGCGCGGCATTAGCGACGGCGGATTTAGCGGCGAGGTCGCCGACCTTCTCGTCGGTTTCCTGCTTCGACACCGCGTCCTTGCCGAGCATCGTCTGCCAGCGTGTCGCGGTGGTCGCGGCGAGTTGCTGATTGGCGCGCGCCGTCTGAAGGTCGGCGCGGGCGGCGGCGAGCTGCTGGTCGACCTCCGGCGCGTCGATCACCGCCAGCAATTGGCCGCGCCCGACAGTGTCGCCAATATCGACGAACCATTTGCGGATATAGCCGCTGGTCCGGGCGTAGATCGGCGCGCTTTGCAACGCCTGGAGCGTCGCGGGCAAGGTCAGCGCGGTGGTCGCCGCGCTCGGCTTGGCGTGAATCACTGTGACTGTCGGAGTCGACTGGTCGTGCGTCCAGGTCGCGAGCTGCGCCTGCGAATGGACGCGGGTGCCGATGCCGATGCCGACCACTGCGATGGCGGCGACCGCGGCGATAATGCCGGTGCGTTTCAGATTGGGGCCGTCGCCGTCAGGCATAGGCTTCCTCCAGCTTGGGAGCCGCGTCCGTTTTTTCGGCGTGCCGCCGATGGACGAGGCTGAAGATTACGGGGACGAACATCAGGGTGGCGAAGGTCGCGACCACCAGGCCGCCGATCACCGCACGGCCGAGCGGGGCGTTCTGCTCGCCGCCTTCGCCCAGGCCCAGCGCCATTGGCAGCATGCCGATGATCATCGCCAACGCGGTCATCAGAACGGGGCGGAAGCGGACAAGCCCGGCGTCGAGCGCCGCTGCGGTCGCGTCGCCCAGTTCCGCCAGCCGCTCGCGCGCGAAGCTGACAACCAGGATCGAGTTGGCGGTGGCGACGCCCATACACATGATCGCGCCGGTCAGCGCCGGGACCGACAGGGTCGTGCCGGTCGCAAACAGCATCCAGACGATACCGGCAAGCGCGCCGGGCAGGGCAGTGATGATCACGAACGGATCGAGCCACGACTGGAAGTTGACGACGATCAGCAGGTAGATCAGGACGATCGCGCCGAGCAGGCCGAAGGCGAGGCCCGAAAATGCTGCGTTCATTGTGGCATATTGGCCGCGCAGGGTGACGGTCGTGCCCTTCGGCGCCTTTGCCTTCATGTCCTTGAGCACGTGATTGATGTCGCCCGCGACGGCGCCGAGATCTCTCCCGTTGGTGGTCGCGAAGACATTGACGACCGGCGCGATATTATAGTGCGAGACCACCGTCGGCGCATAGGAACGTCCGATCGTGGCAATGCCGCCGACGATCTGGCTGGCACCGGACGATCCGGTGACCGGGACGTTGGCGAGGTCGCTGATCGACCCGACCTGATATTCGGGAGTCTGCGCCACCACCGGATATGACACGCCGCTGGCAGGATCGAGGAAATAGACCGGTGCGGTCTGCGACGAGCCGGCGAGCGAGTTGCCCAGGCTGGCGGTCACATCGCGCTCGGTCAGGCCGTATTGGCCGATCCGGCTGCGGTCGACATCGACGTCGAGCTGCGGATAGCGCGCCGATTGCTGGATGCGGGCATCGGCGACGCCGGGAATCGCCTTGATCCGGCGCAGCACTTCGCGCGCGAAAGCAGCATTGCCTTCGCCGTCCTTGCCGGAGATCGCGACATCGATCGGAGCGGGCGCGCCGAAGTTCAGGATCTGGCTGGTGATGTCGGCGGGCAGGAACGAGAAGGTGGAGCCGGGGAAGTCGCGCGGCAATTGCTCGCGCAGCATCCGGACATAATCGTCGGTCGGCCGGTGATCCTTGGTCAGCTGGATCAGGATGTCGCCGTCCTGCGGCCCCACCGTGCCCGAATTGTTGTAGGTCGTGTTGATCGAGCTGACCGGCAGGCCGATATTGTCGACCACCGACACCAGCTCGTCCGCCGGGATGATCTGACGGATGCGCTGCTCGATCCGGTCGAACTGCGCCGACGTATCCTCGATCCGCGATCCGACCGGCGCACGGACATGGAGCGCCATCTGGCCGGCATCGACCGACGGGAAGAAATTCTCGCCCAGGAACGGCACCAGCAGGAAAGACAGCGCGACGCATGCCAGGAAGCCGATGATGAACGGCCGCGGCGTCGCCAATGCGCGTTCGAGCAATGCGCCATAGCTTTTGCGGAACCGTTCGAACCGCTGCTCGAATCCGCGCTGGAAACGGACCAGCGGGTTGCGCGAGCCCGGCGTCCCGGCGGCGTGCATGTCGCCGGCATGCGGTTTCAGCAGGTAGTTCGCCATCGTCGGCACAAGGGTGCGCGACAGGATGAACGACATGATCATCGCGAACACCACCGCCAGCGCCATCGGCACGAACAGGAAGCCGGCGACGCCGGGCAGGAAGAACATCGGCACGAACACGATGCAGATGCACAGCAACGACACGAAGGCCGGGGTCACGATCTGCGCCGCGCCGTCCATGATCGCAGTGAACACCGGCTTGCCCTGTTCGAGGTGCCAGTTGATGTTCTCGATCGTCACCGTCGCGTCGTCGACCAGGATGCCGACCGCGAGGCTCAAGCCGCCCAGCGTCATGATGTTGAGCGTGTTGCCGGTCGCGGACAAGGCGATGATCGCGCCCAGGATCGCCAACGGGATCGAGATCGCGATGATCACCGTCGATCGCCACGAGCCCAGGAACAACATGATCATCAATGACGTGAGCGCCGCGGCGATCGCGCCTTCCTTGATGACGCCTTCGACCGCCGCTTTCACGAACAGCGACTGGTCCCCGATCGGCACGATCTTGAGCGCGCTGGGCAAGGTCGCCTGGATGTTGGGTAGCGCGTCCTTGATTCCCTGGACGATCGCCAGCGTCGACGTGGCGCCGTTCTTGAGCACGGTGATCAGGACGGATCGCGACCCGTCGACGTGGACGACATTGGTCTGCGGCGCCGATCCGTCGCGGACATGGGCGACATCGCGCATATAGATGGTGGCGCCGTTCACCACCTTGACCGGCAGGTTGTTGAGCTGCTCGACCGAGCTCGGCGCGTTGTTGAGCGCGACGCTATACTGGAAGCTGCCGATCTTGGCGAAGCCGACCGGATTGATCTGGTTCTGCGCGGCGATGGCGTTGCCGACATCCTGCGCCGACAGCCCCTTGGACTGAAGCGCGGCCGGGTCGAGATCGACCTGGATCTGGCGCTGGCGTCCGCCCGAAGGATAGGGGATCGCCGCACCGGGCACGGTCACCAGGCCGGGGCGGACCTGGTTCTGCGCCAGGTCGAACATCTTGCCCTCGGACAGACCCTTGCCCGACAAAGCGAGCTGCAGGATCGGCACGGTCGAGGCGTTGTAGTTGAGGATCAGCGGCGGGGTGACGCCCGGCGGCAGCTGCTTGAGCACGGTCTGCGACACGCTGGTCACCTGCGCGGTGGCGGTGCGGATGTCGGCGCCGGGCTGGAAATAGATTTTGGTCACGCCGATGCCGGGCATCGACTGGCTCTCGATATGGTCGATATCGTTGACGGTGGTCGTCAGCACGCGCTCGAACGGCGTGATGATACGCCCCGACATCTGATCGGGCGGCAGGCCGCTATATTGCCACGCCACCGCGATCACCGGCACGCGGATATTGGGGAAGATATCGACCGGAGTCCGGATCGCCGTCAGCACGCCGATCAGCGCGATCAGAATGGCCATGACCACGAAGGTCAGCGGTCGCGTCAGCGCTATGCGGACGATTCCGATCATCGGCGATTCCCGTGTTCGATTGCCGGTGGCGGGGCGGGGGGCACCGTCGGCGATCTTTGTGATGGCACCGGTGACAAGCCGATGCTGCGTCGCGGCGAAGTGGGCGCGACAACCTCGCCTGTCCAATATTGTTTACGGCATGATTGATATTTATTACGTCTTGATAATGGAGTTACGGCACCTGCGCTATTTCGTCCGCGTCGCGGAGGACCTGCACTTCGCACGTGCGGCAAAGCATCTCGGCATTTCGCAGCCGCCGCTCAGCCAGCAAATCCGGGCATTGGAAGACGAACTACAGGTGCGCCTGCTCGATCGCACCAGCCGCAGCGTCACGCTGACTCCCGCCGGCAAGCTGTTCCTCGAGGCCGCCCGGGCGACGTTGCGCCAAGCCGAGCACGCAATGGCGGTCGCGCGCGGCGCGGCGCGCGGCGAACTTGGCGAACTGGCGATCGGGTTCAACGCTTCGGCCCCGTTCATTCCCGAGATCGCGCGGGCGATCGCCGAATTCCGCCGCCTCTATCCGGATGTGAAGCTCGTCCTGCGCGAGGCGTCGGGCCGCGCCCAGGTCGAGGATATCGACGACCGCGTGCTGGACATCGGCTTCATGCGCAGCCGCGCCAGGCCCGTCCTGCCGCGCGACCTGGTTGCGCAGCCTTTCCTTCGCGAACGATTGTTCGTCGGTGTGCCGCCCGATCACCCGCTGGCGGCGAAGGAAACGGTCGATCTCGTCGACTTGATCGGCGAGCCGATGGTTTTCTATTCGACCGAACGCAGCCTGTTTACCGGCGAACTGATGGCATTGATGCGCGAACGCGGCGTCGAGCCCAATGTCGCGCAGGTGGTGAGCGACGTGTCGACATTGTTCGGGCTGGCGGCGGCCGGGATCGGCGTGATGGTGTTGGCGGAATCCTTGTGCAACCTGCAATCGGCTGCCTTGGCCTATCGCCCGCTGACCGACGTGACGATGATGCTGTGGCTGGTCCACCATGTTTCCGACCTGACGCTGCCCTGTCGCCATTTCCTCCAGGTGCTCACCCGTCCGGCGGGCGCAACGGAGGCTTAACCGTGGCGAGGCGCCGGCGCGGAGTGAATCCGCGCCGTCGGTCGGCGCTTTGCGCCGCCGGCCGCGCTGGCCTTCGGGCGCGGAATAGCGCCCGCTATACCGCTAGGGCCAGCTCGAGAACCACATCCAGTGCATGAAGGATTGCTCCCCGGAGAGCGCCGCGGCGGAGATGATCGGGAAGAAATAGACCGCGATCCCGAACGCCAGGATCGCGAACCCCTCGTCCCAATGTTCGAACCTGCCCTTGCCGAAATGGTCGAACGCGGCGGCCAGCGCGATGCACAGGAAGATCGAGGGCAGGTAATAATAGTAATAGAAGCCCAGCGACTTGGGGATGATCGCCCAGATCAGATAGCTCGCCATCCATAGTCCCGCGGCGAACAGCAGTCTGGGGTCGCGCGCGCGCAGCCAGCACCATAGACAGGCGAGCACCGCGACCAGCCCGCCCCACATGATCACCGGATTGCCGATCATCAAGATGCCGCGCATCGCGCCGTCGGAGGGCTCGTAGAAATACCAGATCGGGCGAATGATCAGCGGCCAGGTCCACCAGGACGATTCGTAGGTGTGGTGCGGCAGGACCTGCGTCTGCTCGGCATACATCGTCATCTGGAATGGCAGCAGCTCGGCGAGAGTCAGCGGCTGGTCGTGATAGAAGAAGGCGGGCGCGAAGGTCAGGAAATAGGCCGCGAGCGAAACCAGCCCGAAGACGAGCAGCGCCGGGAAGGCGGCAAGGCCAGGCCAATGCGGCTGGTCGTGGGCGGACCATATCGTCGCTAGGGAACGCTTCGCTCGCACCGCATCGCGCCAGCGGACTGCTAGGAAGGCGATACCGGCTCCGGCGACATAGGGCACGGCGGCCCATTTCGCCGCGACGGCCAGTCCGAACAGGATTGCCGCGACGATCCAGCGCGGCCAGACCTTGCCCGGCGGCGCGCGCATCGCCCACAGCATGGCGGCGATCGCCCAGATCGTGAAAACGGCCAGGAACGGATCGATCATCGCGATCCGCGCCTCGATATAGATGGTGAAGTTGAGCAGCGCGAAGATCGCGCCCATCACCGCCGGCCGCATGCGACGATAGAGCAACCACAGGATCGCGAACACGCCCGATACCGTCGCCGCGCCCGCTATGGTCGAAAAGAACCGCCACCCAAGCGCATTGTCGCCGAACAGAGCGATCCCGGCGGCGATGAATTCCTTGGCGAGTAATGGGTGCTCGGTATTTACTGGCCCCGACAACGCGAGCAGCGCGCGCGCAGCGGGCACGTAGTGAATCTCGTCGAACACGATCGTGCTGGGGATCGTGACGCCCCACAGGAACAGCGCCTCCGCGGCCAGCCCGATCAGGATCGCGACGAGAAACGGGCGGGGACGACCATGCATCCCCGCCCGCTTAGCCTATCGTGTTGAAAAGTGGATACCGGTATTGGAAGCGATTTGCGTCGATGCACTTTTAATCCTCCCCCGCCAGGGGGAGGTGTCAGGCGTAGCCTGACGGAGGGGGAGGAAGCATGACGGCGAGTTCGTTACTTCCTCCCCCTCCGTCGCCTTCGGCGCCACCTCCCCCTGGCGGGGGAGGATTAAACTGAATGCCCACAGTCCGCGCCTACCACTTCCCCTCCCGCATCCGTGCCTGGCGCTCTTGCTCGCGTTGGCTTGCGCTTGGCTCGGGAAACAATGCGTCCCTCGGGATAGCGCCGTCCGGTTCGTAGGTCGCGATGACCGTGCCCTTGGCGGTGACCTTGTGGTCCGTCATCCGCAGCTTGCCTGCCGGCGTCCCCTCGCCGAACAGCCTTTTGCCCTTGCCGAGCGTCACCGGGAAAATCATCAGCACCAGGCGATCGATCAGCCCGGCGGCGAGCAGTTCGGGATAGATCGTGCTCGACCCCTGGATGATCAGGTCGGGACCATCGCTCTGTTTTAGCGCCGCGACGTCGTCGACTCCTTTCAGGCGATGGCTATTCTCCCATTCGAGCGTCTGGTCGCCGCGCGTCAGGACGTGCTTGCCGGCGCGCGTGAACGCCTGACCCATCTCCGCCTCGGGACCTTCGACATAGGGCCAGTAGGAGGCGAAGATGTCGTAGGTGCGCCGCCCGAGCAGCAGGTCGTACTCGCCGGCGAACAGCGACCCGACCGTGTCGAATATGCCTTCGTCGCCGAACCGGAACAGCCAGCCGCCTTGATCGAAGCCGCCGGTATAGTCCTCGGTCGGGCCGCCGGGCGCTTGCATCACGCCGTCGAGCGACAGGAACACGCCGCCGGTCACCTTACGCATCGATCTGCTCCCCGGCACGGGCGCGCTCGATCGTCGCGATGTCGATCTTCTTCATCTGCATCATCGCATCCATCACGCGCTTGGCGGCTGCGCGATCAGGGTCGCTCATTCCGGCCATCAATGCCCGAGGCACGATCTGCCACGAAAAGCCCCAGCGGTCCTTGCACCAGCCGCACGCGCTCTCGGCGCCGCCATTGTCGACGATCGCATTCCAATAGCGATCGGTCTCTTCCTGGTCGTCGGTGAAGACCTGGAAGCTCACGGCTTCGTTGGGTGTAAAGATCGGGCCGCCATTTAGCCCGACGAACGACTGGCCGAGCAGGGTGAACTCGACCGTCAGCTCGTCGCCCTGCTTGCCGCCGGGGAAATCCGATGCTGCTTTGTGCGGGCTTCCGACTTGGCTGTCGGGGAAGATCGCGGCGTAGAATTCGGCCGCTTCGCGCGCCTTGCCGTGGTCGAACCACAGACAGGTGGTGATCTTGTTCATTGCCGTTCTCCAGAAACGAAACCGACCGACGCGCCCTGCGGGTCGACGGCGAGGATGATGCGTTGGCCGCCGGGGACGTCCATCGGCCCCATAATGACGCTGCCACCGCCCGCTTTCACCTTGTCAACGGCGGCGTCGACGTCGGGAATGGCGAAGTAGAAGGTCCATTTGAGCGGCTGTTCCGGACTGGCCCGATCCATCATCGCGCCCAGCCGCACGTCGCCGCAATCGACGAAGGTGTAATCTCCCATCTCGCCCATCGGCATCACCTCGGTCGAGGTCCAGCCGAACAGGGACGAATAAAAGGGCAAAGCCGCCTTCTGGTCGCTGGTGACGAGTTCGTTCCAGCTGCAGCGCCCCGGTAAAGTGGCCGAGAAGCTGGTGCTTTCCTGGTCGCCCATCGAGGGATCCGGAGTCATCAGATAGAAGACCACGCCTTGCGGATCGGCGAGCATCGCGATCCGACCGACGCCGGGCAAGTCGGTCGCGGGCATGTGGGTCTTGCCGCCGGCCTGTTCGGTCTGCGCCACGCCGGCATCGACATCGGCGACGTGGAAATAGGCGAACCAGCCGGGGCCCCCCTCCATGCCAGGGGGCAACGGCATCAGCCCGCCAACGCCGGTCTCTCCGTAATTGAGGACGGTATAGGGCGCGCCGCCGGCCGAGCTCGGGAATTCGGTCGCGGTCCAGCCGACGAGGTCGCCGTAGAAGCGCTTGGCGGCGTCGACATCGGTCGTGATCAGTTCATACCAGATCGGCATTCCGGTTCGGGTAGCCATCATCTCTCTCCTGTTGATGGTCGTTATTGGTGATCGGTGTCGAGGATCGGCACGAAGCCGCCGAAGATCGCCCGCTGCATGTCGAACGCTGGCGGCGCGGCCTGGATATCGGGATCGTCCATCATCCCGGCAAAGGCGGCGTCGCGGGTCACCTTGTCGGGCCATGCGACCCAGCCGAAGATCACCGTCTCGCCATCCTCGGCGGCGACTGCGCGCTTGAAATCGGTAACCTTGCCGTCGGGGACGTCGGTCCCCCAGCCGTCGACAATGCGGCTGGCGCCCTTTTTCAGGAAATAGGCCGAGAGCCGCTTCGCATGGTCGACAAAGGCCGCCTGGTCCGACGATGTCGGCGCGACGATGCCGTCGACATAGCCGAAGTCGCCGCCGTCACCGCCTTCATAGACCGGCTGGTAGCCGCCATAGATCATGCGCTGCGGGTTGAACGGCATTGCGCCGTCGGGCTGCATGCGCTCGTCCGCCATCAGCTTATCGGATGCCGCGTCGCAGGTCGCCTTGTCGGGCCAGCGAATCCAGGAAAAGACGATATGCTCGCCGGGTTCGGCGTGGACCGCGCGCTTCATGTCGGTGCGCTTGCCGTCTGGGATGTCGTCGCCCCAGCATTCGACGGTCGATAGCGCGCCATATTCGGCAAATACCGGCGCGGCCTTGGTCGCCAGGTCGAGATAGGCCTGTTTGTCGGCTTCCTTGACGGGGATGATGAAGCCCTGGAAATAACTCATGATGCCTCTCCTCTCTTGCTAATGGTTCAGCGGATCAGGGGCAGCAGCGCGCGGATGCGGGAATCGCGCAGCCACAGGCCACCCCATAGCATGATCCCGAGATAGACGCCGAACAGCGTATAGCCGAACAGTGGGCTTCCGACCCGCAAATGCGTCGCCACGGCGCCGCCCAGATAGCCCGTCAGCAGGATCGCGCCCAGAAAGGCGGTGCGCTGCCAGGCGTAGAGCAGGGTGGCGATCGCCAGGATCGAGCCGAGCAGCCGGTAGAAGCCGGACGTGGCGGGCAGGCCGAGCGGCGGGCTGTGCGCGATCATCGTCATCGGGGCGATCAGCTTGCCCGCCGCATCGGCACCGAGCGCCAGGATGATCAGCGCAGTCAGGATGCGGCCGGTCCAAAGCTGAAGGGCGCGCGGGGTCGGTGCCGCCGGAGCGGCTTGATAGGTGCTGGCCATGGCTTCTCTCCTAAAACTGGTGGTTGCTCAGGCGGTGATCGGCATGCCGGCAAGCGCCGGATAATCGAGGATCACGATGCCGGTTACGGCGAACCAGAAAAGGCCGGCAATCCAGGGGCGGAAACGTTCGGACATCGGAAATCTCCTTGGGGAGGAGGGCGCGGCGCTCAGGCCGCGACGCTCTCTTGTTGATCGGACATCGTGGCGGAGAATGCTTCCATGTCCATGTAGATCGGCTCGAACGTATGGCCGTCGAGGTCCTCGAACGGGCGAGCGTACATGAAGCCGCCATCCTCGGTGTCGCGGGTCTGGCGTCCGCCGGCGGCGATCGCGGCGTCGGCGATGGCATCGACCTGTTCGCGGCTGTCGCGCGACAAGGCGATCAGCGCCGCGCTAGCCTTGTGCGTGTCGGCGATCTGTTTGGTCGTGAAGGTCCGGTAGAAACCGTGGTCGAGCAGCATCACATGGATCGCGTCCGACCAGACCATGCAGGAAGCCTGCTCGTTGCTAAACTGCGGATTCTTGTCGAAACCGATCGTTTCGTAGAACGCGGTCGCCTTGGCGACATCGGCGACGGGCAGGTTCACGAAAATCATCTTGGTCATTTGATCTCTCCCTAAAGCCGGCGCCGCCATGGGCTGGCGAATCGACTGACTTGACTTTTATGACCACGAGAGTTACAAAAAGCAACTATGAAGTTAGAAAAAATGACTAAACAGGAAAAAACGTCGGAAAAACGGTGGTATGACGATGCATGCGGCACCGCGATGGCGCTCGAACTGGTAGGGGAGCGCTGGTCGCTGCTGATCGTGCGCGAGCTGATGTTCGGCGGCCGCCGCTTCGGCGAGCTCAAGGCGGCGTTGAACGGCATCAGCGCCAATGTCCTGACGCAACGGCTCGAGGGGATGGAGGCCGCCGGCATCCTCAAGAAGCGCAAGCTCCCGCCGCCCGCGTCTGTCCAGATCTACGAGCTGACGCCCTGGGGCTACGAGAGCGAGACGGCGATTCAGGAACTCGGCCGCTGGGCAACGCGATCGCCCGCGCACGATCCGTCGTTGCCGCTGTCGGCGGCGTCGCTGATGCTGTCGTTTCGCACCATGTTGTCGGCCGAACGCTCGGCGGGCATGGTCGCCCGGATCGGCTTCCGCCTGGGCGAGGAGGTGTTCACGACCGAACTCGCCAATAGCAGCTTTCAGGTGATACGGGCTGAGCCGGTCGATGCCGATGTCGTCTTCACCTCGACCCCGCGCGGATTTGCCGCACTCACCTATGGCGGCGTCCCGATCGCTGAAGGCGAACGGCTCGGATTGGTCGCGATCGAGGGCGACCGGTCGCTTGCCGAGCGGTTCGTGACGCTGTTTCCCTTGCCGCCCAAATGGACCGAAGCGTGACCGGACGGACCGACACCGGCAGCCGGATCATTCGCGCCAGCCCGCAGGCGATCTACGACGCGTTCATCGACCCCGAGATACAGGCGCGCTGGTTGCCGCCGGAAGGCATGACAGGGAAATTCGATGCGTTCGAGCCGTGGCCGGGCGGACGCTATCGCATGACGCTGACATTCACCGGCGCGCACGCCACCACCGGCAAGACGTCCGCCGATGCGGACACGGTGGAAGGGCGGCTGGTCGAGCTTATCCCCGGCGAGCGTATCGTCCAGACCGCCGGTTTCGAGTCGGATGATCCTGCCTATGCCGGCACGATGACGATGACGTGGACGCTTCAGGCTGTCCCCGAGGGCACGGAAGTGACGATCACCGCGCGCGATGTTCCGTCGGGCATCTCCGCCGAGGATCACGCCCGGGGACTCGCCTCCACCCTCGCCAATCTCGCTGCTTTCCTCGAATAGAGCGCGCGGCGAGAACCGGCGGGGTCGGGTTTTCGAACATCGGGTCCGCAATTCGCGTCTCGACTTCGCGCCATGGCCGCGTCTAGGGAGGCGCGTGAAGGAATAGACGATGACCGACATCCCAAACATCCAGCCAGATAGCCGTGAGACGACGCTGCTCGACGCGCCCGACCAGATGAAGAAGGTGCGCGACCTGTTCGGCATCGACAGCGACATGGAAGTGCCTGCCTTCAGCGAGGCCGATGAGCGCGTGCCGGATCTCGACCCCGCCTATGTGTTCGATCCCGACACCACGCTGGCGATCCTGGCGGGCTTCGCGCACAATCGCCGCGTGATGGTCCAGGGCTATCACGGCACCGGCAAGTCGACTCACATCGAACAGGTCGCAGCGCGCCTCAATTGGCCGTGCATCCGCATCAACCTCGACGCGCATATCAGCCGCATCGACCTGATTGGCCGCGACGCGATCGTGCTCAAGGACGGCCAGCAGGTCACCGAATTCCGCGAAGGCTTGTTGCCCTGGGCGCTGCAGACGCCGACCGCTCTTGTGTTCGACGAATATGACGCCGGTCGCCCCGACGTGATGTTCGTGATCCAGCGCGTGCTCGAGACCGAGGGCAAGCTGACGCTGCTCGACCAGAATCGCGTGATTCGCCCGAATCCCTATTTCCGTTTGTTCGCGACCGCCAATACGGTCGGCCTAGGCGATACGAGCGGCCTCTATCACGGCACGCAGCAGATCAACCAGGGTCAGATGGACCGCTGGAACATCGTCGTGACGCTCAACTATCTGCCCGCCGCAGTTGAGGCGCAGATCGTGCTCGCCAAATCGGGCGAATACGACAAGCCCGACGGCAAGCAGGTCGTCGACAACATGGTCCGCGTCGCCGACCTGACCCGCAAGGGCTTCATCAACGGCGACATCTCGACCGTGATGAGCCCGCGTACCGTCATCACCTGGGCGCAGAACGCGCTGATCTTCGGCGATGTCGGCTTCGCCTTCCGCCTGTCGTTCCTCAACAAGTGCGACGACGCGGAGCGCGCGCTCGTGGCGGAATATTATCAGCGCGTGTTCGGCAAGGACCTGCCCGAGAGCGTGGTCGGAAAGGCGTAACAGCAGGCGCGTGGCGCAGGATACTCCTCTCGATCGCTTCAAGGCCGTGCTCGGCGGCGCGTCGCGCGCGCTGTCGGAAGAGGCCGAGGTGGAGCTGGCGTTCACCGCCGATGCGCCGGCGCAGTCGGGCAAGCATATCAAGGTGCCGATGCCGGCGCGGACGCTGCCGGCCGATCAGGTCGCCGAGGCGCGCGGGTTCGCGGACTCGTTCGCACTTCGGCTGAAGCTCCACAACGCGGCGCTCCACCTCAAGAACGCGCCCCACGACGCGGTGGCGCGCGCGGTGTTCGACGCGGCCGAGACGGCGCGGGTCGAGGCATTGGGGTCGCGCGGCTATGCGGGCATCTCGGCCAACCTCAACCATGCGCTCGATATGCGCTTGCGCTCGGACCCGATCACGCGCGCGCGCAGCCGCGACGAAGTGCCGCTGTCGACCGCGATCCAGCTGCTGGTGCGCGAGCGGCTGACGGGCCAGCCCGCGCCCGAGGTGGCGCAGCAGGGGCTCGATCTGGTCCGAGAGTGGATCGAGGAGAAAGCGGGGGGCGATCTCGACGCGTTGCACCTAGCGCTCGACGACCAGCGCGCCTTCGCCAGCCTGGCGACCAAAATGCTCGAGGACCTCGACCTGGTTGAGGGCGATCAGATTCCCGAGGACAGCGACGACGGCGGCTCGGACGACGAGGGCACCGACGAGGAGCAGGATCAGGGCGAGGAAGGCGACGACCAGGGTGAGCAGGGCCAGGGCGAGGTCGAGGCGCGGGGCGAACAGTCCGAGGCTGACAGTGACGATGGCGAGGGCTCGGAGGCCGGCGACGAATCGTTCGAGGATGCCGATGGCGAGGCCGGCGACGAGGGCGAGGAGGGGATGCTCCCCGTCCGGCCCAATCGCCCGTTCGCCGATCCTTCCTCGCAATTCGATTACAAGGCGTGGACCACGCAGTTCGACGAAGTGATCGCCGCGACCGAGCTGTGCGACGTCGAGGAATTGGCGCGGCTGCGTTCGTATCTCGATCAACAGCTCGTCCATCTGCAGGGTGCGGTGACCAAGCTCGCCAACCGGCTGCAGCGTCGCTTGATGGCGCAACAGAACCGCTCGTGGGACTTCGACCAGGAGGAGGGATTGCTCGACGCCGCGCGGCTGGCGCGCGTGGTGATCAATCCGATGCAGTCGTTGAGCTACAAGATCGAGCGCGACACCGAGTTCAAGGACACCGTCGTCACCTTGCTGATCGACAATTCCGGGTCGATGCGCGGGCGGCCGATCTCGATCGCGGCGATCAGCGCCGACATCCTGGCGCGCACGCTCGAACGCTGCGGGGTGAAGACCGAGATTCTCGGCTTCACCACGCGCGCCTGGAAAGGCGGGCAGGCGCGCGAGAGCTGGCTCGCCGCGGGCCGCCCACCGCAGCCCGGCCGTCTCAACGACATCCGCCACATCGTCTACAAGCAGGCCGACGAACCGTGGCGCCGCGCCAAGCCCAGCTTGGGCCTGATGATGCGGGAAGGGCTGCTCAAGGAGAATATCGACGGCGAGGCTTTGCTCTGGGCGCACAATCGGCTGATCGGCCGCCCGGAGGAGCGCAAGATCCTGATGGTGATCTCCGACGGCGCGCCGGTCGACGATTCCACTCTGTCGGTGAATAGCGGTTCCTATCTCGAACGCCATTTGCGCCAGGTGATCTACTGGGTCGAGAACCGCTCGCCGGTCGAACTCGTCGCGATCGGCATCGGTCATGACGTGACGCGCTATTACGAGCGCGCGGTGACGATCATGGATGCCGAGCAATTGGGCGGCGCGATCATCGAACAGCTCGCGGCGCTGTTCGACAAGCCTTGAACATGGGGCTCCATCAAGCCCTTCTCCTTAAGGGGAGGGGTTGGGGGTGGGGCAGTCATGGGCGATACGCTCTGCGAGACATCCCCCACCCCGACCCCTCCTCTAAAGGGGAGGGGCTTTCTTGAATATCGACCCACCCCCCTGCGGCTTCGCAGGCCCGGTAAAACGCTCGATCACTATCGCAGGGCACGAAACCTCGATCACCCTCGAACCCATATTCTGGCGAGCACTCGAAGAGGCGGCGAAGTTCCGTTCCCTGCCGCTCTCCGCCCTTGTCGCCGAGATCGACGCATTGCGCATCCTCGCCGACGATCCGCCAAACCTCGCCAGCGCGTTGCGGACATGGGTGTTCAGTCAAGTGAACGACAATGGTATTTGAGAATATTTCTCAATAGCGTTGACTCTGCGAACGACTCTCAATAGCGGGTCTCTCAAGGGAGATAAGAGTGACTCGCAACAACACCGCGCGCCGCGTCGCGCAGCCTGCTTTCCTGGCCTTGTCCTGCGTCGGCGCTTTTGCCACCCATCCCGCGTTCGCTGCCGACGGGCCCGATCCGACGCCGGCCAATGACGATGGCGACGATCAGGATCGCCGCCACGACATCATCATCAACGGTCAGCTCATCAAGACCGAGGCAGAGCCCAATGGTCCCAAGGACGTGGCGCGCGTGGTCGATACGCCCAAGTCGATCGTCGTCATTCCGAGCAAGGTGATTGAGGAAACGGGATCGGCGTCACTCCAGGATGCGCTGCGCACCGTGCCCGGCATCACCTTCGGCGCGGCCGAGGGCGGCAATCCGATCGGCGACCGTCCGTTCATTCGCGGCTTCGACAGCCAGGGATCGATCTATGTCGACGGCGTGCGCGATCTGTCGTCGCAAACGCGCGAGACCTTCGCGATCGACGCGGTGCAGATCGTCCGCGGCTCGGATTCGACGCTGGGCGGGCGCGGATCGGCGGGCGGCACGATCAACATCGTCTCCAAATTGCCCAAGGCCGGCACGTTCGGCAGCGTCACGGCAAGCTATGGCCAGGCCGATTACAAGCGCGTCACCGGCGACCTGAACGTCGCGATCACGCCCACCGTCGCTTTCCGCGTTCAGGGACTCTGGCACGACCAGGATTTCGCCGGGCGCGACGCCATCTGGGCAAGGCGTTGGGGCTTCGCGCCGTCGCTGACGATAGGCCTCGGTACCGCGACGCGATTGACCGCAAGCTATTACCGGCTGGAGAGCCACGAATTGCCGGACAGCGGTATTCCCTATCTCTACACGATCGCCAACGCGCCGGGCACGGGCAACATCTATACCCAGCCCGCACTCGGTCGGATCACGACGGCGAGCGGCCAGACCGGCTATGTCGATCGCAGCACTTACTACGGACTGGTCGACCGCGACTTCCGCGACGCGACCACCGATCAAGCGACGATCCGCGTCGAACACGATCTGTCGCCGACGCTCACCATCCGCAACACAGCGCGCTGGTCGCACTCGACGCAGGCCTATATCTTCCTGCTGCCCGACGACAGCACCGGCAACGTCTACGGCACGTCGCCGACCAACCCGACGACCGGAGCGGCGGGTACGCGCGGCGACCTTCTCAGCGGCGGTTATGTCTGGCGCCGCGCCAATACGCGGTACAGCTATTCGGACGCGCTGACCGATCAGATCGATCTTTACGGGACGTTCGATACCGGCGGTATCAAGCACAGCATCGCGGTGGGCGCGGAATTCTCCTGGGAAAAGGCGCGTCGCGGCACGTTCGTCACGCGCGGCTTCCTCAACTCCTCCGGTGTCGAAACCCTTTCGACCGGCTCAACGGTGAGCCCGCGCTGCAACACGGCGATGGTCTCGCGTTATTATTGCACCAGCCTGTTCAACCCCAATCCCTATGATCCTTGGGTCAATTACGCGAGCGACACGTCAAACACGCCGTCGCCTATCGCGAAATCGCTGCCGCTGGAGGAGACACAGAACGACGCCAGCACGGTGAGCGTCTACGGCTTCGACTCGATCACCCTGACCCCGCAGCTGATCCTCAATCTCGGCGCACGGTTCGACCGCTTCAAGTCGGTGACCACGCCCGGCCAGACCTATGCCGCGACCCAGGCTTTCAGGCTCGGCCGCACCGATGAATTGTTCAATTGGCAGGCGGGCCTGGTGTTCAAGCCGACGCCTGAAACCAGCCTTTATGCGAGTTACGCGACCGCCGCGACGCCGCCCAACACGTTGCTCGGCGAAGGGCGCGAGGACAATGCGCTGCCGACCTCGACGAGTGGATCGAACCTCGCGATCCTCGACGCGCTGAAAGTGCAGAAGACGAAGTCCTATGAAGTCGGCGCCAAGGCGAGCCTATTCAACGAGCGCCTGGGGTTGGGCCTCGCCCTCTTCCAGACCGATATCGCCAATGCGCGGGTAACGGGCGACGACGGCCTGCCGTCCTTCCTGGGCAAGACGCGCATTCGCGGGCTGGAATTGACTGTAAATGGCACCATCCTGCCCGGCTGGACGGTGTTCGGCGGTTATACCTATCTCGACCCCAAGATCATCGACGGCGGGTTCACCTCGCTGGCGGTGGCGGCGGTTGGCGGGGCCAAGGCGACCAATGTGCTCGTCCCGTCGGTCAACAACGGCAAGCAGGTACCGCAAACCGCCAAGCATTCGCTGACCGCCTGGACCACGGTCGACGTCACCAAGCGCTTTTCGGTCAGCGGCGGGGCGCTTTACATGGACCGGCAATTCGGCGGCTATGCCGACAACCGCGCGGCGACCCAGACGGCCGGTGGCGTCGTGACCGTCACGCCGGCGACCAAGGTGCTCTATCGTATGATCCCGTCTTATTGGCGGTTCGATGCGCGCGCCTCGTACAAGCTGACCAGGAACATCCAGCTCAGCGTCAACGCGCAGAACCTGACCGACAAGGTCTATTTCAACCAGGTCTATACCAGCCACTATGCGTCGATCGCCACCGGGCGGACGGTGTTCGGATCGGTGGAGTTCAAGTTCTGATGACGGCAGCACCGCCCGTCGTCGGTGCCGCGCGCTTGCCCGATGACCCGGGGGAGCGCGCGGCGTTTTTTCGCCAACTCGCCGAGAGCGGCGAGGCTGAGGCGCAGGCGCTCTATGGCCAGGTGCTGCTCGACGGGAACGGCGTCGCCAAGGACGAAGCGGCCGGCTTCGCCTGGTTCAACCGTGCCGCGGCGCAGGGTCATTTGATGGCGCTCAACATGGTCGGGCGTTGTTACGATCTTGGCTGGGGCGTCGCGGTCGACAAGGCGCGGGCGGCGGATTGCTATCGCATCGCCGCCGAACGCGGGCTCGACTGGGCGATGTACAATTACGCGACGCTGCTCGCGCTCGGCCATGGCGTCGCCGAGGACAAGGCGGCGGCGCTCGCCTGGTTCCAGAAGGCGGCGAAACTGGGGAATGCCAAGGCGATCAACTTCGTCGGCAGCTTTCATGAGGACGGCTGGGTGGTTGCGCGCAACCTGACCAAGGCGGCGCGGCTCTACGAACGCGCGGCCGAGGGCGGCGATTTCCGCGGCATGTTCAACCACGCCCGCATGCTGGGTGCCAAGGGGCGCGGCGATGAGGCGCTTCGCTGGATCGAACGCGCGGGCGAGCGAGCCACGCCGACCTTCGTCGACAAGGCAGCCGCCTTTCTCGATGCATCGCCGGTGCCCGCCTTTCGCGCGCGCGGCCGCGCCGCGATCGAGCGCGGAGCGGGCCGATGCTGATCGCGATTCCCGATGTGCTCGACGCGACGGGCGTCGCCAGGATGCGCGCGATCATCGACGCGGCCGAGTGGATCGACGGCAACGCGACTTCGGGTCACCAATCGGCGCTTGCCAAGAAGAACGCGCAATTGCCCGAAGAGTCGGCGGCGGCGCGTGAGGCGGGGACGATGGTGCTCGACGCCTTGTCGAGCGCGGCATTGTTCGTCGCCGCCGCTTTGCCGCTCAAAGTCTATCCGCCGCTATTCAACCGTTATGCCGGCGGCGACACGTTCGGCGCGCATGTCGACAGTGCGGTTCGCATCCGGCGCGGCAGCGACTTCCGCATCCGCAGCGACTTGTCGGCGACGCTCTTCCTGTCCGACCCCGACAGCTATGACGGCGGCGAGCTGGTGATCGAGGACCAGTTCGGCGAGCAGCGCGTCAAGCTGCCCGCCGGGCACATGGTGCTCTATCCGGCGTCGAGCGTGCACCGGGTCGAACCAGTCACGCGGGGAGAGCGCGTCGCGTCCTTCTTCTGGATCCAGTCGATGATCCGCGACGACGGCGCGCGCCGCATCCTGTTCGAGCTCGACCAGGCTGTGCAGGACGTCGCGGCGCGGCTCGGCCAGGGCGATCCGGCGGTCGTGCGGCTGACCGGAACCTATCACAATCTGCTCCGCCGCTGGGCCGAGGCATAGGACGACGATGACCAAGATCGGGCTGCGCAATTTCTGGTTCCAGGTGCACAAATGGATCGGGCTGATCCTGGCGATCCTGATCATTCCGCTCTGCGTGACCGGTGCTGCGTTGGTGTGGGACGACGCGCTCGATCACGGCCTCAACCCACAACGTTATGCGGTCAGCGGCGAGCGGACGATCGATCCGCAGCTTTATGTCCAGGCAGCGAAGTCTGCGCTGAAACCCGGCGACCGCATCCAGTCGATCACCTTGCCCAATGGCGACGGCCCGGTGATCGTCGCTGCGATACCCGGTGGCGCCAGGCCGCAAGCGGGTCCACCGACGCGCACCAATGTCTGGCTCGATCCGCCGACCGCGCGGGTGCTCGATCGTGCGAGCAGCAATTCCGGCCTGATCCGCGCGATGCACATGATCCATGGCAGCATGATGATCCCGGTCTGGGGCCGGACGATCGTCGGCTGGCTGGGCGTGGCGATGCTGCTCTCCTGTTTCACCGGCATCTGGCTGTGGTGGCCGACGGTCGGCAAATGGGTGAAGGGGCTGCGCTGGCGGCGGCATCGCAATCTCGACACGAATTTGCACCATCTGTTCGGCTTCTGGATCGCTTTGCCACTGTTCGTGCTGTCGCTGACCGGGGCATGGATCAGCTTCCCGCAATTCTTCGGCGCGATGTCGGGCGCGCAGCCGCAAAAGGGCCCCGACCGCGCGGCAATGGCGCGGGCGAAGCCGCTCGACGCGCCGAAGACCAGCCTCGATAGCGCGATCGCCGGCGCGCGGAAGACGCTGCCCGGCGAGATCGCGATGATCGCCTGGCCGACCGACCTCAAACCGGAATGGACCGTCACGATCGGCGAGGGCGCGGGGCGTCAGGTCAAGGTTGACGACGCGACCGGCGTTGCCAAGGCCATGCCGGCACCCAAGGAAGACACCGCGCGGCTGATGCGCCGCATCCATGACGGCACGCGGATGGGCTGGCTATGGCAGGTGGCGATTTTCCTGGGCGGCCTGCTTCCGGCGATATTGGCGACGACAGGGGTGATCATGTGGTGGCGTGCGCGGGGGTGGAAGGCGGCGTTGAAGGCGCGGCAGCGGGCGAAAGTGGCTTGAACTCCTCCCCGGAACGGGGAGGGGGACCGCGTGGCGTCAGCCGCGTGGTGGAGGGGCCCCACGATCCGCTCACTGCGCAGCTTGCGGCTAATGAGTCGCGGGCCCCCTCCACCATTCGCTGGGCGAATGGTCCCCCTCCCCGTGCCGGGGAGGATTTTTGCGTGCGCTACCGCCCCAGCAACACTCGCGCCTGCCCCGCGATCTGCGCCAGCATCGCCGCATTCGGCGTTGCCGCCGTGCGCGCGCGGTCGACCACGCCCTTGAACTGCGCGACGCGGCCGGCATTGGCGCCCAGCCACATCTCCACCGCGCCCTCGGGGTCCTTGCCGGCGTGCCGCGCGAGGAATTCGAGGCGAAGTTGCTGGAAGTCGCGCGCGAGCCCCGCGATCAGCAGGCGTTCCCAGGGATCGCTCGACACGATGCGCGCCGCGGTGGCCTGCGCCCAGTCGAGCCCGAGCGCTTGCCCCAGATGGGTGAAAGCCTTCGTCAGCACCGTTTCGTCCATCCCGAGTTCGGCACCGAGATCGGCGAGGCCGACCGCGCCGTCGAGTTCGAACAGCCGCACGACTTTCTTCGCCAGCGCTGCCGGCGCGCCCGCCGCTTCCAGGCTGGTGGAGATCCGCACCGATTGCGCGCTCGCTTCCTCGAGCAGCAATTCCTTGGTCTTGCGGTCGAGCGCCGACACGCCCTTGGCCAGGCGCGCGATCACCGCCGACGGCGTGGTGCCGGGCGCGGTCACGCGCAGCAGATCGGCGATCTGGCTGCGCACCGCGGCCGCCACTTCGTCGAACAGCGCCAGGCGGCCGGCTTCGGGCATCGGCGCGCGCTCGATCTCCGCCCATAATTTGTCGAGGTCGTAGAGCCGCTCGACCACCACGAACATCGCCGCGATGTCGGCCATCGCAGCGCCTTCCTCTTCGGCGAGCTCGAACGGGTGCAGCACGCCCAGCCGGTTGACGACGCGATTGGCGAGCTTGGTCGCGATGATCTCACTGCGCAGGCGGTGATGGTCGATCGCGTCGGCGAACTTCTTGCGCATCGCCGGCGGGAAAGCGGCGTGCAGGTCGGTGAGCAACTCGTCATCGCTGCCCAGATTGGAATGCTCGATCGCGTCCTGCAGCGCGAGCTTGGCGGTAGCGAGCAGCACCGCGAGTTCGGGCCGCGTCAGGCCGCGACCCTCCGGCGCACGGCGGAGCAGGGTGCCGTTATCGGCCAGTCCCTCGACCACGCGGTCGAGCCGGCCGGCGCTCTCGAAAATCTCGATCAACCGGACGAAGCTCGGCAAGGCCTGGGCGCCGTCCTGCTCCATGATCGACAGCGCCAGCGTCTGCAGCCGGTTGTCCTCGAGCACCAGGTGCGCGACGTCGTCGGTCATCTGGACGAGCAATTTGTTGCGCGCCTCGAATTGCAGCCGGCCTTCGATCATCTCGCGGTTGAGCGCGATCTTGATGTTGACCTCGTTGTCCGAACAATCGACGCCGGCCGAATTGTCGATGAAGTCGGTGTTGATCCGGCCGCCCTTCGACGCGAAGGCGATGCGCCCCGCCTGCGTCACGCCCAGATTGGCGCCTTCGCCGATCGCGGTCGCGCGGATATCCTCGGCATTGACGCGCAGGCGGTCGTTGGCGGGGTCGCCGACCTCGATATGGTTCTCGGACGCTGCCTTCACATAGGTGCCGATGCCGCCGAACCAGATCAGGTCTGCGGGCGATTTCAGGATCGCCGAGATCAACGCGGCAGGCTCGAGCTCGTCGGCCGAGATGTCGAGCGCGGCCTTGACCTGCTTCGACAGCGGGATCGTCTTGGCGGTGCGCGGGAACACGCCGCCGCCCTTCGAGATCAGCTTGGGATTGTAATCCGCCCAGCTCGACCGCGGCAGGTTGAACATGCGCTCGCGCTCGGCCCAGCTTGCCGCCGGATCGGGATCAGGATCGAGGAAGATGTGGCGATGGTCGAACGCCGCGACCAGCTTGATCGCCTGGCTGAGCAACATGCCGTTGCCGAACACGTCGCCCGACATGTCGCCGCAACCGACCACGCGGATCGATTGCGTCTGCACGTCGACCCCGCGCTCGGCGAAGTGGCGCTGGACCGAGACCCAGGCGCCCTTGGCGGTGATCGCCATCGCCTTGTGGTCGTAACCGTAACTGCCGCCCGAGGCGAAAGCGTCGCCCAGCCAGAAGCCGCGCTCGATCGCGATCGCGTTGGCGACGTCGGAGAAGGTCGCGGTACCCTTGTCGGCGGCGACGACGAAATAGGGATCGTCGCCGTCATGGATCGCGACGCCCTTGGGATGGACGACCTTGCCCTCGACGATATTGTCGGTGACGGACAACAAGGTGCGGATGAAGATGCGGTAGCTCTCGGTCCCTTCCGCGAACCAGGCATCGCGATCGACCGCGGGGCTGGGGAGCTGCTTCGGGTAGAAGCCGCCCTTGGCCCCGGTCGGCACGATCACCGCATTCTTCACGCGCTGCGCCTTCATCAGCCCGAGGATTTCGGTGCGGAAGTCGTCGCGTCGGTCGGACCAGCGCAGCCCGCCGCGCGCGACCGGGCCGGCGCGCAGATGGATGCCCTCGACTCGCGGCGAATAAACCCAGATTTCGCGCCACGGCAGCGGGGCGGGGAGGCCGGGCACCTTGTGGCTGTCGAGCTTGAACGCCAGCGCTTCCTCCGCCGCGGGCGTGAAGGCGTTGGTGCGCAAGGTGGCGGCGATCACGCCATGGATCGCGCGCAGGATGCGGTCGTCGTCGATCGCGGAGACGCTGTTGAGCCCCGCCTTGATCGCCTCGTCCGCGGCCAGCACCCCGGCCTCGCGCTTGCCGCCGGGTGCGTGCGCGGCATCGAACCGGTCGATCAACGCGGCCGTGACCGCCGGCGCCCGGCGCAGCGCGTCGACCACCGTGGTCAGGCCATAGGTCAGCCCGCCTTGGCGCAGATAGCGGAACCACGCGCGGAACAGCACCGCCGAGCTCGGCGCCATGTTGAGGTCGACGATCAGGCGGTTGAACGCATCGTTCTCCGCATTGCCTTCAAGCACCGCGGCGACGGCATTTTCCAGCACGCTGGTATTGCCGTCGAACACGTTGCCGACGCCGCCCGCCGCCTCGATCAGGAATTCGTGGATGAAGCCCTGGCTCTCGTCGCTCAGTGCGGTCGGCACTTCCTCGATCACGCGGAAGCCGAAATTCTCCAGCACCGGCACCGCGTCCGACAGCGCGATCGCGCCGCCGAGACGATAGAGTTTCAGCCGCGCTTCGCCACGCGCGTCGCGATAGAGGCGCACCGCGCGCTGGTCGGGCGTCTCCAGCGTTGCAAGGCTGAAGATGTCGCGCGCCGCTTCGTCGGCGCTGTTGACCGTGCGATAGCCTTGCGGGAAGCAATTCGCCCAGCGCAGCGCCAATCGGGTCGACCGCGCCACGTCGCTCTCAGCCAGCGCCGCTTCGACCGCCGGCGCCCAGCCGCGCATCATCCGCGCCAAGCGCGTGTCGAGCGCGGCGACATCGGGCATGCGGCCTTCGCCGCGCACGTCGACCGTATAGCGGATCAATGCGACCAGATCGTCCATCGCGATCGCCCAGTTGAGCAGGGCGCCGCCGGCCGCCTCGGCCAGCATGTCGCCGATCGCGATGCGGCGCGCGGTGGTGAATTCGTCGCGCGGCAGCCAGACGAAGCAGAACAAATGCCGGCCCAGGATCGACCGTGACATCACCAATTTCGGCCGCGGCCGGTCGGCCAGGCTCATCGCGGTCAGCGCCACTTCCTCCAGCGCCTCGGGCGTGAAGGCGATCAATAGGTCGTGGGGCAGGGTGGTCAGCGCATGTTCCAGCGCCTTGCCGGCATGGCCCTTGGGATCGAACCCGAATTTCTTCTGCAGGTCGGCCAGGCGCGTGCGCAGCGTCGGCACCTCGTCGGGCGGGGAATTGAGCGCGGACGACGTCCACAGACCGGCATGGATCGACAGGCCGGTGACTTTCTTGCCCTCGCGGATCGGCACCACGACCAGGTCGAGCGGGATGTGGCGATGCACGCTCGAAATGCGGTTCGACTTGAGCAGCAACGGCGCCTCGTTGCCCTTTTCGAACCATTCGATCGCCAGCGCGCGCGAGGCTTCGGCCAGGATCGGCGTTTCGTTCTTGTTGCGGCAGATGCCCAGCGGATCGCGGGCGCCGCCGTCGCGGCCGAACTTGCCGTGGCCGAGCAGGGTGAAATGGCGGTCGAGGAACCAGTTGAGCAATTCCGCACCCGCGCCGGCCCCGGCATCGCTCAAGCTCGCGGCATCGGCGGCCATCGCCTCCTGCAGCGGCACCCAGTCGGACACCGCGGCGCGCACGTCCTTCAGATTGTCTTCCAGCGCGGTGACCAGGGCGCGGCGCTCGCGCGCGTCGGCCCGTTCCATCTCGATATAGATCATCGATTCGGGATTGCCGTCGCCCACGCTCATCAGCCCGCCCGACGGGTCGCGCGTGACCGGAATGACCGGGTGGATGATGCGATCGACCGCGATGCCCTGCGCCGCGATCGTCGCCGCGACCGAATCGACCAGAAACGGCATGTCGTCATTGACGATCGCCACGCGCATGCGACGGCGCGGATCGTTGGCGGCGATCGGCTCGATCACGATCGTCGGGCCGCCCGGCGGTCGGCTATAGGCAGCGGTGGCGACGAAGTTCGCCGCTTCCGCGCGCTCCGCCTTTCCGAATCCCTGCAGCTCTCCCGGCAAGGCGCCCTTGGTCAGCCGGTCCGCGAGCGCGTCCGACAGCGATTTCAGCGTGGTCTTGGCCATGGCCGTCCTATGCTCCCGTGGAACGGAAGGCTCAAGGATAGTTTCGAGTGTAACTTGATTTGTGGGGGGGTGGGGGTGGGCTGCCCTGACGCGCAAAACGACTTCACCCCGTAAACAGCGGTCATCCCTAACACGTCATCCCAGCGAAAGCTGGGATCTCAGGCGATTGATATACTGCACGAGACCCCAGCTTTCGCTGGGGTGACGGGGAGTAGTTGCGACGCCGAGTACCCTACTTCGCCGCCTTCAACGTCCGCGCCGCCAACGCCCGGTCATTGGCAACCGAAGCAACGATATCCACCGTCCCATCCCCAGTCGCCCGCCCCAGCAACACGACCAGTTCGCCAGGCTCCAGCCCGGTCGCGAACTCGATGCTCGCCAGCACCAACCGCTCGGCGATGTCGGCCAGCGGATCGCGCGCCTCGTCCTTCTCCGGATTCCGCGCCGCGCGTTCGGCCGCGACCACGGCCTTGATCCCGCCGTCGACCGTTTCCAGCAACGGCGTCAGCTGCCCGGCGGGGATGGCGTGGCGGCGGGCATGCGCCAGCACTGCGGCGAATTCGGTCAGCCGCGCCTTGTCGTAATCGGCGCCGAACACCAGCTTCGCCACCGCGGTCATCGGCGCGCGCTCCTGCACGGTCACCCCGGCATCGGCGAGCAGGCGTTCATAGGTCTCGCTATCCTGCTCGGCGGCGAGCCCGAAATCGTGCGCGCGGCCCAGCGCGCGATACAAAGCGGCGCGGCTGCGCGTATCGGCATTGGTCGCGGCCTGCGCGGTCTGGCGCGCCTGTTCCAGCTTGCCGGCCAGATCCTCCGGCTCGGGCACCAGCGCCACGTCGGCGGCGGGACCATCGGCCCAGACCGGGGCGGCGGCTTGCGGCTTTGGCGCGGCGCGCAGCGCGCTATCGACCTCGGCGTCGAGCTTCTTTTGCGTCTCGGCGTCGACCAGTTCCTTCCAGTTGATCACGCCATAGATGAAATCGATCGTGTCGTCGTTGGACGAGAACGGCATCAGGATGCCGCGATACATCGTATTGTGCCCGCGCGTGCCGACGAACTCGGCCTCGAACCCGATCGGGGCGCGGTTGGCGATGATCTGAAGATAATGATCGGTCAGCCGCGACAGCAGCGAGCGGCTGGGCACCTGAGAGATATGCGTGATCGACTGGTCGAGCGCGGTCTCGTCGCGCAGCGCGCGGCCCAGAAAGGCGATCGCCGGATCCTCGATCCCGGCGGTGAAATCGAGCAGCACCGAATGCGGGCCGAAATCGGCGATATTGGCGGGGTCCAGATCCTCGATAGAGGGATAGGCCCGCCCGCGCAGCAACGACACCCAATGGTTGTACGCGCGCACGTGCATGCGACGCTCGTCGGTGCCGATCGCCGCCGGTGCCGCCGTGTCGTCGATCCCATCATCCGCGACGACGCGATCGGTATCCGATCGGTCCTCTTCGTAGCCGCGCTGCGAATCCATAAACGTCCCCTGGGCGCACATCGCCCCGTACAGAGCGTGTTTTGCCCCGGGCGTGGTAAACGAAGCGTAAAGGGTGTTGGGGGTGGGGTGATTTCGCCGAGGCTTCGGACGATATCGAGCCCACCGATGAAAAAGCGGTCCCACGGTCAGAGAGAGAGAGAGAGAGAGAGAGAGAGAGAGAGAGAGAGAGAGAGCGGAGAGACGCGCAAACACCAAGCGGCGGCGCCTAGGTAGACGCTTGAGAATCTCTAGCCAGGCCATGGCCGCCGGGCGGTATCTAGGCCTTCGCCTCAAGAAAAGCAGTGCCGATGTGGAAGGCCGAAGGACTGGAAAGGGGTCGATTGTGGACAGGTTGCTTCAGGGTTTGAACTGATCAAAATCTGACCTTCTTCAAGCTGGCGCCGCAAGCCAACGGACCGAGTCATCGCCGTCAAGATCGGCTTAGTCCCTCTCCAGCTTCCGACCCTTGTTTATCGTCGCCCCATCGGTAACTTCTCACCGCGCCCGCCAATAGTCGTTCGCCGCCGCAACGGTAGCAAATTCCACGGCAATCACGTGGCTGGCTGCGATCAGGCCTTCCGGATCGTGCGCATATTGCGCCCGTCCGGTTTTCAGGGTTTCCAATTCGCCCTGGATCGCGTGGATCGAGTGGCGGGCGAGCATGACAGCCAATGCTCTGCCTTCCTCTGGCGTCGCCGTGATCAGGGAATTGTTGGGAACCAGCGGTGTCTGCGGTACCTGCGTCATAATGATCGTTCCTTCGTGGCTCGGGTACGGGAGATCGTCGGCAGCGGCTCGCCCTATTGTCCGGGAAGATGCGCCTCAATCCAGGTTGCGACATCCGCAAGTACATCCTCCTTACCGAGGTCGTTGAGCAGATCGTGAAAATGGCCTTCGTAGAGTTTGAGCGTTTTGTCGCGCGCCCCCGCCGTGTCGTAAAAGAATTGGCTGCCGCTCGCGTTGGCGGCCTTGTCATCGGTTCCGTGCAGGATCAGCAATGGCAGCGACAGGTTTGGGAATTCCTTCGTCAATCGCTCGTCGGCGCGGACCATTGCAGCCAGCGTCTTCGTCGGTTGCGTCTCGTGGGCGATCAGCGGATCGGCGTTCATCGCAGCAACCGCGACCGGGTCGCGGGAAAAATCCTCGTTCTTCAATCGCAGGATATGGGCGTGGGGCGCGATATAGCTAAGCCCCTTAAACACGGCCAAGGCGAAGTCGGGCGCGGGGAGTTGGTAGGCGAAGCTTTCGCAGATCAGACCGGCAAGATCGGCCTGCTGGTCGAGCGCATAGAGGCAGGACACCACGCCGCCGGCACTGTGACCGAGCAGGAAGACCGGAAGATTGGGCGCGCGTGATCGGGCCTCAGTGACCACGGCGGCGACGTCGCTGACATAGTCGGCGAAAGTATCGACATAGAAGCGTGCACCGTCGGATTTGCCGCGGCCGCGCAGATCGAGCACGTACACCGACAGGCCGTGTTCGACCAATTGCTGAGCCACCCAGGCGTAGTAGCCGCTGTGTGAATTGAAGCCGGGCACGATCACGACGATGCCGCGCGGGACGCCCGGCGCCGGCCACGATCGAACGAATAGCTTCAACCCGCCCGTGCTTTCGATCTGCTCCTCAATCATTCTATTACACCCCTCCGTGATCCCAAGCTTTACCGATCTCGGCGAGTAATAGATTCGCCCTCACAATAGTTGTGACTATGAATCGGATGTCGCGAATGCGAGATCAGGTCCGCGGCCAAAACCGATGGCGATCCGATTATAGGCGCCGATCAATCCGACCGCATAAGTCAGGTCAGCCAATTCCTTGTCGTCAAACTGGGCTCTTGCCGCCGCGTATTCGGCGTCGGACGGGTGAGTCTGCACAACATGCACCAGCGCCTCGGCCCATTGCAGCGCCGCGCGCTCCCGATCCGAAAAGACAGTCGCAGATTCGCGCCAGACCGGCAAAAGAATGAGCTTATGCGACGACATACCCGCCTTGATTAGGTCGGCGGCATGCGACGATATGCAGTAGGCACAGCCGTTAATTTGCGAGACGCGAAGATAGACGAGGTTGACGAGGTCAGCCGGCAGGCCACTTCTTGCGATATAGAGCGCGACGCCGCCGAACGCCTGTATCCCCTTGGGAGAAGCGGCGAAATAGTCGAGCCTCGCTGTCATACCGATGTGTCCCCGCCACTTTGTTCGTTCAACCGACTGACGATCTCACTGCTACAACCCGATCGGCGTAACGGGCCCGCACATGACAGCGTAGGCAAGCACCAGAGCTATGTCGCCTCGAGAGGTAAGCGCTTAGCGACTCATCCTGCTGTCAATGTTATGCCCGGAAAAGATCGATCGGTTCTTTTCCCAAATTGCTTTTCTGGCGCACCCCAGGAAGATTTCTCGCGGGGATTTGATCATGCAGTTGCAAGATCAGGGTATGGCGAAATACGGGGCCAACGCCCTCCTGGCGTCGTCCGCCGCCGCAGGCTGGCAGCGGATCATGGCCGAACATCGCCACCATCCAAAGGCCGAGATCGAGTCCTTCCGGCCGCAGCAGCTGGAGATCGTCATTGCGACGGGATGCCATCCCGATTGCGTCGCCAGCCGAACGGGAGACCGCATCCGCCAGCATACACGTGTCGAGCCGGGGACGATCTGGTTCTGCCCCGTCGGCGTGCATGAAGAAGACATCCTTCTTTCGGATTGGCACGAGGCGCTTCACCTTTATCTGCCCGCCGATCGCTTCACCGAACTGTCGGATGCGCGGGGCGGCGCTCGCCATCGCCCGGAATCGGTCCCTTACCTAGGCGGCTTCTTCGACGAGCAAATCCGTCGGATCGGGAGCGGCCTCTTGGGACAAATGCAAGCGCCAAGCGCTGCAGGTGCCGTGCGTATCGACACGCTTACGCTCGAATTGACCGCGCGCGTCGTCGATTTTTATTCCGCGAACGCGCGCGTTACCAGCACGAACGAAAAACAGCATCGGCTCGATTCCCGGCGGCTGCGGCGTGTACTAGATTTTATGGCTGCGCATCTAGAAGACGATGTCGGCCTCGAAGATCTTGCCCGTGAAGCAAATTTCAGCATTTTTCACTTCGCCCGCGTTTTTGCCAACACGATGGGTTGCCGCCGCACCGCTATCTGAGCCGAATGCGGCTCGAACGCGCCAAGACGCTGCTGTCGCTACGCACCATGCCGCTCGCCGAGATCGCTTTGGCATGTTGCTTTTCGTCTCAGGCGAATTTTACACGTGCCTTCGTCCGGGCAACGGGTTTGACGCCAAAGCAATATCGCTGGCGCTCGTTTTGAGCGCCGACCGAGGATGCCGATTTCGCGATTGGGAGGTTGCAGTCATTGAGGCGACCGCTTTGGCGATTCTGCCGGTTCGCAGCCATGGCCTTTTTTTTAGGCGCATTGCAGACCCTCTATTTACGATCGAGGGGCGGGTCGTCCGTGGATTACGGTACCTGCTATTAAACGCACTAAGCTGCACCCAAGGAACGTGACAAGCGCCTAACGCTCAGGTCGTGGCCGCAACGCGTCCCCCTCCTTGCGACGAACGGTGCATTTTCCCCTACCAATCCGATGGGAATTGCGCCATAGGCACCGCCGGACTGACCCAGGACCAATTCGCGAGGCGCTGTGCCGAGCGGGGGCGCGGCCTGGATATTACGGAGGTTTGTCCATGAAGAAGCTCGTAGTTCTTTCGGTGATTGCTCCTGTCGTGCTCGGCCTCGCGGCTTGCGGCGGCAACAAGGCGGCCGACAACGCCGTCGTCGTCACCAACACCGACGACATGAACCTGACCGACACCACCAACATCACCGACGAGAACGTCAGCGACGTCACGGCGAACGCCAGCAACGTCGCCGAGTAATCGGCGCGGCGGCGGGGCGACCCGCCACCGGAGCGAACAGGCCGCGCGGTCCGATGGGATCGCGCGGCCTTCGTTTTATTCGGGCGCCCGCCAACGCCCGGTCGCCGGAAGTTGTTTGTGGTCGCATCGCTTTTGCGGACAACCGGTCCCCACTTTTCCGCGCGATGCTTTAACGATCGAGCAATTGGTCGAGCAGACTGATGTGCAGCCACATCCGCTCGAGCAGATCCTCGGGCTCCGCGACGCCGCTGGCCGCGCACGCCGCGGCGAGCTCGCTGTCGATGTCGAGCAGGTCGCGATCGGGGTCGGCGACGACCGGCGTGCCCGCGCCCATCCGCGCATTGGCGCGGCAGAAAAAGGCGAAATAGGCATCGGCCGCGGCGATGAACGCGGTCGCGCCCTGCGCCTCCAGATAATCGGCGATCACGCCCGCCTCTCCGAACTCGCCGTGCGCGGCCAGCGGATCGGGATAGGGCACGAAATGTACCTTGCCCGCGGCATCGATCACGCGGCCCAGCGGGAACAGCCGACAGACCAGCGGCCGGTCGGCATGGACGGTGCAGCCCTGATCGCCCAGGAAGATGCAGCGCCCGTCCTCCTGCTGGCGCAAGGCGCTGTCGGCGGTGGTGAAGGTCTTCCGCGCCTCGGCCGTCGAGACGCCGCGATTGCGCGCCAGCCGCGCGATCTCATACGGATTGACCTGGATACGCTTGTCGACGCAGCAGCTGTTGCAGCGCGTGCAGCGGTAACTGAACCGCGTATCGGCCGTCATCGGGGCCGGTATCGGGTCATGGGATGGCATCCGCGCCTCCTCTCCTCCACTGATCCCGAGCATAGCCGGGCGGGGCGGTTATCGGATAGGAACGAAGCGACTCCTCTTCCAGAAAGACTCCATGCGCCTCTCCATCGACGCCCGGCTCGACTATTGGCTTGCCGCGCCCGCCGACCTGCTGTTCGCGCTGGAAGTGGCGCAGACGCCCGATCAGCGCCTGGTCACCGACCTGTTGCGCATCGGCGGGGTGGAGGCGTTGCGCCCGATCGCGGCGGATAACGGGCTGGGGCGGCGCACCTGGACGCGGGGGGAGGGGCGGGTGACCGCGCATTACACCGCGACGGTGGAAGTCGATCGCGCCGGCGCGACGCTCCACGGCCTGGCCGCCGACGACGTCAAGCTGTTGCCGGCGGAGGTCGTGCCGTTCCTGTTCCCCAGCCGCTATTGCGAAGCCGACCGGTTCGACGCGCTCGTCCGGCGCGAGTTCGGCACGCTATCGGGCGGCGACCGGATCGAGGCGATGGCGGAATGGATCCGCGGCCATCTCGATTATGTCGTCGGGTCGAGCAGCGTGACCACCACCGCCGCCGACACCTATGTCGCGCATCGCGGGGTGTGCCGCGATTTCGCGCATTTGCTGATCGCCTTCGCCCGCGCCGCCGACATCCCCGCGCGCATGGTCGCCGCCTATGCCTGGCGCCTCGATCCGCCCGATTTTCATGCAGTGGTCGAAGTGTGGCTGGATGGCGAATGGCGGCTGATCGATCCTACCGGCCTGGCGCCGGTCGAGGGTCTGGTGCGGATCGGCGTGGGGCGGGATGCCACCGATATCAGCTTCATGACCATCTTCGGCGAAGCGGAGTGTTTGTCGCAGAGCGTGAAGGTGGAACGGGTGGGGTGAGGGGCGTATTGAGGAGGGCGGCGCGGCCGCATTGTTTACCGTCATCCCCGCGCAAGCGGGGACCCATCTCCTGCGCGCGCGTCTGAATTATGACCGTCGTGGAATGGGATAGTCCGGGAGATGGGTCCCCGCTTGCGCGGGGATGACGATGGGGAAACTCCCCTCCCATTCATGGGAGGGGCTGGGGGAGGGCATGTCACGGTCGGAGCGATGAAACACGCCCTCCCCTAACCCCTCCCGCAAGCGGGAGGGGAATTTGGGTCAAACCCGCAAAACCCATCCCCGCGCGCGCAAGGCCAGCGCGATCGCGATCGACACCCCGCCCAAAATCATCGCATACAGCATAGACACCCAATCGAGCGGCAGGCCGGTCGCCGCGATCGCGGCCAACAATCTCGCACCCAGATGCGCCCCGCCCACCGGCACCATCATCATCACGATCGCCACCGCATCATGCACGACATACAGCGTCAACGACACCGCGCCGAGCGCCGCCACCGTCTGCGCGACCCGCGACGCGCCGATGCGCGGCCACACGATCTTGAGCAATGCCAGCAGCCCGAGCCCGATCGCCGCGTTGATCAGCGTAAACGTCGGCGTCCACAAATTCTTGTTGATCGGCCAGAACCAGGCGGCGCCGAGCGTCAGGCCCAGGCACAAGACGGCGACCGCGATGATCATGATCACCGGCTTCTTGCGGCGCATCGACATGCGCTGCACCGCCATGCCGATCATCGTCGTGGCGATCGCCGACAGGGTCGACAGCGGCCCTTCGGGATCGAACGGCGGGCCGTTATCGGGATGGCCATAGAGGCGCGTGCCGCCCAGGATCGCGCGGTCGAGCCAGCCGCTCATCCCTTCGCCCGGCGCCATGCTGGCGATCAGGTCGCCCGGCGCGGGCAAATGGAGCAGCACGCCATGGACCAGCATCAGCACGCCGGCGGCGATAGCGGGCGCCTTCCAGCTCGTCGTCTGGCGGCAGGTGATCGCGCAGATCAGATAGACCACGCCGATCCGCTCCAGCACGCCGGTGAAGCGGATATCCTCCAGCCTGAGGCTGAAATGGACGATCATGCCGATCCCGAAACCGATCAGCCACAACAGCGCCGATCGCCGTACGATCTTCGCAATCGACGGCCGCGGCATCCGCCCGTCCATCGTCAGCGGCAAGGCAAGGCCGACCGCGAGCAGGAACATCGGAAACACCAGGTCGGCGAAGGTCAGGCCGTTCCACTCCGCGTGATTGATCCACCAGAAAGCGTGCTCTTCCGACCCCTGCAGGTTGGCGAGCACCATTCCGAAGATCGCGAAGCCGCGCAGCGCGTCGAGCGGCTCGTCGCGAATGCGGGTGGGTTTCGACATGTCCATTGCGATCAACCCGTTACCACCATGCCGCCCTTCATGACCATCCGCACATGGCGCACCGCGGCGATGTCGGCGCTGGGATCGCCATCGACCGCGATCAAATCGGCGAGCAGCCCCGGTTTGACCGCGCCCAGCTTGCCGTCGAGGTGGAACCAGCGCGCATTGCCCCAGGTGGCGGCGATCAGCACGTCGGCGGCGCTCATCCCGCTCGCCGCCATCAGCTCCATTTCGCGCGCGTTCGTGCCGTGCGCGAATACGCCGACATCGCCGCCCATGCAGATACGGACGCCGGCCTTCAGCGCCATCTGGAAGCTCTTGCGGTTGATCTGCACGGCCTCGGGCGCCGGCTCGGCCCCGGTCCAGCCGCGATAGCGCGACGTGGCGTCCGATGCGGCCAGCGTCGGGCAGAGCGCGATGCCTTTCTTCGCCATCTCCGCGAAAATCTCGGGCGTGCCGCCATAGCCGTGCTCGATCGTATCCACGCCCGCGGCGATCGCGCGGCGCATGCCCTCTGCCGTGGCGGAATGAACCGCGACCGGGCGGCCGGCATCGTGCGCGGCGGCGACGGCGGCCTTCATTTCCTCCAGGCTGAGCGTCGGGCGGCTGTCCTCGCCCGGGCGCCAGCGATAATCGGCATAGAGCTTCACCCAATCGGCGCCGCTCGCGATCTGGCGGCGCACCGCGGCGACGATCGAGTCGACTCCCGACACTTCCTCGGCGCCTTGCGGGATGGCGACGCCGGGCTCGAATCCCTTGGGACCGTAAGCGCCCAAAGCGACGATCGCGCGCGTCGCGACTTTAAGTCGGGGCCCTGGCACGATTCCCTGATCGATCGCCGCCTTCAGCCCGACATCGGCGTAGCCGGCGCCTTCGGTACCGAGGTCGCGCTCGCTGGTGAACCCCGCGAGCAGGGTCGCGCGAGCGCTCGCCACCGCGCGCGCGGTGCGCAGCGCGAGCGGTTCGTGGAGCACCTGATCGTCCCAGCTCGTCTCGTTATAGGGGTGGAGGAACAGATGGCCGTGCCCTTCGATCATTCCCGGCATCAGCGTCTCGCCGGGCAGGTCGATGACCTTGGCGTCGGCGGGCGCCGACAGGTTCGGCCCGACCGCGGCGATGCGGTCGCCTTCGACCAGAACTTGCCAGCCGGCATGCGTCTTGCCGTCCATCCCGTCGAACACGCGCGCGGGCTTCAGCAGGACGATTTGCTTCGGCGGCTCGGCGGCGGGGAGGGCGGCCGCCGGCCCGAGCAGCATCGCCAATATAAGAGCCAGCCAGCGCATGGTTTTCTCCCCGGTGTCGCGTTACGCTGCCGGCATGGATAGAGCCCTCCGCTTCCCGCTCCTAGCCCTAGCTACCCTGACCATGGCGCCGACCGCGCCCGACCCCGCTTCCGCCGACATGGCGCGATGGCGAGCCGAAGCCGCGCGCGTCACGATCACGCGCGACGATTGGGGTATCCCGCACGTTCGCGGGCAGAGCGACGCCGACGCCGTGTTCGGGATGATCTATGCCCAGGCCGAGGACGATTTCTCGCGCGTCGAGGCGAATTACCTGACCGCGCTCGGCCGCACCGCGGAGGCGCCGGACGCTTATGATGACGCGATCTGGAGCGACCTGCGCCAGCGGCTCTATGTCGATCCCACCGAACTGAAGGCGCAATATGCGGCCAGCGCGCCCTGGCTGAAATCGCTGATGAACGCCTGGGCCGACGGGCTCAATTTCTACCTGGCGACGCATCCCGGCACCAAGCCCAAGGTGCTCACGCATTTCGAACCCTGGATGGCGCTGAGCTTCACCGAGGGCAGTATCGGCGGCGACATCGAGCGGATTTCGCTCAGCGATCTCAAGACCTTCTACGGCAAGCCGACCCCGCCGACGCCGGAGGAAATCGGCATGGTGCCGCGCGAACCTTCCGGATCGAACGGCATCGCCATCGCGCCCAAGCTGACTTCGGGCGGCAAGGCTCTGCTGCTGATCAACCCGCACACCAGTTTCTACTTCCGCTCCGAAGCACAGATGTCGAGCGCACAAGGGCTCGACGCTTATGGCGCGTCGACCTGGGGGCAGTTCTTCATCTACCAGGGGTTCAACGCCAAGGCGGGGTGGATGCACACCTCGTCCACCGTCGACAATGTCGACGAATTCGCCGAGCGCGTGACGAAGCGCGGCGACGGGTACGTCTATCGCTACGGCAGTGCTGAGCGGCCGGTGACAGGCAAGACGGTGACCCTGCGCTACCGCAAATCCGACGGGTCGTTGGGCGCGCGGAGTTTTGCCACATGGCAAACCCATCACGGCCCGATTGTCGCGATCAAGAATGGCCGCTGGATCGCCGAGGCCCTGATGTGGAAGCCGGTGCCCGCGCTCGAACAGAGCTGGCTCAGGACCAAGACGAGCGACCTCAAGAGCTTCCTGGCGGTCGCGTCCCGCCGCGCCAATTCGTCGAACGACACCTTGTTCGCCGACAGCAAGGGCGAGATCGCGTTCCTGATGCCGCAATTCATGCCGCTGCGCGACAATCGCTTCGACTACACCCGGCCGGTCGACGGCAGCGATCCCACGACCGACTGGAAGGGCTTGCACACGCTGCCCAGCTTGCCGAGCGTGCTCAACCCGCGGGTAGGTTGGGTGCATAATACAAACGACTGGCCATGGGATGCGGCGGGGCCGGACAGCCCGAAGGCGGCGAATTATCCGCGCTATATGGATCAGATTGGATCCAATGCGCGCGGCGCGCATGCCGACCTGCTGCTCAAGGGCAGGAACGGCTGGACGCCGGAAAAACTGCGTGCGGCGGCATTCGACAGCTATCTGCCCGCCTTCGCCGAACTGATCCCCGGACTGCTCCGCGCATGGGACGCGCTCCCCGCCGACGATCCGCGCCGCGCCAGGCTGGCCGAGCCGATCGCCTTGTTGCGTGGCTGGGACTATCGCTGGGGCTATGATTCGACCGCGACCAGCCTGGCGGTATTCTGGGGCGACCATCTATGGCGAGAAGTCGGCAGCTTCGCCCAGGCCGAGCGGATGAACGTGCCCGATTATATCGCGACGCGCGTCAAGCCGGGCGACAAGCTCGACGCGCTGGCCGCCGCCGCCGACCGGCTCAAGCGCGACTTCGGCGACTGGCGCGTGCCGTGGCGGCAGATCAATCGCTTCCAGCGACTCGACGATTCGATCGCGCCGCATTTCGACGATGCCAAGGATTCGACGCCGGTGCCCTTCACCTCGGCACAATGGGGCAGCCTCGCCTCGTTCGGCGCCAAGACCTGGCCGGGGACCAAGCGCTATTACGGCACCAGCGGCAACAGTTTCGTCGCGGTGGTCGAATTCGGCTCGCACGTGAAGGCGATGGCAGTAATGGCCGGCGGCCAGAGCGGCGACCCCGCCTCGCGCCACTTCGCCGACCAGATCGGCCGCTATGCCGAGGGGCGGTTGCGCCCGGTCTATTTCTACCCGGAAGACCTCAAGGGCCATGTCGAGCGGCGTTACCGACCGGGCGAATAGAGCCGGTCATATTGACTTGATCCCGTCACCCTCACCCTTCCCACCGCCTATGGCGGCGGGCCCCTTCCCTCTCCCAATGGGAGAGGGAGGGAGGCGCGAAGCGCCGGAAGGGTGAGGGTGAGTGAGATGGATCAGGCGGATTCCATCATGCTCCAGTATCAGGCAGTAATGGCGTCGGAATCGGACGCGGCGTCGGCAGGGGCGGTCTGGCCCGGGGTCACATCCGCTGCCGCCGTCAGACTCCTCTGCGGGAGCGCCATACGCACGAGCTTCCACGCGAATAGGCCGCGTCGCTGGAAGACCAGCATAATCCGATCACCGGCCGCGCCTTGGCGCCGCAAAGCGACGTCGAAACGGTTGAGCGTGACATAATGAAAGTCGTAGTCGACCCGCTGCGGCGCCTCGGACTCCTTTTCGGCGTGGCCCACCTTGCCCGCGCGGACCAGCGCGGCGATCCCCTCGGGCGTCACGACGCTGTCGATGATCCGGTCGAGGATCGACGGCATCAACATCGCGCCAAGCCCGGCGAATGGATTGCCCCGCATCTGTGGATCGTGCTCCATCCGCGTGGTCACCGCCGCCGTCAGTTGCGGTTTCAGGTCGGCCCGCACCGCCGGAAAGTCGACCGAGCCACGCAGCTTTTCCGCATCACCCTGTTTCGCGGCGGCGACGAAGCCCCGCACGGCGACGTAAGGCGATGCACCATAAGCCAGCGCGAACAGCGCGAGCGCGGCGCCGATTGCGATGATCCAGCCCTTGCGCATGCGATCCTTTCGGCCCCGCGCCTGATCTAGGGCGGCGGGTTCCTCCCGGCAATGTCGCTGGCCCCGTGCCACTGCGTTGCGGGATTCTACGATAGTAGATTCCCAGCGTGGCGCGCTAACCATGGATGCCGCGATACGAGTCCCCGACATTGCAGCGAGTCGGGGAACGGTCATGAGCTTTATGGACACTATCGAAATGGTGATGCCGCGGATCGCCGTCTTCGGCGTCGGCGGCGCGGGCGGAAACGGTGTCGCCGGCCTGGTCGATGAGAATTTGCCGAACGTCGAACTGGTGGTCGCCAATACCGATGCTCAGGCGCTGCGCATGCTGGGCGTCCGCCAGCAACTGCAACTCGGCCGGATGGCGACGCAGGGACTGGGAGCGGGTGCCTGGCCGGAGGTTGGTCGCGCTGCCGCGCAGGAAGTCATCGATGAAATCGACGCGGCGTTGGAGGATGTCGATTTCTGCTTCATCGCCGCCGGGATGGGCGGCGGCACCGGGACCGGCGCGTCGCCGATCTTCGCCGAGCGCGCACGGTTACGGGGCATTCCGACTATCGCGGTGGTGACGCGCCCGTTCGAGTTTGAAGGATTGCGGCGGGCGAGCAGGGCGGATCAGGGCATCGCCACGCTCGAGCCGCTGGTCGACGCCATCATCGTCGTACCCAACCAGCGGCTGCTGGGCATCGGCGATCTCGCGATGACCTTCAAATCGGCAATGCTGGAATCCAACGCAGTGCTGGCCGACGCGGTTGGCGGGATCGCACATTTGTTGGTCACGCCCGGACTCAAGCAGATCGGCTTCGCCGAAATGCGCAACGTGATCGCGGAAATGGGTCGGGCAGTGATCGGGTTCGGCGAAGCGACCGAACGCACCGACCGTGCGATCCTCGCCGCGGAACGCGCGATGGCTTGCCCGTTGATCGACGACGAGATTGCGGGTGCGGGCAAGCTGATGATCTCGATCAGCGGCGGCACCGACATGTCCCTGATGGAACTGGACGCTATCGTCGCGACGATCGCCGATCAGGCGTCGCCGGACGTCGAACTCGCTTGGGGAGCGTCGGTGTGCGAGGCGCTCGACGGAGTCGTCCGCGTCGCGCTGATTGCGCAAGGCCATCGGCCCCAGGTACGCGTGCAGGCGGCGCCTGTCCGTGCCGCGGTGGCACCGATAGCCTTCGCACGGCCGCCGGTCACCGAGCCGGAACCAGCCGCCTTTGCGCCTGCCATGACCGTTGCGGTCGAGCAGCCGTCTGCTGTGCTCCCCGTGATGGCGGTCGCGGCCGCGCTCGCGGAACGTCCGGTCGTCGCGGCGGAGGAGTTCGACACCGCCGCGCCTGTGACCGAGGATCCGATGCCCGCGCTGGCATTTGGCGCAGCGCAACCAAGCAATCCTGGCGACCTCACCGAGGCGCTGGTCAAACCCGCGGCGGGCGAGGCGCCGCTGCTCGACCTGATCGATCGGCTGCCACCGGCGCGGGAGCGCATGCCGGCCCGATCGCCTGACGACGCGCCACCTGCGGCCGTGAATCTCAAGGCCTGCACCATGGACGAACTCTGGCTCGGCGACTTCGAACTGGAGGACCCCAGGCGTGCAAGTCTGGTCGAGCGGATCGCCAACGCGGTGAAGGGCTTGTTCCGGTCTATGACTTTGCGGCTGGGTTTCGGGCGCCACACCATGATTGCCTATCGCGGCACACGAGCTCCGCTACCGGCGTGATGCCGACTTTCAGACCATAATGGATTATTTTTCTTAGATTATTGTCGCGAGCTTATTGAAAAATCACCGACATTCCGGGATGCTGACCAGGGTTAAATAATACCAGCCGCGCGGCGAGACCGCTGGTAAAAAGGATGGGGACAAAATGCCTGGTCGGATGCGTCGCTGGGGCGGCGCATTGAGACATGACAAAGTTGCATTGGTGTTGGCTGGAATTGCCGCGCTGGCTACATCTCTGTCGTTATTGGGCTGGGTAGTAAAAGTTCCAGAACTCGCCTCGTTCGGAGCGAGCTACGCGCCGGCCTGGCCGCTTACGACTGGGGGCTTTTTGCTGCTGTCGTTCGCGATGGTAATGGCTATCCTTGGCCGGCGAGCGGCAACGCCAGCGGCAGTCGCGGTCCTGATCCTCGTGGCGATAGTGGTTGCCGAATCCGTATCGGGGATTCGGCCGGGGATCGATCGACTGCTCTTTGCTGAGCAGCTTGCCCAATCGGCCGCCGCCCATCCCGGGCGTCCGGGATCCAATTCGCAGCTGTCGTTCGTGCTGCTCGCGGTGACGATATTGTGCGCACAGCGTCAGTCACCTCTGTTCGACCGGGCCGCGAACGTGTTGGCTGCTCTGGCGCTTTGCCTGGGTCTCTATTCGACGATCGCTTTGATGTGGGTCGGCCACGCGACATCGCTCAACCAATTCTTCGTCGCTCCCTTGCCGGCAGGTCTGGCAGCGTTGGCGATCGCTTGCTCTTTCCTGTGGTGGAAGCACGAGGCGGGGTGGACCGGTCTTCTGTCGGGCGATCGCTTGCGTCAGCCGTTGGGCTGGTTGGTGCTGCCGATCCTGTTCGTTCTGCCCGCCGTCCCGATCGTCCTCGAACACTGGGCGATCAGGACCGGCAATGCGCCCTCCGAAGGTGCCGCCTTGATCGCGATCCTGGTCAACATGCTGATAATCGGTACGATCCTGCTGCTCGTCGCCGATCGGCTGACTCGTCAGCGCATGGCGCTCGGCGATCTCAGCGACGCGCTCGATAGCGCGGCTATCGCGCTGGTCGGACCGGACGGCACGATCCTGCATTGGACGCGGGGATGCACCGAACTCTACGGCTGGTCGGCCGACGAGGCGGTGGGACGCAACAAGCATGATTTGCTGCGATCGCGCGAGGTTGAGGGTCACACGATCGATGTCGCCCAAGGCGGTGGGCCGTCGCCCGACCAATCGGAAGCCGAGTTCGTCGAACGCCGGCGCGACGGCACGGAATTGCGCGTGGTCGAGCGCCGCCGTTCGCTGCACCGCGCGGGGCGCAACGAGATGATCGTCCTGAAGATGCTCGACATCACCACGCGGGTTGAGGCCGAGGAGGAACTTCGGGTCAGTGAGAACCGCCTGGCAATCGCGGCGGAGGTCAATGAGATCGGCGTGTTCGATTGGAATGTTGCGAGCGGGCAGATCAGTTGGTCGCCCGGGTCGGAACAGCGTCTCGGATTGCCGGCCGGGGCGATCGACACCTTCGACAAATGGCGCGATCATGTCGATCCCACGGACCTATCCGACGTGATGGCGTCGATCGACAGCGCGGTTGCCGACCAGCGCGACCGGTTTGCCTTCCAATACCAATTCCTTCCGGAAACCGGGCCACCGCGCATGCTCGAAGGAACGGCGCGTTGCCTCTACGACGAGTGCGGCAACCTGGTGCGGTCGGTCGGCTCGATCATCGACGTCACGCAGCGTAATCGTCGCGAGGCGGAAATGCGGCTCGATTCGATGATCGAGACGGTACCCGATGCGACGATCGTCATCGATGAGCTCGGGGTCATCAAGAGCTTCAGCCGTGTCGCGGAAGCGATGTTCGGCTATTCGGCGGAGGCCGCGATCGGCTGCAACGTCATGATGCTGATGCCCGATGGCCTCGCGGCACAGCACAATAATGCGATCATCGACTATATCCGGACCGGCGAGCGCAAAGTCATCGGAAAGACCCGCGAACTGACCGCGCGGCGCGCCGACGGCACGCTCTTCCCGGTCGAGCTGAACATCGGCGAGACGCAGATCGGCGAGACGCGGATCTTCACCGGAATCATCCGCGACGTATCCCGGCGGCTGTTCGAGGAGCAGCGATTGTCGGATCTCAGCGCGGAGCTGGCGCATATTTCTCGCCAGGGCGCGATGAGCGAGCTTGCCGCCGATTTGGCGCACGAACTCAATCAGCCGCTCAGCGCGACGGCGAACTTCATCGCCGCCGCGCGCATGCTGATCGAACAGGGGGCGGGGGGCGAACGCGTTGCCGATCTGCTCCACATGGCGGAGGAGCAAACGCAGCGGTCGGGTGACATCATCCGACGGTTGCGCGACTTCCTGGCAAAGCGCGATATCGAAATGCGCCCGGAATCGTTGGCCGATGTGATCAGCGACGCGGTCGCGCTGGTGTTTTTCGGCACCGGGCGCGAGGAGATCGAGCTCAGCTATGATCTCGACCCGGCGAGCGACACGATCTTCGCCGATCGCGTGCAAATCCAGCAGGTCCTCGTCAATCTGTTGCGCAATGCCGTCGAGATATTGCGGTCGGTGGAAGCCGGTCGTCCGCGCCGGATCGCGATTCGATCGCGATCGAGAGACGACATGGTCGAACTGACGATCCAGGATTCCGGACCCGGCATTCCCGACGCACTGAGCGAACAACTCTATGCCCGCTTCTCGACCACGAAAGCGGGCACGGCGATGGGAATCGGCCTGTCGATTTCGCGGCGTATCGTGGAGGCGCATGGGGGCGCCCTGACGGCGGAGAACCAACCGGAAGGAGGAGCGGCGTTCTGCTTCACCCTGCCGGTGTTCAAGGAGGTGGAAGATGATCCGGAACATCTACCTGGTTGACGACGATGATGCCGTGCGGGCGTCGCTGCACGGCCTCTTGTCGCTGCGTTCCGATCTCGTCGTGCGTAATTTCCGCTCGGGCGACCAGTTTCTGGAGCGCATTCCCGAGTTGGAATCGGGCGTTCTGCTCCTAGATTATCACATGCCTGGAAAAAACGGGATCGAGGTTCTGCAGCAACTCGGTTCACCTTCGCCCGCGCGCTTCCTGACCATCATTCTGACGGGCGAAGGCAATATCGATATCGCGGTGCAGGCGATGAAGGCCGGCGCGTTCGATTTCCTCGAGAAGCCCTACAAGGCCGACGCCCTGTTGGAGGTGATCGACAAGGCGTTCGAGCGCGCGGAGCATGAAAGCGCGGGATCGGTGCAGGTCGAAGCCGCGCGCGCCAAGGTGGCGGTGCTATCGCCGCGCGAACGCGATGTCCTGACCGGACTGATCGAGGGCCGGTCGAACAAGATCATCGCCTATGATCTCGCGATCAGTCCCCGCACGGTCGAAATCTATCGCGCCAACCTGATGACCAAGATGGGCGTGCGCAGTTTGTCCGAGGCGCTCCGGGTTGCGTTCGCCGCCGGCCTCATTGCGATGGGCTAGACGTCCGCCAGCCGTCCAATATCTCGACGAGACGGCGCGTGGCACCCCGCCGGGGCAGTCGCACCGGGCGATCGTCTAGTGTGCCGGACGATCCGTTGAGGATAATGACCTGCAGCCATGGCGGGGACATTTCGGCGGCAGCCTGGCCGATAGGATCATCGTCGGTGACGAGCACCGCGGTCGTGATCGCCAGGCCGGGCAGGCCTCGCATCAGCTGGTCCGCTCCGATCGTGACGACATTGATGCCGATCATCGTCAGTCGCGCAGTCAATGCGCTGCGCAGGTCGCTTTCGGAGATCAGCAGGACGATCAGATCGAAGGACAAGGTGCGACATCCAGATGCAACGGGGCTGCGGCAGGCTAACCCGCCCGTGCCGATTAGTCGGCTAGGTAAACCTACGTAGCAGCGCCTCTATGAGGTCATCTTTGCGCGTCCGCGGTTACCGCTCGGGTACCAACCGGTTAGGTATTTCACCGCGCGGCGGAATAAACTCGAAGCGCCGATTAATGGTCTCGCAGTTTCAGCCAATACCTTCGAACGCAAAGCCGCGACGAGTGCCGCGGCAGTCGATCGATCGTGCCGGTGATATTCAGGCGCTGAGACGAAGATCGGGTTCGACGCTGGCCGGTTCGAACCGGGCAATACCGCCGCCCTTGCTCTTGATGCCGCAAAGCGCTTCATCGGCTTGGGCGATCAGGCGATCGAGATCTGCGCCGGCTGCCGCCGCTTCGGCATAACCGATGCTCGTGCCGATCGAGATGTCATGGCCGTCGATCGAATAAGGCTGAGCAATCGCCCTCGCGATCCTGCGCGCGAGAAGCTGCGCCTCTCCGGCATGCGCCATTTGGGTCTGCACCACGACGAACTCGTCTCCGCCGATCCGTGACGCGAAATCGCTCTTGCGCAAGAGCCCCTGCAATCGGCCCGACACCGCCTTCAGCAACGCGTCGCCGGTCGGGTGGCCGTAACGATCGTTGACGGGCTTGAACCGGTCGAGATCCAGACAATGGACCGCGATCGTGTCGCGCGGTCCGCTCTTGGCGACACAGATGTCGAAGCGCTCGCGCAAGCTCAAGCGGTTGGGCAGGTTGGTGAGATGGTCGGAGCGCGCCAGCGTCGCGAACAATTGGCGCCGGGTAATATCCGCCGCGGCCTGACGGTAACGGGCAAGCACGCTCTGGATCCCCCCGGCGAGGAAGATCGCGAGCAGGGCGCCGGTCGCCCAGAAGGTGATGTCCGGGAAAGACCAGGCGACGATGATGGTCGGCATGATCGCGACCAGCATGCTCGGCACGCTGATCCAGGGCCGCATCGACAGGCCGGCCGCGACGCCGGCGCCATAACCGAACAACAGGCCGACGATCGCCATGCGAGTCGCCGGCGCGGCGATCATGAAGGCGCGCGCCTCGAACAGGCCGAAGATGAGCGCGAACGCGAGATAGGCCGTGGCGAAGTGCCGCTCGAAATATCGGGCCTTTTCGACGCTGAGCGCGGGGTCCGCCACGCGCCGGCGATAGAGCAGCACGACCGTGAGTCGCGCGGCGGCGGCGATCGACCCGGCGAACATCAGAAAGGTCAGCGCGCCGTCCGGCGTCTGGCTGGTGATCAGCACGGCGATCCCCAGGAACGACATTGCCATGATCGCTGTCGGCAACAGGGTCGAGAACAGGCTGGCAACCAACTCGATATAGGTGCCGTCCGGCACCCTTGCCCTGCTTCCGTCCACGCGCGCCGCTCCTTTCCGGAGCGGCATGTTTCCACGAAGGCGGTTAATATTCGTCCCGCCGGCGGGCCGTCGCGGCTCCGGAATTCTACCTAGATCCCGCTAGATAGTAGCGGGAGCATAGCTCGAAGCTGTTAAGGAATGGTGCCCAAGGGCGGAATCGAACCACCGACACTGCGATTTTCAGTCGCATGCTCTACCAACTGAGCTACTTGGGCATATCCGGCGAAGCGCGGAAGCGGGCGCTCTAATCGCTCGAAACCTCGCTGTCCAGTGCTTCCGGATCGGCGGGACCCGCCGGAATGCGATATCCTTCGCCCAGCCATTTGAGCAGGTCACGGTCCTTGCAGCCGCGGCTGCAGAACGGCTTGAACGCCGGGTCGGTGGTATTGCCGCAGAGTGGGCAGCTATTGGCCTTGGTCATGACGTGAACGAGATGGGGGCGCCGGTCCGCCGCGACAACTCGTCGACCAGCTCGGGGTGCGCGGCCAGCCACGCGGCGACGCGCGGTCCGGCGAACTGGACCGGCGGCACTGGCGGCGGCGTCCGCTCGATGGCGCGCAACAGGGCCAATGCGGCCGCCGCGACCGGATCGGCGCGGAGCAACTCGGGGAGCGAGGCGCGGCGGCGCGGGCGGACGATCTGGAGGAATCCGAAGCCGTTGATCGCGGTGCGCTCGAACGGCTGGGGTAGGGCGGCATCGATCGCCTCGGCCGCCGCCTGACGCTCGGCCTTGTTGCCCAGGGTCGGGAAATCGATCCCGATCGATCCACCGATGTCGAGCCGGACGATCGCCACCGCCGCTGCGCGCGCCGCCGCGATCGCGAGCGGGGCAGGGGCGCCGGGGCCGTCGACATCGAACAGGGTCATCGCAGGAGTCGGCGACATCCGCAGCGCACCGCCGGCAAAGGCGATCCCGCCGGCCTCCGCCGCGTCGAGCACTTCGGACCAACCCGCCGCCTCGAGCGCATCGGGCTCGTGGGCGCGGAGCATCCGCACCGGAAACCCGCTCGCCCGGCACCGCGCCAGCAAGTCGTCGGCGGCGCGCGGCTCGGCATCACTCGCCGCTACCTTGGCGAGCTTTGGGCGGCCCGGTTCAGGAATGGCTTCGCGCACGACCTCGACCTTCAGCCGCGCGCCCAAGGTAATGCCAGGCGGCAAGCGCTCGATCACCGCGGCACCGAGCGGCGTTTCGACGCGGCTCAGCCCGGCGGCGACGCGCTCGATCAGCTGGCCTTCCAGAACCGCGCCGAGCTTCAATCCACCCGGCCGCTCGATCCGTGCTTTCAGGATGACGCCGTCCTCGACCAGAGCGGCGCGCGCTTCGCCGATCCCGGCCTCATAGAGCCACTCAGCCAAGCGGCAGTCCCGCCGAAGTCAACAACGCCCGCGTCTCGAAGATCGGCAGCCCGACCACGTTGGAATGGCTGCCGGCCAGATAGCGCACGAACGCCTCGGCCTTGCCCTGGATGGCATAGCCGCCGGCCTTGCCCATGCCTTCGCCGCTGGCGACGTACCAGTCGATCTCGGCGGGAGAGAGCGCCTTGAACGCGACGATCGTGTCGGCGACGCGGACGCGCGGCCGGTCATCGGCGCCGATCACGCAAACGCCCGAATAGACATGATGCCGTCGCCCTGACATCAGTCCGAGCATGCGGCGCAGATCGGCTTCGTCGACCGGTTTTTCCAGGATGCGGCGCCCGACCGCGACGGTGGTATCGCCGGCCAGCACGATTTCGTCGGGCGCGCGCTCGACCGCCAGCGCCTTGTTCTGGGCCAGGCGTGCGACATAGGCACGCGGCGTCTCGGCCTTCAGCGGTGTCTCGTCGATATCGGGCGCGGCGAGGCGCGCGGGCACGATCCCGATCCGCGCAAGCAATTCCAGCCGGCGGGGAGACGTGGAGGCGAGGACGAGTTTCATTCAGGACGTCATGCCAGCGAAAGCCGGCATCTCGTGCCGCAAGAGACCCCAGCTTTCGCTGGGGCGGCGGGGCATTATTGCGGCCCCGGTCCGCCGCGGCCCGGCATGAAGCGATAGGTGATGCGACCCTTGGTCAGGTCATAGGGCGTGAGCTCGACGAGAACCTCGTCGCCGACCAGCACGCGGATGCGGTTCTTGCGCATCTTGCCGGCGGTGTGACCCAGGATCTCATGGTCGTTTTCCAGCCGGACGCGGAACATGGCGTTGGGCAGCAGTTCGACTACCTGGCCACGCATTTCGAGAAGTTCTTCTTTAGCCAAACAATGCCTCATGAGTATGCGGGCCGCGCCGCGTGACGCGCGCCCTTAGCGGATGGGGAACGAAAAGGGAAGGATGCCTGCGTTACTTAGGCAGCGTAGCGGCCATCTTCCAGCTTGCGCAGCCGCCCCATGCCGGCGAGCGCGTCGAGTACCGGCAGCAATCCCTTGGCATTCTTGCCCTGGAATGCGCGCGCCACGTCGTTCGCGGCGATCGGGCGCGCGGCACGTTCGACCACCTGCGCCACGGCGACGACCTGATCGGAGAGAGTCGCCGGCCACGGAATGATCTCGGCGGTCCGCACTTCCTCGGGCAGCGCCAGCGAGACCTGTTCGGCGGGTGCCTTGTAGCCCGGCGCCTGGAAGTCGGGGCGCAGCCAGCGCACTTTGCCCTGGGCCTCCTCGGCGGCGCGCTCCTTGTTGAGCGCGACCAGCCGTTCGAGAATTTCCTCGTCGGTCAGGTCGCGCGGCCAGCCATAGGCATCGGCGACCAGATCATCGATCGTGTCGTGATACTGCCGGATCAGCGAGACGCAGCCGCGCTCGGCGGTATCGCGGTCCTTGTCCGACAGGACGGTGCCGGCCTTCTCGGCGGCGCGGAGCGCTTCGAGCACGTTGTAGAGCTTGGTCAGCGTCAGGTCTTCGTGACGTGCAAGCACGTCCTTGCGCAGCGCGTCGAGCTTCTCGGCGGCGTCGCGGATTTGAGATTTGAGAGATTCGTCGGAGGAGTCTGGGAAGGGGAATGGGTCGAAGCACTGTGTCTTTGTATAACGATGGCCTTGCTTGAACGACGCAACGCCAAGAAGACCGGAGTTTGCGTATGTCCACTGCATGTGAAAGCGACTAGAGAGCACTCCCAATTCCATACCGTCGCAAAGCGCAATACAGACGAGCATGTGGTCGGGTATGATTGACCTATCTACGAACTGAAAAACACGGTGTTTTGTCGTTTCGACCGTGACGACATAGCGCGACAGGGTGGCAAGCGCTTTGCGCAATTCGGGCCGAGGCCAGCCGAATAGCCACCAATACTGGCGAATGGAATCTCGCCTGTTCGAGTCACGGTGAGGCTTAACGTAGTTGAGCAGATGGCTATAGATTTGCGGCCACCGGCTTTGCAGCTCTGCTTCCGTCATTCCGAAAGCGTCAATTACTAGAGCGCCTCTAGAGTGATCCATCAAGTCTCGCCCGTTCCTGTACGGCTTGATGATTTCTGTTATGCCGGGATCGTCGGGCCAGCCGAAACTTCTAGCGTCTTCCGCGTTCAAAATAAATCCGTCGCCGTGAAGCGCACAACCGTTTGCCGCAATCTTGCGGTTCGATAGGAGTTCGTTCGCCGATGTGACGTCTGCTCCGACTTTCAAGTCGGCATTGATTATCCCAGTGCGTTCGCAAATCTCGACGTTATCGGGCGCGTGCCGTTCGCTCACGACAGTGGCAAGTCGTCCCGAACCTTTGAGGCGAGTGCCGACCGTCATAGCGATCCGCACAGCAGCGCTACCACTTTCGTCGATCCAAGGGTGGTCCGGTATAGCATAGGCAAGGTGGAGGCCGTCGAGCGCATCCAAGTGCTTTTCTATGACCCTACGCCCAAATTTTTGGGACAAGCTGTTCGTCGTAACAAAGCCAAATTGTGTGGCCGTTCCTTTGCGAACCAAGGTTGCCGCCTTGTCCCACCAGTGCGTCACTAAATCAGCCGACTCGGGGATTTTGGAAGTCCGGAATAGTGCTTCGAAATAACCATCGCCTACAGCTGCACGAAGACCAACCTTCCCGATAAACGGCGGATTTCCAATGATAAAGTCTGCCTTTGGCCATTTCGCAGCCTTCGGATTGACGTACCGATACACCTCGACCCGCGCCGTCTCGTCGGGCACGTCCTTCCCGGTCACGGGATGCTTCTTCATCGTCTCGCCGTCCCAGCGGGTGACGGGCCGGCCATATTGATCCCGTTCCAGTTCGCGCCGGTCCCAGGTGATCAGCGCGTCTCGGTTCTCGATCGTCTTGACGTCCCGCAGCACGGGCTCGGGCGGCATCCGCTCCTCGCCGTTCACGCGGAAATGCCATTGCAGATAGCCGATCCACAGGACGAGCTGCGCGATGGCGGCCGCGCGGGGATTGATCTCGATTCCCAGGAAATTCTCAGGGGTGATGGTGTGACCGCTAATTTCCGCCAGATATTGGTCGTCGCCCAATTCCTGCAGGAGTTCGAGGACTTCTCCCTCCAATTCCTTCATCCGCGCCATCGCGACATAGAGGAAATTGCCGGTGCCGCAGGCAGGGTCGAGCACCTTGGTCCGCGCCAGTTTGCCGTGGAAGGTTTCGACGATCTTGCGTGCGGCTTCCTTGTCCCCGGCTTCGGCGGCCTCGGTGGCTGCCGTCCGCGCGCCGAGCCAGTCATCGCGCAGCGGCTCCATGATCGTCGGGCCGACCAACCGCTCGACATAAGCGCGCGGCGTGTAATGGGCGCCGAGCTTCGCGCGTTCCTTCACGTTCAGCGCGCGCTCGAGCAAAGTGCCGAAAATCGCGGGCTCGACCTGCCGCCAGTCGGATGCGGCGGCGGCGATCAGGACGTCGATCTCGTTCGGAAGGAGCGGGATCGCGACGGTTTCCTTGAACAGATAGCCGTTGAACTTGCGCACCGTCTCGCCGGCCTCGCCCAATCCAAAGGCGATCCCGCCGGCGTCCATCGCTTGCCAGAGCTGGGTGAGCTGCGCCGGCAGAAGGTCGGGCCGGTCGCGCGTCTTCTTGAGAAGCGCGCTGAAACTCTTCTTCGGGATAAGCCCGGTATCCTCGGCGAACATCGTGAAGAGCAGCCGCATCAGGAAGGCGGCGACACGATCCGCATTCTGTTCGCGTGCCTCGATATCCCTGGCGAGCGTCGCGAGGAGCGCGGCGATGTCGCGGGTTACTCGTGCCGCCTCCGCACTGGGGTCGAGAGTGAGCGGCGCGTTCCAGATCGCGGCCAGCCGCTTGCGCACGTCGTCGTCGCGCAAATCGTCAAGCGTGATGCGGAAGCGCCGGCGGTCGGGAAAGGGCGCATAGCCGCGCCCGTCGCGCGAGAAATTGGCGTAGACGTCGATGCAATAGCCGATGTCGCTGACCAGCAGGAACGGCGGCCAGCCATGTCCGTTGGGGAGTGCCTTGGCATAGCCCTCTGCCTGGCCGGCGGCGCGCTGCATCGCGCCGGTCCATTGCCCGGTGCCGCGCTTGGCCATGCCGCGCTTGAAGCGTTCGGCCGCGGTCTGGCCGAAAAAGTCGCGGAGCGATTCGCCTGCGCCGCCTTCCACCGCGGCGATGTCGGCGGCGCTGCCTTGCTTGGCTTCCAGTATGTAGCTGTCGCGCTTGTAGCAGTCGATCCAGCCGTTCGACGTCGAACCGTCGATCTCCGTCTTGATGACGTGACGCTCGAACACATAGTCGTTCTTGGCCGTGTCCGACCGGGTCGGGTCGGGCGGATCGACGCCAAGCAAACGGCAAAGATCGGTGACGAAGAGCTGCGTGTTGGCGCGCTCGTTCCCCCCCGACAGTCGCCATTTGTTGATAAATTCGTCGACTGTCACAATCGCTCCCCAGACGCACCGTGCACGGCGCATCGATTGTGTTCAAGCAGGATTGATCGCGATTTCGGAGCTTTAGGCGGTATCTATATTGCGACCTGCGCATGTGGGGCGGGGCACGATCAGCCCCAACCGTCATGCCGGGCTCGTCCCGGCATCCACCGTCCCGCATACCCACCGGCCTTTGGTGACGCGGCCCGGTGGACCCCGGGACGAGCCCGGGGTGACGCAGGATGATGCGCGTCATGTCCGGGTTCACGACACGAAGCCCCTGGGTCGGGGAGGATCGGGTGAAGGTCGAGACGCTTCAGGTCGGTGCCGGCTGTGCGTGGTCCGGTCGGACGTCGCAAACCTCCTAGCTATCCGCCCTCGCGGATGCCACCGTAACGACTGTCATCCATTGCCGGGACCCGACCGATGCGCCGTATCCTTGCCGCCACCACGCTTGCCCTTTCTCCGCTTGCCTTCGCCGTCCCGCTGCCCGCCGACGCCAGCGGCGATTTCGGCTGTTCGCCGTCCTGGCGGCTGAACCACGCCAACCTGACCGGCTGCGATGACATGGCGATGCTGGGGCCGGGCAACGACACGCGGACCAACCTCACCATGCTGCTGTTCGATCGCCGCGGGTCGCTGCCCAGGCCGGGCGAGGGCGCGCCGCCGCAACCGCTCGACGCCTTGTTCGATTGGCGCACCTTGTCGGGCTGGCTGGCGGCTCGCCCCGACACTAGCGACAGCGACTATTCCTCGGGCGAAGGGTCGCGCTGCCGGTCCAATGGTAGCGGCGCGGAGGCATTCGAGGCGGCGGTCAACGCCGCCAGATTGCCGGGCGGCGAGGGCGCGGCGCTGATCGCTGCCCGCAAGTCCCTCAATCCCGATTGCGCCAAGCCTGGCGCGAGTGTCAGCGCGGCGCTCGACGGCCAAGTGAAGTCGCCCGCGGGCAAGGCGTTCGCCACCTATCTGGCCGGCGCGCAGGCCTTTTACGACGGCGATTTCGATGCGGCGGGGACACGCTTCGCCAGCCTGGGCGGCGCGCGCGACGGCTGGCTGCGCGAGACCGCGCGCTACATGGCGGCGCGGGTCGAGGTGAACCGGATCCAGGTCGGCCTGTTCGACGAATATGGCAATCCCAAGGACTTCAAGACGGTCGACCAGAAGGTGGTCGCCGCGGCCGATGCGGGGTTGCGCGCCTATCTGAAGGACTATCCCAACGGGCTCTATGCGGGGTCGGCGCGCGGCCTGTTGCGGCGCGTCTATTGGTTCGGCAGCAAGCGCGATCTGCTCGCCCAGCAATATGTCGCGCTATTCGCACAGCCGACAGCAGCACGCGGGCTGAACGACGTCGATCTCGCCGAGGAGATGGACACCAAGCTGCTGCCCGATCTGACGATCGGCGATACGCGCGACCCGACCCTGCTCGCGGTGCTCGACCTCAAGCGGATGCGGATGGCGGACGACGAGGTCAGCGCCGGGTGCTGCACCAATCCGATCACGCTGGCTGAGATCAACGGCCAGCGCGCGGCCTTCGCCGGCAACCAGCCGCTGTTCGACTATCTGGTCGCCGCGCACCAATATTATATCGGCAAGAAGCCGGCCGAGGTGCTCAAGCTGATCCCGGACGCCGCGCGCCAATCGAGCTTCACCGAAGTGCAGTTCAGCCGCCAGATGTTGCGCGGTATGGCGCTGGAGGCGGTCGGCGATCGCAATGCGCGCGGCTTCTGGCTGGAGATGCTGCCCGGCGCGAAGCTCGACGCGCAGCATTCGGCGATCGAGCTCGCGCTTGCCTGGCATGACGAGCGGACCGGCGGGCTGGCGCGGGTGTTCGCGCCCGACTCACCGGTCGACGACGCGATGCTGCGCGGCATCCTGTTGACCAACGTCGCCGATGCCGGGCTGCTGCGCAAACAGGCGATCGGGGCGAAGGCCGCGCACGAACGCCAACTTGCGCTGTTCACCCTGCTCTACAAGGAATTGAGCCGCGGCGCGTATCGCGATTTCGGCACCGACCTCGCGCTGGTGCCGGCGGGTGCCGCCAGCGACACCAATTTCTACGATTTGCTGGGATCGGAGGCATTGCCGCTCGGGCTGTTCCTCAAGCCGACCCAGGCCACCGATATCGATTGCCCGACGCTCAAGCGCACCGCGGCCGACCTCGCCGCAACACCCGGCAGTCCGCATGCGCGGCTGTGCCTGGCCGATTTCTTCCGCGCCAATGGATTCGACCAGTTCGTGCTCGACACCCAGCCGCCCAAACAGGATCTCGGCGGGACGAAGACCCTGTTCGCCGGGCCGGTCTATTCGCGGCTTGAAGTCTACAAGTCGATCGCCGCCGATGCCAAGGCGCCGGGGGACGACAAGGCCTATGCCTTGTTCCGCGCGGTCAATTGCTATGCGCCGTCGGGCAACAATTCGTGCGGCGGAACCGATGTCGACAAGTCGGTGCGCAAGGGCTGGTTCGCGCGGCTGAAGAGCGATTACCCCAAGTCGCGTTGGGCACGCGAACTGCGTTATTATTGGTAGGCGGTGATCCGCGCCGTCATCGCCGTCGCGGCATTGGGCATTGCGCTGCTCCCCGTGCCGATCGCGCGCGACCGGCGGGTCGTGCCGGCTTACGACGCGGTGTGGCTGTGGGCAGGGGTGAAGGCGCAGCCGGCGCTCGGGGCGGCGAGGCGCCTGTACCTGCTCCAGGGGCAGGTTGAGGCAACCGATCCGGTCCGTTATGTGGCGCAGCGCGCGGCAGTACCGCACCTCGGCAATCGCGACGTCTGGATGGTGGTGCGGGTCGAGACGCTCGCCTGGTCGCCCGCCATCTACGACCAGCTGCTCGCGGCGCTGGAACGCTGGCGCGCGGGGGGCAATCGCGTCGTCGGCGTGCAAATCGATTTCGACGCGCGGACACGTCATCTGGAGGAATATGCCGCGTTCCTGCGCGGATTACGCGCGCGATTGCCGCGCGACTGCCGGCTGGGAATCACCGGCCTGCTCGACTGGAGCGCGAACGGCGATCCCCAGGGCCTCGATGCGCTGGCGGGCGTGGTCGATGAGGCGGTGCTGCAAATCTATCAGGGGCGCCATGTCATTCCCGGGTATCGGGCATATCTGGCGAAGCTCGACCGGCTGAAGCTGCCGTTCCGGATCGGGTTGCTGCAAGGGGGCGAGTGGCAGCCGACGCCCGGGCTAGAAGATAACCCCTATTTTCGAGGCTATGTGACCTTCCTGGTCAATGCGGATTAGCTCCCCTCCCGTTTACGGGAGGGGTCGGGGGAGGGCTTGTCGCGGCAGGCGGTGAAGAAACATGCCCTCCCCTAACCCCTCCCGTAAATGGGAGGGGAACCATCCTACGGCGCCGGACACACCTGCCCAGTCGCTGCTCTTTGCAGCAGGCCCGCCCGGTTAGCCCTCAGATCCGCACCACTCCGCCCCTGCGGCTCCGGCCCATCCGCCAGCCCCTTCCACAAAGCCGCGTTGAACCGCGGCGTGTCGAGCCGGTCCTCGCTAGTGAAATCCTGCCCCTGCATCGCTGCCGCCCACCAGCCGGCATCGCGCGGGGGGCAGGCATTCGCGGCCGTCTTCGCGGCGACGAAGCGGTCGGCCGGGATCGGCAGCTTGGTCCCGCGCAGCACGTCGGCCGCCTTCGCGCGGAACGTCCAGTCCTTCTGGTTCAGGTCGAACACATCCGCCATCGGAGCCGCGAGCGCGTCGTTGAGCCCGAGCGGCGGCAGGCCCAGCACCGCCTCGATCGTCCTCAACATGCTGACGGTCGTGTAGCGCGTGGTGACCAGGGCGTGTTGCTTCACATACGGCCCGACGACGAAGGCGATGCTGCGTCGCGCGTCGACATGGTCGCCGCCATTCTGGGCGTCGTCCTCGATCACGAACACCAGGGTCGAATCCTTGAACGAGCTATTGGCGATGCGTTCCAACACCATACCGACCGAATAATCGTTATCGGCCATCTCGGTCTCGACCGTATTCACGCCGTCGACCGCTTCCTTGAAGTCGCCGAAATGATCGTGGCTGAGACGCAGCAGGGTGAGCGCGGGCATCGTCCCCGCCTTGTCCTGCTGGTCGAACTCGCGCTGCCATTCGAGCATGCGCCAATAATCGGGCAGTTTCTGGTCGAAGCCGCGGAAATAGGGATCGCTGCGGCTGGCGAGATCACGGTCGGCGGGGGTCCAGATCGTGTGCTTGTCCTTGAACGGCTCGCGCAACAAGGGAACGAAACCGGGGGATTCGCTGTCATAGACCGACGCGTCGGCGAACCCGTAATTGCGCACGGTCAGCCCGGCGCGGATCGCCGCGTTCCACAAATAGCCCTGGCCGGGCAGCTTGTCGTCATCGGCATCGGGCGCGTTGAGCAGGGCCGGGCCGGGCATCAGGTCGGGATCGTTGGGATGGCGTGGATCGACCTTGCGGCGCTCGGCGAGGCTGAGGTTGGTCGCGACGTTGCGGTCCGCTTCCTCCGCTTCGTACGCCAGACCCCGCGCCGCGTAATTCACCGGTGCGGTCTTCTCGAGCAGGTCGGGGACGCGCGCGGCGGTGGTCCAGGTCCAGCCGGTGCTGGATTGCTCGCCCGAATCGTAGAAATTGTCGAGCGTGACGAAATCGCGGGCCATGGCGTGATGGTTGGGGCTCAGCGCCTCGCCCAGGATTGCCAGGCTGGGGTCGCCATTGCCGATTTGCAGGTCGCCGAGCACCTGATCATAGGTGCGGTTTTCCTTCACGATGAAGACGACATGCTTGATGCGCTTGGCGACCTCGGCCATCCGCGCCTCCGCCGCGCGGCGCGCCGTGGCGTTGGACAGGCCGATATTGTCGGCGACCTGCAGCGTGGTCTTCGCCAATGCCCGGCCGTCGGGCATCGGGAACTGCAACAGCCCCGCCTTTTCCAACTGGAAGATGTATTGGTTTGCCGCGCCGCAAGCGCTCGGCTGCGCTTTCTCGACCGCGAGTTTGGGCGCGCAGCCGCGCGGATTGGGGCCGGGCGGGCTCTTGCGATTGACGACGAACACGCGCGCGCCGTCGACGCTGGTCGCGACCGCGCTGGGATACCAGCCGGTCGGCACGACGCCCACCACCTCGGCCGACGTCGCGCCCGGCTGAACCATCGCCAGCGCGTTGATCCCGCCATACGTGACCAGCAAAGTACCCGTCGGCGTGAGCGCGAGGCCGTTGGGATTGAGCCCCTTGCCGAGCGGCCCTGCCGACAGGCTGTCGGGCAGGCCGAGCCTTGGCTCGCCGGCAAGCGTGTCGCTCGCCAGATCGACCATCGCCAGCCGATCGGCATTGTCCTCGGTCGCGTAGAGGCGGTGCGTGCGCGGGGCGATCAGCATCGCGGTCGGCTCGCCGATCGTGGCGATACGCTTGGCGACGCGGACCGAGCGCCCGGCGATATCGAGCGCAACGATCTGGCGGTCGCGCGGCGCCGAGGCATAGGCGCGGCCATTGTCGCGCCACACGATCGCGAACGGGAATTCGCCGCCGGGCTGGCCGGTGGCGGCAGGATCGATCTTGCCCGGGCGCAAATCCTGCTCGGCGATGATCGCGCGGCTGGCGAGGTCGATCAGCGTGACCGAATCGTTATAATAATTGGCGACGAGCAGGCGCTTGCCGTCCGGGCTGATCGCCACGCCGGCCGCTTGCGGCTTGACGTCGACGCCATTGCCAGCCGCGTGGCCGAGCTTGATTGGAGTGCCCGAGGGGAAGAACCCCGCTTTGCCGCGGCGGAACAGATGAACGACGTCGTCCACCCCGCCGCCCACCGCGAAGCCGCGTCCGTCGGGCGTCCAGGCTACCCCCGAATAGGCGTTGGGCACGACTAATGTCTGCTCGAGGCGCGCGCCGGCGCGATCGATGCGATAGGCGAAGACGTACTGGCCCGATTGCGCGGCGACGATCTTGCCGTCGGGTCCGTTGAAACGATTGAACCCGCTGGTCAGCACCAGCATCTCGCGGCGATCGGGGCTGACCGCGATCGCGGCTGCGCCGTCGGCGACATAATCGGGGTGGGGGCCGACCCGCGACACAAGTGGCCGGAACACCGCGCCGGGCGCGGCGAGCGGCGAGAGCGACTGGCCGGTCGGCAATTGCTGGGCCGATGCCGCGGCGCCAAGCCCGGCGACCAGTCCGATTAACGCGCGCACCCTCATCATCGTCTCCCCTTCATCCGGGGCGGATAGGACGCGGTTGCTACGCTTCGATGACGATGCCTTATTCGGCTTCGTCGGCGCCCTCGTCCGATTCCGCCGCGGTGTGGAAATAGGCCTCTACCGGGCCGGTCAGCTTGATCGTCAGCGGGTTGCCGTGGCGATCGACTTTCTTGCCGAGCGCAACGCGGACCCAGCCTTCCGAAATCGAATATTCCTCGACATCGGTGCGCTCGGAACCCTTGAAGCGGATGCCGACGCCGCGCTGCAGCGCTTCCTGGTCGAAGAAGGGGCTGCGCGGATTGCTCGACAAATGATCGGGGGGCGTATCGGTCATGGCGCGGGCTATTGCCGCGACCTGCTTCAAAAAGCAAACGGCGCGGGAAAGCCGAAGCCTCCCGCGCCGTTCCGCTCAGTTCAGCGGCTGCTTAGTTGCAGACGCGGACCCGGACGCTGCGATCCCAATAGGGGTCGTAACGGCGTTCGACCCAGCAATGGCGATAGTCGCGATAGCGATAGGCATAATAACCGTCGGTCGGATAATAGCCGCGCTGGCGATAATAATAGTCATCGTAATCGGGGCGATAGCCGCGGCTGCGATAATAATAGTCGCGGTCGTAACGGTCGTTGGCCGACGAAGCGATCGCCGCGCCCAGCGCCAGACCGACGATGCCGCCCGCGATCGCGACGCCGGTGTCGTCGTCATGATGCCAGCGGCGATAGCGCTGCGCGTCGGCCGGAGCAGCGACAGTCAGTGCGGTGGCTGCGAGCGTGGTGCCGAGCACCGCCTTGGTCAGGAACTTGTTCATGTGAAACTCCATCGTCAAGCACTCGGAAACCATGCATCAAACGCAGACTGTCCGAGCCTGTTGCATCCTTCTATGCGAGTCGTTCTGAATGGCCGCTGAGACGGGCGTTCACTTGGGATTTAGGTAGGGAGATAGCGGATGGCGTACTGGTTCCTGCGGTCGGAGCCCGAAGTCTATGGCTGGGATCACCTGGTCCGCGACGGCGCCACCGAATGGGATGGCATCCGCAATTACACCGCGCGCAATTTCCTCAAGGACATGCAGGTCGGCGACCAGGCGATCCTCTATCATTCCAACACCGAAAAGGCCTGTGCCGGGATCATGGAGATCACCCGCACCTGGAAACCCGACGGCGAGAAAGGCGACTGGGCATCGGTCGCGGTGAAGCCGGTGCGGCCGTTGCAGCATCACGTCACCCTCGCCGAAATGAAGGCCGAACCGCGCCTCGCCAAGATCGAGGTGCTGCGGCAGTCGCGGCTGTCGGTGACGCCGGTGCGCGACGATGAATGGGCGGTGCTGATGGAAATGGCGCAAGGGTGAGCGCGGGTGCCCTGCATCTGATCACGGGCAAGATCGCCGCCGGAAAGTCGACGCTCGCCGCGAAGCTGGCGGCGGAGACCGGCGGGCTGGTATTGGCCGAGGACCAGTGGCTGGCGACGCTCCATCCGGCGCGGATCACGTCGCTCGACGATTATCGCCGTGAGAGCGAGCGGCTGCGCACCGCCATCGCGCCGCTGATCGTCGATCTGCTGCGGCGTGGGCTGACCATCATTCTCGATTTTCCGGCGAACACCGTCGCCAGTAGGACCTGGATGCGCGGGCTGGCGGACGAGGCGGGAATTACCGCCACGCTGCATTTCCTCGACCTGCCGGATGATCTGTGCCGCCAACGCCTTCATGCGCGCAACGCCGCCGGCACGCATGCCTATCAGGCAAGCGATGCCGAATTCGACCAGTTCACCGCGCACTTCGTGCCGCCGCATGCCGATGAAGGCTTTGCGATCGTACGGTATGGGCCGGAATAATCTGCGCGAAGGGTTCGGCGCCATCGCGCGTTAAGCTGGCAGGAGCCAGACTGGATACGTGCTGATGCGGTTCACCAGCGCCGCGCGGGACGCCGCGCCGGCCGATAACGACGATGCGTTGATGGCGCGCATCGCCGGGCGCGATGCCGTGGCGTTCGGGCGCGTGGTCGATGCCCATGCCGCGATGCTCCACCGCATCGCCTATCGCATGATCGGCGACGCGGCGGAGGCCGAGGATATCGCGCAGGAGGCTCTGCTGCGCTTGTGGGCCTCTGCCGAACGCTGGCGGCCGGGGCAGGCGGGGATTGCGGCCTGGCTGACGCGAGTCGCGGTCAATCAATGCCTCGATCGCCTCAGGCGACGGCGTTTCGCCAGCGACGAGGAGCCGCCGGAACGCGCCGACGAAGCGCCGGGGGCGGAGGCCCAGGTCGAAGACGAGCAATTGCGCCGCGCGGCGCGGGCCGCGCTGGGCGATCTCAGCGAGCGGCATCGCGCCGCGATCGTGCTGACCTATTACGAGGAGTTACCCAATTCGATGGCGGCCGAGGCGCTGGAGATGAACCTGAAGGCGTTCGAGTCGCTGTTGTTGCGCGCGCGCGGTGCGATGCGCGCGGCATTGGCGGCGCGAGGGCTGACCTCGTTGACCGGGGAGACCGCGTCATGAGCGCGAACGAGATGGATTTCACCGCCACCGAACGTGCGGCGCTCGATCGCTTCACGGTGCCGGCGATGCGTTCCGGTTTCGCCGCGGACATGGTGTCGGCGGCGACCGCCGGCGCTCGCGTGCCGCCGCGGCGGACCGGACGCGTGGGCTGGCGGGCGCATGGCCGCGTCTTGATCGGCGCCGGTGCGCTGGTACTGGCGAGCGCGACGGCGGCGGCGACCGGCTGGTTCGGCAAGCTGCCGATCGCGATCCCAGGCATTACCCGCACCGTCGCCGAGCCGGTGGTGGCCAAGCCGAAGCATGTGGTGCGTGCGGAAAGGCCGAAGCCGAAGGTCGGGCAAGCACAGGCGCTGGCGACGGTTCCCGAGCCTCAACCGACAGTTCAACCGACAGTGTCGCCCGACCCGGCGCCGCTCGACCGGTGGCGCGCGCAGCGCCAGGCACGGATCGCGGCGGGGTTGCCGATAAATCGGCCGCTGGTGCGCCGCGCGCTGATGGCCCGGTTCCGCGCCATGCCCGTATCGCAGCGTCAGGCAGCAGTGGCCGAATGGCGACGGATCAGGGCACTGCCGCCGCCCGAGCGCAAGGCAGAGATTGCCAAGCTCAAGGCCGATTATCTCGCCACCCACCCGCGCGTCGCCGCGCAGGTGGAAAGGCGACTGGAAGCGAAGTCGGCCTTGGCTGCCTCCGCAGGCGATCCGGTCAAGCCGGACGCGGCACTTCCCGGACGCCTGATCGAGCCGGGCACCGCAATGGCTAATCGGCTTACGCCGCAAGAACGGTTCGAGCGACGCCAGGCGCGCCGCCAATGGTGGTTGCAGCGTCGTGCGATGCGGTCGCAGTCTGGCCAGCCATCACCATCGAACGCGCCCGACGAAGGGCAGGGCGCGCCCGATCGTTGAAGGCCTAGACGGGGCTGCCTTCCTCCAATTTCGGCAGTTCCGTCGCCAGTTCTTGATCAGGCGTCGCCGGGCTGGCGCAGCGTCACCGGTATCTTCGATAGCGGCACGCCGGTCTCGGCATCGACGACCAGCGGCGTGATCGTCCGGCCGCTGCGCGCATCGACCAACTCGCTGATCGGTCCTTCGCCGAAATGCTTGCGTGCCCAGCCGCCCAGCGCCTGCAGCACGGGCAGATAATCGAGGCCTGCCTCGGTCAGGACATATTCGTCCCGTGGCGGGCGTTCGCTGTAGCGCCGGCGCTCCAGCATTCCCGCCTCGACCAACGTAGCCAGCCGCCGCGTCAGGATGTTGGGTGCGATCCCCAGGCTCTTCTGAAAATCGTCGAACCGCGTTCGGCCGAGCCCCGCGTCGCGTAGGATCAGCATGCTCCACGCATCGCCCGCCCGCGCCAGTCCGCGGCCGACCGGGCAGATGCCAAAGGATAATTTCTCGATGTCCATTGCAAAATGATAGTCACATTACTATCAAAATGCAAGTCGCTCGACTCGGTGCCGGGCGAGAAGGAGAAATTCGATGACTCAAGCTCTCAACCAGACCGCGCTGATCACCGGCGGGTCGACCGGCATCGGCGCGGTTTATGCCGATCGCCTCGCCCATCGCGGCTATGACCTGATCCTGGTGGCCCGCGATCAGGCACGGATGGAGGCGCTGGCCGAACGGCTGCGCGGCGAAACCGGCCGCACGATCGAGGTGGTTCGCGCCGACCTCACCGATCGCGCCGATCTGGCGCGCGTGGCGGAGCGGTTTGCCAGCGATCCGGCGATCACCTTGCTGGTCAACAATGCCGGACTATCGATGACGGGGGATGCGATTTCGGTCGAGCCGGCCGAAATCGAGCGGTTGGTCGCGCTGAACATCACCGCTCCAACTGTGCTTGCAGGCGCCGCGGGTAAGGCATTCGTCGCGCGCGGTGAAGGCGCGATCATCAATCTCGCCTCGGTCCTCGCCTTGGTCCCGGAGATGTTCGACGGTGTATATTCCGGGTCCAAGGCCTTTCTGCTCAACTTGAGCCAGAGCCTGACGGCGCAATATGGCGCCAAGGGTCTCTATGTGCAGGCGGTGCTGCCCGGCGCGACGCGGACCGAGATCTGGGAACGGTCGGGCAAGGACGTCGACGCTTTTCCGCCCGAATGGGTGATGGATGTCGATGATCTCGTCGACGCGGCGCTGATCGGGTTCGATCGTCGCGAGGCCGTAACGATCCCGCCGCTGGCGGATGCCGACCTGCCGCAATGGGAAGCGATGCAGGCATCGCGCGCCTCTCTGGCCGGCAAGCTCAGCAACCGCGCGGTCGCTGAGCGCTATCGCGAACCCGCGTTGGCCTGAATCGGACGGGCGCCCGATCGCCGGGCGCCCGCTGCCACTGGCATTTGCCGCCGGCCGTGATTAGGCTGCGCGCCATTCCAAGAACAGGAGAGGCGCATGGCAGAGTTTTCCCGGCGTGAGGTCGGCGCGATATTGGGAACGTTCTCAACGATGGCGGCGGCAAGCCCCGCACTGGCCGCCGGATCGCTCGCCCAGCGTCGGTTTCCCAAGGGATTCAAATGGGGCTGCGCGACCGCGGCCTATCAGGTCGAAGGCGCGGTCAAGGAAGACGGCCGCGGCGAAACCAATTGGGACATCTTCTCGCACACGCCGGGTAAGGTCGCGAATGGCGATACCGGCGACATCGCCTGCGACAGCTATCATCGCTATCGCGAGGATCATCAGCTGCTCAAGGCATTGGGCGTCTCGACCTACCGGATGTCGCTCGCCTGGTCGCGCATCTTTCCGGAAGGGCGCGGCCAACCGAACCAGGCGGGGATAGACCATTATAACCGGGTGATCGACGACCTGCTGGCCAACGGCATCACGCCGTACGTCACCTTGTTCCACTGGGATCTGCCCGCGGCATTGCCCGGCGGATGGCAGTCGCGCGACACCGCCAAGGCCTTTGCCGATTATGCGGGGTTCATGGCGGGCAAGCTCAGTGACCGCGTGAAACATTTCATGACGACCAACGAATTCGCGTGCTTCACCGATCTCGGCCACAAGGAAGGTATTCACGCGCCCGGGCTCAAACTCGACCCCGCCGGCGTCAACCAAGTGCGCCATCACGGCGTTCTGGCGCATGGTCTTGGCGTCCAAGCGATTCGAGCGAGCGCGAAGGCTGGAACGAAGGTCGGGCTCGCCGACAATCCCTCGATCACCGTACCGGTGATCGAGACCACCGAGCATATCGCCGCGGCACGCAAGGCGATGCGCGAGGTCAATGCCGCCGCGCTGACCGCGGTGATGGAGGGGCGCTATCTCGACAGCTACCTGACGGCGCAGGGCGCGGCGGCGCCGAAGGTCGAGGACGGCGACATGAAGGCGATCGGCAGCCGCCTCGATTTCGTCGGGATCAACGTCTACGCGCCGCAATTCGTCCGGGCGGATGCCAATGCGCAGGGCTATACGGTCCTGCCGATGCTTGCGTCGTCACCGCATATGGCGTCGCCCTGGCTGCGCGTCGGGCCCGAATCCGCTTATTGGGCGGTGCGTAATGCGACCGAACTCTGGAAGCCGACAGCGATCTACATCACCGAAAACGGCTGTTCGGCGGACGATCCGGTGACCGACGGGCGGATCGATGATGCCGATCGCGTGATGTACCTGCGCAACTATATCGGACAGGCGCAGCGTGCCACGGCGGAGGGACTACCGCTGGCCGGCTATTTCCTGTGGAGCCTGATGGACAATTTCGAATGGGCCGACGGCTACGGCAAGAGGTTCGGGCTGCACTATGTCGACTTCAAGACGCAGCAGCGCATCCCCAAGCTGAGTGCTGCCTGGTATCGCGAACTCATCAGGCGCAACGCGCTGGTTTAGCGACCGATTGGGGGTTTCCGGCGGCGCGAGATCGGGTATCGGGCGGCTCCTGCGTATTTGGGAGAGGTGATGTGCGCTTCGCGAAGCTGACGGTCCTGGCTCTGGCGCTGGGCGCGAGCGTGTCCGCGGCCGCGCCGCAAAAGGCCGCCGCGCCGAAGGAACCGCCGATCGTGCGGGTCCGGATGACCACCTCCGCCGGCGTGATCACGCTCGCCATCGACGTCCGGCACGCGCCCAAGACCGGCGCCAATTTCCTGATGTATGTCGATGACGGCCGGCTCGACGGCACGCGCTTCTATCGCGCGGCGCGGCGCAAGGGCGCGCCCAATCTCGGCTTCGTCCAGGGCGGGATCGACACCGACGCGCGCCGCCGGCTGGAGCCGGTGCCGCTCGAGCCGACCAGCAAGACCGGACTCCATCATGTCGACGGCGCGATCTCGATGGCGCGCTACGACAACCCCAATTCGGGCACGGCCAATTTCTCACTGATGGTCGGCGCGAGCCCGAACATGGACGCGCGGCCCGGATCGCCGGGTTACGCCGTGTTCGGCCGCATCGTCGGCGGCATGGACGTGGTCAAGAAGATCCTGGCGATGCCGACCAGCCCCGGCGGCGAAGGTGCGATGAAGGGCCAGATGCTGGTGAAGCCGGTGACGATCATCCGCGCGCAACGGCTCGACGGCACGCCCAAGCCGACCGGGCGCGCGAAAGTGTGGGAACTGTTCGCTGGCATGAAGTGACATGCAAAAGCCCCGCGCGATGCGAACCGCACGGGGCCTTGCTGACCGACAGATCGGATCGAAGGATCAGCTTTACGCTGCCTGCTTCGCCCGGCTGGCGCGCTTGCGCTCATGTGGATCGAGATAGCGCTTGCGCAACCGGATCGACTTGGGCGTCACTTCGACCATTTCGTCATCGTCGATATAGGCGATCGCCTGTTCCAGCGTCATCTTCTTCGGCGGAGTCAGGCGGATGGCATCGTCCTTGCCGCCAGACGCGCGGAAGTTGGTCAGCTGCTTCGCCTTCATCGGATTGACCTCGAGGTCATCCGGCTTGGCATTCTCGCCGACGATCATGCCCTCGTACAGCGCCTCGCCATGTCCGACGAACAGGATGCCGCGCTCTTCCAGCGGGCCGAGCGCGTAGCTGTTGGCCTCGCCCGATCCGTTGGAGATGAGCACGCCGTTCTTGCGGCCCTCGATATTGCCCTTGTGGGGCCCGTATTTCTCGAACAGCCGGTTCATGATGCCGGTACCGCGCGTGTCCGACAGGAACTCGCCGTGATAGCCGATCATGCCGCGGCTGGGCGCCGAGAAGGTGATGCGCGTCTTGCCGCCGCCCGACGGACGCATGTCGGTCAGCTCGGCCTTGCGGATCGCCATCTTCTCGACAACCGTGCCCGAATATTCCTCGTCCACGTCGATGATGACGGTTTCGTAAGGCTCGGTCTTCTTGCCGCTCTCGTCCTCGCCGAACAACACGCGCGGACGGCTGATGCCGAGCTCGAACCCCTCGCGGCGCATCGTCTCGATCAGCACGCCGAGCTGGAGCTCGCCGCGGCCGGCGACTTCGTAGCTGTCGCGGTCGGCGGCTTCGGTCACCTTGATCGCGACGTTGCTCTCGGCCTCGCGGAACAGGCGGTCGCGGATCATGCGGCTGGTCACCTTGGTGCCCTCGCGGCCCGCCATCGGGCTGTCGTTGACGGCGAAGCGCATCGACAAGGTGGGCGGATCGATCGGCTGCGCGTGAAGCGGCTCGGTCACTTCGGGGTCGCAGATCGTGTTCGACACCGTGGTGTGCGTCAGGCCCGCGATCGAGATGATGTCGCCCGCCTGCGCCTCGTCGGTCGGCACGCGCTCGAGCCCGCGGAAGGTCAGGATCTTCGACGCGCGGCCGGTCTCGACGACGTTGCCGTCATTATCGAGCGCGTGGATCTGCTGGTTGGTCTTGACCGAGCCCGAAAAGACTAGGCCGGTCAGGATGCGGCCGAGGAAATTGTCGCGGTCGAGCAGGGTGACGAGGAACTTGAACGGCCCGTTCGGATCGGCCGAGGGGGGCGGGACATGCTCCACGATCTTTTCGAACAACGGAGTGAGCGTGCCTTCACGCAGGCTCGGGTCTTCATTCGCGTAACCGTTGCGGCCCGAGGCGTAGAGTACCGGGAAATCGAGCTGTTCGTCGGTCGCTTCGAGGCTGACGAACAGGTCGAACACTTCGTCGAGCACTTCCTGGATGCGCTCGTCGGGACGATCGACCTTGTTGACCACGACGATCGGGCGGAGGCCGAGGGCGAGCGCTTTGCCGGTGACGAACTTGGTCTGCGGCATCGCGCCTTCGGATGCGTCGACCAGCAGGATGACGCCGTCGACCATCGACAGGATGCGCTCGACCTCACCGCCGAAATCCGCGTGGCCGGGCGTGTCGACGATGTTGATGCGGGTATGCTCGCCGCCGCCCGGAGGCGCCCATTCGACCGAGGTGCACTTGGCGAGAATCGTGATGCCGCGCTCTTTTTCGAGGTCGTTCGAATCCATCGCGCGTTCCTCGACGCGCTGGTTGTCGCGGAACGTGCCGGACTGACGAAACAACTGGTCGACGAGCGTGGTCTTACCATGGTCGACGTGGGCGATGATCGCCACGTTGCGGAGGCTCATGAGATATCCTGATTGGGGCGCCCGAAGGCGGGTTCGGGGGCGCGCATAGCGTAATTTGTGCGGTGCGGGAAGGGGCGTGGGCATGTGCGCCATCATTCGGCGGGTGCCAAAGCATCGGGCAACGCCGCTCAGCTATCCGCAAAGCCTTTCAAAGGAAGAGCCATGCACGCTGATGACGACGCCCGCCGCTATGTCGAACGCTGGTTCTGGACGCTCGACGATCTCGCCCAGGCAGTGGGCGTTACGCCGACGCGGATCGAGCAATTGATCGCCGCCGAATGCGCACCGGGACCGATCTACGCCAGGGGCGGCGATGGCTGGTGGAGCGCGCTCGGCGCCGACGGCGCAGCGCCCGCGGGCGAGCATTGGTACAGTCCCGGCGCCGCCTGGGGGTTGCGCCAGGCGGAACTGGCGACGCGTGGCGGGAACTCGCCAGCAGTGGCAGCGGCAATGCTGCGCGACACTTTCGCGGATCGTTTCGCGAAGGCGCTCAGCCATCAGCGATATGCGCAGGTCGCCTTCGCTTCCTGCTTCTCGCGCGACGCGGTCGATCCTGACGCGGCATGCGCCACGGCACGGGACGAATGGGCTTCGTGGATCCAGGGCGGCTATGGGGTTTGTCTGCGCGTCTTCACCGCGGAAACGTGCGTCGCCAAGGAATCCTTGGGAGCAGGGCTGAAGGCGGCGTTCGCCGCACCCGATTACGATGCCGCCGCCTTGCTCGCCGATGCGGAAATACTGGCGGGACTATTGCTACCCTTCGCCCCCTGGCAGCGCGAGGCCGGAACGCCGGGCCGCACGATCGATCGCCTGCTACGCGAACAGCGCCTCGGCGACGACCGGCCTTATGCCTGACAGCGGCTGACGCTTGATCCTTTGGCAATGCCCGGCGATGACGGGCCGTTAAAGGAAAGGTGATCATGGCGCAGCTCAGAATTTCGGTACTTGTCGGCAGCGTCCGCGAAGGGCGCATCTCGCTGCCGATCGCCAAGTGGGTGATGGATCGGATCGGCGCGCGAGGCGAGTTCGATGCCGAACTGCTCGACCTGGCCGAATGGAATCTGCCGATGTTCGCCGAGCCGAATCCGCCCGCGACCGGGCGCTATACCGGCGAGAAGCAGCGCGCTTGGGCGGAAAGGATCGGTGCCGCGGACGGCTATATCCTGGTCGCGCCCGAATATAATCACGGCATGAGCGCGGTGCTCAAGAACGCGCTCGATACCGTTTATGCCGAATGGGGTCGCAAACCGGTGGCGTTCGTCGCGCATGGCGGGATGGGCGGCGCGCGATCGGTCGAGCAGCTGCGGCAAGTGACCGCCGCGATGAAAATGGCGCCGCTCAGCGCCGCAGTCCATCTGCAGGGCGCGGCGAAGCTGCGCGACGGCGATCGGTTCAATGCAGGTGAAATGGAGGATCGGCGCCTCTCGGCATTGTTCGACGAATTGCTGTGGTGGGGCAATGCGCTGAAGGCGGCGCGACAGGGGGATTGATACCGATATGCAAAGGATCATGCGTTTCGCCCTGGGAGCGGCGCTTGCGATCCCTGCCATGCCGGCGCTGGCGCAACAGGTCGTCGATCCCGATGCCGACACCAAGGTCGCTGACCCGGCGTTTGCAGCGGGCAAGGGACCGTCCGTGATGGTCGATTCGGGCCATGGCGAATTCCAGACCCTGGCGACGGATTATGCGCCATTTGGCGCGCTCTTGACCCATGATGGCTATGTCGTCCGCGATTTCGACCAGCCGATCTCCGCTGCCAGTCTCGCCAAGTCGGACGTTTTGGTGATCGTCGATCCGGTAAATCCGAAGGATCCCCCCAACCGGCCCAAATACCAGTCGACCTCCGCCTTCACGCCCGAGGAGATCGCGGCGATCACCGATTGGGTGAAAGGCGGCGGAGCGCTGTTGATGATTGCGGATCACCCGCCCTATGCCGGCAGCCTGCGTGCCCTGGCCGCGTCGTTCGGCTTCGAAATCGAAATGTATGCCGCGCGGCATGTTCCCAGGGAGGAGTTCTTCAGCTTCGCCAATGGAGGCCTGGTCGACGGGCCGTTGACTCATGGCCTGCCGCAGATTCAGACCTTTTACGGAGCCGCCTTTACTGCACCCGCGGCCGCCACGCCGCTGTTGCGCTTCGATAAGAGCTGGACGATGCTGGTCACCGACAAGCCGCCGCGGCCGATGTCGGGAAGCGACTTGCGCGGGGCTACGCTGTCGGTCGGGAAGGGGCGGGTCGTGCTGTTGGCCGAGGCAGGCGCGTGGTCGGCGCAATTGTTTGGGCCCAAGAAAAGACCCATGGGATTTAATGCGCCGAGCGCCGAGGGTAACAAGCGTTTCATCCGCAACGTGGTCCATTGGCTCGCAACCGGTGCTGCGCCGGCCGTCGAAGCCGCAAAATAGCGCCGGAGCCTGGGCACCAAGCGGCCCTTGTCTTTCGGCATAGGCGTGTTACATGTGCAACACACTTGAACGCGCGAGCATTCGTGGCCAGACTCCACGGACCATCGCGAAAAGGGATTGAGAATGGCGACGACCCCGACCGAAACCGTCACGGCCGAACCGGACCTGGTGCTGACGCCTCCTGAACCCGTTGCCGCGGTGTCGGCGACCAAAGCGGCCGGGCTGGTGCCCGTCGACGACGCCAAGCGGAGCGAGCTCGAACGCCGCGTCGACGCCTTCGTCGATGATCTCGTCGCGCAGGATGTCGACTCGCCCGAATTCGGCAAGCGCGTCGATGCGATCACCAGTATGGGGCAGAAGGAAATCCGCGAGGCGGCGTCGCAATCGAACCGCTTCCTCGATCGCCCGGTGCGCGCAATGGACAAGGACACCGGCGTCGGCGCCGACCTGATTCAATTGCGCCAGACGATCGAAAAGCTCGATCCGGGCAATAACGGCAAGCTGCTGACGGGCGGGCGCGGGCTGCTCGACAAGATCTTCGGCGGTGGCCTCAACACCTATTTCGACAAGTACAAATCGTCGCAGACGCACATCTCGTCGATCCTCAAGAGCCTCGGCTCGGGCAAGGACGAGTTGTTGATGGACAATGCCGCGATCGAGACCGAGCGCGCAAACCTGTGGGCGGCGATGGGCCGGCTCGAACAGATGATCCATCTCGCCAATACGATGGACGCCAAGCTCGAGGACAAGGCCAACGACCTCGATGCGACCGACCCGGCCAAGGCCAAGGCGCTGCGCGAAAGCGCGTTATTCTATGCGCGCCAGCGTACCCAGGATTTGCTCACCCAGATGGCGGTGACGGTGCAGGGCTACCTCGCGCTCGACCTGGTCAAGAAGAACAATGTCGAGCTGATCAAGGGCGTCGACCGCGCGTCGACCACCACCGTGGCGGCGCTGCGGACCGCGGTTACGGTCGCGCAGGCGCTGACCAGCCAGAAACTGGTGCTCGAACAGATCACCCAGCTCAACACGACGACCGCCAACATCATCGATTCGACGGGCGCGCTGCTGAAGTCACAGACTGCGGCGATCCACGAACAGGCTGCCGCCTCGACAATTCCGGTCGAGACGCTGCAGCGCGCGTTCCAGAATATCTACGACACGATGGACGCGATCGATGCCTTCAAGATGAAGGCGCTCGATTCGATGAAGACCACGGTCAATACGCTGTCGACCGAAGTCGAGAAGTCGAAGGGCTATATCGCCCGGGCCGAGGGCCAGTCGCAGGCGGCGCTGCAAGGCCCGCAGGCCGACAGCTTCAAGCTCGAGGCAGTGTAAATGTCCTCTACCGACGATGTGATCGCACGGGCGCGCGAGACGCTCGACCGCACGTCCGAACGCTACCGTGCCGGCCCGGGGCGGAGCGTGCGGGTCAGTGACGTCGGCCAGCGATTGACGCGGGCGGCGATCGCCGATGCGGCGATCGTCGGGCTGGCCGTAATGTTCGGCTTGGTCGTCGGGCCGATCGGCATGTTCGGCTTCCTGCTGATGATCGTCGCGATGGTGGTGGCGACGATGGTTCTGCTCGCGACCCCGGCGCAGCGTGCGCCGACGTTCGAGAAACTACGCCAGGTCGATCTGAAGGCACTGCCCGCGCAAACCGGGCGCTGGCTCGATTCGCAGCGCCCCGCGCTGCCCGCGCCGGCGATCAACCTGGTCGACCAGATCGGCCTCAAGCTCGACGCGCTGACCCCGCAATTGGCCACGCTCGACGAGAATGAGCCTGCCGCGGCCGAAATCCGCAAGCTGGTCGGCGAGCAATTGCCCGAATTCATCAAGGGATATGAGCGTGTTCCCTCGGCGCTGCGTAGCGTCGAGCGCAACGGCAAGAGTCCCGATCAGCAATTGGTCGAAGGGCTGAGCGTGATCGGCCGCGAGATCGACGAGATGGCGGCGCAACTCGCGCAGGGCGACCTAGACGCCCTGTCGACACGCGGGCGCTATCTCGAGATCAAATACCAGGGCGACAAAAGCACGGTGTAGCCGAGCAAAACAGAATCAACGCCTCCCCGGCGAAAGCCGGGGCCCAGTCGCGATGCGCCATCAGCTGCAAGGCGCCATCTCCAATCTATTGGCACTGGACCCCGGCCTTCGCCGGGGAGGCGTATTTCGATTGAACCGCTCTTAAAGCTGCAGCCCCATCGCATCCTGCGCCTCGCGCAGCACCGGTCCCGCGATCGCCCGTGCACGCTCGCTGCCCCGCTCCAGGACGCGAATAACTTCCCCGCGATCGTCGAGCAGGCGGACCAGCCGATCACGGATCGGCCCGAGCTTCGCCACTGCCAGGTCGGCGAGCGCCGGCTTGAACTGGCCGAACCCCTGGCCGCCATATTGTGCGAGCACGTCGGCCGGCAAGAGATCGGCCAGCGCGGCGTAGATCGTCACCAGGTTGCGCGCCTCCGGCCGTTCCTCCAACTCATCGACCGTGTGAGGGAGTGGTTCGGCATCCGACTTCGCCTTGCGGAATTTCTGCGCGATCTCGTCGTCCGAATCGTTGAGATTGACGCGCGTCATGTCCGACGGGTTCGACTTGGACATTTTCGCGGTCGCATCGCGCAGGCTCATGATGCGGGGCGCGGCGATACTGATCATCGGCTCGGGGAGCGGGAAGACCTCCACCCCATAGTCGCTGTTGAACTTGGTCGCGATGTCGCGGGTGAGCTCGAGGTGCTGCTTCTGGTCCTCGCCCACTGGCACATGCGTCGCCTTGTAGAGCAGGATATCCGCCGCCATCAGCACGGGATAATCGTACAGCCCGACGCTGGCGCCTTCGCGGTCCTTGCCGGCCTTGTCCTTGAACTGGGTCATGCGGTTGAGCCAGCCGACACGCGCGACGTTGTTGAGCAGCCAGGTGAGCTCGCTATGCGCGGGCACGCGCGCCTGGTTCCAGATGATCGACTTTTCTGGGTCGAGCCCGGCGGCGAGCACCGTCGCGGTCATCTCGATCGTATTGTCGGCCAGTTCCTTGGGCGCGACGCGATCGGTCAGCGCGTGCAGATCGGCCATGAAGTACATCGACTCGCCGCCGGCCTCGGCGACCTGGTCCTGCATCGCCACCCACTGCTTGATCGCCCCCAGATAATTGCCGAGGTGAAGGCGACCGGTGGTCTGGATGCCGGAAACGACGCGCATGAGAATCCCTTAAAGTTGTTCCTGGCCGGTCGCCTTGGCCGGACGGCGGCGGCCGAGCAATGCCTTGATGTCGCTGAGGCGATAGGCCCCGGTGACGAAGCAGGCGACCGCGTACACCGCGCCGCCCGCCGATACCAGCGCGGTCAGGCCGAGGGCACGACGGATCAGGCTGCCGGTCAAATACGGATTCACCAGCGGTCCAACCTGCCACAGCACCAGACCCATCAGGATCGCGGCGAGCAGCAGGCGGGGAAGGCGGCGGCGCAGCCGGGCATCGGTGACGAAGTGGCCGCGCTTCCTGAGCGTCCAATAAAGCATGCCGACATTGACCGTGGACGAGATCGCGGTCGCGAGCGGCGGGCCGACATGGTGGATCGTCGGGATCAGGATGAGATTGCCGACCAAATTCACCGCGACCGAGATCATCGCATAGCGGACCGGCGTCTTCGTATCTTCACGGGCATAGAAGCCGGGGGTGAGCACCTTGACCAGAACGTAAGAGGGCAGGCCGATCGAGAAAGCGGCGAGCGCCCAGGCGCTGGCGCTGGTCGCTTGCGCGGTAAAGGCGCCGTGCTGGAACAGCCCGCGGATGATCGGTTGCGCGCTGACCATGAACGCGACGGTAGCGGGCAATGTCAGGAACAGGGCCAGTTCGATGCCGCGATTCTGCGTTTCCATCGCCTCGTCATATTTGCCGGTCGAGAGCAGACGCGAGACGGTGGGGAGCAGGATCGTGCCCAGGCCGATGCCGATCAGCCCCAGTGGCAACTGATTCAGCCGGTCGGCGTAATAGATGTACGAGATCGATCCCTGGTCGAGCAGGCCGCCGGCCAGCGAGCTCGAGATCGCCAGATTGATCTGCACCGCTCCTGCACCCATCGCGGCCGGCAGGATCAGTTTCAGCAACTGCCGCATGTCGTCGCTGATGACGGGCTTGCGGATCCGCAGGCTGACGCCGGCCTGGCGGCAGGCGAACATCAGCCAGGCGAGCTGGAGCGCACCGCCGACCGTTACCGAGATCGCCTGCGCGCGGGCGGTCTCGAGCGTCGCTTCCGCCCCCTTGCCGTGGAAGAACCACAAGGCCGCGACCATCGAGATGTTGAGCAGGATCGGCGCCGCCGCATTGACCCAGAAGCGGTTGAGCGAATTGAGGATTCCGCCGAGCAGCGATACCAGCGAGATCAGCATCAGATACGGGATCGTCCAGCGCGACAATTCGACCGCGAAGGCCAATTGGTCGTGGGTCGGATGCTGATGCGTGAAGCCGCCCGACAGGCCCATGGTGATCGGCCACGCCGCGATCAGCATGACGGCTGTCAGTACCGCCAATATCGGAAAGAGGACCGACAAAGCCGCTTCGGCAAAAGCGATTCCGGCGGCCGGTTCACCCTTTTCCGCCACCTTGCGGTTGAACATCGGGATGAACGCGGCCGAAAACGCCCCTTCCGCGAACAAAGCGCGGAACATGTTGGGCAGGCGGAAGGCGACGAAGAAGGCGTCGGACGCGAAGGTCGCGCCGACATAAGTCGCCTGCAACGTGTCGCGGACGAGTGCCAGGACGCGGCTGACGAGCGTCAGCCCGCCGACCGATCCCAGCGATTTCGCCAGATTCATCTTTTTATCCCCGCCGGACCGGCGAGCGTCAGGCGTTGCCTACGACGCCTTCGGCCTGCTGTTCCTGCGCCTCGAGCTGCTGCTGGTAAAGCGTGCCGAAATCGATCGGATCGAGCAGCAGCGGGGTGAAATTGCCGTCGCGAGTCACGTCGGCCACGATGCGGCGGGCGAACGGGAAGAGCAGGGTCGGTGCCTGGGCGAGCAGGAACGGACGTAGATGCTCCTCCGGCACGTTGCGCGCGCCGAACAGGCCGGCATAGGTCAGATCGACGATGAACGCGGTCTGGTCACCCATTTTGGCGCGAACCTCGATCTTCAGCGTGACTTCGTGGAATTCGTCGCCGACCTGGGTGGTGCCGATGCCGAATTCGACGTCCATCTGCGGCGCCTGCTGCTGATTCTCCGAGCTGAAGACCGCCGGCGCGGTCGGGCTCTCGAACGACAGGTCCTTCACATATTGCGAGATCATGCCGATGGCCGGGCCGTTGTCGGCGCCGTTGGGGAGCGTGGCGTCGGTCGCGCCGGTGATGTCCTGTTCGTCCATGAGTAGCTGCTTTCTCGTCTTGAATGGGTATTTCGCGTGGGGTCAGGCCCGTGGGCTCGCGCGAAGTGAGCGGCGACTAGCAGGGGGATCGTGGCAGTTCAACGGCGGGCCGCATACGGGAACATTTGAATAGCGCGTTTCTTGTGCCTATGTTGCAAGGCGGTCAAACTGGAGGCCCGGTGGTTTATATCGTTATCCTTGCCATGGTTGCCCTGTTCCTGGGCCTGCGTCTGTATGCCGTGCTCGGCAAACGGACCGGGCACGAGCCCGTGCTGCGCAATCCCGCCGAGGAACGCCCCGGCCCGCCGCTGACCCTGGCCCGCAATGCCGAGCCGCGCCCCGATTTTCGCGATGCCGGTCCGCGCACGATCGAAAGCGCGGCGCAAACCGGATTGCGCGCGGTGATCCATGCCGACCCCTCGTTCGACGTCGCCGGCTTCCTGGATGGCGCCAAGAATGCCTATCGCATGGTGCTCGAAGCCTTTTGGAAGGGTGACGAGGAAACGCTCGGCTGGCTGACCGAAGACCATGTCCGCGACGCCTTTGTCGACGCGATCCGGGCGCGCAAGGAAGCCGGGCACGTGCTCGACAACCGGCTGGTGACGATCGAACGTGCGATCATCGCCGACGCCTCGGTCGACAACAAGATCGCGCGCGTGACGGTGGCGTTCGACGCCGACATCGCCGCGGTGACGCGCGATGCCGAGGGCAACGTCGTCGCCGGATCGCTGACCGATGCCGTCGAGACGCACGACGTCTGGACCTTCTCTCGCCCGCTCAAGAGCGGCGACCCCGACTGGAAGCTCGCCGACACCGACGAGGCGTGAGGTCAGGACTCCCCCCTACAGATGGGTAGGGGATTTGGGTGAGAACGGAGCCGTACTGCCGATTTCAACCGTCATGCCGGACTTGTTCCGGCATCCAACGTGCAACAGCGGACGGATTCCTTTGTGGAGGGTTGGACCCCGGCACAAGGCCGGGGTGACGAAGGGTGAAACGAAAGCGAACGGCGCAATTCGGTGCCCGATCGCCCCATGCGATAACTCTGCTGCTGGCAGGCAGGAGAGATACAGACATTGCCCCGACCTTGTTTCGGACGGAGGGAGCCGCCATTAGCGATACCCAAATCGAGTAAAGGGGTTTTCGCAATGGCCGCAGCGCGCAAGCTGATCGTAATGACGAGCCTGGCGCTGCTCTTGTCGGCGTGCGGTGGGCGGATTGTGCCGCCGTCGACTACGGCCGGCGCGCCGGCACCGGTGCGCAGACCCACGCCTTCCAAGCCGCTGCCGCCCGTCGCCAATCCGACCATCGTCCCAGCCGGCGCGAATGCGGCTGGTGCCGGCGTCGTCGCGGGGCCGGCGGTGTCGAGCCTGGGGATCGGCCAATCGCCCGCCGCCCGCGCGCTCGCCGCGTTCCGCCTGAGCTGCCGCGAACTCGTCCGCCGCACCGACCAATCGGGGCTGACGCGCGGCGCCGACTGGGCCCCGGCCTGCAACGCCGCGCAATCGGTCACCGACCGTAACGCCCTGGACTTCTTCGCCACCAATTTCGAGACGGTACAGGTCGGCGACGGCAAAGCATTCGCGACCGGCTATTACATTCCCGAAATCGCCGGATCGCGCGATCGCCGCCGCGGCTATGAAGTGCCGATCTATGGCCGCCCGGCCGACCTGATCGACGTCGATCTCGGCAAATTCTCCGACGCGCTCAAGGGCAAGTCGATCCGCGGCCGCGTCGACGGCAAGAATCTGGTTCCCTATTACGACCGCACCCAGATCGAGACGGGCGCGATGACCCAGGCGCCGATTATCGCCTGGGCTGCCGATCCGGTCGCGCTCTTCTTCCTCCAGGTCCAGGGTTCGGGCGAAGTGCGGCAGCCCGACGGATCGACCTTCCGCATCGGCTATGACAGTCAGAATGGGCGCGATTATACCGGGATCGGCGCGCTGATGCGCGACCGCGGCATGCTCGAGCGGGGGCATGCCACGATGCAGGACATCGTTGCCTGGCTGCACGCCCACCCCGACGAAGGGCGCGAGGTGATGCGCGCCAACAAGAGCTATGTGTTCTTCCGCCTGCTAGACGGCCCGCCGCTCGGCGCGATGGGTTTGCCGGTGACCGGCGGCGTGACGGTCGCCAGCGATCCCAAATTCATTCCGTTGGGCGCCCCCGTCTTCCTGTCGATGGACCGCACTGACGCGACCGGTTTGTGGATCGCGCAGGATACCGGGGGCGCGATCAAAGGCGCCAATCGCGTCGACACTTTCTGGGGCGCGGGCAAGGAGGCGGAGGCGATCGCCGGCGGCATGTCCGGCCGCGGCACCGCCTTCCTGCTCGTGCCGGTCGGCACGCTCGCGCGCCTGCAGGGAGGCGGGAGTGGAACGACGCCTCAGCGCTGAGGAGCGCGCGTTATGGGCGCGGGTGATGGCGACGGTGAAGCCCATGCCAGGGCGCGAAGCGGTAAAGCCTGCGAAGCAGGAAAAGCCCGAAAAGCCCCTCCCCTTCAGGGGAGGGGTTGGGGTGGGGCCTGTCCACAAGCCGAGTGGTCCGGGGCACCGCCCCACCTCCAACCCCTCCCCTGAAGGGGAGGGGCTAAGGAAGGTTATCCCACCAACCCCCGGCACCACGCTCGACGGCAGCTGGGACAAGCGCCTGTCGCGCGGCATGGTTCAGCCCGATGCGACGGTGGATCTGCACGGCCACACGCTCAACTCCGCTTATGCCATGCTCGACGACGCGCTCGGCCGCTCGATCGCGCGCGGCGACCGCGTGATCCTCCTGATCACCGGCAAGCCGCCACGGCCCGAGAGCGAGCGGCCGCATGCGCGCGGCGCGATCCGCGCCGCGGTGGGCGACTGGCTGCACGCGTCGCGCCACGCTGATGCGATCGCCGCGGTCAGGGGCGCCAACCCGCGTCATGGCGGGTCGGGAGCGCTCTATATCGTGCTGCGCAGACCCCGCGGAGCACGAATTTCTTAACCCTTTTCGGTCACACAGCTGTCTTCATTGGGGGCGGTTCGGCAGGCCCGCCAGAGGGGACATTTCAGGCGCAATGGAATCCGCATCGCTGAAAGGCCGGGCGATCGTATTCGCATTGTGCGCGGGCGCGGTGGTGTTCATCCTCGCGCTGCTGGCGACCGCGCATGGCCAGCTCAGCGCGGACACGATGGGCCGCGCGCTGATCCCGGCCATCGTCTGTTCGGTTCTGTCCTGGGCCGCCGCCGAGCGATCGGTCGCGTCGACGGCGGCGGCGATCGATTCCGCCATCTCCCGCATCGCCAAGGCGGCGCATGGCGATCTCGACAGCCCGATCCCAGAGGATATCGGCGCCGCCGTGCCGCATCTGGGAGAGGCGATGCACGGCCTGTTCCAGCAAGTCGCGGCGAACCTGGACAGCGTCCACCGGCTGGCGATGTTCGACCCCGTCACCGCCTTGCCCAACCGCACTCACTTCCGGCGATCGGCCGAGCGTCAGCTGGCCGAGATGCCGATCGGCCAGATTGCCGCCTTGCTGTTCATCGACCTCGATCGCTTCAAGGCAGTCAACGACACGATGGGCCATGCCACCGGCGACATGCTGCTCGGCATGGTCGCCAATCGCCTGCGTGCGGTCGCCGACAGCGTTTCGATCGATGAGGTTACCGACAAGCCGCTGATCGGCCGCCTGGCAGGTGACGAATTCACCATGTTCTTCCCGCGCCTCGACGACCCCCGCGAAGCCACGCGGATCGGCCGCGGCGTGCTGTTCGCGCTGACCGAGCCGTTCGACATTGCGGGTGCCGAGATCGAAATCGGCGCGTCTATCGGCATCGCCATCCGCCCCGATCACGGCACCACCTTGCACGACCTGATGCGCGCCGCCGACGCCGCCATGTACCATGCCAAGGCCACTGGCCGCGGCCGTGCCGAGCATTTCTCCGAGGAACTGGCCGCCGAACTCGCCGATCGCGCCCAGCTCGAGATCGACCTGCGCACCGCGGTCGACCGCGATCAATTCACGTTGGTCTACCAGCCGCAGGTGTCGCTGACCGACGGCCGCATCGTCGCCGCCGAAGCGCTGTTGCGCTGGCAGCACCCGGTCGAGGGCGTCAAGCTGCCCGGCAGCTTCCTGCCCCGCGCCGAAGAGACTGGGCTGATCGTCGAGATCGGCGAATGGGTCGCCACCCGCGTGACCGAGACGATCCGCCGCTGGGCCGATCTCGGCGTCGAACAGCGGCTGGCGATCAACATCAGCCAGCGCCAGCTCGACCATGCGATGTTCTTCCGCCGCCTGCGTGAGGCGATGCTGGCGGCGGACGCTCCGGCGCGCTTGCTCGAACTCGAGATCACCGAGACGCTGGCGATGCATTGTTCTGAGGACGTCATCGACGCGATCGCCGCGCTGCGCGCCGACGGCGCGACGATCGCAATCGACGATTACGGCACCGGCCATTCCAGCCTGTCGCGCCTGCGCCAATTGCCGATCGACCGCATCAAGCTCGACCGCAGCCTGGTCGAACACGTCGCCACCCGCCGCGAGGCCCGGCTGATCGCGCAATCGGTGATCGGCCTGATCCACGGCCTGGGCTGCGAAGCGGTCGCCGAAGGGATCGAACAGGACGACCAGGCGAATGTGCTGCGTGTGATCGGCTGCGACGTCATCCAGGGCTATGCCGTCGCCCAGCCGATGGACGAGGAAGCGTTCCTGGTGTGGTCGCGCAACGCGACCGGCCCTCGCGGCAAAGCGGTCGTGACGGTGGGGTGAGCCCATACCCCTCCCTGCAAGGGACCGTTGCAAAAGGTGTGCGGAGCTGATTCCTTGGTGATCGAGGAGTGAGGCGATGGTTGAGAAGCGGACAGGTCAGTTCAGTTTCGTGGAGGCGCTGGCGCCGCAACTGAGCACGGGGAGTGGTCGGCTGGATCGGCTGCACGCTCTGGTGAAGTGGTACCGGT